>Cam_p2__coassemble_949_pt1 | contig 40927 bp, 27 predicted proteins | sample Cam_p2__metabat2_low_PE_020 | metagenome-assembled genome bin Cam_p2 | reverse complement strand
TTAAATTCAAAGTTTATTTGTGTGTTGGATTTACGAACAGAGAGAAAAGGTTATTCGGATCATGAGTGAAAAAGAAGTATGTATAAACAACTTCTTTATAGTATCTTTATATTTAGTGCTTAGAATATTAAATTGAAAATGAATTTGCATATAGCGAACAGGCAGCTTAATACACCATCAAGAATTATATAAGTAAGCCTAGCCGCTATCGCAAATAAACATAGTTTTGTAGTTATGACTATATATTTCCAATATTCAGACCTTGTAATGAAGTCAGCAATCTGGAAAAGAAAAACAATTAATCTATCTAAAGGTCGATTAATCAAGTAGTAGATTAATGGTTGTTGGTATCTGTATACGAGGTAATAAACTATACATAAGGCCAAAATCATTAAAACTACAGAGAACACGTTCATGGTTGCTCTTTCATTTTCCTGACATGTTCACTTAAGCTATCAACGCGTGCATCATAGATAGCCTTGACTCCCTCATAAATGATGGAATTATCCCGGCACTCCTCAACCGCAGAGCCGAGATATATAATTTCTTCCATGTACTTTTTTGTAAAAAGTACGTTACTGTCGTGTTTCATCATTCGAAGAGCCGTATCGTGTTCGAGCTGTGTCACACTTTTATTAAACTTGCGTTCTTCTTTGTTTGAAGAGGCATTCTTAACAAGCGAAATAGCAGATGAAGCAAGAGAGATTCCTTGCTTGAGAGTGTTGACACCAGCATTGACTGTTTGAAGATCGTATTTCATGCCTATACCCTCCAACGTTTATTTTTTTATATTCTTTTGTTAGATAACCTTTTATGTCCCCATCCAAGCTTTCAATGCCCATGTCAACCACCTCCTTCTGTATGCTTAAATTATATACGGGTATAGCACTTGATTTTTTGCACAATTCGGTATAGAGGTTGAATTTATTAAGTTAAATGCTTTCGCAGAAATAATGTTTAACAATTGTGCATAACTTTTGCACTTCATCTGCTGAATAATTCTTCTTAATATACGAAATATGATTGCAAATTTCCGAGAGAAGATTGTTTTTTTTGTTGCCCTTAAATCGTTTGAAAGCAAAATAATCTGCATTAATGATTGGCAAATCGTTTTCTCATTCTCAGACGGATTGACTGGTCAGTCGATCGGTCGTTCAAAGGCAATGTCTCCCCGTTCATAGCCATAATCCTTTAAGGCGATTTCTTTGAATCCGAATTTTTCGTATATATGGAGGGCCAGTTTTAATAAGCTGTTGGAAACGATAAACATTCTTTTGGCTCCATGGTCAATGGCCAACTGATTGGCTGCTGCAAAAACGGCACTTCCTTTATGTTCTTTGTGCTTATTTGAACCCAGTTTGCAGATCTCCCATGTTGTGTCTTCCATGGGTTTTGCCATGCAGGTAGCCAGCAAATCTTTATCTTCAATGGCAAAATAAGTTGATTTTGGCAACTTGAATTTACGGCAGAATAAGTGGCTGAATATTTTGAAATGGATTGGATAGTCCTTCAATTACCTATGTCTGTTTGCTCAGAAGAGATACTCTGAAAACAGACTTTATCTGAGCTGAGATTCTTCAGAAGAATTTGAGAGAACGGTTCATTTTTGACCGTACCTTTTTGTGCGAGTAAAATCCAGAGTATGAAAATCAATGAGGAAAAAATTATTCAAATGCTGGCGGACCAGCTTCATCTGAAGAAGGAACAGGTTGTCTCTGTTCTCGATCTTTTTGATGAAGGGGCCACCATCCCTTTTATTGCCCGATACCGTAAGGAACAGGCCGGAGCCATGGATGAAGACCAGCTTCGGACCATTGAACAGACCAGAAACTATCTGATCTCTCTGGAAGAACGAAAAGAATCCATCCTGGGCATTCTGGAAGAGAAGAAGCTGCTCAATGACAAACTCAAAAAGGAAATTGAAGCCTGCACCACCCTCACGGCTCTGGAAGATGTCTACAGACCTTACAAGGAGAAACGAAAGACCAAGGCCAGTGAAGCCATTGCGGCAGGCTATGAACCGCTTGCTGATGAGATCTGGAAGCAGAAGAAAGATCCTGCCACCCTCGGTGATGAAGAAGGTCTGAAACAGGCCGGTTACATTCTGGCTGAACGGCTCAGTGACAGAGCGGATCTGCGCAACAGAGTCAAAGAACAACTCGAAAAATACGAAAGCATCACCAGCCAGAAAAAGAAGGATGCAGAAGACGAAGCAGGGGTATTTGAAACCTACTATGACTTCTCCAATCCTCTTCGGAATATTCCTTCCCACCGTGTCCTGGCACTGGACCGCGGCGAAGCCCAGAAGGTGCTGACGGTTTCCATCACCTGTGATCAGGAACAGATGGAAGAGCAGCTGGCCAGAAAGCTGTTCAAGAGAGGACCAGCCTTCGATTATCTGAAAGAAGTGCTTCATGATGCGCTGACCAGACTGATTCTGCCCAGCGTGAAGCGGGAAATCAGAACTTCTTTAAGAGAAAAAGCCCACGAGCGGGCCATTGCCGGCTTTGCTTCTAATCTGGAGCATCTGCTGATGACCAGACCCGTCAAGGGACAGGTTCTGCTCTCCTGGGATCCGGGTTATGCCCACGGCTGTAAGCTGGCTGTTCTGGATCAGCAGGGAAATCTGCTGGAAACCACTGTGGTCTTCCCCTTCAGAGGCAAGAAGTTCTCTGTGGAAGACAGGGATTATCAGAGAGCTTTAAAAGAAACCAGAAGGCTGATGGATCTCTACCATCCCACCCTGATTGTGGTAGGCAATGGAACTGCAAGCAGGGAATCAGTGGATCTGATCGCAAAACTCCTGGAAGATTATCCCAATGCCAGTTACGTAGTGGGTTCTGAAGCCGGTGCTTCTGTTTATTCCGCATCCGAACTGGCTAAGGAAGAATTCCCGGATCTGCCGGTCGAAGAGCGTTCTGCCATTTCCATTGGAAGACGCGTGCAGGATCCGCTTTCCGAACTGGTGAAGATCGATCCCAGATCTCTGGGCATCGGCGAGTACCAGCATGATGTCTCTCAGAAACGCCTGAAGGAAACCCTGGACTTTGTCACTGACAAAGCCGTGAACCGGGTTGGTGTCAACGTCAACACCGCTTCCTTCAGCCTGCTTAAGCACATTGCCGGCCTGACCAAACCGCAGATCAACAAGATCCTCAAGGCGAGAGAAACCCACCGGTTCACAGACAGAAAACAGCTGGAAAAGCTGCTGTCTCCCAAAGCTTATGAACAGAGCATTGGCTTTTTGCGCATTCCTGATGGCGACAACGCGTTAGATCGCACCGGCATTCATCCGGAAAGCTATGATCTGGCCAGAAAGCTGATGGCGGCAGAGAACCTGGATTTCTCTGCTTTAAACACCAAATCCTTCAAAGACGCGCTGGCAAAACTCAATGCCCAGAAGGTGGCCAGAGAACTCAGTGCCGATGTTTATACCATCACGGACATGATTCAGGAACTGGCCAGTCCCGGACTGGATCCCCGTGATTCGCTGGAAGGACCCATTTTGAAGAAGGGCGTTCTCCAGCTGGAAGATCTGACACCCGGCATGGAACTGCAAGGAACTGTCCGCAACGTCACCAGCTTTGGAGCATTCGTTGACATCGGACTGCATGAAGACGGTCTGGTTCACATTTCCAGAATGGCAGTCCGCTTCGTCAAAGATCCCAAGGATCTGGTTCATACCGGTCAGATCGTCACTGTCTATGTCGTGGACGTGGATCTGCGCCGCAAGCGCATCTCTCTGTCCATGGTGCCTTTGAGATAAATCGTTCTGGTTAAATTACGGATAGAAAGGGGAATCCGTCATGGGAATTCGACTGCGTTATAACTCGCCGGTCATTCTGACTTTTGCGCTGCTCTGCCTCATTGTGATGGTTCTTTCCATGATTTTTGGAGAGCAGTTTCTGAGAACCTGGTTTGTCACCGCCAGAGGTCCGGCCAGGGATCCCAGAACCTTCATCACCATGTTTACCTACGTGCTGGGTCATACCAGTATGGAACACTTCATCAGCAACATGATGCTTCTGCTGCTGGTGGGTCCGGTGGTGGAAGAGCGCTATGGCTCTGCGGTAACCCTTCTGACCATCCTCATCACCGCCTTCTTTACGGCTGTGGCCAACATGTTAACCACATCCAACGGGCTCATCGGCTGCAGCGGTGTGGTCTTTGCGATGATCATCCTGTGTTCCATGACGGCTTACCGGTCGGGAACCATCCCGCTGACCACCGTTCTGGTGCTGGCGCTGTATCTGGGTCAGGAGCTGTACTCTGCTTTCATGGTGCATGATCAGGTCTCCCAGATGGGATATATTGTGGGCGGCATCACCGGAGCAGCCCTGGGCTACTTTATGAAAGGCGGCAGCCGCTTTTCCAGAAGAAAACCGGAACAGGATTTCGAATAGATTCTGCAGGTCAGAATCAGAGACGAAACAGAAAACGAAAATCAGAATACCAAAACAGATCAGGCTCCCTGACTCGGCGAAACCGATGACAGGGAGCCTTTTTTGATGCTCCATAAGAAAAAGGACCCCCTGGAAAGGAGATCCTTGATCTTAGAATGCTGAGAAGTTCAGCAGTTTTCACTGATTCGTGATGGGAAAGAAAGAAACACTATCTGTTATTTCTGCGCTTGCCACAAATCAGACCACCCAGAGCAGCGGCTGCCAGAGTCATGAACCAGAAGCCATCAGTGCTGGAAGCTGTCTTAACGGAGTTCTTCGTTGCGGGAGCAGCAGATTTTTCAGCGACATCCTTCTTGGTGGTATCTTCCACAGGATTTGTCTTGTCAGCAGGCTTTTCCTGGATGGGATCTTTCTTCTCATCCACCGACTTGTTTTCCGGTTTGTCCATTTCAGCTCTGGCTTCTTTCGCCTTAGCCAGCAGAGCTTCGGCATCGGCCTGGCTTAAGGAAGCGGTGTTGTCATCATGAGCAGCCAGGGCTGTGTCGATTTCCTGTTTGACAGAGAGAATCATGGTTTTCTGTCTGGGACTGTAGAGTGTCCAGTCCAGATCATCCACATCAGCACAGAAGGTTCTCAGAGCTTCAAGCAGAGATTCATCGGCTTTCAGACGCAGGTTGAGGATGGTGCCATGCAGGTTGATGCAGGCTTCATCCACCTGTTCCTGAGTAAGTTCGGGATCATTTTCCAGAGCCAGAACTGCTCTTGCCTGTTCGAGGGCAGACAGGAATTCAGCCTTGCCGGTTTCGGCATAGGCATCAATGTTCTCTTCCATTCTGCCAGCTTCTTCTTCCAGCAGCTGGAGCAGGGAGAGATCCACTTTGTTTTCCACTCTGGTCAGAGCCTTCATGGCTTCCTGCAGATCTTTGACGCATTTGGCAATACGCTCATCCAGAGCCTTGGGATCGGCATCAGCCTCTCTTGCGGCATTCAGGGCAGCCAGGAAGGCTTCCTTGTCACCCTGCCATTTATCCAGTTCAGCTTCGATAGCTTCTGCAGCCGCAATGACTTCTTTCAGTTCAGCTTTGTCGGAGGTGAATCCAAGCATGTGAACGGCGTTGGTCAGACGGATCCAGCTGGCGTTCACTTCTTCCTGAGTGGCAGAATCACTGGCCAGCAGATCTTCTGCTTCGGCCAGGGCAGATTCCAGTTCAGCCTTAACCAGTTCGTTGACTTTGTCATAAGCTTCGTCTTCCATAGCTGCTTTCGCATAGGAGACAGCCTGCTGGAGCAGGAACTTGTTGATGCCTTCTTCAGGAACATCGGATTCATCGGGTTCCTTGACAGGATCGGCAACGGGTTCAGATTCCATGCCTTCCAGTTCACCGGCACGATCCCGGATGGCCACGAAAGCAGGATCCTGATCGTTGACGGGATCACCGGCGGTGAAGAAGTTGTCATGCTGGACGGCCAGGCTGTCCTGTTCATACTGGGTATAATGGGCTACACGGTGATAGAAGTAGGGTCTGTAGACGCGGTACACCACGTTTTCAGAGATGTCATCAAAGCCGCCTGCACCTTCATCCAGATAGATGGCTCCAAAGGGATTGGGGATGTCATGGATAAAGTTACCGCGGATGATGGATCCGGGCATATAGGACAGGGTGTAGATGGCACCGCCGTCATTCAGACGCTGTATGCAGCTGGAAATATTGTTGTTTTCCACCACATATCTGGCCTGGATACCCGGTGTATCGAACTGGTAGTAGTGGCTGAAGTCAGCTCGTCCACCCTGATCCCAGAGTCCCCAGCCCCAGCCGATGGAAATACCGGAGTAGGAGATGTTGGTCAGCACGTTGTGGGAAATGGTCAGATCACGGACATAGCCTGCGAAGATGCCAAGGCTGCCGCGGAAGTTCAGACCCACACGGTCGATGGAGTTGGAAGCCACCAGAATCTTTTCGGTGACTCTCTGCGGATCAGCACCGGCGTGCTCATCCAGAATACCGTTGACGTAAGTGGCTTCGTTGAAGGGCTGGGCATCTCTGACTTTGACGCCGCCGATCTGGATACCGGATCCACCGATCTGTTCAAAGGAGCTGGCGGTGATGGAAGAAGAAACAACGCCTTCTTCATAGTCAAAGCCGCCTGCGGCTAAGAGCGCAAAGCTGCAGTGGTTGACTCTCATGCTCTTGGCATAAGCAGCAGTGACGCCGCCTGGTGTTTTCAGATAGTCATCATGGTTGATGCCCTGGCTGGAGAAGGACGGGTCTCTGACGATACCGGCCTGCTGTTCCACCTGGCCATCGATATGAGGACGCATGAAGGATGTATAGCGGAAGCCGAGATCTTCAAATCCCAGACCGTTGACGCGCTTGTCACCGGTGCCGCGCACTTCGATGAGTTTTTCCACATGGGGAACGACCATGACCAGATCATCTGGATCCACACCGTCTTCGGAAACGTAGTAGATCTTGTTGGCTTCACGGTCGAAGTAGAATTCGTTGGGTTCATCCAGCACTTCAAAAGCGTTCTGGACGATGTTGGGTTTGTTGATGACTGCGGAAGTGCCCTTGGCGGAAATGGCAAAGGGTCCGGGTTTCATCACAACCTGAGAGGTGTTGCCGGTTCTGGTAATGGAAGTCACAGGCAGGATGTTGCTGGTCCATTTGACGTCGTAAACAAATTCGATGTCACTCTGGTTGCGCCAGTCAGCCATGTTGGCCAGGCTGCCGGAAAGAGTGTAACCGGTGCTGTTTCTGTTGGAGATTTCGCCCTGGTTCAGGTTTCCGGAAGCCAGATCGGCTTTCTTGCCGCCGGCAAACAGGTCTCTGGAGTATTCAGTGCCTTCGGGCAGCTGCACTTCATAGACGTTTTCCACACCGGGCACATCATCACTGGGTTCCCAGCCGTTCAGTCTTGTACCGCCGGAAATGATGGTGTCGTTGGGGCCTTCGCCCTTGTACAGAATGGAATAGCCTTCCGGTGCGCCGTCGTTTTCATCAAAGGAGAGGGTGTCATCCAGAACGTATTCACCGGAAGCAATGTGGATGATCACATCACCGGTCCAGTTTTCAATGGCTGCTGCAGCTTCTTTGGCCTTTTCAATGGAGGCAAAGGGATGAGCTTCACTGCCATCAGCGCTGTCGCTGCCCTTTTTCTGGTTGACGTAGAATTCCTGCATCAGGGTATTCTGCTCGGCTTCCACGGTCCAGTTGTTGAAGGTAAAGCTGCCACTGGAGAGATCCATGACTTCATAGGGCTTCTGTTCGGGATTGAAGTCCACGTTGTAGCCAAAGAAGGGACGAACTGTGGAGAGGTCTACATCGCTGGCAAAACGCAGTTTGATGGTTTTAGTAGAAGGATCAATTTCTGGTTCAGTGGTCAGGCCTTCAGCCATGAAGGAATTGATTTCCAGCTGGACTTCTTCAAAGTTGGCGGTATAGGTCTGATCTTTGGTGGGAGTCAGAGTAAAGGTGGCTTCTTCGCTGACCACTTCGCCCTCTTCATCAGTCCAGTTCAGGAAACGGTAGCCTTCTTTTGCCTCGGCTTTCAGAGTGACTTCGTTTCCTTCCAGCACCTGACCGCCGCCATAGACAGATCCCATGGAATCGTCATTGCTGAGAACGCGGATGGAGTATTCGGCCTTTTCAGCCAGTTTTTCCCAGGTCTTGATGGAGAAATTGTCCATGTAACTGTCGATGGTGTGGTTGCGGTCGACGTACTGAACACGGAAACGGGTGTCTTCGGCATGAACATCAAAGCCGGAGAGAGGTGTGGTGTTATCCCAACCGGCTGGTTCAGCCTGATCTCGTTCCCAGACTTTGACCATGATCTGGCCGTTCACCATGCGGCTCTTGCAGGTGTACCATTTCTGCTTCGTGATGGTCTTGGAAGCAAATTTCAGGTTCTGGGTGTTGCAGGAGATGATCAGATTGCCTCTGTCAAAGTTGGGGTTGATGGAGAAGTAGTAGGTGTCAAAATCGCCTTTTCCATTGGGCTGGCTGTGCAGTTCAATATAGAAGCCGTCATGGCTGGTGAAGTCATCTTCAAAGAAGAAATCAAACTGCACCTGCTTGTCTACCAGACCACAGTCCATGGTCAGGAACTTGTTGCCGCCATCCACGGTGTTCATGGTCAGCACCTGGCTGCCGTTCCGGGAGCCGATGCCAAAGCCTTTGTCGACACTGATGTACTTGCCAGGGAGCTTGTCCTTGGTCAGCTCACCCTGTTCGTAGGATTCATAGTCATCCTCGAAGTAGGTGTAAGCAGGTTCGTCCATTTCCACGAATTCAGCTGTGAGAGTGCGGTTTTCCACGGCTTCAAAGGTGTAATTCAGCTTGCGGCTGACGATTTCACCGTTTTCCTTCCAGCCGGCAAAACGGGCACCCTCTTTGGGGGCTGCTGTCAGAGAAACAGTGCTGCCGAGTTTATAGGATCCGCCTCCAGTGACGGTTCCCAGGGAATCGTCGGAGGAGGACGCATTGATGGTAAAAGTGTCCTTCAGACTGTCCAGATCACGGATCACTACATTGTCAAAGTAAGTGGTGGTGCCGGAACCCAGAGATGCCGATTCGAACTGGAAGGATCCGCTGCCGTCTGCTTCGTTGAAGGCATCGTTGGTGTATTCCAGATCCCAGGCTTCGGGTTCTGCCTCGCCTCTTGGCCAGACTTTGACGGAAATCTTTTTGTTGTCCAGAACGGCCTTGCAGGAATACCAGGTTTTGGCATCCATCTGCTTGGAATAGTTCTGGGCCAGGTTGCCGGTTCCCGAAGAGATGAACATCTTCGTGGAGAAATTCGGGTTCAGAGAGAAATAGTAGTCTCTGGACGAATTGGCGTTTTTGTAAATCTTGATGAACATGCCGCCCCAGCTGGAGTAAGGCTTGTCGTACTGGAAATCAAATTCCAGCTGCTTGTTGACTTTGCCAACAGCCATTTCCACGGTGCCATCCTGGATGGCCAGGGCTTTGGTGCCATCGATCTCTGCGATGGAAGCACCCTTGGCGCTGACATAGTCATCCCTGACAACATCGGTGTTCCAGGCACCGGCCGGATAAGCATCAAAATCATCTTCAAACAGAATGCCTTCAGAGCTGTCTCTCTGCAGGTCCTGCTTCAGGCTGATCTGGCTGAGCGGCGTGGCGGCCTGGATCTGCAGCGCGGGGGACATGGCTAAAAATCCCGAGAGCAGCAGACAGGAAACCTTTTTTGTCGATTTCATTTTTCAACCTTCTTCTTTCTTTTTCTTCCATGCTCGTTTCTGTCCGAAAGGAAACAGAGAACAGACTTCTTCTGCTGAAAAGACCTCCTGCGGGGAACAGAAAAATCTCCAGAAGCGGAACGCACGAACACCAGTCTGAACAGTTTTGGCAGAACACAGGGCCTGACAAAAGGTGCAGAGGAGTTTGTTAACGGCACTACCAATTCGGGGCAGAGGAAGTGCATGGGTTTCCATATGCTTGATGATACCTTGATAAAACGGTTTAAAACCGGAAAACATGAAAAAAGAGAGATTTAATCGATAAATATAAGTAGTGCCATACAGAACTGCATCAGATTCATCATCTCGACACGGCTCAGACCACAGATTTCTGCAACTATTCGACACAGTGAAAACGAAAATTCATCATATTCGCCTGTTTGAACACAATAAAAAACCGGATGCTTTCCGGCGAAAAACCAGAGCATCCGGCAGTTGAAATGGATTCATTGGATATTATTTTCAGCGCTCAAAGGCTTTGACCAGCAGCCTGTTGTCAAAATCAAAATCCGCGTATCCCCGCAGACAGTCAATGACGTATTCCGCCGAGGCGGGATTCTTTTCATAACCATCCACCATGATGTAGTAGAGCACCGGAACAGTCTGGCGGATACCATCTTTTCCGGTCACTTCCAGATCCATGACTTTCTTGTCATAAAGCGCGGGATAGTCTTCATAAAGATCCAGCTCTTTTTCATCCGTATCTTCAATCCGGAAGATTCCCAGGGGTACCTGGCTTCCCGTTTTGGGATCCACTGTCAGATAGGCTCGTCCCGGTACTCCTCTGCAGCTCAGTTCATAATCTGGCAGCATGGCGAATCCAAAAACTGTGGCAGAAGGACAGCGGTTCTTCATCTGTTCCAGGTTCAGATTGCTTCCGTAAGCAGCATAATATTTCATTTCGATTCTCCCTCGTTCGTCTTCTTTCATTGTGCCTTAGGGAACCTCAGTGGTCAAAGCCGGCTTAGCGGGTTCTGATGGTCCACCGGACAGATTCGACGGTCCATTCCGTGCCTCTATGAAAGGATTTTCAGCCTTTTTATAATCCAAAAAAGAGACAATCGGCCAGGGAAAGAAGCCTGGCCGGGTAATGGAAAGGAAAAAGGAAATGAAGTTGATGAAAAAACTGTCTGCCATGGCTCTGTCATCTGCTCTGTTTCTGTCCGGCTGTGCCAGCGTACACAGAAGTAATCAGAACACGGCTTCGGTGATCTTTGATCCCCAGCCCATGGTAACGAACATTCAATATGACCGTATGGACTCAGGCGGCACCCTGCAAATGGGTTCCAGAGGCCTGAGTGCAGATCAGGCCAGAAGCGTGGACTGGACCAGTCAGGGAACTGTAGACCTCAAGTCCGAAGACTCTTCGAGCAACAGAAACAAAACTACGCTCATGGTCTATATGGTTGGTTCTGACCTGGAATCGGAGGCTGGTCTGGCTTCCATGGATCTCATCGAAATGCAGGAATCCGGTCTGGTGAATGAGAATGTGGATCTGGTGATTCTGGCCGGGGGGACAACCAGCTGGAACATCAACATGAGCAGCGATGCGCTGCATCTCATGCACTATGACCCGGATAAAGGGATCATGTTCAATGATACGGAACTCCAGGACATGTCTTCCCCGGATACCCTCCACAGTTTTCTGGAGTACTGTGCTTCCAATTATCCGGCGGATCAGACCGGCCTGATCTTCTGGGATCATGGCGGCGGACCGCTGTTTGGCTACGGAAACGATGAACTCTCCGATGAAATGATGCCCATGTATGGTTTGGTCGCCGCCCTGGAAGCTTCTCCCTATAAGGATAAAGGACTGGACTTCATCGCTTTTGATGCCTGCATCATGGGCTCCCTGGAAGTGGCCACAGAACTGGAACCCTACACCGACCGACTGGTGGTTTCTGCCGAAAACGTACCCGGTTATGGCATGAATTATTCGTATCTGTCTGCGCTGAACAGCACGGATGATCTGGGCACGCTGACCAGGAGCATGATCGATTCGACCGCTGATTTCTACAGTGAACTGAATTCTCAGGCCATCGGACAGGGCATGGATCTGGTCTTCTGCGAATACGATCTGACAAAGGTCGATGCGCTTAATCAGGCAACCGGAGAGCTGTTTGCGGCAGCCGCAGAGCATCAGAAACAGAATCCTCTGTTCTGGAAAAAACTGTACCAGTCCAGAGACCGAAGTCTGGAATACAGCGGCGGTCAGGTCGATCTGACCGACCTGGGAGACCTGACCACATACACCATGGAATACCTGCCGGAAGAAAGTGTAAAAGTGCAGGACTGTCTGCGGGATGTGGTGGTCTATGGCCGAAGCAACATGATGGATTCTACAGGGGTCAATATTTATTTCCCTCACAGCCAGCCGAAGATCTACCAGTACGCCAGAACGCTGCTGGATGGTACATCTCAGTACAGCTGGTTCCAGGATGGATACTGCAGAGAGCTGCTGGATTTCATTGATGACAATCCGGGCATGCTCAATCCCGACCGGTATGACCGGGCAGGATTTGGAAACGCAAATATTCTGACCTCCGATTTTGGTACAGATGGCCACATAATTCTGCCGGTTGATCTGGAGGATCAGGTGCTTTCCGCATCCATGACCATCTATATGACTTCGGAACGGGGAAACGTGGATGATAAAGAATACTTGCCCGTCATGGAGAATCTGCCGGTGGATATCCGGGATGGAGAACTGGTCTATGATCCCGATCCGGTGGTGGTTGTTTATGAAACAGGAAATAAAGACTACTCCCTTCTGCGCTTCCGGTTTCTCCGGCAGGAAGAGGAAAGCGGGGTTTATCAAAGTGTAAACACCTCCGCTCAGACAGATGCCTATCATATGTTCTATGGAGAACGTCAGAACTGCATCGTACAGGTGCAGGCTGCCAATGACGGTTCTTCCGCCAGAGTCACCTCCTTTTATGCCAGCCAGCCCGATGAAGATGAGCAGGAAGGTGTGGCCGGTAAAAACGATATGGACATGACTGACTTCCTGGCTGTCAACTTCAATACCATTCCTGGTGAGTACCTCATTGACACCTCTCTGCCTCCGGCACAGCAACCCGAAAGCGAAAACTACTTTCTGTCGACAATCGAGTATGAAGAAAGCGGACAGATTACCGCCAAAAAAGTCTCTGAACTCGAAGATGCTGAACTGTACTATCAGATTGTCCTGACAGATACCAATCAGGGCGCTTCCGTCTTTGCCTTTGAGCCCTTCGATGACGAGGAAGCTGAAATGACCAGCATTCAGACAAAAACGGGGACCATGGAGTTCCTCCTTACGGATGATACGGCAACTCTGGTGCGCTATGATGGCAACGACAAAAAGGTGGTCGTTCCGGAAACGGTGGAAGGAAAAACAGTCACTGTCATCGGATCTGGTGCTTTCAGACAGCCTGATCTGGTCGCTGAGGATGGCGCAAGAGTCCATCTGGAAGAAGTGGTGCTGCCAGAAACCATTGAAGTGATTGGCGATCTCGCTTTTGAATCCGCTTCCAGCCTGAAAACCATCAACCTGCCTGATTCATTGAAAAGAATTGCGGATCAGGCGTTTGCTAATACATCCCTGCGGCAGATAGATCTGCCCGATCATCTGGAATTCATCGGCTCCTACGCTTTCAGTGAAATCCGGGATTTTCTGGATCAGTTCTCTCTGGAGATTGTCCTGCCAGATTCCCTGCAGGAAATGGGTGATGGCGTATTCACCGGAACGGGACTCTCGTCTCTCAAAGCTGGCGAGAAAAACCAGGTGGTTAAAGTCCAGGATGGCCTGCTGCTGAGCAAAGATGGTAAGACCGTCTACGGCTGGGTCGGCCCTGTTCAGAATGAACTGAAGATTCCGGATGGCGTAGAGCGCATTGCCAGATCTGCCTTTGAAGGGTCCACCCATACAATCAGCGGAATAATGACTCAAGCCAGACTGAAAAAGGTCACTCTTCCGGAGACCTTGCAGGTCATTGATATCTATGCTTTTTTTGGAGATGAATCCATTGAAGAAATGAACCTGCCTGATTCTCTGGTACGGATTGCTCCCATGGCCTTTGGCCAGACGCTGAGCTCGAACTACGTCTCGAATCTCAAGCTCACTCTGCCGGCAAACCTTTCCAGTATTGGCTATGGTGCCCTGGGCGCTTTCCAGAATCTGGAACTGAGTGTAGCCGAAGACAACCCGTTCTTCTCCGTCAAAGACGGAAAGCTGATGAACAAGGCCGGAGATAAGGAAATCCCGGCTCTGTATCAGGAAAAAACGAATTGAGCTGTCGATCAGAATCATCAACCCAGCGGATCCTCTAAACAGGGGATCCGTTTTTTGATGCAGAAAAAGGCAGAAGCAAAAGAGAAAAGAAGCGAAGAAAGACAATTGACACACCTTCTCAGGTGTCTATAATGAACATATCGTACATGTACACTAAGGATGATAAACCATGAATCTCGAGATTATCGTGAGCAGCCGGAAGGCTGTTCCCATCTATGAACAGATTGAAACGCAGATTGAAGACGCCATTCTCAATGGCGTTCTGAAAGAAGGAGAAGTGCTTCCGGGCATCCGCACCCTGGCCAAAATGCTTCGGGTCAGCGTGATCACCGTCCAGAAAGCCTATGAAAATCTCAACCGCAAGGGACTGATCTTTTCAGCCGCAGGAAGAGGCACCATGGTGGCTGCTGTTGACCAGAAAGCCATGATGGAAACCAGACTGGCTCAGCTGGATGATCTGCTGCAGCAGAGTGCCGACCTGGCCAAAGCCATGCACCTTTCCTTTTCACAGACTTCAGCCCGCCTTCAGCAGTTCATGGAAGCTGATCCACCCAAGGAAGGTTCAGCTTCGAAAGGAGAACTAGAATGACAAATCCGGCTCTGCAGGTCAGCCATCTGACCAAGACCTATCCGGCCTTCAAACTGGATGACGTGAGTTTTGAAGTAGAAGCCGGCACATGCACCGCTCTGATCGGAGAAAACGGATCAGGCAAAAGCACCATTCTGCGCTGCCTGCTTTCGGAAATCGTGCCGGAATCCGGTGAAATCCGCTTTTACGGCCACAATCCGAAAGAGGAGATCAGCACCCATGCCCTCATCGGCTCCTGCAAGGACCACCTGCTTTTTCCCGAATTCTTCACCCCGGCCATGGTCAGCCAGCTGTTTGCCCGCCTGTATCCTCTGTGGGATGCCAGGGGGTTTGAAGACTTTCTGCAAAAACAGAAGATTTCCATGAACCAGCCGCTGAAAAAGATGTCCAGAGGCATGAAAGCCAAGGTTTCTCTGGCCACAGCAATGCATCATCAGGCTCCGCTGCTTCTTCTGGATGAAGCCACCAGCGGTCTGGATCCGGTGGTCCGGGAAGAAATGCTGGATGCGCTGCAGGAATATATGGAAGATGAAAACAGAAGCATTCTCATTACTTCTCATATTTCTTCTGATCTGGAACGCATTGCCGACAACATCATTCTCATATCCGGCGGCAGAATCGTACTGCAGCAGCCCAAGGATGAACTGCTGAATTCCCTGATTCTGGCCCATCTTCGAAAAGACCAGCTGGATCTCATCGAACCCGAACTCATTCTGGGCATCCGCAGGCAGCCGCTCCAGGTGGATGTGCTGATCAAAGACCGGGAGGAATTCACGGCCCGTTATCCGGATTATGACTGGGATCCTATTACCCTGGATGATCTGGTTCTCATGTTTTCTGACAAGGCGGATCAGCCTTTGAAAGGAGATCATCATGCATAACGAATCCATTGCTCAGATCATGGAAAGCTCGAAAAACTTCCATACCGAAAAAGGCCTGTACTGGCTGGACTTCAAACGGATTGTCCAGAGCTGGCCCATGCTGGTGGTGATTACCCTTGCGGTGTGCTTTGGTCTCTGGATGGCCGACAGCCTGGTGGGGCTCATCTGTTTTTTTGCCATCATGCTCATGATGCAGGCGCCTTCTTCCATCGTGGCGGACAAAAGCTGCGGCTGGTTTGATTTTGAACCCAGCCTTCCCATCACCAGGAAAAAGCTGGTGAGCCAGAAATACACCCTGGCTCTGATCCTCATGCTTGCAGGCCTGCTGATTGGTCTTGCCATGGCTTATCTTCTGGCAGGAATCAAAACCGGATCCTTCCAGTTTGAAGAATCAGCTCTGCAGATCAATCTGCTGATTTCCGTTGTCATCGGCTGCTCCTGTGCGGCTCTGATTCTGCCTCTGGGATTTCTGGTGGATAAGGACAAGTTCTTTCTGTGTGTCATTCTTTCCTTTCTGCCCGCTGTCCTCATGGTCTATCTGTGGACCCAGGGCATCAGCGTTTCTGAACCTGTTCTCACATCCGGTGTCGCCGGCGTGCAGTCCAGCTTTGTGGAAGTGAACCTGAACCTGGATACTCTGCGCCTGTATGCAGGAATCAGTCTTGCCATGCTGATTGTTTCCTGGCTGGTGATGCCGGGATTCCTGGCCAGAAGAGACAACCTGTAAGTCAGGAAAAGGAAGAAATTTGAAAACTCCCGGATGGTTTGGAAATGGCCGCAGAGGTGATACACTGGCATTCATCGATGCTTTCCTCCTTTGGAAAGCCAGAATACGGAACAGGAGAATGGATTGTGACAATTGAAAATCAGAACAGATCAGATCGGGATTTTGATATTCTCATGGTGATGCCCAGAACGGCATTTCCCTATGCACCGGATCTGCAGGAAGCCCTGCAGCTGGAAAATCCGGATGAAGACAGCTGGATCATCATGGAAGAGAAGGAACCCCAGGTCACTCTTTCGCTGGTGGAAGCAGAGGATTATGGCATCACCAGAAAGGCACTGAGCGCCGAATGGACAGAAGCCGGCAAGAAGCAGCCTCTGTCTAAGCGCCAGCAAATGCTGCACGCAGCGCTGGCGAAAGCAGCAGCCCGATACCGAGAAACACCGGGAAAATACCCGCTCTATATCCGCCTCTCGGCTCAGGATCTGGAGATGATCGCCATGCTTTCCAGACTCAGACTCATCCCTTATTTCGGGGAATGGTCCATGGCTGATCAGGCCAGAAGTGAAGCGGACTGGCAGATCGTGACCGATGCTCTGCGAGAAGCATCCACCGCCGGGCTTCTCTAGAAGAACAGAGTTTCAAAAAGTTTTTAAAGAATCATTTCAGAAACAGAATCAGATGGGATTTCACTTCCAGCCTGATTCTGTTTTTCTTTTTCTCTCTGAAAGATGGAAAGGGGCATCCTGATACTGTCCTGATTTGGCAGATGATAGTCTTGCCTTGTAAAGAGCTGCCTGTAGATGAAGAAATCTTGAAAAAAGCAGGCAGCCAGAACAAGGAGATGACCTGATATGACTTTGACACCAGGTACTGTCATGACATGGAATGACATGATTCAGACCATTCCCGGATGCACCGTATCCAGAGAACTGATGCCCATCCGGGATGGCGGAGCCATTCTGTTTGCCCTGGCAGAAGATACGGACATCAGTCCGGAAACATGGAGCAGTTCCAGACTGATCTGGAATCTGCAAGGCCATGTAGATGTTTATACAAGCAATAAAGACGGGGTCACCCTGGATCCGGGAGAAGCCGTCTGGACTCTTCCCGATAGACCCAACGGATTCAGAACCAAGACAGACACCCTGTATCTGGAACTGGCTGCAGACAACAACCAGAGTTCCATGAGAAACCTGAAACCCGGAGAAGTGTTCACCCTGGCTGATCTGGTTCCCGTTCAGAAGGGAACTATTGTCAACCGGGACCTGTTTCAGTCCAACGGCATGAAATTTGTCGTCATGGCCTTTGATGAAGGCACCGGCCTTTCTGAACATGCCGCTCCCGGCCAGGCTCTGGTGACGGTGCTGGAAGGAGACGCCGTTGTCACCTATGAAGGCGTGGATCACACCCTGCATGCCGGCGAAAGTATTGCCTTTGCACCCCAGGGACGTCATGCCATCAAGGCTTTGACCCCCTTCAAGATGTCTTTGTTGATTGCTTTAGCATGATTCGTGTATAATCAAGCCGATTTTAAGTGAACTGATCCCATAAGAACTTTGTCGATTGACATAGTGGACTTCCTTTCGGGGCCAATGAAGGGAAGTCCTTTTCTTTTGGCTGGTCAAAGGAATCGCGGTTTCGTTTCTGACCGGGAAAACAGGCCAAATCTTACTCTTGCGACGATTTTCAGGAGATTGCCAAGCGCAATCCTTAGATGTGGTAAAGTGAAACCGTTAAGGAAGAATCAGGAAGGATATGAATATGAGAAACCATGAAGTACTGGAACATCAGGACCTGCTGAATCAGGATGGCCGCATTGCGGAACCCGGCTTTGCCCGAACACCCGTCTGGCGTTACAACAGAGAAAATCTGCCGGCCAGCCATCTTCGTATGAAGGAATGGGACTATTACATGGTGATGACCTCGGATTTCGGGGTGTGCTTCACCATTTCTGATCTGGGCTATGTCCGGATGGCTTCTGTCAGCTTCCTGGACTTCCAGAAGAAGACGGACTGCACCAGAACCTTCCTGGCTGCGCTCTCCATGACCTACACCATGCCGGTCAGCTCCGATGCCGGTGTGTGCGAATGGAAGAGCAGAGGAGTGCTGCTGCGCTATGAAACAGCCCCCAACGGCAAGCACATCTACTGCGAAATTCATCATTTTGACAAAAACGCTCCTTTTAGGGCCGATCTGTGGTTTGAAAACCTGCCGGCGGAATCCATGAACATTGCCATTCCCTGGAAAAAGGACCGTCATTTCTATCTGAACCAGAAGATCAACTGCATGCCCTGCTCCGGTAAAGTCATCCACAACTGGCATGTCTATCATTTTGATCCCTCCAGAGACTTTGGTGTCCAGGACTGGGGCAGAGGTTTCTGGCCCTATGAAACCCACTGGTACTGGGGCACCTGCTCCACCACCATCAAGGGCAAGCCTTTTGGCTTCAACCTGGGCTATGGTTTTGGAGATACCTCTGCTGCCAGTGAAAACATGGTGTTCTACAACGGCAAATCCTGGAAACTGGATGACGTGGAATTCCATATTCCGGAAAACCCCATGGACCCCTGGACCATTACCTCCAGCGACGGACGCTTTGAAGCCATCTTCACACCGGATCTGGACAGAGCGGCTAAATTATCCGCCGGACCCATCAGCTCGGACCAGCACCAGTATTTCGGACTGCTCAGTGGAACCTGTACGCTCGATGGCCGCACGAAGATTAAAATGGAAAATCTCCGGGCGGCATTCGAAGATATTTCCAACCGGTACTGATAAAATTGCATTGAAGAATGGGACAAAACTTTTGTCCTTTTTCTTTTGAAATGAAAAGATTTACAGAAATGAAAGTAGTTTCTGCAATATTTTCAAATTCATCGACAAAGAAGCGCGGAAATGCTACTTTTAATTCTACAGATGGGAGGAAACCTATGTCCTATCGTGAATTTATCCGTGAAGAACTGGACTGCTTCATGAAAAATGATCCGTCTCTTCATTCAAAATGGGAAATTTACTCCATGCCAGGGTTCAAGGCCATCAAGACCTGGAAGAAAACCCACTGGCTGTATGAACGAAAACACTATGTTCTGGCCCGCTACCTCTCACTGCGGTGCCAGAGAAAAACCGGAATAGACATCCATCCGGGAGCCACCATCGGACACCGTCTGTTTATAGACCATGGTGTGGGTGTGGTCATCGGAGAAACCTGCATCATCGGCGATGATGTGATGATTTACCAGGGCGTGACCCTGGGCGGAACTGGCAAGGTCAAGGGCAAAAGACACCCGACCCTGGAAGACCGGGTCTTCGTGGGAGCCGGTGCCAAGATCATCGGCAACATCGTGCTGGGCCATGACTCCAAAGTCGGGGCCGGTGCCATTGTCATCCGCGCCGTGGATCCTTATGTGACCGTAGTCAGCCCGCCGGCTTATCCTGTCAGAGACAAGCGCAACAAGATGAGCAATCTGTGTGTCCGGGGCAAGGAGCGCTGGACGCTGGATGAAGTCAGAGATCTGCAGGAAGGCAAGGTTCCTTCCAGAACTCTGCCCGGCTGCAAGTGCCCGGATGGCGGAAACTGTGACGGAGAGTGCTGTAATGAAGCAGACTGTCTCGCCTCCAGGCTTCCGATTCAGAAAAATGATGTAGAATAATCAGGAATAAAGAAAGGTCGATTTAATATGAAAATCAAGTTCAGCGATACATTTGGAAATGACGTGACTTATGTTCTGAATGATTCTGAAGCTGCCCATGCACTGGAGAGAATGCTTCCCATGACAGTCACGCTGGACCAGTTTGCCTCCAACGAAAAAGGCTTTTATCCCAATAAAAAACTCAACATCTTTGGTGCTCCCTTAGCACCAGGCGGACAGGAAGGCCTGTGCTATCACAGACCCTGGAACCAGGTCATTCTGGCTTACGGCGGATACTCCCAGTACGAAGGACTGTATGAACTGGGCATGCCCATTGCCGGACAGGGTGCCGTTCGCAACCTGAAAGGGCCCGTTCTCATCGAAGAACTGTACTAGTCTCTATTGATCAATCCACACAGCAGATCGAAAGATCTGCTTTTTGCATGCCTGAAGGAAAGCAAATTTCCTTTGGACGGATAAAATGAAACCACAAGATACATAACCTGAAGGAAAGGATGGATTTATGCTGGACCCCAATGACCGTGCCCAGATGGCGCTGCTCTTCCAGGGCACCTTTGGCCTGGAAAAAGAAAGCCTGCGCATTACCCCAGAGGGCTGTATGGCCCATACCCCGCATCATATCGATCATCCGGGCATCGTCAGAGACTTCTGCGAAAACCAGCCCGAGATCAACACCAGCCCTCATGACTCCCTGGAGTCTGCTTTACAGGAAATGCATGACCTCTCTCTCCTGGTGCAGAAGGGGGCTGCTGACCACAATGAACTCATATGGCCCTTTTCTTCTCCCTGCAAGATTCAGTGTGAAAAGGATATTCCCATCGCCCAGTACTCTGGAAAAGAGCGTTCCAAAACCGAATACCGGGAATATCTTTCCGGTAAGTATGGCCGCTACAAGATGACCTTTTCCGGCATTCACTTCAATTTCAGCTTTCCTGAAAAACTGATCAGACTTTCATGGAAACAGAGAGACCCGTTGCAAGAGAAGGAAGAAGACTATGCCTCTTACAGAGAAGCCTTTTATCTGGATCTGGCAGCCAAGGCTTCCTATTATGGCTGGATCATCAGTGCGCTCTGTTCGGCGTCGCCTCTGCTGGATGGCAGCTTTTTTGAAAAGCATCTCATCGGCCAGACCATCTTTGATGGTATGGGCAGCATCCGGGACGGGGAACAGGGCTACTGGAATTTCTTTACGCCCCTCTTTGATTACTCCAGCCTGGAAAACTACATCGAATCCATCGCAAAATACACACGGGACGGACTGCTCAAACAGGCCAGCGAACTGTACTATCCAGTCCGCCTCAAACCCCACGGCAGTTATTCCCTGGACAATCTGCGTCTGAATGGCATCAGCCATCTGGAACTGCGGATGCTGGATCTCAATCCTCTAAGTCCCGATGGCATGGATCTGGACGATCTGCGCTTCATTCATCTGCTGCTGGTGTGGATGGCCTGCTCACCCAGACTGTCTCTGAGTGATGCCGATCAGATCTACGCCATTCAGAATTTCAAAAGCGCTGCCCGCTTTGATCTCTCCAATGCCCGCATCGTCTATCCCGATGACACCTCCCAGAGTGTGCTGGAAGCAGCCATCATTCTGCTGGAAGCCCTGGATTCCTTCTTTGACGAGCTTCCCGCTGCCTATCAAGGCGTAGTGGAAAGGCAGAAGCAGAAGCTGCTGGATCCCTTCCACAACCGCTATGCCTGGATCATCCGTCAGCAGTATGGCGAGGACTATATCCGTCTGGGCCTGCAGCTGGCCAGAGAAAGGCAGAAGGAAGCGCTGGACGAACTGGAAGAACGAAAGCAGAAAGAGAGAGCCAAAAGCCGCCAGAGAGCGGAAGAGAAGCAGGATCTGTAAAATTTCTGAAAACCTTTACTTCATTCGGCTCACCCCTCACAATAGGGAGCAGACAAAAGACTCGTCCTTCAATCAGAAAAGAGGAACACTCTCTTCTTTATGAATGGACGATCTGAAAGGAAACTCAACTATGTACATTGCGAATCCTGACCGCTATCAGAAAATGGAATTTCGCTGCTGCGGTGATTCCGGTCTGATGCTTCCGGTTCTTTCCCTGGGTCTCTGGCAGAATTTCGGAGACACCGGCAATTATGAAAATATGAAGAACATGATCCTCACCGCCTTTGATCATGGCATCACCCATTTTGACCTGGCCAACAACTACGGTCCTTCCAACGGCGCAGCCGAAATCAACTTCGGCCGCATCCTCAAGGAAGAACTGATGCCGTATCGGGATGAGCTGATCATCTCCACCAAGGCCGGCTATGAAATGTGGGATGGCCCCTATGGCAACTGGGGCAGCCGTAAATACCTGCTGGCCAGCCTGGATCAGTCTCTGAAGAGAATGGGCCTGGACTATGTAGACATCTTCTATCATCACCGCATGGACCCCAACACCCCTCTGGAAGAAACCATGGGCGCTCTGGCCACCGCTGTTCAGTCCGGCAAAGCCCTGTATGCCGGTCTCTCCAACTACGATGGTCCCACCCTGGAAAAAGCCACAAAGATTCTGAAGGAGCTCAACGTTCCCTTTGTGATCAACCAGAACCGCTATTCCATTCTGGACCGCACCGTGGAAGAAAACGGACTGCTGGAAGAAACCATCAAACAGAAGAAAGGTCTGATCACCTTCTCTCCCCTGGCTAAGGGACAGCTGACCGACCGCTATCTCAACGGCATTCCTGCAGATTCCAGAATCCGCACCGATGGCCGCTTCCTGCACGAATCTGATCTGCCCCAGGAAAAGGTGGAAGAACTGCGGGCTCTCAATGATCTGGCCAAAGCCAGAGGGGATGAACTTTCTGCCGTTGCTCTGCGCTGGCTGTTAGACCAGGAAGGTGTCACCAGTGTTCTGATCGGGGCAAGCAAGCCCGAACAGATTCTGAAAAACCTGACTGTGCTGGATACAAAGCCTCTCACGGAAGAAGAACTGAAGGTTATTGATGAACATGCTGCCAGAATTCACGAAATCGAAAAGCAGCATGGCCTGCAGTAAGCAGACAGAAAACAACACCCAACATGAACATGGAACCGGATCCTGATGGAAGGTATCCGGTTTTTTCATGGCTGAACGAAAGTGCAGGTTTTCATTGTTCCTATTGTTCCGAAAAATAATTTCTGAATCGATCGGAAGCATCTGAAGGGAATTCAAACGGATGATTCTCTATAATGACAGTGCAGAAATCCTTTCTGCTGACCGGCTGAATATTCAGAAGGTTAAAGAAATCCTTCCAAATTGACCGCTTTCCGGATCCGGGAATAGTCCGAAAAGCAATGGAAATCAGGCAGAGTGATCTGCCTTTTTTTCATTCCGGTGTTGTGCCTCTCCTGTACATGCCGGGAAGAAAGACCTGTTGTCCTGAATCAGCCATGGAAAAAGGCGGAACCGCTCTGCTGCGATTCCGCCTGATTGGTTTGTGAATGATTTCTGTCTGGCTATTTCTTTTCGAAATAAACATCATCAAAGTCGCTGAACAGCATGACCCATTCATCCTTGCCAATGCGGCCATAGGTGCCACTGTAATTCACGTGTCTGGTGTCATAAATTTTGACTTCATCTCCTGGATAGTATTTGTTGACCTGGATCCAGTTCCTGTCATTCTTATAACCGCTCACGGAATATTGATAGCTGTCGCAGACACAGACGTACACTTCATAGTCGCCCACCAGATTGCCGTTCTCATCCAGCTCCGGTTCGTTTTCTGCAAGCCAGGCTGCTTCGTCCGCATCCGTCGGATAGTTATAGGGAGAAACGGCTGGTTCATCCTTCATCAAACAGGTATCGTTCTGAATCAGAACTGAATAAACGTCTTCTGGTACGCAGTAGTACTGTTTTTTGTCCTCGAGTTGAATCCATTCATCGTCGCCGATCCGGGCAAAGACCTCTCCATAGAAGTCTGAGTATTTGGGATTCCGGTACAGTTCGAGAATCTCGAAGGATTCGCCGCATTCCAGAGTTCGTTTATAACTGTAGAAAAAGGGTACGTTTTCCTTATTAGCCACACGCAGTTCATCCAGAGTGTGGCAGGTCTGGCCCACCTTGAATTCGATGTCTTTGTTCAAAGAACTCTGTGTAGTGGTCATGCTACCAAAGGTATCTGCCAGAGTGGAGGAGACTGCTGTGGTTCCTTCCTGGGCAAATGCAGTCCGGTCATTCCAGGTGCCGGAATAGACCTGATCGAGAATATCAAGCAGAAGCGATTCATCGGGCAGCTGGCTCTGTTCTTCCAGGAAACCGGCGGAACTGGTCTTCAGTTCCAGGGTATTCACTCCATAGAGAGTGTAATCCACATCACGGGCCATGACTCTTTCCAGGTTATCTCCCAGATACAGATTATCGGTGTCAAAGTTTCCGGTGGCGGCATTCTGGGGAATCCAGATGGCGATGTAGCAGTGCTGGCCATCAGCATCGGAAGAAGAGGTGACTTTTGTGGAATACAGAGAGACAAAATCAGAACCATTGGCCGCATATCCCGCAGCTGTATTGAAATAGAGCGCCGATCCCAGATAGCGCAGGGTATCCGGCTGGATGGTGGCATAGCCGGTCCAGATGCTGTGGGTGTCAAAAGTGTCATAGGAATCGTTGAGCGCCTGCTGCAGATAATCCAGATTTTCGGCTTTCAGATGTTCAAACTGGCTGCTGACCTGGCTGGTTTCCGTAGCCATCTCCGGCAGACCATTTACCTTGATGGAGAACTGGTCGTGGACGGGACGAATCCCGGATTTTTTGGCCAGCTCCTCATTGTAGGTGATGGTGATGTTGACCACATCACCATTGGAGAGTCTCTCTCCCTGATCGGCGCGGTAGCTGATGGAAGACAGGAACTTCTGATTGTTCTTGTCGTTGTAATCGATGTACGGGTTGTAATCCTCACTGTCACCCACTCTTCTATTCAGGGATCCGTAGTGATTGAATCCGGTGATGGTGTACGTGAAGATGCTTTTGAAATCCAGTGCCTTCCCACCGATGCCGTATCCTGTCAGCCCCAGCATGAGGCATCCCATCAGAATCACGCTGAGCAGTTTTCCCATTCTTTTCATCTTCTACTCCTCCAAATCTTTTACCTGCAGGACTTTCTTCTTCTGCAGGTTTTCTTTTTCCTTGTGGCTTTACTGTACAGAGAAGAAAATTCAGCCCTCGAAGAGGGGGAGAAAAGGAAGCTGTAGAACAGTTGGAAACCGGGAAAAGGGAATGGCGGCAGGGAAGAGTGAACGGTCAGATTTGCAGGATGAAGTGCCATTCGGGTTTACCTTTTCCAGTTCTGATGGACCAGGGCACTTTGACGATGGCCCGTCAGGATGGTTCAAAACCAATGCTAGACTTGAGACAAGACAGGTTTATTTCAAAAAATGGATGCCTTTTATCAAATTCATGGAGGTTCATTCAACAGGAAATAAACCCGGTATCGGAATCAGAGAAACGCATTAGGAAGGATGTAATCATGAAAACCATTCAGTACATTGCCATGAATCATCCTGGAACCTTTCGTCCTCACAATCAGGATTCTCTGGTGATTCCGCAGGCCGTTCTGGAAGAAAGAAGGACAGAACCGGATTCAAAACCGGTGGTGCTGCAGGGAGAACTGCCTTTGGATGATGGGCTGTTATTTGGCGTTTTTGATGGACTGGGTGGTCTGGAGCAGGGAGAGAGAGCTTCAGACATCGCCGCCAGAACCGCACTGGAAATGGCATCGAATGGCTGGTCTCCAAACGGTCTGCAGCAGTTCTTTCTGGAAGCCAATCAACGGATTGTCCGGTTTATGGAAAGTCAGAATCTGACCTCCTGCGGCAGTACGGCTGCTTTGGTCTTGTTTCATGCGGAAAATGTGGAAGTCTCCTCGATCGGCGATTCCAGAATTTATCAGTTCAGGGACAATCAGCTGGTTCAGATCAGCAGGGATCATTCAGGCTTTGCCCCTTTTGGGGTCAAACCGCCGTTGTTTCAGTATCTTGGCATGCCGTCAAAAGAGGGCTCCATTCAGCCGGAATATATCACTCCGCCTTTAGAAGCAGAAAGCACCTTTCTGCTCTGTACGGACGGACTCAGTGATGTGCTGAGTCTGGCAAATGTTCAGTACTATCCTGAGTATGTCAGTGTCAGTGCTGAAGACGGCTGGGTTGAACTTTCCACCCAGCTCACCCCTGAAATTCTGGCTACTCTGGAAGATCCCAAACGAATTGATTTCGTTATCGGTAATGAGAACAGCACCCCATCTGCCGGCACCTATCTGGTGGATGATGTAACCTTTACCGTTGAACCCGTCACCTACGCTCTGAATGCAGAAAACGCTTATGGTGCCGGTTCCTACAGAGCCGGTACAACCGTCGCTCTGACTCCTGCAGTCAAAGACGATGAAACCTTCGTGGAATGGACCGTGGAAGGCATCGAACTGAGCGACGAACAGAAAACTCAGATTCCTCTTGTTCTGACCATGCCCGATCACGAAGTGAAAGTGGCAGCAGTTGTAGAATCCCACTCTGAAGAAGTGGTCAACAAGACTCTGCTCAACCAGGCCATTGCCTATGCAAAAGATCTGAATTTGGATGGCGTCAACGAACTGGTTGCTGCCTTCATCAGAAGCTCTCTGGAGCAGGCTGAAGAAGTAGCCGCTGATGAGAATGCAACCCAGGAAGAAGTCAACGATGCCTGGAGACAGCTGGCTCAGGCTATTCAGATGGCCGGATTCACCAGCAACAAGGACGAACTCAGATCTCTGGTCGCCCAGATGCAGGCCATTGATCTGGATGCCTATGAAGATGATGAAGCCAAAGACAACTTCATCAATGCTCTGAAGAAGGCCGAAGAAGTTCTGGCTGATCCCAAGGCTCTGGATGAAACAAGCATTATTCCTGCCACCGAAGCCCTGCAGAAAGCCTTCGATGAACTGACACCGAAACCTGTTGAAGTCATCGATACCACTGTTCTGGAAATGCTCCTCAACCAGGTATCCGGCATCTCCATGGATGATTACCAGGATGATGAAGCAGCCGCAAACTTCCAGACTGTTCTGGAAGAAGCTAAAGCCGTTCTGGCTGATCCAGAAGACCAGCATCAGGTGGATGATGTTGTCGTCAGACTGCATCAGGCATGGCTGAACCTCAGACTCAGACCTGATGAATCTCTGCTGGCTGAACTCAAGGGCTTTACTGCCATGGTTTACAGCCTGGATACAGCTCTCTTCTCTGAAGAAGCCTATCCTGAACTGTACAGCTTTGCCGCTGCTGCAGAAGCTATGATTCCTGAAATCGAACAGGGAACCAAGGTTCTGACCAACCAGGAAAAACTGGATCTGCACAACCAGATCGAGGACTATGTCCGTCTGATTGAAAAGGTTCAGAATGACAACAATTCTTCCAAGCAGGATCCTGCAAATGACAACAACTCCTCCAAACTCGATCCCGTTGAAGAAGAAAACAACTCTTCCAAGCTCGATCCCGTACAGGACGAAAAAGAATCTTCTGAAAAGCAGACAACCGCAAAGAGCGTGAAGACTGCTGCTCAGATGATGCCTGCAGGCGCAGCCGCCACTCTGGCCGCTGCCGGACTGGCTGTTCTTGCTCTGAAGAAAAGACAGAAATAAACGGATGAGCGGAAAACAGAGTTTCACTCTGTGACCCGAACTCCACAAATACAGAACCCCCGAATCTTAGTTATTGGAAGATCCGGGGGTTTTCTTCGTATATCTGCTGGAAATTGCATTCGATTCGATGAAAGTTTGTTCTTTTGATGGATTAGGTCGTATAATGGGCAGGTATTATTCTGACTATCTCATAACGGAAATGATGTCTTCCGTGATCTATTGATCAAAACCGCGTAACGCTGATGACTTCTGTGCTCTTTTCAGCATGGAATCTCAGCGTTTTTTGTTTGGAATTCTGTGGGTGGTCAGAATGAATTGAAGAGAAGGAGAGAACTCTATGTTATTTTCACTGGCACTGCTCCTGCTTGCAGGCATGCTTGGAGGGGAACTGTTTTCCAGGCTCAAGCTGCCACCGCTGTTAGGCATGATGGCAGCCGGGATTCTCATCGGCCCCTACTGTTTCAATGGTCTGGACAGCCAGCTTCTGGAACTTTCAGGAGTGCTTCGAAAAATAGCCCTGCTAATCATTCTGATCCGGGCTGGGCTGAATCTGAAAATTGAAGATCTGAAGAAAGCAGGAAGACCGGCCATTCTTTTATGCTTCCTGCCGGCGACGTTTGAAATCATCGCCTTTCTGATCTTTGCCCCATTGCTGCTGGGATTTGATCTGCTGGAAGCAGCTATTCTGGGCTGTGTCATGGCAGCTGTGTCCCCGGCGGTTGTGGTTCCGGGTATGTTGAAGGTCATCGATGATGGCTATGGTCAGGACAAGGCGATTCCTCAGATGATTCTGGCTGGAGCCAGTGCAGACGATGTCTATGTTCTGGTGCTGTTTTCCGTCTTTACTACTCTGGCCAGCCAGGGCAGCTTCCATGCGGAAACCCTGCTTCGTATTCCCACTGCGATTCTGTTTGGAGCAGGTGTGGGTTTCATCACTGGGCTGCTTTTATGCAGACTGTTTTCCTGGAAGAAATCCGGTCTGCAGACTGCTGCGCAGGTCCTGGTTTTGCTGGCGATGGGAATGCTGTTTTATGCGCTTGAAGACTTTATGACTGGTCCGGTCGCCTTCAGCGGTCTGATTGCGATTATCGTCACCGCCATGGTCATTGGAGCAAGACTTCCAAAAACAGGAAAGACCCTGGCTAACGGCTTTAACCAGCTGTGGAAGGGCGGAGAAATCTTCCTGTTTGTGCTGATTGGTGCAGCTGTCAATCTGCCCTATGCCTTCAGAGCTCTGCCGGTCAATCTGCTGCTGATCATCCTGTGTTTGCTGGTTCGTTCTGTAGGTGTCATGCTCTGCGTCAGTCACACCAGACTGACCTTCAAAGAAAAGCTCTTCTGCATTGCGGCTTACCTGCCGAAAGCAACTGTTCAGGCAGCGATTGGTGCAACGCCTCTTGCCATGGGACTGGCTGGAGGAGAAAGCATTCTTTCCTGTGCAGTGACGGCGATTCTGTTCACCGCTCCTCTGGGTGCTATTCTGATTCACCGTCTGTATCCGATCTGGCTGACACCACCAAAGAAGGGAAAGCAGGGAAGAGAGGTTGCGTTACAAAACAGCTGATTGTTCATGTTCTGGGATCCGGAAGGATCCTATTTTTCTGGGTGCTATGCGAAATGTTCGTCCATAGCAGACGGGATGTATTGGCCAGCCGTTCGATGGATTCTGACCAGGAAACCTGGTTTGACGCGTCTTTTCAATGCTGCTATGCTGCAAAAAAGAGGGAAATGTATGCGTCCGATCAGAGAGAATCCAACCTGTCATGCACTGGAAATGAGTCCGGAAGAACTGGCCAGAGAAGTTGTCCGCCTGTATCTGTTTGATGAAATGAGTGTGAAGGGAATCGAAACAGTGCTTTTTGGCGAAGAAGAATTCTCTGGCTGGCTGTCGAAAACTGTTTTGAATTTTTATGGCATTGATACTTCTCCAGCCGGTATGAACAGAGGACGTTACAAAGGTCAGTCTGTTCATGAAGTGGCGATTGAACTCCTGCAGAGCAGCAGTCCTGTAGAGCGAAAGATCGGACGTCTTCTGGTTGACTGCTGACAAAGCCTGTTCATCAAGCCGTGCAGCGTCACTGATCCATCTGTCATTCCTCCAGTTCATCATTGGAAAGTGAACTGTTTCTGATACAGTTGAATATTCAAATCCCGGGATCCGAAAGGATCCCTTTTTTGCAGGTCCCTTGGATGGAAAGGGTCATGAGAAAAGCGGCTCCGCCTGAGCAGAACCGCTTGAATCATCTTATGGAGTTGTAGTGGAAAGGATCTATAGAAGATCCGGATTGTTGGGATTTCCGGTTTCTTTGAACCCTAGAATTCCATGACGAAGAATGCTGCAGTCAGAGGCTCCAGAGTGACCTCGCCTTTTTTTCGGAAAACAGGATGGATTTCCGGAAGCTGATCGTCATCGGTCAGCTGCAGAGGCATACCATTGACCTTCATGACGGGAGAAATCATGGAATCAGCACTCAGTCTGTATTCTTCCGCATCCCCTGGCAGATCCAGGGAGAGCGTTTTGTCTCTGGAAGGGTTGAGAACCAAATAGGTCAGACCGCGTTTGCCATCTCTTCTGTAATGAATGAAGACATAGTCATCGTCTTTGAGAGAATCGGTGGCATAGACGGTTGTTCCCATAAATCTGTTCCAGAGCAGGAAGGCAAAGTAATTGGGGCGGGGTGCAAAAGTCCTGTGATCCAGCAGACCGTAATCGGAAGAAGCCAGAGTGTTATGGAAGATCACACCATCGGTGACTTTCGCAAAGCTTCCTAAAGCGATCAGAGTTCTGAAGATATCCAGATAGGTGCTGGCCCACACACTGCCGCCTCCGCCTGCATCAGCAGATTCGGTCACCCACATGGGAGCACCAGGGCAGTACTGGTCCCTGAGAGATGCAAATTCCAGAGCACAGTTTTTCGGAATGTTCAGATAGACGGGTTTCAGGGCCTGATCGGCTGTCCAGCCTCCGCCGATGGAAGCCATTCTCTGGGAAATGCCGTTGTAGCAGTGATAGCTGAGCACATCAGGAGCCACTTTGGTTCCTTTCATCAGATCTCTGGGATTCAGAAAGGGTACGGGAAGCAGATTCACCGCATTGCCAAGCTGATCACGGATCATGGAGCTGGGGCCGACAGTGAGGGTTTCAGGATAGTTTTCTTTGATGAAGTTGAAGAACAGATCCTGGTCACGGGCGAAGTCCTTCTCGGTGTATCCCTGTGGAGCGCCGCTGAAGGAAAGCATGTTGGGCTCATTCATGAATTCGGCTGCCGCAATGGGTACGCCATAGTTTTTGCTGAAGTCAAAGAGTGCTTTTGCCTGATCGGGATTCCAGGGTTCATTCGCTGTGTGGTTTCCATCGCAGTTGGTCACGGAAATCAGCAGTTTGCCATCCACGGCTTTGACAAAATCCAGAACACCTTTCCATTCATCGACAGTCAGGACGCTGTCGTAGCCTTCGGGTGCTCTGCCATTGGTATGACCGTCTACATCAAAGTAGGTTTTGGTAGCCCAGGAACCGCTCACGCGAATCCAGGCCGGTCCCAGATCCCTAGCCAGCTTGCGCAGTCTTGGGGTGTACAGATCAATAGGAGGGAAGTATTCCATCATGGAAGACATGTCCTGCAGGCCCTTGAAATTGGAGAAGTCAGCTTTACCGGCCAGCTGCTCAGGGCTGTATGGTTTCCAGAATGTGCCGCCAGTGACTTCAGCCATCTCAATATTGTAGGAAGCCAGTCTGGGATCGATCTGACGAATTTCTTTCAGGTTTTGAAGGTTCACATTGATTTTCTTATTTTCCTTATTTTCCATTCAACCATCTCCTTAAAGAAAGAAAAGCCGGAAAGGGGGTATTTTCCGGCATTTCTGGTACTATTTTCTCTCTTCTTCAAGAGGTTTCAGGACAGGATGACTGCCAATCTTTCACAGACAGCCTTCTGATTCTCTTGACAACAATTCACAAAAAATAATAAATAAAGTAACAATCCTTAGCAACAGACACTTGAAGTCAAATGGTTGTAAAAGCAACACTTTAGAAAGATCTGTTGTATTAATGGTGAATAACCGGATGAAAGGAGTGGAAACGGCATGGAAACGCGGGAAAACCAGAGAATTGAGCTGACCAAGCGGCTGCTTAAGGAATCCCTGCTGGAACTGCTCCAGAAGAAGGATATCGATAAGATTTCCGTGAGGGAGCTCTGTGAAAAGGCCGGCATCAACCGGACTACCTTCTACAGACATTACGGCTGTCCCCACGATGTCCTGACCCAGATTGAAGATGATCTGATTGCCGGCATTCCCACTCTCAACTCCGTCAGGGATCTGAGCAGCCGGGAGCTGTTTCTCAAACAGTCCTGCATGTTCTGGGAGTATATGGAAGACCATCGGGATCTGGCGAGAATTCTGCTGATGAACGAAAGCACCGAATCCGGTTTTGCCAGAAAACTGTTCAACATGCCGGTGATGGATCAGGCCATCTCTACAGCGGTCAGACAGGATTATGATGAGACCACCAGCCATCTGATTCTGGTCTTTCTCAAAAGTGGTGCTTACAACCTGCTAAAGGAATGGACAGTCTGTGATCTGCCCAACACACCGGAGGAAATGGGACAGCTGGTCCTGGATCTGGTTCTGGAAAGCGGATGGATAAAAAGAAGCCTGAAATAACCGGTGGGAATGAAGAATCCATCAGGAATGAATACACGTGGCGGAATGGAAGAAGCTCTCTTCTGTTCCGTTTTTCTTTGGAATCCGTAAGGATTCCTTTTATCTTTTTGGCTTGTCATCGAACTGTATCGCTTGTATCATTGTATTAACTAAGTGATACAGATGAGAGGAGGAAAGGATACAGATGGACTTTCACTTTGAGAATCATTCTCCGGTCTATCTGCAGCTGGCAGCCATTCTGGAAGAGGAAATCATCAGCGGCCGGTTTGAACCCGGGCAGAAGCTTCCTTCTGTCAGGGAACTGGCAGCCATGAGCCAGACCAATCCCAATACGGCAGCCAGAGCCATGCAGGAACTGGAGAACAGAGGTCTCATCGAAACACGAAGAACCAGCGGAAAATACGTTGCCCAGAATCAGAAGGCCCTCGAAGAAGGGCGTATGGAAGCAGCCCGCAAGCTGTGCAGTACGTTTCTCAGGGATATGCATTCTCTGGGCTATGAAGATGCAGAAATCTTCGATCTGCTGAAGAAAGGAGGCAGCCATGCTGCTGAAAATCAGAAATCTGAAAAAGAGCTTTAAGGATCATGAAGTGCTCAAGGGAGTGGATCTGGACATTAAACCCGGCCAGATCGTAGGTCTGCTTGGATCGAACGGTACAGGGAAGAGCACTCTGATGAAATGCGTCAATGATCTGCTCATACCCGATGAAGGAGAAATCCTGGTGGATGACAAACCCTTCAACAGGGACAGTCACCTGCTCATTTCCTATCTGCCGGAAAAATCCAGCCTGGATCCTTCCTGGAGAGCCAGAAATGCCGTCGATTTCTTCGAGAAATACTATCCGGACTTTGACCGGAACAAGGCCATGGATCTGCTGAAAGAACTGGATCTGGATCCTGACCAGGAAATCAAGCATATGTCCAAAGGCATGCAGGACAAGCTGCAGCTGGCTCTGGTCATGAGCCGCAATGCCAGACTCTACATGCTGGATGAACCCCTGGGCGGTGTGGATCCCGTCAGCCGGGACCGGATTCTCAGCACCATTCTGTCTCATTTCAGCGAAGAGAGTTCCATGATCATTTCCACCCACATGATCTCGGAAATTGAACGGATCCTCGACCGGGCTCTCATTCTCCAGGATGGAAAGATCATCCTGGATGAAGATGCTGAAGAGCTGCGGGCAAGAACCGGTCATTCCGTGGATGAAGAATTCAGGGAGGTATACAGAGCATGACAAACCTGTTTCTCTACAAACTCAAAAATCAATTCAAACTGCTGCTGCCCATTATGGGCATCTCGCTGATCGTCACCTTCTTCTGGTATCTGACCAGTCTGAGTGACAATACCATCATGCAGATTCTGGCCAAACTGCTTTCTGCAGCAGCCTTCATTACGACTTTTCTGCCGCTGACGGCATCGGTGGTCTACTCCTGGTTTGACTTCTACAACACCTTCTTTGGAAGAAGAGCCTACCTGATCCGGACGCTCCCCTTTTCCAGAGGACAGCTCTTTGGCATCACCCTGGCCAATGACATCTTCTGCCTGATCCTGTCCATTCTCTGGCCGGTGCTGGTGCTTGGCGGCACCTTCTGTCTGGCAGATGAGACAGGATTTGCGGAGTTATTCCTGGAAGAATGGGGAAAATTCATTGTGCTGTTTCTGGTTGCCCTGGTCTGCCAGGCTCTGTTCATCGAGCAGTGCGGTTTTACCGGCGGACTCTTCGGCTTCCGTATGAAAGAGAGCCATCTGCCCTGGTCGGTTGGGATTGGCATCCTGACCTACTTTGTTGGCAATCTGGTCATGACTCCTGCCATCTTCATTTATTTAGGCGGGGATGTGAACAATCCCGCCCTGGCAGAAGAAAGCATCAGCGGCCTGCTCTGGCTGATCATTGGGGTGTACCTGGTGGTCAACCTGATTCTGCTGATTCTGGATCTGGTGCTGGTTCGCGGCAGAACAGATGTGGAGTAATCAGCAGTCCTTCTTTTCGGAAAAAAAAGAGTGGATCATGGGAGCCACTCACAACACTTGATGAAGTAATTATTGTTGTTGGTGCCGGAAACTGAATCCGGCGTTTGGGAGATGTCGTAACGGCATCTCCTTTTCTTCTTTCTGGCCAGTCAGCTGGTCCCACGAGAATGACAGAGACCGTTCATTGCGATCCGGATTCTGGAGCTGACTACAGAAAAAGCGGATCGATCCTTTCCCCGGCGGGGAAGATCGGTCCGCATTTGATCTGTTCGGTCATCGTAATGATTCCTGAGCAGGTATGGACAGGAAGAGAAAGTTCTTCCTACTTCTTTTTCTGCAGGGCGGAATCGGCCTGCAGAATGGCCTTAATCTGCTTCTGATCCAGTTCATAGTTAGACAGAGGCAGGCCGGTTTTCTTTTCTACGAAAGATAAAAGTTCACTGGGTCTGGTCAGGTTGATGCAGACACCGGGCAGTTTTTCCACAACCAGGAAGTTATCCACAAACTGGTCAAAGTCAAAGGGCATGAACTTGTTTTCCAGCAGATCCAGACGTGCCAGACGGTCCAGTACCAATGCCAGGAAGCACACCAGGAAGCTTCCCTGCAGCGCATACAGGGTCTTGGTTTCCGTCAGGTTGCGGTCCAGATACAGCTTCTGGTTTTTCAGGATTTCCTTGACGCGCCACAGTTCTCCATAGATATCCAGAATCTGAGCGCCGTCCAGATCCAGTTCGGAAGTGACCAGAATCTGACAGCCGGCTTTCTTCAGATCAATCTGGGCCTGGAGACGGTTGAATTCGGGCTTTCCGGTTTCCGGATTCTGGATGATGTAGCGGGCAGCCTTACCGTAATCGTGTTCAGAAGCTGCGGTGCGGATCAGGGAGGAAGCCTGATCCATGAGACGCATGATTCCGGCCTTGTCTCTTCTGGCTCGCTGGGGGGAATAGAGCAGGATCAGTTTTTCCGTGCTGGTGAAAGTGACGGGAGTGCCGTCTTCTTCAGACAGGAACACATAGGGGGGTTCCTGAATTTCTGATTTGAGCAGGACATAGTCCGGCTCGTTTTCTTCATAGAGAAGAGAAATCCGGTTGTTGTCGATGAAGGAGAGATCAGCCTGCTGAACGATCTGCTGTCTGGCTTCTTCATTCATATCCAGCAGCCATTTTTCTTCTCTGGGAGTCAGGGTGTACATGTTTCTGGCAAAGAGGTAGCCATCCTGATTCTGTACAGCATCATACAGTTCCTTGGGATCGTTAAGCAGTTTGTCTGCGACCCGGATGGTTCTGGTAGAACTCTCCCGCAATGGAGAAAGAACCGGTGCAGCTTTGGCAAAGCCGATTTCTTCTTCTGTAGGTCCTGGAACAATGCGGATGCCGGAAGGGATGAGTTTTTCATCCAGGGAAATGCCAACCATCAGACGTTTCGGGATCATGAGGCTGCGGTCAGCGGATTCATCAAAGAGTCTTTCATCGGAACGCATGCTCTGCTGAGCCACGTCCAGATAGTACAGAGTCAGACCCAGGTATTCTTTCTGGTCCTGGCTGACTTCATCGAGCAGAGTATCCAGTACGGGATGGAGAGCTTCCAGCAGTTCGTCACTGTGGGAGCCCAGAAATTCCAGACAGCTCTGGATTTCGCTGCGATCCCAGTCTTCTGCACCATAGACGGCGTGCACGGTGGACCAGGTGTCCTTGCCCTGGGAGAAGAGATCGCTGAAGCGGCCCATGACCAGGTCGTGAACACATTTGGCCGCATTGAAGCGGGTCCGTCCCTGGAGCAGGGAGTTCAGCACTTCATCCAGGTGCAGCCTGTTCCAGTAGATCTGGGCTGGGAAGTAGCCGATGCTTCTGGATGCACCGGCCTCCGAGATCGTGCGGGCTGCCGGATCCTTCTTCTTTTTGTATTCTTCGTTGAGAAGTTCAATCTGCTTCTTGTAATAGGAGACGGGATCGGCAATGCCTGAAGCTTTGAGATCTTCGATGTAACCCAGGGTCTTGTAACACTTGTTTCTGGGTTTTCGAGTCTCGGGATCTCGGAATGAAAAATAAATCTGAATATAATCCCCTTTCTTGTAATGGGAAGTCTTTAAAAAATATGCCATGGGGCCTCCGAATGATTCGTATATCTTTTTCTATCAGTGTAACAGCAGGTAAGTGGTACAACAATGTAAAGAAGTGCTAAACCGTGAATTTAAGTCTTCTTTTTATAGATAATTTGCCGTTTTTTCGCATACCTACCAAATGTAGTAGTGCTGTAAATTGAAAAAAGGGCTAGAACTAATGATTTTTCTCCTATAATGTAAGAGATCTCAGTCGACGGGTTTCCTGCTGAATTCAATTTAAATCCGTCCTGAAAGGCCTTTTTTCTGCAGCGAAAAAGGCCTTTCCTGAGTTCATACCGGGTGAAATTCCCGAATGAAGAAAAAGAAAAGGAGAAAAATGAAAGAGAACAAAGCAAAGAACACCCGCAAGCTTCTTTCCTCTCTGCTCGTCGTTTCCATGCTGATTCCTGCCGCAGTGCCAACAGGTATTGCTGCCAAGACAGCGGATGGCGATCTGACGATTGCTTCCTTTAACCTCGCTGCCAAGGGAAGCAAGACCACGCAGATCGGGGAACTGATGGCTTCCGAACAGGTGGACCTGGCTGGTTTTCAGGAAGTCGACTATCTCAATGGCAGAAACAATAAAGACATGCTCAAAGAGATTGCACAGGCAGCCGGAGAAGGAACTGACCATTACTTCTCCAAGGCCATCGACTATTCCGGCGGTGCCTATGGCATCGGCATGATTTCCGGCACGGAACTGAGCAACACCTCTACTCATGCTCTGGACACTGGTCCGCATGAAGGCCGTGTATGGCAGAGAGCTGAAACCGTCATTGACGGCAAAAAAGTCGCTTTCTACAACACGCACCTGACCTGGGAAGATCAGAGCCTTCGTCTTGAACAGATGGACGAACTGATCAAGGTCCTGGATGAAGACACCACCACCTACAAGGTGCTGACCGGTGACTTCAACGCCCAGGATTCCACCGAAGAGTGGAACAGATTCCTGGAAAACTACAACATGGTCAACGGTAACCCCGACTGGCTGGACACCTACATTCCTGAAGATGCCACCATGTCCACCAATGCCATTGACAACATCATCACCACACGCAACCTGAAGCTGAAATCCGTGAAGACCGTGGAAGCTGACAACATCAGCAGTGACCACAGAGCGCTCATCGCATCCTTCGATTTCCTGGATGAAGAAGAGCCTTCCACTCTGCTTCTGGACAAGATGCTGGAAAAGGCTGAAAAGACCCTGAAGGCATCCAACAAGTATACGGATGAATCCGTGGCCGCCCTGAAGACTGCAGTGGAAGAGGGCAAAAAGGCAGACCGCACCAGCCAGAGCGCTGTGCTGGATGCTTCCCACGCCATCCGTGATGCCATCGAAAACCTCAAGAGCAAACCCGCTGAAATGGTCGCCTGGTATGACTTTGAAGGTGAAAATCCTCTCGAAGACAAGACCGGCCGCGGCAACGACGGCAAGGCTTCCGGCACCGTAGCCTGGAAATCTTCCGTCAGCGATCTGGGTCAGGCTCTGGACACTTCCAACGGTTATGTTTCCGTGGCCAAGGTCGGCGATGACCTGCAGCTGAACACAGACGACATGTCCATCAGCTTCTGGTACAAAGCTTCCAACCCCGGCACCTGGAGCGCCGTACTGGGCGACAAAGACTGGAACAGCGGCGGCAACCCCGGCTATGTCATCGTACAGGGCCAGGGTCAGTTCTATACCAGCTATGCAGCCAATGGTCAGACCAGACAGGAAAATATCGTATCCGGTACCGGCTCCAAAGTCTACGACGGAGACTGGCATCTGATCACCATGGTTCTGGATCGAGACAACGCCAACATGCTTTATGTCGATGGTGACAAGATCGCATCCTGTTCCATCGCTTCTACTGCCGGCGTCAAAGTCACAACAACTCATCCCTTCAACATCGGTGCAGATGGTGTGGGCAACTACCGCATCAGCTCCCTGATCGATGATGTCAAAGTGTACAAGGCCGTGCTTGGAGAAGATCAGATCCAGGCTGAATACGATGCTCACCGCGACAAATCCGGAGACTCCCTCAAAGATCTGGAAGAAGAGGTCAGAGATTCTCTGAACCATCTGACAGTGGATCCTTCCAAAGAAAAGACCATGCCTGAATTCACCTCCGAAGATGGTGAATACACCGCAAAGATCTTCTGCTCTGAAAACGACGTGCTGATCAGTGATGACGGCACTCTCAACCGTACACCTCTCGTTGATACCCAGGCTCAGGTGACCTACCTGATCACTAAGAAGGGACAGGAACCTGATGAAGATTCCGATCCCATGATCAAGAACGCCTGGATCACCGTAAAGGGAAGCCAGAAGCAGACTGAAAAAGACAACGCAGAACCCAAGACCGTTCCCTCCCTGCAGGAGTGGAAGGGTGCTGAAGGCAGCTTCTTCCTCAACGAAGGCAGCCGCCTTGTGGTCAACGAAGCCGACTGGGATCTGATGCACAGAGCAGCAGAAATCACCAGCGAAGACATCCATGACATCTTTGGTCTGGTTGTTCCCGTGATGAAGGGAACGGAAGCAGACGTCAAGAGCCACGATGTGTTCATGACTTCCGCCGATTCCGATGAATCTCTGGGAGAACAGGGCTACATCATCGAAGCAGGCAACACTCTGACCATCAGAGCCAGCCAGTACCGCGGCGCGCTCTATGGTACACGAAGCATGCTGCAGGGCATGATGGCCAGCGAAGACAACACCTTCGCAGCCGGAACTGCAGTAGACTACCCCAACTACCCCATCCGTGAATTCATGCTGGATATCGGCAGAAAGTACTTCCCCATGTGGTATCTGGAAGACCTGATGAAATACGCTTCCTGGTTCAAGCTCACCGATTTCCAGGCCCACCTGAGTGAAGACACATTCAATGATTACTCTGCCTTCCGTCTTGAATCAGACATCCCCCATCTGACCAGCACTGATGGTTACTACACCAAGGATGAGTACCGCGAATTCCAGAAACACGCAGCTGACTACGGTGTCAGAGTCATTACGGAAATCGACGGACCTGCTCATTCCAGAAGATTTATTGAACTGTCTCAGTACGATGATGTTCCTGACAAGTACAAGAACATCGCCCTGAACGCCACCCAGCTGAACCTCTCTGAAGAGGGAGGCTACAGAGAGCGCGTCTTCAACCTGATGGACGACATTCTCGAAGAATACCTGGGCGGCGATGATCCTGTCATCATCACCGACGCTTTCAACATCGGCATGGACGAATACTCCGGCTCTGCTGATGACATGAGAGCCTATGCGGTTCACATGTATGACAAGCTCGTCAACACCTATCACAAGACAGCCTTTGGCTGGGACTCCAACGGCTCTCTGCCTAACTCCAAATACCCGGCTGAAAGCTACCCCATTGATGATGTCATCATCAACTACTGGAAGTGGGAAGAAGTCAGCGGCGGCATGAAGGCTCTGATGGATGCCGGCTACAAGGTTGTCAACGGTGACCACCGCTGGTATATCGTACCTGGTGCTCAGATTGGCTTCTATGACTACGCCAACGAAGAAAAACTGTTCAACCAGGTCAGCGCCGGAAGCATGATCGGCTGGTACAACGGCGGTATGGTCTTCCCTGAAGGTCATCCCCAGATCGTCGGCGGCAACATGCTGCTGTGGAACGACCGCGGCATGTTTGCAGGCTACACAGTCAACGACATCTTCGCCAGACAGCAGTCTCAGTACCCCGTTCTCTCCCAGGCCTACTGGTCCGGCAAGCAGAACAGAGGCGAGACCTACCAGTCCTTCAGGGAAAGACTGGATGTAGTGAAGAAGGCTCCCAGCATGGACAACCTGGTCAAGGATATCGATTCCAAGACTGACGTTGTCTACAACTTCGACATGAGTTCCAAGGAAGACGGAAAGATCACCGACCTCTCCGGCAACGGCTATGATGCTGCTGTTACAAACGGCACCATCACCGGAAACGAAGACAAGAGACTCCAGCTGAATGGCGACGGCTATATCAGCGGCGAGCATCAGGCTCTGGAATGGCCCGCATCTGTAGCCATTGACGTTCATATTGATGAAGACCAGAGCGGTGACATCATTCTGTTTGAAGAAAACATGCCTGAACAGGAATGCGTGAAGAAAGACGGCGTTCTCACCGGTCAGGAAAAGGCCCAGATCGTTCTCAAAGAACTTTCTGACGGCACTTATCAGCTGACCTACTCCAGAGAAGGCTTCACTTTCGAACATAACGCCATCCTGGAAAAGGGCAAAGATTACCGCATTGTGATGACTTCTGACAAGTCCACCATCACCGGCGGTGAATACTCCAAGTGGAATCAGCCCAACAAGCTGTATGTCAACGGCAAGCTGGTTTCCACCCTGCAGGGACCGAAGAAACCTGAAGGCTTCAGCGGAACCTGGTGGGTAGATTCCCCCTCCCTGAACATTCCTCTGGAGAAGATCGGTCAGAACCTGCATGGCACACTGGACAACCTCCAGCTGTACAACCGCGTTCTCTCCGATGCTGAAGTCGCAGCACTGGGCAGTGCAGGACCTGCAGATCCCGATACCCCCGATGAACCGGAAGAACCTGTAGATATCGCACTGAACAAACCTGTTACTGCTTCTTCCTACAAGGCAGACAACCTGAAGCCCGGCAACGTTGTAGATGGTGATGGAACCACCCGCTGGGCCAGCAACTACAACTCCAGCACCAACGAACCATTCGAAAAAGAAGAATGGCTGCAGATTGATCTGGAAGAAAAGAAACCCCTGGATCAGATCGTTCTGAACTGGGAAAGCGCCTATGCCAAACGCTATACCATCCAGGTATCCGATGACGGCGAAACCTTC
>Cam_p2__coassemble_930_pt1 | contig 45230 bp, 41 predicted proteins | sample Cam_p2__metabat2_low_PE_020 | metagenome-assembled genome bin Cam_p2 | reverse complement strand
TTAAAGGAACCGGTAAACAGGCCTTCGATGCCGTTGAACGTCTGATCGGTGAAATCGATGTTTTCGCAAAGCTCGTACCAGGCATCTGCCTTTTCCGCAGACAGAGAGACAATGCGGCTCATTTCCTGCAGATCTGCAACGCTGCCGATGAGGTAGGGAGACTCTTCAGTTCCCTGTCCATTCAGGCTGGTTTCGATGTATACCTTGCCCTGGAAGCCGGGCAGACCGGAACCGGTCTCCAGCCATTCCTGATCTCCTTCGCTTCTGTTGTCATTGAGCAGGCCGATCAGGGTTCCATCCCGCATCTGCTCACTGGAAAGCTGTGTGACCTCACTGCGGTCGGTATTGCCCGAAGCAGTCTGTCCTGCCAGGCCATATACATGATCCAGGGTGATGGTATAACCGGAACTGGTTTCGTCGTAGCCGACAATGGATCCCACGTAAAGAGGGCCGGAAACATCGGCTGCACTCCAGCAGTTTTCAAAGCTGGCGTCACTGGACGGATCCAGAGAACGGTTGGCTGATCCGGCCAGACCGCCGATGGAACGGTCAGTACCAGAGACGGTTCCTGTTGAAGCGCAGTTGCGGACTCTGGTGTTGTTGAGCATGCCCACCAGACCGCCGATATCGTTGGTGCCGGAGACATTCGCATTAGAGAGACAGTTATAGATCTGCGCTTTCATGGTCCGGCCGGCCAGAGCACCCGTCCTTGAGATGCCCGCAATGGTGCCGGACTGAATGGTCAGATTCTGAATGGTTCCATTTTCCACAAAGCCGAAAAGACCGGTCAGATCACCATCCGAGACGATGTTCAGATGGCTTAACACATGGCCGTTTCCATCCAGGGTGCCGCTGAAATGATTGACGCGGCCCATGGGCACCAGACTGAGACCGGAGAGATCCAGATCACAGTGAAGGGCATAAACATCATCGGCATAGGAAGCATCGGAATCGATAAGTTCCTGCATGATCACCAGATCCTGTGCTTCCGTGATCAGCCAGGGACAGGTCTTTGTGCCGTTTCCAAAGAGACCGCATTCGCTGCGGACTTCAAAATAGCCGGGACAGCCATCCAGTCTGGCCATCCAGCTCTGCCAGCCTTCTTCCAGGCCGGCATTCAGTTTGTCCAGCAGAGTTCCATCGGACAGGGCAGCTTCAGAGATGGTTTCTACACCTTCTCTTCCGGCATTGTTGCCCACCACATTCATGCCTTCCACACCATAGACATGATCCATGGTGACAAAGTAGGCATTGCCGGAAACCGACTCGTCATAGCCGATGACGGATCCAACATGGTTGGAACCGGAGACAGATCCCCAGGCATAACAGTTGGTGACTCTCGCATCAGTGGAAGGATCGATGGAGCGGTTGATGGATCCGGACAGTCCGCCGGCGGAAACACCCGAAGCCGTTACATCGACCAGGGCGAAGCAGTTGGAAATCAGGGTATTGTTGGTCATGCCCACCAGACCGCCGACATCATTGGCGCCCTGTACGGTTCCCTGGACATAGCAGTTGGTAATTTCCGCATGCATGGTCCGGCCCACCAGCAGACCTGTTCTGGTGCCGCCGGTGACCGTGGCATTTTCCAGTCCCAGATTGCGGATGGCACCTCCATCCAGGAAGGAGATGAGACCAGTCTGATCACCACCGGAAAGGTTCAGATTGTAGATCCGGTGTCCGTTACCTTCAAACACACCGGAGAAACTGTGGGTCCGGCCAATGGACTCCATGGCAATGCCGGACAGATCCAGATCGGCCGTCAGTTCATAATATGCAGCTGCCATGGAGGCATCGCTGTTGGTCAGCTGGCTGAATGTCACCAGATCCGCCGGCGTGGCGATCTGCCAGGGATCGGTTTGGGTTCCCTGTCCCTGCAGGGTATTTTCTGCTGCAGAGATTTGCAGCACACTCTGCTGCAGTACGGGAACAGCCGGCATGAGGGACACTGCACTCAGGGACAGTCCGGCTGCAGCCGTCATGATCTTTTTCAAAACCAGAGCAGCATGGGGGTTGGATTGATTGCACCTTTTCATTTTGACTCCTTTTCTGATCCTCAGAAAGGACCAGACGGCTCCCGGACTCCATAGGCAGCAGAGCGGGGAGCGCTTACAGGAACAGTGTATAACCCAGTGAAACCATGAACAACGAAATTTTCAGGAATATTTATAATAGTTTAAAAAAGTTTGAACCTATGAAATAAAGGCTTAGCAGGTCCTGCTTCCAATGGGATCCTGCTTCCTTTTCCTGATGAGCCAGAGGGACAGGAAATGGAATTCTTTCCACAACAAAAGCCGCCCCAAGATCTGGCTTCAGGGCGGCTGATCTGTTCAGGAAGAACAGTTTTTTTTACTTTTTGAGGGCGTCAATGTCTTCGCAGAGACTTTCAGCAATCTCGTGGAACAGCGCATTGACTTCTTCCTGCTGCTGCAGGGTGTATTCGCCATAGCGGTTCAGATCACGGATCAGATCCAGCTGAGGCAGGGTGCCGTAGATGGGCGTCTCGGCATTCTTTCTGAATTCATCCAGTTCGTCTTCGTTGTAGAACAGGATCTTTTCATTGCAGTTGGGGCAGTTGAGGTAGGCCATGTTTTCGATGACGCCCAGAACAGGCACGTTCATCTTCTTGCACATGCGGATGGCCTTGGTCACGATCATGGAAACCATGGGCTGGGGAGTGGAAATCATGACAACACCGCTGACAGGCAGCTCCTGCAGAATGGTCAGAGCCACATCGCCTGTTCCAGGGGGCATGTCGATGAGCAGCACATCCAGATCGCCCCAGTATACGTCAGTGTAGAACTGTTTCACCACACCGGTGATGATGGGACCTCTCCAGATAACGGGTTCATTTTCATCATCCAGCAGATAGTTCAGGGACATGATGGGGATATCATCTTCACCCTTGACAGGCAGGATTTCTCTTTCCTGATTAGAATAAGCCTGTTCATGCTCCAGAGCCATCATTCTGGGAATGGACGGACCGGTAATATCAGCATCCATAATGCCGACTTTCTTGCCCATGTTTCTCAGAGCTCTGGCCAGCAGAACGGTAATGGTGGACTTGCCGACACCGCCCTTGCCGGACATCACGGCAATAATATGTTTAATATTGTTATGGGGATTGGGCTGAACGCCGCAGGTGGAAGCATCCTTATTGCATGTTCCCTTGGAAGGACAACCTTCACAACTCATTTTTCGTTTCCTCCTTTATCAGAAAAAATTTCTGGCATGAAACTATCGTACACTTTATGCAGACGCGATGCATCAACATGTGTGTAAATCTGGGTGGTGGAAATGTCCGCATGACCCAGAAGTTCCTGCACCAGACGAAGGTCCGTATCCTTTTCCATCAGTCTGGTGGCAAAGGCATGGCGCAGGGTGTGGGTGGAATATTCAGAGGGCAGACCGGCCATCTGCAGATGCTTTTTGATCTGGTAGTTGGCCTGGGTTCTGGATACCGGTCCCTTGTCCTTTCCGGGAAACAGAAAGGAGCTGCTCTGTTTCAGCAGAGCGGGACGGTCTTCCTGCAGATACTTTTCAATCTGATCGCATAATCTTGCATGCAGGAAAACCAGTCTTTCCCGGTTTCCCTTGCCCACAATGCGGATCTGTCGTTCCGACAGACTGATCTGCTGCAGGCGGATGCCGCAGCATTCACTGACCCGCAGACCGCTGCCATAGCAGAGCATAAAAAACGTCTTCCACAGCTGATCTCTGGGTTCCTCTGAAAAAGTATCCAGCAGATCCTGGACCTGATCTTCCCGCATCACCAGAGGCAGAGCTCTGTTTTTCTTTCGTTTAGGCAGCACCGCTGCCGGATTCTGACCTTCTTCTTTTAAAGCCAGCCAGTCATAGAAACTGCGCAGAGCGGACTGCACCCGGATCACTGAGGACGACTCATGATCTTTAGCCAGGGTATTGAGAAAGCACACCAGATCCGCGGTTTCCAGATCTTCGGGATCTTCAATCTCTTTTTCCTTCATCCAGCTGACCAGATGGCGCAGATCACACAGATAGGCACTGGCGGTTAAAGAAGAAGAATGCAGAGAAAAAAGCAGGTAATTTTCATATTCCGACAAAAGCTGCTCCATACGGGAGGGCTGTTTTTCCTGCCTGTTCTCTTCCCTGTTTTCCATTTCAGAAAATGCAGTGGCAGCCGGCCTCCGGCTGTCCTTTTTCTTTTCCTCTTCGATGGATTCAGAAGCGTTCTGATCCAGAGGAAGTCTTTCTTCAGCTTCAGGCATGAGCTTCTTCTCCAATCCAGATGGGAGGTTCCACCTGCAGCTGGGGACTTCTGTCATAGACGGCTTCCATCAGCACGCTTTTGCACTGCTGGTCTCTGCGGTCATAGACATAAGCCAGTCTGGAGGGATTGAGCCTGTATTTTCGCAGAGCTTCCATAATCTCCACCGTCCGCTCCGGCCGGTGCACCAGCGCCAGGCGGCCGCCGGTTTTGAGCAGTCTGGAAGCGGCTTGGGCCAGGGATTCCAGAGACAGGGTGTATTCCACCCGGCCTTTCCGGCGCAGGGTGGCCTTCTCCTCTTTCGGACTCTGGTTGACGGGAAAATAGGGCGGATTGCAGACGATCAGATCCACCGGGTCCTGCACCAGAGTGCGGACATCTTCCTGCACAATCTGGCAGTCATGCTTCATGAAGGTTCTCGCATTGAGTCTGGCCACTTCAGCAGCCTCGGGCAGAATTTCCACCCCGATGAGCTTTTTGACCGGATACTGATCCAGCCAGACCAACAGCGCCCCGTTGTTGGAACCGATGTCCATGACGGTATCTCCGGGTCTGACTTTCACAAATCTGGCCAGCAGCACTGTATCGGTGTTAAAGCAGAAATGCTTCGGATGCTGATAGAAGCGGAATGCCGGATCAATGATCCAGGCTTCCCGCAGCTCTTCAGGCCGGATCATGAGCCTTCTCCTGGTCAGCAGAGCCTGCTGGTTCGGGGCTGCTGGTGTGATCTGTTCCGTTCTGATGTTCCGGATCCTGGGTGGGTTCTGTTTTCTGCTCTTCGTTTTTCTGCTGTTTTTTCTTCAGCAGGTCGCTGGCGGTCATGAGCAGGGCTGAACCGTCTTCACTCTGTCTGTTGAGGCGGTCCACCAGGTTGCGGGTGGGATCGATGGGCGCATCAAAGAGAGTGGGCTGCAGCACCACCTGCTCCTGGTCTTTCAGGGAGCCGATGCTCACGCCGATTAACCGGTAGCCCACCGGTTCAAAGTATTCATAAATCAGGCCGCTGACGGCTTCATAGAGCACTTCAAAGCGGCTGGTGTACTGCTTTAAGGACACGGAGCGCACGATGTTGTTGAAATCCTGGTCCCGCAGGGTTAAAGACACCTGAGCGCCCTGGATGTTCTTGTGCGCCATGGAACTGGACAGTTCCATGACGATCTGTCTGGCTTCCGCCAGTACTTCTTCAATGGTGTAGAGATCATGCTGGAAGGTGCGGGAATGGGAAATGGATTTGCGGGTTCTGGAGAAGGACAGCTGGTCGCTGGATTTTCCGGTAATGCAGTCCAGGATGGGATAGTAGCTGTTTTTCAGCACGGCCTTCGCTGCCTGGGCGTTGTTTTCATCGGCCAGATCGCCGATGGTGTGAATGCCCTTTTCTTCTAAGAGAGGCACGGTTTTCTTACCGATGCCCACCACTTCGGAAACGGGCAGGGGCCAGAGCTTTTCGGGAATATCCGATTTGCGCAGCACCGTAATGCCCATGGGCTTGTACATGTCGCTGGCCATCTTGGCCAGAAATTTAGTGGGCGCTACACCGATGGAGCATTTCAGTCCCAGATTTTCCAGAACGCCCATCTGGATGTCCACCGCCAGATCCAGGGGTCTGGGATACTTTTTGATGACTTCGGTCACATCCAGAAAGCATTCATCCACGGAGAGAATCTCGATCATGCCGGAGTATTTCTTCAGGTAGGCAAAGAACTCCCCGGAAAGCTTTCTGTAGTAGGCATAATCCCCTGGAATGAGCACCAGCTCAGGGCAGAGTTTTTTGGCCATGGCTACAGGCATGGCGGAATGAACGCCGTATTCTCTGGCTTTATAATTGGCCGTACTCAGCACACTGCGGGAAGAAAGAGAGCCGATGGCAATCGGCTCGTTTTTGTATTCGGGATGGCGCAGTTCTTCGGCTGAGGCAAAAAAGGCATTGAGATCAATGTGAAAGAGCACTCTTGCCATGGCGCACCTCCTGTACCAGATCTTTCATGCTTTCCACGGCAGACTCCGAAGCGCTGCCGTTGGTCATGATGGCCAGTTCTCTGACGTGTTCGTCTTCATTCAGCTCGCTGACGGTGGTTCTGGTGGAGTCCCCGTCACTGGACTTGGCCACATGGAAATGCTCGTCGGCCCAGACAGCCACACTGGCCAGATGGGTGATGCAGAGCACCTGATAGTTTTCGGCCAGATCATGCATCTTGCCGCCCATGGACAGGGCCACTTTACCGGAGACACCGGTGTCGATTTCATCGAAGACCAGAGTGCCCACACCGCCCTGGGCCTGGAATACCACTTTCATGGCTAACATGAGACGGGAAAGTTCACCGCCGGAAGCGGACTGCTTGAGGGGAGTAAAGGGCTGGCCGGGGTTCATGGCTACCATGAACTCCAGCTGGTCGATGCCGTCTCTGGCCAGTTTCTTTTCTTTTCGTTCAATGACAAACCGGGCATGCTCTAACATCAGATCTCTCGCGTTTTCTTCCACCTTCTGCTGGAGAGCTTCAAAGGAAGCCTGTCTTTTGGCAGACAGAGCTCTGGCAGCTTTGGCATATCTGGCCAGGGCGGCTTTTCTCTGCTTTTCCAGCCGGTCAAAGACATCCTGCCGGTGCAGAATGCGCTCGATGGCTTCATCATGAGCCTTCTCTGTTTTCTTGAGATTTTCATAGCTGCCGCCGTATTTGCGGTAGAGCTTTTTCAGGGTGAATTCTCTTTCCTGCAGATCATCCAGGGAAGCCCCGATGCCATCGATCTGTTCCTTAGCGTTTTCCAGCTCATCCTGGACTTCACTGAGAGTGAAATAGGCGTCATTGAGCTTATCAGCCTGTTCCACATAGTGTCCGTTGTTTTTCAGGGCTCTGGCGGCTGCGGAAAGCTGATCCAGCACACCAGTGTCCTTGCGCATGAGATAGATCACTTCTGCTAAAGCTTCCCGGTCCGCTTCTCTGGCTTCCGCTTCTTCAATGCGCTTTTCCAGCTCTTCCAGTTCGCCTTCCTTCGGATCGGCTTCTCTGATTTCGTTGAGTTCTCTGGTGAGCTTTTCCAGTTCCGCATCGCTGAAGGTTTCGGTTTTCAGCTTACGGATTTCTCTGGCAATTTTCGAAAGGGCATCAAAGGCTTCTGCCGTCTGCTGGCGCAGTTCATCGGTTTTTGCAAACCGGTCCAGGAGTTCGAGCTGCACATCGGGATCCATGAGCTTGAGAGTGTCCATCTGAGAATGGACGTCGATCATGAGATCGGTGATTTTGCGGACAAAGCCGTTGGTGGATGTCTGGTCGTTGATGGTGATCCTGCTTTTGCCGGCGCTGGTGATGGTGCGGGTGATGATCAGTTCTTCGTCCTCTTCCAGCTCATAGCCGTTTTCTTCCAGCAGAGCTTTCACCTGCGCATTGGGATGGGAGAGCACCATCTGCAGAACGGCTCTCTGGGCTCCCTTGCGCACCACGTTGCGGGGGAGTCTGCCGCCGGAGAGATAGCCGATGGCATCGATGAGCAGAGATTTACCTGCACCGGTTTCACCGGTAATGACGGACATAGTTCTGTCCTTGAAATCAATGACGGCATGATCAAAGAGGACGTAGTCCTTCACGCTGAGCTGTTCAATCATCGGCAATTCTCCTTTCTGCAAGAACCAGGTATTCCTGGTTGCCGCTTCTTCCCTTCACCGGAGAAGGAATGAAGCGGACGTAATGATACTGCTTCTGCAGGAAGGAAGTGACTTTTCCCACGGCCTGCAGAGCGGCTTTTTCACTTTTGACAACGCCCTTCTTATTCAGGGCGGAAGGGCCGCATTCAAACTGTGGCTTGACCAGAATGACCATGGAGCGGATCTTCAGCTTTTCCAGCAGCGGTTCCAGAATGGTCAGACAGGAAATAAAGGACACATCCATGCACACAAAATCGGGCTGGATGGAAAACCAGTCCGGTTCGATGTCTCTGGCATTGACGCCTTCCATTTCCACCACTCGGGGATCGTCCTTTAAAGACTGGGAAAGCTGCAGATGGCCCACATCCAGGGCATACACTCTGGAAGCGCCGTGTTCCAGACAGCACTGGGTAAAGCCGCCGGTGGAAGCCCCGATATCCAGCACCACTCTGTCTTTGAGATCCAGATTCCATTTTTCAATGGCTGCCTGCAGCTTGCCGCCGGCTCTGGATACATAATCGTGTTCTTTTTCTGCCACTTCGATCTGATCGGTTTCTTCCACCTTCAAAGAGGGCTTGTCCACGGTTTTTCCGTTGACTGTGACACGCCCTTCACTGATGGCATCGGCGGCTCTTGTCCGGCTCCCCAGGCGCTGGGAGAGCACTTTATCCAGACGCTCTTTCATGCGCTTTTCTCCAGAGAAGCCGCCGGAATTTGAGTGATTTGCTGGTCAGGCTGACTGGCTTCGTTTTCAGGCTGTTTGGCTTTCTTTTCCGGTTTTTCCGGCTCCATGAGAGCACAGAGGTCCACTTCCTCACGGGAAGAAGGGCTCTTCTGTTCCAGATGGGCAAAGAGGTCATCCAGGGAAATGTGGAATTCCTTTCGCAGTCTGGGAATGGAGCCATGGGGAATGAAGGCAGGCGGCAGAGCGATCTGATCGATTTTCTGCTTATAGCCGGCTTCATTGGCAAATTCCAGCACCGCATCCATGAGTCCGCCCCGTCCGGAATCCGTTTCATAAACGGTGATGGGCAGGCCGGAGGCAAAGAGGCGTTTGAGCATCACTTCATCAATGGGCTTGAAGAAGCGGGCATTGACCACCTTCAGGTTCAGGCCGTTGGCTCTGGCTTTTTCCAGAATCTGGTCCACCTGGGGACCATAGGCCAGCACGATCTGTTCGGGCGTGCCCACGTCAAATTCCGTCCAGGTGCCGATGGTGATGTCCGGCCAGTCCAGCTGGCTGCTCCATTTGGCACTGCCTCTTGGATAGCGCAGGAAAAACGGCATGTGAGAGGCAAAGCCAAGCTTCAGGAGACCTCTGGCTTCCAGAGCGTCCTTGGGCTGGCTGAGAACAATGCCCGGAACGGTGCGCAGAAACGCAATATCGAAAATGCCCTGATGGGTGTCTCCGTCATCGCCCACCAGACCGGCGCGGTCGATGCCGACCACCACAGGCAGATCCATGCGGGCTACATCGTGGCTGACCTGGTCAAAGGCGCGCTGGAGAAAAGAGGAATAGACGGAAACAAAGGGTTTGATGCCGCCCTGGGCCATGCCGGCTGCCATGGTCATGGCATGCTCTTCAGCAATGCCGCAGTCAAAGAAGCGGTCGGGATAGCGTTTTGCGAATTCCAGCAGCTTGCTTCCATTGGCCATGGCCGGGGTGATGGCTACGATTTCCGGATCTCTGACAGCCAGCTCCATGAGGGAGCGGGAAATGATTTCCGACCATGTCAGCATATCCGGTGCCAGAGAGCTTCTCATCTGGCCGGTAGCCAGATCAAAGGGACCGACCCCGTGCCATTTGCCCACCTTGTCGTTTTCGGCATAGCTGTAGCCTTTGCCCTTGCGGGTGACCACATGAACGACAATGGGGCCGTCATGCTCTTTAGCCGCTTCAAAGGCGCGGATAAGTTCGTTGAGATTATGACCATCCACGGGACCCAGGTAATCCAGGGAGAAGCCTTCAAACAGCGGTGCATCCACCAGACGGTTTTTCAGATATTCCTTGGAATGATGCAGAGCGCCTAACAGCCCTTTTCCCAGATCGTTCTTTTTCAGGGAGCCGTGGATTTCCTTTTTCACATTGCGGTAGAAATCCGAGGTGCGCATGCGGGTGATGCGCTGTTCAAAGCCGGCATGGTTGGCGGAAATGGACATGTTGTTGTCATTGAAGACCACAATGACCTTGCGCTGCTGGGCACCCAGATCATTGAGAGCTTCCAGAGCCAGGCCGCCGCTTAAGGCGCCATCGCCGATGACGGAAATGACTTCAAAGTCTTCCTTCTTCAGGTCTCTGGCGGCAGCCAGACCGATGGCGGCAGAAATGGAGGTGGAAGAATGGCCGGACTCCCAGGGGTCGGCGGGACTTTCCGAGCGCTTCTGATAGCCGGAGAGGCCTTCGTATTGTCTTAAAGTGGGAAAGCGGCCGGCGCGGCCGGTGAGAATTTTGTGAACGTAGGACTGATGGCCCACATCAAAAATGATTTTGTCTTTGGGAACATCAAACACCCGGTGCAGGGCGACGGTGACTTCCACCACCCCCAGATTGCTGGACAGGTGGCCGCCGGTTTTGGAAATGTTATCCAGGAGAAACTGGCGGATGGAGGAGCACAGAGCCCTGAGTTCCCGCTCAGACATCTTTTTGAGTTTTTGAGAATTGAGGTCCTTGAAAGGTTCCATGGACTCTCCCCCTTTCAGTGCGTTCTTTTCATCATGTCGTCAAAGAGAGCCAGAACGGGTTCGTCCTGCACATCCATGCCCTTGAGCAGGTGCAGGATCTGACCTTCCAGTTCTTCGGTTTTCTTTCTGGCTCCTTCAATGCCATACACCCGGACGGCAGTGAGCTTGTCATTTTCTTCATCGCTGCTGGTCTTGCCGGTCTGCTTTGCATCCGCCAGCACATCCAGCAGATCATCCTGATACTGGAACAGCAGGCCCCACAGGGCACCGATGGTATTCCAGGAGCGGACATCTTCGGGCTTATGGGCCAGCAGGGCAGCCAGCACCAGAGGCAGCTGGAGCAGCTGTCCGGTCTTGTAGAGATCGATGTCACGGAGTCTGTCTTCTTCTGTTCCGTGGCGGTCTTCTTCCACCATGTCCAGATCCTGGCCATAAATCATGCCGGAGGGTCCGGCTTTCATAGACAGGGTGTTGGCCATGGCGCAGAGCACACCGGGAGTGGTGTCGGTCCTGAGCAGGGTGGAAAACGCCTGGGTTAAAAGGCCGTCTCCGGCCAGAATGGCACTGGCTTCATCAAAGGCCTTGTGGCAGGTGGGTCTGCCCCGGCGCAGGTCATCGTTATCCATGGCGGGCAGATCATCGTGAATCAGAGAATAGGTGTGGATCATCTCCACGGCTGCTGCAGCGGGAAAGCCAAGTCTGGGATCCAGGCCATAGCTTTCCAGAGCGGCGAACAGCAGTCTGGGGCGCAGGCGCTTGCCGGGGGCGCACAGAGAATATTCCATGGCCTGGCTCACTCTGGAAGGGGTGTTGGAACGGACTTCTTCCTGGAGAAACGCCTCAAAATCCTGCATCAGTGCCTGGTCAGCCATTGTTCTGCTCCTGCTGCTTCATGAGCTGGTCCATTTCCTGCTGGAAATGCTTAAGCTGTCCTTCGCACTGGCTGCTCAGAGCCAGGCCTTCCTTGAATAGATCCATGGCCTGTTCCAGTTCCAGACTGTCGGAATTGAGCTGCGCTACGATCTGTTCGAGCCGGTTCATGGCTTCGCGGAATGTCAGTTTTTTATTTTCCATGATTGTCACCTTTTCATTTTTTCCATCTTTTTTCTGTGAAAACAGGAAAGCAGCAACGGGAAACCGTCCTGTTGCTCCTTTCCTGTTGAGGTCGTTTCCTGATTCCATCTGGCTAGACGCGCAGAGTAATGGAATCAATCAGGGCTTTGGCACTGCCGCCCTTCATCTGCAGCAGCACCTCGTCAGAGACGCTGAGATCATCAGCACTGGTCAGAGGCCTGCCATCCTTGAGCACCAGGGCATACCCTCTTTCCAGAATACCTTCCGGGGAGTAAGCGTGCAGCAGTGCTTCATTTTTTTCCAGAAGTCTGGCAGCGCTGGTCAGCTGCTGGCTCATTTCCCGGATCAGATTCTGATCCAGGCTCTTTCTTCTGGCATCTTCCAGGGCAATGGCTCTGGAAGGAGAGGCAATGAGCAGGCCGCTGGAGCTGCCCCGCAGCCTGGTGGCTGCACCATCAAGCAGAGACTGGAATCCCGTCTGCATGCGGGTGGTGTCTTCTTCCAGGCTTCTTGCTGCTTCACTCATCACTGTCTGAGAGGAGAAAGCCAGGGATTCACTGAGTCTTTGCAGGTTCTGTTTTCTGGAATCGATCCATTTCATGGGATCGGAAAGCCAGGGGTTGTTCTGAATGCCCATGAGCTGCATGGAGGCGGAACGGAAAATCCGGTTCATGGCCGCTTCCATGAGCTGTCTTTCATTGATCAGCCAGGCCATGACTTCCCTCTGATCGGGAGTCACCCACTGGGCTGCAGCGGTTGGCGTCACGGCACGGTGGTCGCTTGCCAGATCACTGAGGGTGGTGTCAATTTCATGGCCGATGCCGGTGACCACATAGGTGTTCATGTGGTAGAGGGCCTTGACGATGGAAGGATCATTGAAGCAGAACAGATCTTCCATGCTGCCTCCTCCCCGCACCAGCAGCACCGCATCATGATGGCCCTGATCGGCCTGGTGGAGAGCTTCCACAATCTGGGCCGGGGCCTTTTCGCCCTGGACGCTGGCAGGATACAGAGTCACCTGTAACATGGGCCAGCGGCTGCGGATGGTTTTCATCACATCCTGCAGGGCGGCTGTGCCCGAGCCGGTGACGATGCCGATGGAGTTGATCCATTCGGGTCTGGGCTTCTTATGGGCAGGATTGAACCAGCCTTCGGCTTCCAGCTGCTTTCTGCGACGTTCCAGTTCCAGGAACAGAGCGCCCAGTCCGCCGGGGTACATTTCTGTCACATAAAGCTGCAGATCACCGCGCTTTTCATAGACGGTGAGATCGGCAGCCACCTGCACCTGCATGCCGTCTTCGGGCTGAAAGTCCAGGGTGCGGGCATAGCTTTTCCACATGGTGCAGTGCATCTGGCCCTTTTCATCCTTCAGGTTGAAGTAGCAGTTGCCGCTGACCTGGCGGAAGTTGCTGATTTCACCGGAAATCAGCAGGCCGGACAGATTGACCTTGGCAGACAGAAAATTCTTCACCTTCAGGACCAGAGCCCCGATGGCGACGACGGTTCTCTGCTGGGAACTCATAACCGGTCAAGAATGCCGTTAATCATCTTGGGTGAGGCATCATCGGAATATTCCTTAGCCAGGTTCACCGCTTCATCGATGACGATGGCCTTGGGGGTGTCATTGACCAGCAGGTCTTCCATGCTGATGAGCAGAATGGCCTGGTCAATGAGGGACAGTCTGTCCCACTGCCAGTCGCTGCGCAGGAAGGGAGAAAGCTTTTCGATGAATTCGGGTGCATCATCGGCGGCTTCCACGGTCAGAGAATACAGGAAGCCGTCGGCTTTGTTGCTGCCTTCCATTACATCAAAGAGGCATTTGCGGATGTCCTTGTCCAGCAGCAGGTGCTGGTACATGGCTTCCAGAGCCATCTGACGCATCTGGTGGCGGTTGAAGGGAATATCATAGCGGACCATCATTTTTCTGGGAAGCTTTCTGGTCATTACCAGGCGTTCCAGCAGCTGCAGGGGCAGCTTGTCGATGCGGTCCTTCACGCTTTCAAAGAGATAGGGAGGAAGCTGGAAAATGCCTTTTTCCAGTTCTTCGGGAGTGAGTTTGGGGACATAGGCCGGTCTGGTGCTGATGCGCACCAGTTCTGGCATGTCACTGGAGTTTGAAGCTGTATTGTTTTCAATTGCTGTTTCGGTCATGGTTGAGTCCTTTCCGGCAGTTTGCGCCTGATTTCCAGAGCCAGCTGTCGTTTCATTCAGGTACAGTATACTCTATCTTTCGTTTTCCTCAGAAATCAGGGCGGCCCTGCCCGGGTTGAGTTTCAGTCAGGAAGCAGAGATTTTCCATCTGTTTTCCTGGCTGAATTCATTCTATTGTACCCGAAAAAAGACCTCTGCCTGATGGCAGAGGTCAAAGGTTCTAGAAAATAAAGCCGACAACCTGCAGCTCGATGGATTCGGGACGATAGTCCGTCATGTACTCGATGCTTTCGAAGATATGCTGCTGCACGCTGGCACACAGATCCGTTACATTGGCGCCATAGGCGATGCGCACGGGAATGGCAATCTGCAGGGTATTGTCTTCGATGGTTGTGATGTGTCCGGTCCGGAAAGGCTTGCTGGATTCAGCAACCTCAATCTTGTCCGTTTCATCAATGACATTGCGGGCGATGGCCGAGAAAACAGAGCGGTTATAGCTTACTGTTCCATATTTATCCTGAACCATCATTTCGTTGTTTTCATTTGGCATACTGTTCACCTGTCTTTTCTAGTTCATTGTAGCAGAGGGCAGGTTGAGATTCCACAACCGTTCTGTCTGCTCCAGCAGGGCTGGTTTTCTGTTCAGTGCCGGCTCCACGGCCTTCTCATCCTTCTTCAGCTGCTTTTTCAGCGCCTCTGCACTTTCAAAGCGCACTTCCGATCGCAGATAGGAGACGAAAAAGAAACGCACTCTCTTGCCGTAGAGATCCCCGCTGAAATCCAGCAGGTAGGCTTCAATGCTGCGGCTGGTGTTGGCAAAGGTGGGATTGCTTCCGATGTTGATCATGGCCGGATAGAGCAGGCCTTCCACGCTGACATAACCGGCATACACCCCGGTCTGGGGAATGACGGTGCCGGCATCCGGCTCCAGGTTGGCGGTGGGAAATTTCATCTTTCTTCCCCTTCTGTAGCCATAGCCGATGATGCCGGGCACGGAGTAGTAATAGCCCAGCAGTTCGGCAGCCTTGAAGACATGGCCGCTGCGCACCAGCTTTTCAATGCGGGTGGAAGAGATCTTTTTGGCATCGGCGCTGATCTGGTCGATGACATGGACCCCGAACTGGTTCTGCTGCTTCAGGCTTTCCACATTGCCGGCGCCCTTTTTGGCGTAGGTGTAGTCATAGCCACATACCAGATCGGTGATGTTGAGCTTTTCAATGAGATCGTGAAACTCCTGAATGCCCAAGGCGGCAAACTCCTTATCAAAATGCAGAACGATCATTTCATCGATGCCCAGAGAATCCGCCAGAATCATCTTGTCGTGCAGGCTGATGAGATGATCCAGATTGCCGCCCGGATTAAAAACAGTCCAGGGATCGGGATCAAAGGTCAGCACGGCGGAGCGGATGCCTTTTTCAGAAGCCAGGGATTCGGCTTCTTCCAGCAGTTTCACATGACCCTGGTGAAAACCGTCAAAGAAGCCCACCGCAGCTGCGTGAGGCCCCAGTTCCGGCAGATCGTCCAGGGAACAGAAAATGGTATTCATGCCCAGAGCCCCCTTTTACAGCTGTAGACGTTGTTGTGGTCCCGTTCATAAACGGCCATCAGTTGGCCGTCACAGAAGATGGACACCAGATCCGGCTGGTTGTCCATGTGGATGTGGCGGCCGTTGAGAATATCGGATTTCTTGGGCCAGTCGATGCGGGGCAGATCCAGCACGCTCTCCATGGGATAGAGGGTGTGGGTTTCCGCTTCCAGATCTTCGGCCTGATCCAGGGTGTAGCCACCCGCTCTGGTGCGGACCAGGCTTTTCATACAGGCCATATTGCCTGTCTTTTCGCCAAAATCCCGGCAGATGGATCTTACATAGGTGCCGGAAGAGCAGTCCACTTTAAAGGTCAGATCTTCGGTGGAAATGGGTTCGATATCATAAATGGTCACATCGGCATATACCGCCGGGACCTCTTCATTCTTTCTCTGGTAGTCCATGAGCTTGCGGCCGTCCACCTTCTTGGCACTGGTGTCCGGGACCCGCTGATGCTGCTTTCCTTTAAAGGACTGCAGCACTTCTTCAAAATCAAAATCAGTGCTCACCGGCTTTTCTTCCAGGACGTCTCCCCAGATGTCATCGGTGGACGTCTTTTTGCCCAGTTCAATGCCGGCGATGTATTCCTTGTCAGTGTCCGGCAGAAACTGCAGCAGTTTGGCTGCCCGGCCGGCCAGAACGACCAGCACACCGGAGGCATTGGGATCCAGGGTGCCGGTGTGTCCAAATTTTTTCTGTCTGTATTTGCGGCGGAGCTTGCCAATCACATCGTGGCTGGTCATGCCCGCAGGTTTGTTGATTACTAGTATTCCATCCATGCCTTCAGTATAACAGGCCATTCAAGAGGCTATCCTGTTCAGTCTTTGGCTCTTCCCTGTGTTCTTTCTGTTCTTTTCTCTTGTGTCTCAAAAGTCCGGTTGTCAGCAGACCGGGACATTTTTCATCTGCTAGAATGAGGGACGTTACAGAAGGCTCTGCATGAACAGAGCCTTTCAGGGAGGATTCAACATGAAACTGCAGAACATTCTTCGCGGCATCAGACAGGCCGATCAGGCTTTCGGACTCATTGAAGACGGCGACTCCATCGCGGTGGCTCTTTCCGGAGGCAAAGATTCCATGCTTCTGTTTCTGGCCCTGAGCATGTATCAGAAATTTCCCAACAAGAATTTTTCCCTGTGCGGGATTCATGTGGATGTGGGCTTTGATGAAAAGGACAACGAGCTCATGGAAGAATTCGCCAGAAAATACAACCTGGACCTCCATCTGGAAAAGACCCGGATCTTCGACATCCTCAAACTGGACCAGAACACCAAAGACGGAAAAATCCAGTGTTCCCTTTGCGCCACGCTGAAAAAAGGCGTGCTGTTTGAAAAGGCGAAAGAATACGGATGCAACAAGGTGGCCTTTGGCCATCATGGGGATGATGCGGTGGAAACCCTGCTCATGAACATGGTCCACGGCTCCAAGATTGCCGTCTTCTCTCCCAAGCAGTACATGTCCCGAATGGATATGTCTGCCATCCGTCCCATGGTCTTTCTCCACGAGCAGGAAATCATCGACGCCTGCAAAGCCAATGATCTGCAGAGCGTTCGAAAAGTCTGCCCCAATGACGGCTTTACTGAAAGACAGGAAGCCAAGGAACTGCTTGGCCGGCTTTATGAAAAATACCCCATGGCCTATGACAACTTTTTAACCGCTCTGTCCAATGAAGAGCAGGTTTCCCTGTGGAAGCCGGATAAACAGGCTATGAAACGACCCGTCACTCCATCCCGCAGGGAAAAGAACTGATCACTGAAAAAGGAGGATCTCCGCTTCTTCTGATGAAGAAAGGAAGATCCTCCTTTGTTGTTTTTCAGAATCAAAAAGGGCTCTGAGGATCAGCTTTCGCCGTTCTCAGAGCCCTGTCTGTTTAGAAATCAGAGAATTTACTTGATGTTGGAAACGTTGTGGTAAACGTTCTGTACGTCGTCTACATCGTCCAGCAGAGTCAGCAGTCTCTGGAACAGTTCCAGATCTTCGCCTTCCAGCTCAACTTCTTCGTTGGGCACCATCTTGCGCTCAAGGACTTCGTATTTTACATCGGGGATCAGTTTGTCCACAGCTTCCTTGGCTTCATCCAGCTGAGTGGGATCAACGGTAATGGTCATGTAACCATCTTCCACTTCCACGTCGCGCAGATCGATGTCACCTTCCAGCATGGCTTCCATGATGGCTTCTTCGTCTTCGTACTGAATGACAATGACACCCAGATCTTCATAGCCGAAGCTGACGGAGCCGTTTACACCCATCTTGGAGTGGGATTTGTTGAAGCAGCTTCTCAGGTTGGCGATGGTTCTGTTGTTGTTGTCTGTCAGACAGTCGATGATGATGGTGCTGCCTGCACCCTGGCCGAAGCCTTCGTAACGAGCGGAGTTGAAGGTTTCATCTGCAGAGGATTTTGCCTTGTCAATTGCTCTTTTAATAACATCAGCAGGAACGGAGTTGGCCTTTGCGCGGGCAATGGCTTTCTTCAGAGCCTGGTTCATATCGGGATCAGGTACGCCGTTTTTAGCGGCCACCAGAATCTCCTTGGAGTATCTAGAATAGATTTTTGCTTTGGCGGCTGCGGTCTTGGCCATGGCTGCAGCACGCACTTCAAAATGTCTTCCCATGAATATCACCTTTCAGTTCGTTTTAACCCGGTCATTATAGCACGCTGTCTTGTATGGACCGGAATTTTCTTCAAAATCAAAGATCTCTAGAGATCATATTGAGCATATCTGTCAATAATTTTCTGAACCAGCGGGTTGCGCACCACGTCAGACTGGTCCAGATACAGGATTTCAATGCCGTCGATGCCCTGCAGAATGGCACAGGCCTGGATCAGGCCGGAGTCCTTCTTCTTGATCAGGTCGATCTGGGATACGTCGCCATTGATGATCATCTGGGCGTTCTTGCCCATACGGGTCAGGAACATCTTCATCTGAGACTGGGTGGTGTTCTGCGCTTCATCCAGAATGACCACCGCATCATTGAGGGTGCGGCCTCTCATGAAGGCCAGAGGAGCAATTTCAATGACTTCCTTTTCAATGTACTTCTCCACGGTTTCAGCGCCCAGAAATTCGTTGAGGGCATCGTAGAGAGGACGAAGATAGGGATCGACCTTTTCCTTCATGTCACCGGGCAGAAAGCCCAGAGATTCGCCGGCTTCCACCGCCGGACGGGTCAGGACGATGCGGGACACCTTTTCCTTTTTCAGCTGGTCCACCGCATAGGCTACAGCCAGATAGGTTTTACCCGTGCCGGCAACACCGGAAGCAAAGATGATGGAGGCTTCATGGAAGGCATCACAGAGCAGTTTCTGGTTGAAGGTCTTGGGGTAGATCAGCTTGCCGTTTCTGGTTTTCAGAAGGGGTTCATCATTGACGAAGTCTTCCCTGTCAATGCGGTTGGCTCTGGCGGCTGTACACAGTCTGGCCGTGTCTTCGACGCTCAGTTCGCCGCTGTCTTCTATGGTTTTGAAGCACAGGTTGATGACCTTCTCCACCATGGCGGTCTTAATGGGATCAGTATGGTCAATTTTCATGGAATCGCTGCGCAGAATCAGTTCTACGTGGAATTCCTTTTCAATCTCGTTCAGGTTGCAGTCATTGTGACCGGCAAACGCCTGCAGTTCTTCAAAGCTTTTATCGCTTAGATCAACAATTTTGTATGTCACAGAGTTCCTTTCCGGATCAGCATCCGCTGCCATGCCGGCACTTGCCGGATTTGACAGTCTCATTATAGACCAGGAGGTCCTCTGAACCGTCTCTGGTCATCCTGACAGGCGCCATCCTGTTTCGAATACAAAAAAAAATCAGCGTGAGCTGATTTAATTTCTTATTTTCCTCTTCTTGCTTTGCGGGCTGCTTCGGATTTAAGTTTTCTCTTAACACCTGGCTTAACGTAAAATTCTCTCTTACGAGCCTCAGCAAGGGTACCGTTGCGAGACACCTGACGTTTGAACCGTCTGAGTGCATCATCAAGCTGTTCGTTCTCTTTCAAGACCACTTTTGGCATTTTCTACAACCTCCCTTCCTGATGAATCAACAGTTACATTATAGGAACAATCTGTCAAAACTCAATAGTTTTCAAAAGATTTCACATGGAGCTTTCTCAAAAAGAAGCCGGAATTGAACCCGTCCTTCTCCAAGAGTCTCTCCTGATGAGGTGTTCCGGTAACCGCGCTGTCTATTCTACCATGACCAGAGCGGATACGGGGGACAAATCGCATTTTCTTCGACCTTTTTTCGTAAAATCAGAGATTCAGCCGCAAAACTTTCAAATTTCCATGGGAGAAATCCTCTTTTTCTCTCATGGCAGATTCTCTGAACTTCCTTCAGGAAAAAAGCGGCCTGTTCAGACCGCCTGTAATGGGATTGGAAATGGTGTTTGAAAAGAGAATTCTAAGCAGCAGACTGCTCAGTTTTCTCCGCATCCTTTTTGGGATAGATTCGTTCGATGCATTCTCTGGCTGCCTTGTTGTCCCCGATCCAGGGAGTGCGGCCGGTTTCGGAATACATGAAGGGTTCATCGCCCTTGCCCAGAATCAGAACCGTATCGCCGGCCTGGGCCGTTTCAATGGCCTGACGGATGGCTTCATAGCGGTCGGAGATGAAGGTGCTGTTGATCTCCTTGATGCCGGAGCGGATCTCTTCGGCAATTTCCTTGGGATCTTCATCACGGGGATCATCTTCGGTCAGGAAGACGCTGTCGCAGTACTTGTCTGCCAGCTGGCCGAACACTTTTCTCTTGGGTTTGTCCCGCTGGCCGGCAGAACCGAAGACGGCAATGAGGTGGCCTTCGGGTTTGGTGATGGCTCTTCCCAGTTTCATCATCTGTTCCATGCCATCGGGTGTATGAGCAAAGTCGACGATGACGTTGAAAGGCTGGCCTTCCTTGATCTGTTCCATGCGGCCGGCCACCTGGGGAATGTCCCGGCACAGAGCAACGATATCTTCCATGGACACGCCGCCTCGTTCGTGAACAGCCGCAATGGCTGCCAGCAGGTTGTAGACGTTGAATTCGCCCACCAGGTTGGTCTGGATGGGCCAGGACTCGCTGCCATGATGCAGGATGAAGCTGGTGCCTTCCGTGCTCAGATGAATGTCCAGGGCTCTGTAATCGGCGTTCTGGTTGATGCCATAGGTGATGACCGGTGCCGCACACACAGCGCGCAGATCTTCATAGCGGCCGTCATCCACATTCAGAATACACAGGCCCTTGGGTTTGACCCGGTCCTTGAACAGGATGGTCTTGGCTTCAAAGTAATTTTCCATGGTGCCATGGAAGTCCAGATGGTCATAGGTGAAGTTGGTGAAGATGGCTACATCAAAGTCAATGGCATCCACGCGGCCCTGGGCCAGACCATGGCTGCTGACTTCCAGCGCACAGGCCTTCATGCCGGCCTGCACCATATCACTGAGGGTTTCCTGCAGGAAGATGGCATCGGGTGTAGTCAGATTGGGTGTCAGGGTCTTGTTGCCATAGGCGATGGCGATGGTACCGATATAGCCGCAGGACAGAGTGGGATTCTGCAGATAACGGATGATGTTGCTGATGGTGCTCTTGCCGTTTGTGCCGGTGACACCGTACATCAGCAGGCTGTCTGTGGGAGATTTGTAGAAAATCCTGGCAGCCTGGTTCATGGCCTGATTGACATCAGCCACTCGCAGGTAGATGGCGCCGGGGCGCTTGTTTTCAATGGGTTTGGAGTGCACCACCGCAATGGCGCCGTTATCCACGGCGGCATCGGCGAATTCATGACCGTCGGTCTTGAGACCGGGCAGGCAGAAGTACACGTTGTCCTTCTTGATGGTTCTTGAATCAAAGCTCAGCCCGGTGACGTTGATGGTCGGGGCGTCCTTGAACATCTTTGAAAGTCTCATTCTCAGCATTCCTCTTTCACTTTCACTTGCAGCTGACCGTCCTGAATACCGGTCACCACTGCCTTAATGCGCCCTTCCAGCGGTTTGGGGCTTGTAATCAGGGCTGGCTGATAGTTGGCGGTATAGCCGGCATATAGCCCGTCCCTGGCGGGACGTTCTACCAGGATCTCCACTTGGTCAAAGCGCTGCATATCCTGCAGGCGCAGTCTGTCGGAAAGATCCAGCAGAACGCGGGTTCTTCTTTTGATTTCTTCATCCGGTACAAAACCGGTCATTTCATCAGCCTTCGTTCCCTTTCTGCGGGAATAGGGGAAGACGTGCAGGAAGGAGAAGCCCATGTCTTCCAGATTGGCTCTGGTGGTTTCAAATTCTTCTTCGCTTTCCTGGACGAATCCGGCGATGACATCAGTGGAGACGGACACTTCCGGCACGGCTTTTCTGATTTCAGCTAACCGGTTCTTGAACTCTTCCACCGTATAGGGTCTGTTCATGCGCCTGAGTGTGGCATCACAGGCGGACTGCACGGGAATGTGCAGATGGGGCAGAATCCGGTCGGACTGCTGCATCAGCCCGATCAGATCGTCATCCACTTCCGTGATTTCAATGGAGGAAATCCGGTATTTGACGCTCTCCGGTGTTTCTTCTAACAGTTTCTTCAGCAGGCCGGCCAGTTTCAGGCCCCGGAAATGATAGCGTCCGGTGTGAATGCCGGTGAGCACGATTTCCTGATGGCCTTTATCGCTAAGAGCCTTTGCGGTTTTGATGACTTCTTCGGGAATGGCACAGCGCTCAAAGCCTCTGGCCAGAGGAATCTGGCAATAGCTGCAGTACTGATTGCAGCCATCCTGAATTTTCAGGAAGGCTCTCTGCTGGCCTTCAAAGGAGCCGATGGGCATGTTTTCAAAATCCATGATATGGAGAACATCTTCCACCAGCACTTCCTGTTCGGACTCTGTTCCGTTCATTTTCTGCACGATGAGATCGGCCAGCTGGTTCTTATGCACGGCACCCACCACCAGATCGGCTTCCAGAGCCTCTCTGATTTCCTCTTCCATGGTCTGGGCATAGCAGCCCACCACCACGATCATGGCGCCGGGGTTTTCCCTTCTGGCCCTGTGGATTTTCTGTCTGGATTTTCTGGCGGCTGTATTGGTGACAGTGCACGTATTGATGATGCAGACTTCTGCGGGTTCATCGCCTTCAGCTTTTTCAAAGCCTTTGGAGCGCATCTGCTCCTGATAGAATTCTGATTCGTATTCGTTCACCTTACAGCCAAGAGTGATCATCCTGAACTTCATGATTCCGCCTTTCCGCAGGAACAGTGGGTCTGGTATTCCACAGCCGACAGCACGTAGCAGGCAGCTGTTTCCGCCCGCAGAATCTGGGGGCCCAGGGAGCAGGGGATAAAGCCCTCACTCTGGAGCTCAGCGATTTCTTCGGGATCAAAGCCGCCTTCCGGGCCGATGACCATGGTGACACTCTCGGGAATGTCACTGAGGTAGTTGGCCAGATGGTGGGAGCCGTCTTCCTTTTCATAGGCCACCAGATTGATGCGGCTCTTGTACTGTTCCAGATTTTTCAGAACGCACACCGGTTCCAGCTGCACGAAGTCAATGCGGTTGCACTGCTTGGCGGCGCTTTCCAGAATGCTGGCCCAGCGCTGCATTTTTCTGGTGAGCTTGGCCGGTTCAATGCGTACGACGCTGCGACGGCTGACAAAGGGAACAATGCGGCTGACGCCCAGTTCCGTTGCCTTCTGCAGCATCCATTCAAATTTATCCTGTTTGATCAGTGAGAAGCAAAGGGTCACATCCACCAGTCTTGGCTGGACGATTTCCTGCTGAAAGATAAACAGGGATGGTTTTTCTTCCGTGTGGGCCAGATAGGCGGATTCTCCGCTGACCACCCGCACGGTTTCTCTGCTTGTGGTTCGCAGCACGTCAAACAAATGGTGCGCCTGAGCTTCATCCAGAAGCACGGACTGGTTGACGCTGACAGGGCCCTCTACAAATACCTGCTTCATTGAATGAGCCCTCTGGCCATGCCCATGAGCACCTTCACATCGTGGTGCTTGAGCACGCGGTATTCACCGGGTTTGAGGCCTTCCACTGTGATGTTGCCGAATTTGGCCCGGTTCAGCTTTCTGACCTGGCAGCCCAGAGATTCCATCATGTTCTTGACCAGATGGTTGCTGCCTTCATACACAGTCAGATCGATCTGCATCCGGTTTCTGGCATAGTCCTTGGCCTTGATGCTGACCTTGGCTTTCTGATAGGTATTTTCCCCGTCGCTGAAGCCGCTGCGGATCTTGCGCAGAGCGTCTTCATCCAGCATGCCCTGGATGTTGACGTTGTAGGTCTTGGGCAGATGATATCTGGGATGGAGCATCAGGTTGGTGAATTCTCCATCATTGGTCAGCAGCAGCACGCCGCTGGTATCGTTGTCCAGACGACCTACCGGGTAGACCCGCTGGGGTTCATGAATGTAGTCCATGACTGTCGTGCGTCCCTTGTCATCGCTGACAGTGGTGATGCAGCCTTTGGGCTTGTTCATGACAAAATAGACTTTTTCTTCCTTGTTCAGCCGTTTTCCGTTGACGCTGATTTCATCATCTCCGCGCACCTTGGTGCCCAGAGTGTCTACAACTTCTCCGTTGACTTTCACTTTGCCGGCCAGAATCAGTTCTTCCGCTTTTCTGCGGGAACAGTACCCTGACTGGGCAATGACTTTCTGCAGTCGTTCCATGGTTCTATGATCCTTCCCCGCCGGATTCAAAGAGCGAATCCTGCGTTTTCTTTTCAATCCGGGGCAGTTCCTGGAGGGACTCCAGTCCAAAGGTATCCAGAAACTGTTCAGTTACAGTATAAAGCAAAGGCTTGCCGGCTACGTCCAGACGGTCTTTGGCTTCCACCAGATCTCTGGCCATGAGCTTTTTGAGCACCGCATCACTGCCCACCCCGCGGATTTCTTCAATTTCCACCCGGGTGATGGGCTGCTTGTAGGCAATGATCGCCAGCACTTCCAGGGCCGCCTGGGAAAGGCCCGGGGTGACGATGTTTTCAAAAAGCCTGCGGCCATAGCTGGAGGCCAGTGCTTTGGCTGCCAGTTTCCATCTGCCGCCGGTGTGCAGCAGTTCCATGCCCCGGGATTCTTCTTCATATGTTTTCTTGAGTCTGTGCAGGGCACCGGTCAGTTCTTCCCTTGAATTGCCGGTGAGCACCGACTGAATCTGCAGCAGGGAGAGGCCTTCATCGCCGCTGATGAATAACAGTCCTTCCACCACGGAAAGAAGCTGATCTCCAAGCAGCCTGTCCGGCAGTCTGTCCGGCTGCAGTTCCTGTTCTATGCTCTGGGTATGATCCATAAATTCTCCTCATCATCCAGCATGAAGCCGATCCAGTCTCTGTGAATCATTTCCAGAACGGCCAGAAAGCTCACAATGACTTCATGCAGGCTGCTCTGCATGATGCAGAGGGCTTCAAAGCTCACAGGTTCGTCTCTGCCAATGAGAAACTCCCTGAGCTCATCCATTTTATCTTCTACGGAAATCTCCCGGACTTCCACTTTTGTTTCCCAGGGGTTCAGCAGCATCTGTCTGCGCAGCACGCTTTCCATGGCTCTCACCAGTCTGGAAGCGGGCAGCCGCAGGTTTTCCGTCACTTCCTGAGGCTTTCTCCACTCCTGGACAATGGCCGCCTGGGGTCTGGACATGAGCAGGCCTCTTTTTTCCATGGCTTCTTCCAGAGTCAGAGCCGCTTCCTTATAAGCCTGGTATTCCAGCAGACGCTTCACCAGTTTTTCCTTCTGGTCTTCTTCATAATTTTCATCCAGCGCCTCTTCCTTTCCCGGCAGCAGCTTTCTGGATTTGTATTCCAGCAGAGAAGCCAGCTCCTCCATGTATTCACTGATGGTTTCCAGGTGAAGCTCGGGATGGGATCGGATATAAGCCAGGTACTGGTCAGTCAGCTCTTCCACGTTGAGATCAAACAGATCCAGCTTGTTCTGGCTGATCAGATGAAGCATCAGATCCAGCGGTCCTTCAAAGGCCTCTGTTACGACTTCAAAGCTCACGATAATCCCTCCTGTTTCAGCATCGAATCATGATACCATACCTGTGAATGGAAGAGAAAACCCCCGTGCTTCCTTCTTCATCACGAAGCTGAAACACCTTTATTCCTGCCCCGGTCCAAACGGGAGCGCTTTCCAGAGAAGATGTTCTTCAAAATGAATACTCATGTATTTTCTTTTTACTATTCACTTCGGAATGAGCACGGAGGTGTGTTAGAATCTCAACGATTTCCAAGGAGGATGACCAATGAAAAGAGCTGTACTTTTTCTCTGTCTGGCGATTTTTATCCTTCTGGTGATCCAGCCAAACCTTTCAGGTCCTGCAAAGACGCCTGAGGTGCGGGTTCCCAAGAACACGGATGAGCCCGTATCCAATATGGATATTGCCCAGAGACAGTCCGAATCCGGCATGACCATCGCCATTGATCCGTCCGTTTCCTCTGCCGCCGCGGCAGGAGGAGAGCCGGAGAGCGATGTGGCCATGGATATGGCTGCGGCTCTGGGAACCGCGCTGAAAAAGGCGGGGTACAACGTGGTCTACACCCGATGGTACACCCAGCCTGATGCCAGTCAGACTCAGACCGAAGCCCAGGAAGCCGCGCTGATTTCCGCCAAGGAAAATCAGGCTTCCCTTCTCATCAGCCTGCAGTACAACTCAGGCACTCCCGCGCAACGCGGATTTTCCATTTTTACCAAACCCAACGATCCCAGACTCGATCTGCTGGCGGAAAGTCTCTCCAGTGAGCTGACCCGTTCCAGCTATTCCATATCCCAGGGCATTGATACCGACCATTATGCCAACTTCCCGGTGCTTGCAGACGAAAGCATGCCTGCCGTCATGCTGCAGCTGGGCAGTCTGGTGGATGAGCAGGAATATGAAATCCTGACCCGCCCGGAATTCCAGGAACAGCTAGCCAGTGCCATTGCCAGCGCCGTGCTGGAAACCATGGACTAGAACAGATCCCTTCCCGGATCTTTTTTCTATTCGAGTCCCCATTCATTCCCATTCATTTTATTTCAGGAGGTACAGCCATGAGTATCAGAAACCTGTACGACGGACCTATTTTCCGCCTTATTCAGAAGGACATGATCATCAACGGTGTCCCGACAGACCGGGACATCATTATTCATACCGGCGGTGTTGCCGTGCTCTGCTATGAAGAAGGAAAGATTCTTCTGGTCAGACAGACCAGAGCCGCAGCCCGCGCCACAACGCTGGAAATTCCCGCCGGCATGGTGGAACCTCATGAAAACCCCGCCCAGTGCGGAAAGAGAGAGCTCAATGAAGAGACAGGCATGACCTGCTCGGACATGAAACTCATTACTGCCTTCTGGCCCACCCCGGGCTATGACACCGAAGTCATCTGGATTTACCGCTGCCTGGATGTGAAGAAAGCCGAACACCATCTGGCCATGGATGCCGACGAAGACACCGTGGCTCTGTGGATGGATCTGGATGAAGCCTGGAAGAAGGTATGCACCGGTGAAATCCGGGATGGCAAGACCATCATCGGCATCCAGCACCTGCTGCTGGAGCGCGCCGGTCTTCTCAAGGATGCACCGACCTTTGATGAAGCCCTGGTGGACCGAAACCTGCAGTTCTGAAAAAGGATGTAACAGATTCTGAAATAATTTTCAGAAAATGACTGTTTCCTGTGGGAATTTTCATGGAATCGTGACAGAATGGATGACGAAGAAACACCCTGTACTACCCGTATAAAAGAAAGAAGTTTTACCCAAGAAAGAAAGAGAAAAGAGGAGAACCTATGCAGAATTTCGTGTTTATCTCCCCGAACTATCCTGAAAGCTACTGGATGTTTGTCCGGGGTCTGAAAAAACACGGCGCCAGAGTCCTGTGCGTCATTGACTGCCCCTATGAATCCCTTCATCCTGAACTGAAGAAAAACATGGATGAATGCTACCGCGTTTCCAGTTTCCACAACTATGAAGAAGTCTTCAAGGCTGTCGCCTACTTCTCCTATAAGTATGGCAAGGTGGACTGGATTGAATCCAACAACGAAGCCTGGCTGGGGCTGGATGCCAGACTCCGTGATGACTTCAACGTGAAGACCGGCTTTTCCAAGGCCAAGATCGATGAATATCAGTCCAAGGCGGCCATGAAGAAGTACTACCGCAATGCGGGGATTGCTGTCGCTCCCTACTGCCTGCCCAATACGCTGGAGGAGTGCCTGCAGTTTGCGGAAGTCTATGGCTATTCCCTGGTGCTCAAGCCGGATCATGGCGTAGGCGCCAGCTACACCTGGCACATTCACAATGAAGACGAACTGAGAAAATACTTCGAAGAAAGCAGAGCCCTCAACGCCCAGATGATTCTGGAAAAATTCATTTCCGGCGACATCATCGCCCTGGACGGCGTCTGCGACCAGAACGGCACCATCCGTTTCCTGGGCTCTCTGGAATACGTGGGCAACTGCATGGATTCCGTACAGAACTACGATTCCATCGGCTGCTACTATGAATTCCACATTTCCGATGAATACCGGGACATCGCCCAGCGCGTGGCCGATTCCTTCGAACTGCGCAACCGCTTCTTCCATGGCGAATACTTCCGCCTGACTGAAGATCTGGACGCCATCGGCAAAAAGGGCGACCTCATCGGCCTGGAAGTCAACTTCAGACCACCTGGAGGATTCGCTCCGGATCTGATCAACTATACCTATGATATTGATATCTATGACCTGTGGGCAGAGATCCTCATGACCCAGAAGGAGACCCCCTGGAACATTTCCAGGCATTCTGCCGGTTTTGCAGGACGCCGAACTGGTATAGACTATAAATATCCTCTCGAAGAGCTCACCAGCAAGTACTCCGGTGAACTCATCGGTGTCGAGTATCTGCCTCCTGCCTTTGCGGCAACCATGGGCGATGTGACCATCAAGGCCCGTTTTGAGGACAGAGACCGCAGACTGGAGTTCTTCCGGGACACATTTGAAAGAAGATCTGATTCCCAGTGATTTTAAAATTTAACGTTTATGCTGACAAGCTGGACCGGATGATCCCTATTCACATGTACCTTCCAGATAACTATATGGAAAGTCATAAGGACTATCCGGTCCTTTATATGTTCGACGGCCATAACCTGTTTTTCGATGAAGATGCCACCTATGGCCGCAGCTGGAGGCTCATTAACTATCTCAACAGCTTCCCTGAAGGCATCATTGTGGTGGGAGCCGAATGCTCTCACGAAGGCTACGACCGGCTGGCAGAATATGCCCCGGCCTCTTTCTATGATCCGGAGTTTGGCGGAACCTTCAAAGGCCTTGGGTGGAAGACCATGGACTTCATGATCAAAAACCTCAAGCCCTATATTGATGAACACTTCCCCACCAAACCGGACCGTCTGAACACCTGGATTGGCGGCTCCTCCTGCGGAGGCACCATGGCTCTCTATGGGCTGTACCGCTATTCCAATGTGTATTCCAAAGCTGTCGCTCTTTCTCCCTATGTCACTCCTTCCATCAGTGATCTGATGAAGCAGGCCTGGCAGAGCCGCATCCGCAGGCCCGCCAGTCTCTACATCTCCTGGGGAGCCAGAGAAGGCTACAGCGCTCATGAATTTGTAGCAGAAACCAAAGCGTGCACGGATCTCACCAACATCCTCATGCGCAGGGGGGTCCGGATGCATTTCAACGTCAAGATCTATGGCGAGCACTCCGAAGCCTCCTGGGAAACCGAAGCACCTGAGTTTCTGAGGTTCCTCCATGATTAACCGCCATGTCGTGGTCCGTTCTCTGCCGGAGTGGAAAGGCAGAGAAATCGTGATCTCCGATATTCACGGCGATCTGGACACCTATGAAAAACTGCTCAAAAAGCTGGACTATAAACCGGGTGCAGACCGACTGATTCTGTTAGGAGACCTGGTGGAAAAAGGCACTCAGAATCTGCCTCTGCTTCGCCGCATCATGCAGCAGACAAAAGAAGAGAACGTCCACTGCATCAAGGGAAACTGCGACTTCACCGCCACCAATTTCCTGCTTTCCTACCGGCTGGACTATATCCATAAGATTCTGATGGAAAGAAAGAAGTCCCTGATTCATGAAATGATTGACGAAGCCGGCCTGCCGCCCATGGATGAGAACACTGACATGGATCAGCTGGCGGAAGAACTGCGCAGAAGATATCTGCCGGAACTGACCTTCCTGCATTCCCTGCCCCATATGCTGGTGACAAGATCCAGAATCTATGTTCATGCCGGTCTGCAGAATGAGAAGACCGGTGCCGAAGACTTCCGGGATGTGATGACCTGTCCTCTTTTTGATCAGACAGCACCCGCCTTTAATAAAACCGTTGTAGTGGGCCATATGCCCGTCACCGAATACTGCATTCGCAAGGCGGATTTCTCGTGCCGGTTCAATGCGGCCAAGAACATCTGGTCCATTGACGGCGGTAATGTGGTCAAGCGAGCCGGACAGCTCAACGCGCTGGTTTTTGAAGGCAATCTGATCTGGACCGAATATGCCGACAGCCTGCCTACAGTGCAGGTTCTGCATACGGTGCAGGCAGAGAATCCCTCTCCCTTCTTCGTTCCCTGGAACCATGGTGAAGTGGTTCTGCTGGAACAGGGACCTCTGCAGTCCAGAGTGCATTCTCCCTATCTGAACCGCTCCTTCTGGATCGACAATGAATTTTTACGAGACAACCGGGGCTCTGATTTCACCAACTTCCACATGCCCGTGGTGGCTGGCGAAGAAGTCAGCCTGGTGTGCCTCTATGGCAAAAAAGCCCAGATCAAGAAGCATGGTGTCCTGGGCTGGACTGATGCCCTGAATCTGGATCTGGATCGTCTGGACATCGAAACGCTGATGAATGCAGCCGATCCGGCCCGCTTCTGAATCACCAAAAAATGAGATGCTGATCACCGATCCCGGTGATTTTGCATCTCATTTTTCATTTCAGGATAATTTTCGCTGCTGTTCATACACCTCGAGAACAAACTGGCATTCCTTCAGGGCAGCCAGGATTCTCCGGTTGTGGGGATACGTTTTATGAAAGGATTCCAGCTGCATGGTAATCGCCTGGAGTACGGCATCTATTCTGCCCTCCGGCATACTGCCCCAGATTTCCGCCATGATGGTCGCACCCTGCTCGCTGTCCGCAAAGAACTCGGGATATTTTTCCACCCAGAACAGAAGATCCCGGCTGGGTTCCTGATCGATATTGAGATCCAGCAGATAGCGTTCCATCGCATTTAACACAGCCTCTCTGGCCAGCGTCTCATCGGGAAAGCGCTCAAGGATCGCTTCCAGCATGCTCAGAGAGCGGCCGAAAACATTCTCAGACTCCTTCGGAGGATGATGGAGGACCTGATGGGCGAAGCAGTGCGCAATCACTTCAGAGCCCGGATATTTTTGGACCATAGTCAGCAGCGCGTCATAAATGAATGTGGCGTCTGTGTCTGACTGCTCCTTTCGTTCCTGGGTCAGATAGACAGCCAGGTAGTTGGAAATCTCCTGGCTGGTGCAGTATTTCTTCACATAGTCGGTTCCCCAGAGATGCGGCGGTTTTTTCAGGTCTGTCATAAGCTGGTGTTCCTCTCTTCTTCCTTCTCAGATAACTATCTCTGCCTCTTTCTGTCAAGACATCTTCCAAAAAGCGTCCGTTCCCTTCTTAACCAAGAGCCACATCCAGAGCCATCATCAGGGTGAATCCCAGGGCAAACGCCAGCACACCAATATTAGAGTGGCTGCCGCTGGAAGCTTCCGGAATCAGCTCTTCCACTACCACATACATCATGGCGCCTGCCGCAAAACTTAACAGCACTGGCAGAGCTGGGAGAATCAGATCCGCCAGCAGGATAGTGAGGACAGCCGCTACAGGTTCGACAATGCCGGATAACAGACCATAGACAAAGGATCTGGATTTCTTCATTCCCCGGGCATGCAGGGGAATGGAAATAATGGCACCTTCCGGAAAATTCTGAATGGCAATGCCAAGGGACAGAGCCAGAGCGCCGCTCATGGAAATGGAGGCGTCATGAGCCATCCAGCCGGCCAGAACCACACCGACCGCCATGCCTTCCGGAATATTGTGCAGCGTAACAGCCAGAAGCATCATGGTACTCTTTTTCAGGGAGGAAGCCGGTCCTTCCGGTTTGTCGCTGTCCAGATGCAGATGCGGAATGACATGATCCAGCAGCAGCAGAAACAGAATGCCGATCCAGAATCCGACCAGCGCCGGCAGAAAAGCCAGCTGCCCCAGGTGGGCAGATTCTTCCATGGCAGGAATCAGCAGACTCCAGATGGAAGCGGCGGTCATGACACCAGCCGCAAAAGCTGTCAGAGCTTTCTGCAGAGACTGGTTGAACTGGTCCTTCATGAAAAAGACGCAGCCGGCTCCCAGAATGGTGCCCAGAAACGGGATCAGAACACCCTCAATCACTTCAACAGGCATGTTTTTCTCCTTTCCGCAGCACTCCTTCCGAAAATCGAAACGGGTGCTGCAGTCCTTCAAATTCCATCTTTCCGGTCAAAAAGTCGAAAGACGGATTTCGTTTTTTCCATTTTACAGGGTGTTCCCCGTTCTCCGGGTCTGGAAATAACCTGAATCTGTCTGCTTTTCCAATTGTTCTCTTCGCAAAAAAAGCTGTCCTGCTTCCTGCACCAGGCAGAGAAACAGAACAGCTCTGTTTTTGAAATCATTCAGCCTTCTGGCTGGTTTTGATCCTTTGTCCTGTGGTTATCCGGATTAGTTTTTCGGATCCACACGGGCCTGGAAATCTTCCGGGGCAGCCTTTTCGGCTTCTTCAATCACCGCAGCGGCGGCTTCTACCGGTTTGAGTTCCTGTTCCATGGCTTCGGTCAGATACACCTTGAGATAGTCCACTTCTTCCTGGGTGGTATGCCAGGACGTGACAATGCGGACGATATAGAGTTCGCCCCATTTGTCCAAGATTTCAAAGCTGACTCTTTCTTTCAGATAGTCGTACTGATGCTGGGTCAGCAGGAAGAAAATCTGGTTGGTGGTGCTCTTCATGAACAGGGGATAGCCCAGTTCAATGATCTTGTCCTGAATCTCCATAGCCATGTCATTGGCTTTCTTGGCATTGGTATAGAAGTCATCGTTCTGGAACAGACCGATGAACTGAATCCCCATGAGCCAGGATTTGCTGAGCATGGCGCCGCACTGCTTCTGGATCTGGAGGAAGTTCTTCTTCAGTTCCGGGTTGGTGATGCAGACGGCTTCGCCCAGCAGACCGCCGCTCTTGGTGCCTCCAACGGAGAACATGTCACACCATTTGGCGATATCGTTGAGGGTATAGTCCACACCGGACATGATGGCCGGTCCGATTCTGGCGCCGTCCATGACCAGATACAGATCCAGTTCATGGCATTTGGCAGACAGAGCTTCCATTTCCGCACGGGTATAGACGGTACCCAGTTCCGTGGCATTGGAAATGAACACCACTTTGGGCAGCAGGCTGTAGCGGTTGTGACGGCTGGTCTGATCAAAGACGCGCTGAATAGCGGCAGGGGTCACCTTGCCGTTGACGTTTTCCACCTGCAGAATCTTGCGGCCGGTGGCTTCAATAGCGCCGGCTTCATGAGCCACAATATGGCTGGTATCAACCGCGATCACGCTGTAGTACTGTCTGAGGCTGTGTTTGACCATGACGATGTTGGTCAGCGTGCCTGTGGTAATAAAGTAGATATCACTGGGGGTATCCGGAAATTTCGACTGGAGCACTTCGGCTGCTCTTTTGCACAGCTCGTCTTCTCCATAGCCGAAATGAGGACCGTCATTGTACTCCTGCAGGAGTTTCATGATGGGTTCAATACACCCGGCTCCGTAGTCGTTGCGAAAGTAAATCATAATCAGTCCCTTTCTAGCTATTTGAGAAGTGCGACGCTGCAGGCTGGCAGATACAGGCTGTTCTCTTCGAGAGTCACTGCTTCGGCACTGGTCAGCAGCATGCCTCCCAGTTCAGCAGGCAGATCCTGAATCTGCACATCAGACAGATCCAGGCTGGCGGGAGAATCAGACAGGTTGAAGGCCAGAAGCACATGAGAACTGTCATTGACTTCTTCCAGCACCAGAATCTTGTCCGTACTCAGGTCTTCACGCACACTGACGCTGCCTGAACTGATGGCTGTATAGGAATCCCGCAGGAGAATGGCCTGCTTGACGAAATTCAGAGTGGAATTGCCGTCCTTGGTCTGCACCAGAGCGTTGTCACCTTCCACGTTTACTGCTTCGGCATCATCATTTCCCTTGCCTTCAATATCGGGTGTGGCCAGAGAGGTGTAGACAGGATCTTCCTGGGAAGCCTGAATACCCAGTTCGTCTCCGGCAAAGACAAAGGTCTGTCCGGGAAGCAGCAGGTTCAGAGCCAGAGCCATCTTTTTCTGAGGCGCAGTGAGATCGGCATTGAGGCCGGCTGCACTTTCATTGAGCGAAAGACGGTTGACGGTGTGTCTGTCCGTATTGGTAGAACGGGACGTCAGGGCTTTGCCCAGATCTACCGGAGAGAGAGCACCGGAAACGGCCTGTTCGATGGCTCCGTCATTGCCTTCCACACCCTGGTCAACCAGGTAGGCGGAAGAACCGCGCAGGGCATCGCTGGAGGAAGATCCGTCCGCAATGACAACCACGTTTTCATTGAGTTCTCTGGCGGTGGAATCAAACCAGTTGAGATATTCCTTGAGGGTATCGGGGGAAGTAATGGCATCATCTACGTCATGCAGATAGAATCCGGAAATGCCAAGACCCATGTACCAGGTAATGGCATCTTTCACCCTCTGTTTTGCCTGTTCGGAATTGGGCTTGAGCATGGGGTCTTCGGATCCATCGGCTCCGTAGTAATACCATTTGGTATCGGGAATTTCATGCCACTGATCGGAATGCTGCTTCCGGTCAATCCAGTATTCACTGCTCAGACTGCCATCGATTTCACTGATGGACTTGTCATCCTTATAGGCGTTCTGAATGGTTTTGAGGTCATTCTGGAACTGTTCGCTGTCCTTGTCGATGGCGGTGACATTCAGATCCATCATCACAGCCACATCCTTGGCTTTGGCAGCCGTGCAGAAGCGGCGCAGAACATCTTCATCTGCTACAGCCGGATTGATGGCATTGAGCAGATCAGGGTGTCCGTTTTCGTTGAGAGATACCAGGTTTTTAATATAGAGACCGTTCATGTTCAGATCACTGTCCAGGGAGTCAACGACTCCATCGGAGAAATAATCCATGTACAGAGCGGCATTGGCCAGTCCCTTGGCTTCCGTATCCATGGAAGTACCCATGAATTCGGGAAGACTGATGGTATACCACAGACGACACTGGTTGTCTGGATGCAGAATGTTGGTGGAATTGACTTCTTCCATTAAACTCAGGGCTGTCGGGCCCTCATCCTTCTTCGTTTCACTGCAGGCTGCGGCAGCAGGCACGCAGGCCAGCAGAGCAACGAGACACAAATGTTGAAAGACTTTTTTCAAATTTCCATCTCCTTCACTTAACTGAATTATTATACTCGAAATGCCTGTGCCTTTGCGGGATTCCCGAACTGCAGCCGTTCTGGGGATTCCGGTTCCAGTCACATAATTCATTATATCCATGTTTTTCGGCTGTTTGTAAAGAATGTAACCGATACCATTCAAATCGTTAAGAATTCCCTGTCTGGTGCATCTTTCTCTTTCCGGTCGTGAGGACCGGTTTGACTTCCCTGTTCTTTTCTTCTGGATCCCTGTTCTTTATATTCAGACTTCCCTTTTTCATTCCCGATCCGTTTTCTCGCTCTTCAAAAACCGCAAAAAAGCAGGGATTGCTCCCTGCTTCAGCTTTTGATTCGATTTTAGGCGTGCAGTCCCATGGGTTCTTCACGGAACAGGCGCTCATCCATGAGTTTCAGATCTTCGGCAATGGCCGGTTTGAATTCCATATGAGCCAGAATATCTTTCTCCAGGTCAACGCCGGGAGCGATTTCTGTCAGTGTGAAGACACCATCGCGCAGTTCAAAGACAGCGCGTTCGGTCACGTACATAACTTTCTGACCAGCCTTGGTGGCGAAGTCAGAAGAGAAGGTGATCTGTTCAACGTTGTTCTTGAACTTGCAGACTTCCCCTTCCTGAACGATTTCCAGTTTTCCGTCACCGATCTTTTCCTTCAGGCCTTTAGCGGAGAAAGTTCCGCAGAAGACAACAACAGGAGTGGACTGGGTGATGTTGATGAAGCCGCCGCATCCGGCGATTCTGGGTCCGAAACGGGAAACGTTGATGTTACCCTTGCTGTCGCATTCAGCCAGGCCCAGGAATGCCTGATCCAGTCCACCGCCGTCGTAGAAGTCGAACATGGACGGAGAATCAATGGTGCATTCAGGGTTGGTGCAGGCACCAAATCCGACACCGGAGGAAGGTACACCGCCGATGTTGCCGGCTTCGACAGTCATTTTCAGACCGGGGAGGCCTTCTTCATTGGCTACGTTGGCAATGCCTTCAGGCATACCGATCCCCAGGTTGATGATGGCACCGGGAGTCAGTTCCATGGCTGCTCTGCGGCTGACTACCTTGCGGGCATTCAGAGGCATGGGTTCCAGAGCGTTCAGAGGTTTCTTGATCTGGCCGGACAGTTCGGGTTTATAGGGAGCCACGTAAGTCTGCCAGGAGTTGTCAGGTGTTCCCTTGACGATATAGTCCACCAGAATACCGGGGACTTTGACGTCTTTGGGGTTCAGGCTGCCGTTTTCAACAACGTCTTCTACCTGTGCAATAACGATACCGCCTGTGTTCTTGGCTGCTTCGGCCATGGCCAGAGCTTCCAGGAAGGCAGCTTCCTTCTGCATGGTGAGGTTGCCGGATTCATCGGCATAGGTGCCGCGGATGACCGCAACATCCAGTTTCTTGAAGGGTTTGTAGCGAAGGTATTCTTCACCATCAATTTCCATGACTTCCACCAGGTCTTCCTTGGTGATGTCATTCATCTTGCCGCCCTGCAGTCTGGGGTCTACAAAGGTGTTCAGACCGATTTTGGTGATGACACCGGGACGATGACCGGCTACTTCACGAAGCAGCTGGCCCAGGGTTCCGATGGGCAGGTTCCAGGCCTGAACCTTGTTGTCCACTACCAGTTTCTGGATGGCAGGGATCAGATTCCAGTGACCGCCGACAACGCTGCGCAGCAGTCCTTCATGGCCCAGGTGGTTCATGCCCAGAGCAGTTGTTCCATCACCAACGTTGGTGGGAAAGAACAGATCCACGTTGGCAGGATGTCCGGTTTTCAGGAAGCGGTCTTCAATGGCATAGGTGACTTCCTGAGGATGGCACATGCCAATGAACCCCAGCATGGAAAGACGGTCGCCGTCTTTAACCAGTTCGGCAGCCTGCTGCGGAGTAATTACTTTAGACATATAAATCTCCTTCTATTCAAATATGGATCCAGGTTTATTTGTTCTTGAACTGTTTTTTGGGTTTTTCTTTATTCTTGTCCAGGAAGTATTCCATTCCATATTTCTGATCTTCGGTAGCGAAGCATCCGGAGAATTCGCCCACTTCGAGCTCGATGCCTTCATCCATGGTACCTTCCAGGCCCTTGTTGATGGCTCTCTTGGCAGCTGCTACAGCCTTGGGAGCGTTCTTGGCAATACCGTTTGCCATTTTCAGAGCAGCGTCCATCAGTTCATCATGAGGATAAACTGCATTGACCAGACCGATCTGCAGAGCCTTGTCAGCTTTGATGTTGCGTGCGCCGTAGATGATTTCCTTGGCAATGCCTACAGGAACGATACGGGCCAGTCTCTGAGTTCCGCCAAAGCCTGGAGTGATGCCCAGGCCTACTTCAGGCTGACCGAAAACAGCATTGTCAGCAGCCAGGCGGATGTCGCAGCTCATGGCCAGTTCGTTTCCGCCGCCCAGTGCAAAGCCGTTGATGGCAGCGATGACAGGCTTGTCCATGGTTTCGATGGCACGGAAGATCTTGTTTCCGTAAGCGCCGTATTCAGCAGCTTCTTCCACGTTCTTGTCTTTCATTTCAGCGATGTCTGCACCGGCAACGAAGGATTTGTCGCCTGCACCGGTGATGACAACAGCCAGAGTTTCCTCATCGTTTGCAACGGTGTTGACAGCTTCTTCCAGGTCTTTCAGAACAGCTGTGGACAGAGCGTTCAGAGCTTTAGGGTTGTTGATGGTGATGACAGAAACAGGACCCTGTTTCTCGAGCAGTACATATTCCATTTCAAGTTTCCTCCAGAATTCAAATTTTAAAAAAGGGAGAAACAGAACAGTTTCTCCCGGAGTTTTTTCTGTTTATTACTTCTTATAGTTGTAGAAGCCTTCGCCGGTTTTGCGGCCCAGTTTGCCTGCACGTACCATTTTCTTCAGGTATGTGGAAGGACGATACTTGGGATCGCCGGTTTCAGAATACAGAACGTTCATGATGGCCAGAACAACATCCAGACCGATCAGGTCGCCCAGAGCCAGAGGGCCCATTGGGTGGTTTGCACCAAGCTGCATAGCGGTATCGATATCTTCTGTAGAAGCGATGCCTTCCTGCAGGATGAAAGTAGCTTCGTTGATCATGGGGATCAGGATACGGTTAACAACGAATCCGGGTCCTTCGTTTACTTCAACGGGAGTCTTTCCGATTTCCTTGCTCAGATCGATGATGGTGGCTTTGACTTCATCAGGGGTGTTTGCACCGGAGATGACTTCAACCAGTTTCATACGGTCAGCAGGGTTGAAGAAGTGCATACCAATAACGGGATGTTTGATTCCGTTGGCAATTTCTGTGATGGACAGAGAAGAAGTATTGGTAGCGAAGATGGCATCGTCTTTTACGATTTCATCCAATTTGCCGAATACGTCTTTTTTCAGAGCCATGTCTTCCAGAGCAGCTTCAACGATCAGATCTGCATCAGCGAGATCTTCGTATTCACCGGCATGCAGGTTAGCCTTTGCAGCATCAGCAGCTTCGTGGCTGATTTTGCCCTTGGCAACCAGTTTGTCTTTTCCTGCGCAGATTTTGTTGATTCCGTTTTCTGCCCATTCTTTTTTAACGTCGACAACAGTTACATCATGGCCGGCAGAAGCAAATGCGTTAGCAATGCCTTGTCCCATGGTACCGGCGCCGACTACACCGATTTTTTTGCTCATATATTTTCTCCTTATTCAGCTCTTTCGAGCCTGTTCTGCTTCTTAAGCAGCTTTAGCCTTTTTGATTTCTTCTACCAGCAGAGGCAGGATCTGGTTTACGTCACCTACAAAGCCCATGTTGGCAATAGTGAAGATTTCAGCAGAGGGGTCTCTGTTGATTGCGATGATCATGTCGGATTTTTCCATACCGGCAACATGCTGGCAGGCACCGGAGATACCGCAGGCAATGTACAGAGAAGGACGAACGGTTTTACCGGTCTGGCCAACCTGAACGGCCTTGTCCAGATATCCGTCCTCTACAACAGCACGGGTACCGCAGACTTCACCGCCCAGTTCTTCGGCAGCTTCTCTCAGTGTATCCAGGCATCCTTCAGCACCACGGCCGGCACCGATCAGGATGTCACATTTTGTAATATCTACGCCTTCCTGAACCTTGGCGATGACTTTTTCTACTTCCACTTCGGGATCTGTGGTCTTCCATACAGGTTTGAATTCAACAACTTCACCGGTGCGTGTTTCATCAACGGGTGCCATGTCGAATACTTTTGGTCTGATGGTAGCCATCTGAGGACGGGTAGTGGGGCAGATGATGGTACCAAACAGGTTACCGCCGAATGTAGGACGGGTAACCAGCATGGTAACGTCATCAGGCTGAACGGCAGCCTGACCAACTTTTTCAACGCCGGACAGCATTTCGATGCCGGTAGCATCAGCAGTCAGACCAGCATTGATTCTGGCAGCAACACGGGGAGCCAGGTCGCGGCCCAGAACGGTAGCGCCTGTCAGCATGGCATCGGGTTTGAACTCTTCGATAACCTGTGTCAGAGCATCTGTATAGAACTGGGTGCTGTAGTCTTTCAGCAGAGGATCATCAACAACGATGACTTTGTCGGCACCGTGTGCAATAACTTCCTGTGCTTTATCTTTAACGTTTTCTCCCAGCAGAACGCCAACTACCTTGAAGTCTCTTTCAGGTACGGAAGCAACCAGCTTGCGTCCTTCGGAGATCAGTTCGTAGCCAACATCAGCGGGCTCGCCGTCTTTCTGTTCTACAAAGACGAAGAGATCCTTGTAATCTGGAAATGTAGCCATGTGTTCTTTTCCCTCCTACTTCTTAATCAGCTGCTTTTCTTTCAGAGCAGCAGCGATCATCTTAGCTGCTTCTTCTGCAGGCACATCATATTTTTCAGTAGCAGCGGAAACTTCTTTAGTGAATGTGCGGTATACCTGAGTCGGAGATCCGGCCAGACCTACCAGGTTCTGGGGAAGAACATCAATGATGTCATCGTAGGTCATGATTTCAACGGGTTTGCTGAAGGAATCTACGATGTCGTTGCAGTTCATGTAACGGGGCTTGTTCATGCCGGACAGTGTTGTGATAACTGCGGGCAGTTTTACCTTGACGATCTGTTCTTCGGTGTCCAGGGATTTCTTGACAACTGCGTATTCAGGGTTCAGTTCGATGATTTCATCAACATAGGTAACCTGAGGGATGCCCAGACGTTCAGCAGTCTGAGGACCAACCTGAGCAGTGTCACCATCGATAGCCTGACGGCCGGCGATGATGAAGTCGTAACCAACCTTGTTCAGGGCTGCAGCCAGTGTACGGCTGGTAGCGCAGGTATCTGCACCACCCAGACGACGGTCAGTCAGCAGGATGGCCTTGTCAGCTCCTCTGGAGATGGCTTCCTGCAGCATGCCGGCAGCCTGAGGAGGTCCCATGGAGATGACATCGATTTCGATAGAGTCATCTTTATCCTTGAGAGCCAGGGCAGCTTCCAGGCCGGCCAGGTCATCAGGGTTCATGATGGAAGGTACGCCGTCACGAACCAGAGTACCGGTATTTTTATCTACGGTAATTTCTGTGGAATCGGGTACTTGTTTTACTAATACAGCGATTTTCATATAATCCAGGTCCTTTCACTTACTTCAGCAATGCACCGGAGATAACCATACGCTGTACTTCGGAAGTTCCTTCGTAGATCTCGGTGATCTTGGCATCGCGGAACATTCTTTCGACAGGCAGGTCTCTGGTATAGCCGTATCCGCCCATGAGCTGGATAGCTTTGGTGGTGACATCCATAGCGGTTTCTGCAGCAAACAGTTTTGCTTCAGCAGCCAGTACGGAATAGGGTTTGCCTTCTTCTTTAGCCATGGCAGCTCTGTAAACCAGCATTCTTGCAGCATCAACCTGAGTCTGCATATTGGCCAGCTGGAACTGAGTGTTCTGGAATTTGGCAATGGGGCGGCCGAACTGTTTTCTAGCCTTTACATAAGGAATGACTTCATCGATTGCACCCTGTGCAATACCAAGAGCCTGAGCAGCGATACCAATACGTCCGCCATCCAGAGTGGTCATGGCGATCTTGAAGCCCTGGCCTTCCTTGCCGAGGAGGTTTTCCTTGGGAATGCGGCAGTTCTGGAAAATCAGTTCTGCAGTAGCGGAACCGCGGATACCCAGTTTCTTTTCGTGCTGACCGATGGTGAATCCGGGAGTTCCCTTTTCAACGATGAATGCGGAGATACCGCGGGTACCCTTGGATTTGTCAGTCATGGCAAAGATGACATAGATGTCAGCTGCGCCTGCGTTGGTGATGAAGATCTTGGTTCCGTTCAGAACGTATTCATCGCCATCCAGAACAGCTGTTGTCTGCTGCATGGCAGCATCAGTACCGGCATTGGGTTCTGTCAGACCGAATGCACCCAGCTTTTCGCCGCTGGCCAGTGCCTTCAGATATTTTTCTTTCTGTTCAGGAGTGCCGTACTGTGCGATGGGCCAGGTTCCCAGGGAAGTGTGAGCGGAGAGTACTACACCAGTGGTAGCGCACTGCTTGCTCAGTTCCTCAACTGCAAGAATATAAGACAGGTAGTCTGCCCCAGCTCCGCCGTATTCACGGGGATAGGGGATTCCCAGCATTTTTGCCTGACGCATTACTTCAACGTTTTCGATTGGGAAACGTTCCTGTTCGTCAACATCAGCGGCATTTTCTTTCACTTCTGCTTGGGCAACTTCCCGGAACAGCTTCTGCATGAGTTTCTGCTGTTCTGTTAAATTGAAATCCATAAAATGAAGTTCTCCTTTCCTCTTTCGAATGAACTTGGATTAATGAAACAGCTCTTTCGAGCTTCCTGTTACCAGGCATGAGATCGGACTGTTTCTGCCCTACAAAACGACCCGCATTGGTATTTCGGCGGGTGCTTTCGTGAGTATCTTAAGCACGAAAAAAATCAGTGTCAACGGAATTTGTACAAATTTTCACAAATAACCTTGCGAAATATTAACGATATTTCACATATTTACGGTGAAGCGCTTTCACTGAATGACCCGAAACGATGAAATGTTCTGTTACCACTGAATTTCAGTTTTTCCCTTTTCCAGCCGTCCCGAAGATCTGTGATCAACTGGCCATCAGCGGAATAGGGGCTCTGAAAGCTCTTCAGAATTTCGGTGTGAGACTGATTTCTGGCCGAAATACGCTGTAGACAGGGCTGTTCTGTCCTCGCTTTAAGTTTATTATGACTATCCGAAATTTCCAAAAAGAATTCGAATTGAAAAAAGCCTCACTTAAAGTGGATAGCGCTGATAGAAGATGCAATGCAGAAAATGGAAATCAGCATGCAGAACCGCTTTCTTTATCCGGATGCATTCCTGACTGCAGCAGACAGATTTCGAATTGTGTGATTATGGGATGGAGTGCCTGACCTTCTGAGCAGCCAGGGGTCTGCCTGAGCAGACAGCTGCAGCAGCCGGATCTGTGCGCTTCGGATGGATCTGGGTCTTCCCTTCCTGATCCGTGGCTTCTTTCCGGTGTTTGCGATCCAGCATTTACCATCTGATGAATTCTCAGTTTTTGTAAATGGTTACATCTGCTTGGCATGATCCGGTCTTTTCCTCACACCGTCGGGGACAGTCGTTTCCTGGCTCCTTAGTTCTGAATCAGGTTGCTACTATATATTATTCATATTATTCCTTGTTCTGCTGATTCTCATTCCACCCGGAAAATGGCTGATCTGCTGTTGGTTTCGTGAATCTGGCACTGAGCCACATCCGTGACAGTGCCAGAATTTTACATAAACAGGCTGAAAGATCTGATTTTTTACGTTAAACTCTAGTTATACAGTGATCGACCAGATCGAAGGAATTTCTGCGTCCCGGCTGCGAGCCCAGGGGCTCGTGCACGCTTTATACGTGTGAAAGAATTCACAAAGACGTTGAAATCCCCTATCTGGGAGAGTACACTGAGTGCGTATCTCAGCACGGCTGAAGTGCTGAGTAGAAAGAGGCAAATTCTTATGGATTACAAAGCTTATATCGTTGGTGCAAAGAGAAGCGCCATCGGCACATTCATGGGTTCCCTGAAAAATGTACCTGTTGCAGAGATGGGGGCTACTGTTCTGAAAGCTGCTCTTGAACAGGCAAACGTTAAACCCGAAATGGTAAACGAAGTTATCATCGGTAACGTTATCTCCGCAGGTCTGGGCCAGAACATCGCCCGTCACATTTCCCTGGATGCCGGCATCCCCAACACAGTACCTGCTCATGCTCTGAACATGGTCTGCGGTTCCGGTCTGGAAGCTGTTATCGAAGCTGCTATCCGCATTAAAGCCGGATGGGGCGACATCTTCGTAGCTGGTGGTGTTGAAAACATGTCTGCTGCTCCCTATCTGATCAGCGGCAAGAACCGTCAGGGCGTTAAAATGGGCAACCAGACTGTAGTTGACTCCATGATCAACGATGGTCTGACCGATGCCATGAACAACGTTCACATGGGTGTTACAGCTGAAAACATCGCAAAGAAATACAATATCACCAGAGAAGAACAGGATGCATTCGGTCTGGCCAGCCAGCAGAAAGCTCTGAAAGCTATCGCTGAAGGCAAATTCAAAGACGAAATCGTTCCTATCGAAGTTAAAGAACGCAAGAAAACCGTTATTTTCGATACTGACGAACATCCCAGACAGACCACTGCAGAAGCTCTGGCTAAACTGAAACCCGCATTCATCAAAGACGGTACAGTTACTGCAGGTAACGCTTCCGGTATCAACGACGGTGCTTCCATGATCATCGTTGCCAGCGAAGAAGCTGTTAAGAAATACAACCTGAAACCTATCGCAGAAATCATTGGCTGCGGTCAGGGCGGTGTTGATCCTCTGACAATGGGTCTTGGACCTACTCCTGCTATCCTGCACGCTCTGGATAACGCAGATATGAAACTGGATCAGATGCAGCTGATCGAGCTGAACGAAGCCTTCGCTTCTCAGTCCCTGGGTGTAATCCATGAACTGATCGAAAACACAGGCATCGACCGCGAAGCTCTGATGGAAATCACCAACGTTAACGGTGGTGCCATCGCTCTGGGTCACCCCGTAGGCGCATCCGGCAACCGTATCCTGGTTTCCCTGCTGTACGAAATGCAGAAACGTGGACTGGAATATGGTCTGGCTTCCCTGTGCATCGGCGGCGGTATGGGTGTTGCTGTCATCGTTAAGATGTGCAAGTAGTCTCATCAGACAGCCTTTATCTCATTAAACTATTACAACTAAACTATTACAACGCGAAAAGGACGGTCTCATTGGCCGTCCTTTTTCTTTATATCCTGTTTTTCCTGCTCTCTTCCCCGCCCTGCAGGTTATCCGGTACAGCCTGAACTGGCTTGCGTGTGTATGATCAGGAAAGAACGGAGGCAGTGTTTCAGCTGCAGACTGCTTCACAGATCCCTAAAAAAAGAGGTTTTGACTCAACAGGGTGCCGGAATGCCTGCAAAAATCAAAACCTCTTTGATTATTAACGAGTCCAGATGAATCTGATCTTCTGTAAGAGACCAGAAACGGTCGCAGCCGGCATCAACCAGCCGCGTCTTCTATATTATTATTATTATTATTAACGGCTGAATCTGAATCATGAACAGCAGGGATTCTCTATTCAGAGAAGTCCGCACTGGCGATGGTGTTCTTCCATTCCATCTGATTCATCTTCTCGATGCCTTCTTCTGTCAGATACTGATCATCAATGGCCCGGGCAACCTCGCAGATGGAGACGTATCTTCCATTATCCAGGGCAAGGAACTCTGAAGAAGAACCGCTTGTCAGCCCGTATCTCCCCTCTTCCTGATCCGACTTTTTTAAGAAGTACATGGATTTCTGACCAATGTCTGTCAGAAGATCGTCCGCGGGTTTGTTCACAAACAACGTGTCATCCTCTTCGCTGACGTCACCCATCATCTTTTTCATATCCTCTTCATTATCAAAGGATGCGGCCATCTGGCTGGCTGTAGCCACTCCGTTCATTTTAGGGATCTGGATGATGTCACCGGGTTTCAGGTCTCCCCTGATCACTTCCTGGACCTCTACGGTGCAGTTGGATCCGATGAATCCATTCTGACAATAAGGAGTCACCTCGGTGACCACACCTACGATCAGATCTGTAGAATCGTCGGCAATTTCCTCTTTACTCGTATAAGTCCGTGCGACAAGGGAATCCGCTGACATTCCCGCACCAGCTTGCTCGGTAGAATAGCTGGCAAATTTTTCAGAAAGCGGCATTTTGCTGAATTCAGTCTGGGCAGTCCCTGGTCCTTCTGCAGCTGAACAACCGCACAGAAGAACAGACAATGCTAATAACAGGTTACGCTTTTTCATAGCTGGCTCCTCTCAATGACCAGGCGCTTTACGCCTGTGTTTATAATTATTCTATGTTTTTTTGCAAATGGTCAAATTAATTCTTACTTTGTAAGATTGCGTCAGATTGAGATGAACCAGATATTTCCTGAATGCCGCAATTCATCGATTCTCCCCTCCCTGTACCATGTCAGGTATACCT
>Cam_p2__coassemble_906_pt1 | contig 50528 bp, 44 predicted proteins | sample Cam_p2__metabat2_low_PE_020 | metagenome-assembled genome bin Cam_p2 | reverse complement strand
TCGGAGAAACATATTAGATTAACCACCCCCGCGAAGCGGGTTGGTACAAAAAAGGCCCTTCCACAGAGAGGAAGAGCCGGAGATTTCATTCAGAATCATTGTGTAGAACAAACCGTGCGGATCAGGAAAATCCGCACGGTCTTTTTCATTTGGCTGTCTGAGAGATTTCGAGAATTACAGAGAGACGGACAGGCCGTCGATTTCCACGTCATCATCTACGGCAATCATCAGATATTTTTTGCCGTCCACCAGTTTCAGACTGACCTGGGAAGCACCGTCGTTCTTGACGCTGAGGTTGATGCTGGGGGTTTTGAAGACGATGCGGGACTTGTCGGTCATGTTGACCGCTGCAATATCCCGGTCGTCCATGACCAGGGAGTAGACGGAGCTGAAATGAGACAGAGATTCTTCATCAGCGCCGGAAGCTTCCAGCAGTTCTCTGACCTGTCCCTTGGAATACGTCAGCATTCCGGTTTCTTCCGCATTTTCCTGCAGGTCATCGGTGATGTTGTTGTGCAGGTTCAGGATGGTTTCGGCTTTCAGGCGGTTGTCGAACATGCCCTGAAGCACCTGGCGGAAGCCGTCCTTCTGATCCAGGCTGGACACCTGGTTTTCACACTGCAGGAAAGACTGAACGAAATCGGCATTGAAGGATTTCTCGTTCTTGCAGTGGTAGAGCACATGATTGACATCGGCTCCCCGGTCGGTGAAGCAGGGATAGAGAAAGGCATCCAGAGGAGCGGTTTCGATCTGCATGTCATCGTTGATCTTGCGCTGCACACTGTTACTGGGGCGGTCATAGACCAGACCGATGCGGGTCAGGGAAGCGGGATGGACGCTGACCAGGACAAAGCGGTACTTGCCGGCTTCTTCCATGGTGTCTTCGTCGTTTTTGGTCTTGAGGGGCACGCTGTATTCACAGGCTGCTGCCAGAATGCACACGTTGTCGGTGTACTGTCCCTTGTTGATGATGTCTTCGCACAGTTCCCGGAACTGGTCTTCGCTTTTGAGCTGGTCTTCCCGGAAGGCATACAGGCGGTGCTGGGCAGCATGTTCGCCATCCACCGGGGCAGAGAATTCGTATTCCACCAGGTTCTTGCCCATGGTGCCGGACAAAGCTTTCTTGAAGGCGGCCAGATACAGTTCTCCTTCTTCTTCGCTGAGCAGGGAGAAGTCCTTGATTTCCATGCTCTGGATTTCCCGTCCGTCAAAGCTGATTTTCGCATAGGCGACGCCTACGCGGGACAGGTAGAATTTATCGTTTTCCCATTTGAACTGACGCTTCAGTTCCTGGAGTTCTTTTTCAGTCATGATCCACGATCCTTTCCAAATTTCTGATCGCCTGCCAGAGAAGACGGCAGGTTAGCGGCTGTCCTCCCGGCTGGGGGAGGCCATGAGAGTCTCATTTTAGCATTTTCATCTCACAGGCCAAGGTTCTTTTGAAAACGAAAGCCAGATCGGCTGACCTGGCTTGAAGGGGTTATTTTCTGCGGTGAAAGAAATGGGCCAGAGAATCCAGGAAGGGATTGCTCTTCTTTTCCTGGGGCACATAGCGGTTTTCCACTGCCTGTTCCATGAACCAGTCCTGACTGGAGAAGGGTTCATCTCCGGTGGGCTCCAGACGGCAGTACGTGCCATCGGGCTGGAGTTTGCGGCCCTTGCGGTCATCCTTCCACTGCTGTTCGAAGTAGTTCATGAGCTGTTCGCGTAGCACGGGATCCTTGACGGGTGCGCCTACTTCCACACGGCGTTCGGTGTTTCGGGTCATGAAGTCGGCCGAGGAGATGTAAACCCGCTTGTTTTCTCCGGTGCCGAAAATATAGATCCGGCCGTGTTCCAGATAGCGGCCCACAATCTGATGGACTTCGATGTTTTCCGTCTGCCCGGGCAGTCCCGGCAGCAGACAGCAGATGCCCCGGATGAGCATGCGGATCTTGACACCGGCACGGCTTGCTTCGGAAAGTTTGTTGATGATGTCCAGATCTGTCAGAGAGTTCATCTTGAACCAGGCTCTGGTGGGCTTGCCTTCTTTTGCTAAAGCGATCTGTTCATCCAGACCATCCAGCACGGCTTTTTTCAGAGCATGGGGAGAGACCAGCAGCTCGTTGTAGGAGCCTTCCACATTGGAAATGTTCATGTTGCGGAAGAACTCGGCCGCATCCTGGCCGATGGTGGGATCTGCGGTCAGTAAAGAGAAGTCCGTGTACTGATGAGAGGTCTTCTCGTTGTAGTTGCCCGTTCCGATCTGGGTGATGGTGCGTATGCCGTTCTTGCTTTTCAGGGTAATCTGGCACAGCTTGGAATGCACCTTGTATTCATCAAAGCCGTAGATGACGTTGCATCCGGCTTCTTCCAGCTTTTCAGCCGCCCGGATGTTGTGCTCTTCATCAAAGCGGGCCCGCAGTTCCATGAGCACCATGACTTCCTTGCCGTTTTCCGCAGCTGCACAAAGCCATCTCACCACCTGGGAATTGGAAGCCAGACGGTAAATGGTGATCTTGATGGACAGTACATCGGGATTGCTGCTGGCTTCCTTGAGCAGGCGGATGAAATCGCCGATGTCGTGGTAGGGATAGCACAGCAGAATATCGTGATCCAGCACCTGGGGAATCACCGGTGCATCGGGATTGAGGCGGGGATTGGACTGGGGTGAATAGGGTTCATAGCTCAGGGTCTTTCTCAGATCCTCGGGAAGCTTGTCGATGAGGGAGAAAAAGTACTTGGGTTCCAGGGTGCTGGTTTTGGAAATGAAAACCTGATTCGGGCTGATTTTCAGCTGGGCGCACAGGTAGTCCAGCGCATCCTGGCTGATGGACTTGAACACTTCCAGACGGATGGGAGAAAGGCGGTTGCGCCGTTTGAGAATTTTCTCCATGAACTGCCGGTAGTCCTCGTCTTCATCGATGTTGGAGGCAATGAGGTTGATGTCTGCATTGCGGGTCACCCGGATGATGGTCTTGGAAGTGATGCTGTGCTTGTCGAAAATCTTTTCCAGTTCGTGATACAGAATGGATTCTGTGGTGATGTATTCCGTTTTCTCGTCGTTGAGATAAATAATCCGGGGCAGATAGGCCGGCAGGGGAAGAATGCCGAATTTCTGCTTTCCGTTTTCGATGATGGTAAAGAAAATATAGAGTTCCTTGTTGATCAGAAAGGGGAAGGGATGATGCAGGTCGATGATCTGCACCGTCAGCAGCGGTTTGAGCTCGGTTTCAAACACCTTGTTGACCAGCTTGGTCTGTTTCTTGTTGAGGTTCTTCCAGTGGATGGGCATGATCTGCACTTCCCGCAGGGTTTTCTGCAGACTTTTGGCCACGGAATCCCGCATGGTGTACAGCTTCCGGCTTTCTTCAAAAATGGCATTTAGCTGTTCGGAAGGCCGCATGCCGCTCTTGGGATCGATCTGGGTGTCATCCACCAGAGCCATGTCCATGAGTGATCCGGCACGGACCATGAAAAATTCATCCAGATTGGAAGTGACGATGGCCAGGAACTTCAGTCTTTCCAGCAGCGGAACATCCGGATCCGCCGCTTCTTCCAGACAGCGCTGGTTGAATTTCAGCCAGCTCAGTTCGCGGTTCTGTGTATAAGGGTACTTCTTTTTTTTCATATTCAATTCTCCAGCTCCTGTTCGCTTCCTCTCTCTGAATTATATCGGTTGATTTTTACAAACCCCCATGAACTGACCACGCAATTTCTTTTGCCCGCCAGGCAGAGAAGAGTCCCGCTAGTCTTCCGGCTCATAGAGTTCGGTTTTTCCAAAGCACTGCCAGGGTTTTCTGTCTTTGCACACCAGAGCTCCGTCTTCGCACAGGGCATAGACAGGCTGATGCTTTTCTTCCAGAGCCTGTTCGAGGCCTTCCATCTGATCCCGGTTGTGATTGAAGTGCACTTCCACATCAAAACCGGACAGCAGGCCCAGGCCTTTCTGCCAGGAGAAGTGGTCGTAGTCGGGATCTTTTGAAATGTGATAGTCGGCCAGCTGGATCATGGCGCCGGCGGAATAGCCGATGACCAGACCCGGATAGGTCTGCATGACCTTTTTGAGCTTCAGCTTCTTAATGCGCTTCATGTACAGATCCGGCGCTCCGCCGGTGAGCAGAAGAATGCTGGAGCAGCGGATCTTGTTTTCCATGTCCAGCGGGGAATCCGTCCACGGATTGATCCAGACGATCTGTTCGGGTTTGAGGCCATAGGCATAGAAGACATCATTGTTGCCCGGATAGTAGATGCCCTTTCCGGGAGCGTACTGTCTGTTCCAGTCGTCTTCATTTTTCGTGTCATCAAAATAGGACAGTGCAGCAATGCAGACTCTGTCCGTTCTGGAAATGAGCTTCTTCATCCAGGGGCGGATCCACTTTTCATCGAGAAGGGAAGTGGACAGCAGAACGTTCACCGGATGCATCTCATCGGATTCCAGAACTTCGATGATGTTCTTCTCTCTGACGGCAGAGTAGACGTGGGGAAACAGGCGGCCGCTCCCGCCGTCTTCATAACGCACATCCAGATCGGGGTCGCAGTCATCCAGAACCACCAGGACTTCATCTTCCTGCAGGGGATGTTCCAGCAGCTGCCAGGAGGAAGGGGTGGAGCAGTGAAGAAATTCGCCTTTCCATTTCAGAGCCCCGTATTCTTTGAGCTGGTGTTCCAGGTCTTCCCGTTTCATGTAATGCCAGATTTTCATGGTTTAATTCCTTTCCGGAGAGTCTCTTTTCAGGTTTCTTTCTCCGCTTTCATAAATTTTTAAGGTTTCGATTCTTGTATTCTAGGTTCGAGCTGGTAAAAATGCTTCTATTGTCCGATCAGAGTGGTCCGGTTTCCTGTTCCGCTCTGATTTTGAGTACACTGGTTTGAGATATATTAGAGAAACAAATTGATTTACGAAGGAGTGATCCGGATTCTTTATGACACTTTTAAAAAAGCTGATTAAATCCAAGGCTCTGTATCTGGTGGCATCGCTGATCTTCCAGCTGCTGGTGCTTCTGCTGCTGCTCACCTATTTCTCCCACGAGTTTCTGCCGATCTACTATCTGATGGTGGGCCTTTCGGTCATCGTCTGCGTCGGCGTCATCAACCGGGATTCCGATACATCCTCCAAGATTCTCTGGGTGTTTGTCATCATGGCTCTGCCCTTTTTTGGCGGCATGATGTATCTGCTGTTTGGTGGTCGAAAGATCCCCAAGGCTTTAAAGATCCAGGACCGGCAGGCTTATGCTGATTATAATCTGTACTTCAATGAAAGAAACAGAAAACTCCAGCAGGCGGATTTTGAAGATCCCGTGCTGGAGAAGATGACCAACATGGCCTGGAACAACGGGAAGTTTGCCCTGTACAAAAATTCTGCCACCACCTACTACAAGACCGGGGAAGAACAGTTTGAAGCCATCGTGCAGGCGCTGAAGGAAGCGAAGCACTTCATTTTCATTGAAATGTACATTCTGGACCATGGCTACATGCTGAAGACCATTCTGGATATTCTGGAAGAAAAGGTGGCTCAGGGGCTGGATGTCAGACTGATCTACGATGATTTTGGCAGCCTGCTCAACATCGAGCACGATTTTCCCGAACAGATGAGAGCCAAAGGCATTCAGTGCTATGCCTTCAACCCCATCAAGCCCCAGCTGGCCATTCAGATGAACAACCGTGACCACCGCAAGATCATTGTGGTGGACGGCCGGGTGGCCTTCACCGGCGGCAGCAACATCGCCGATGAATATATCAACAAGGTGGAGCGCTTCGGCCACTGGAAGGACATGGGCATGCGGGTCACCGGGGCTGCGGTGGAAATGTTCACCATTTCCTTCATCCAGCTCTGGAACTTCTGTGCACCGACCAATACACCCTATGAAAAATTCGTACTGCCGCCTTCCGCTTTTGCCGGCGATCATTCAGAAGGGTATGTGATTCCTTTCTCGGATTCGCCCACCGATGAAAACAACACCGGCAAGAACATGCATCTGAACATGCTGGCGACCGCCCGCAAGTTCTGCTGGATTTCCACACCGTATCTGATTCTGGATGCGGAAATGGAATCCGCTCTGATTCTGGCGGTCAACAACGGTGTGGATGTGCGTCTGGTGGTGCCGGGCATTCCCGACAAGAAGACGGTTTACCAGGTCACCAAGGCCAACTACGACCATCTGCTGCGCAAGGGCGTCAAGATTTATGAGTACACACCGGGCTTCATTCACGGCAAGGTCACCCTGGCCGATGATGCCCAGGCGCTGGTGGGAACGGTCAACATGGACTTCCGCAGCTACTACTACAACTATGAATGCGGCATCTGGGGATACCACACGGAAATGATTCCTGCCATTCATGAAGACTTTGAACAGATCTTTAAGGATTCCAGGGAAATCACCGTAGAGGATATGCAGAAAGTCAATCCGGTGGTGCGCTACTACCGCAACTTCCTGAAGATTTTCTCTCCGCTGATGTAACGCGGAAAACGAAATACGAAAAGACGAAAGAAAAGAGGCTGAGCCTGTGGATCAGATGGATCCGGGGTACAGCCTCTTTGTCTGTAACGGGAGATGGATGGTCTAGCGGACCATTTTTTCCGCTCTGACGTAGGTATCGAATTCTTCTTCAGTGAGCAGATTCAGGCTCAGCAGCGCTTCTTTGAGGGTCAGGTTGTTTTCAAAGGCATAGCGGGCTGCTCGGCCGGCGTTTTCGTAGCCGATGACGGGGTTGAGGCAGGTCACCAGCATGAGAGAGCTGTTGAGGTTTTTCTGCATTTTCTCCACATCGGCTTTCAGACCGCACAGGCAGTTGTCGGTAAAGGAGTTCAGAGCATCGGCTAACAGGGTGATGGACTGGTGCAGGTTGTAGGCAATGACAGGCATGAAGACGTTCAGTTCAAAGTTGCCCTGGCTGGCCGCAAAGCCGACGGCGGCATCGTTGCCCATGACCTGGACGGCCACCATGGTCAGCGCTTCGCACTGGGTGGGGTTGACTTTGCCTGGCATGATGGAAGAACCGGGTTCGTTGGCGGGAATGCGGATTTCTCCGATGCCGCAGCGGGGACCGGAAGCCAGCCAGCGCACATCGTTGGCCATTTTCATGCTGTTGGCGGCCAGAGCCTTCAGAGCGCCGGAGAGCAGCGTGCAGGCATCCTTGGAGGTCAGGGCATGGAAGTAGTTGGGATCTCTTTTGAAGGGAATGCCGGTCTGTTCACGCAGCAGGCCGCAGACGTGTTCGCCAAAGCCTTCCGGTGCATTGATCTGGCTGCCGACGGCGGTGGCGCCGATGGCCAGTTCGCACACAAAGGGCAGAACGGCTTCCAGCTGTCTTCTGGAATGTTCCATCATGGAAGTCCAGCCGGAGATTTCATCGGAGAAATAGAGCGGGGTCGCATCCTGCAGATGGGTGCGGCCGATTTTGATCAGGCCTCTGTTTTTATCTTCCAGAGCGTGGAGGACATCGATGATGTGGTCCAGAGCGGGGAACAGGTCGTTTCTGATTTCCAGAGCACACATCATATGGAGTGCAGCGGGGAAGGTGTCATTGCTGGACTGGGAGCAGTTGACCGTGTCATTGGGATGAAGCAGGGCTTTTCCTGCCTTTTCATTGGCCACATGGGCAATGACTTCGTTGACATTCATGTTGGTCTGGGTGCCGCTGCCGGTCTGCCAGACACTTAAGGGGAACTGATCGGCGTACTCACCGTTGAGAATGTCCTGGCACACTTCGATAATGGCTTCCTTCTGTTCCAGGGTGATTTTCTTTTCGTCATAGTTGGCAATGGCACAGGCCATTTTCAGCAGGGCAAAGGCCCGGATCAGAGAAGCAGGCATCTTTTCCTGTCCGATCCTGAAGTTTTCCAGAGAACGCTGGGTCTGGGACATCCAGCAGGCATCTGCCGGGACTTTCACTTCGCCCAGCACATCATGCTCGATACGATATTCTTTCATTCCAATTTCCTCATTTCTGCCTGTTGTCGAAAGGCGGTTACATCGTGGCAAAACGAGCGGAAGGATGCAACCGGAAAATGAGAGAGCCAGAGCAGGCTGAAAACGTTCTCTTTTCAAAAATCATGTTCTGTTCGTGTCAAGTGAACAGAATCATGGCAGAATAGCGGCAATGTCATGGGAAACCGGACAATCCGGACACCACAAACGGGGACAGCCCATGACGGATTTACAATAAAAAACGACCGGAAGCCCTGCAGGGAAAAACAGGAAAAATTTTACCTGTTCATTTCTGGCTGTTTAAGGTAAAAAAAGGAAAGAAGAAACCCCAGGCTGTTTTGCAGAATTTTCCCCATAACCCCCTTTGAGAGGGCCTCTGGAAAACAGATTCTGGCCTGCTGTGATGGATTTCCCAGCCTTTTACTGGGAAAATCACTAAAACCGGACCGGTTCCCCCTCCGGTCTTTCCACCCTGAAAACAACAGAAAAGCTGCCTTTCCGGGAAAGACAGCTTTGAAACAGACAGTAATTTACCAGTCGTTGTGACTGGTTCAGACCAAACCATTGAAAATACGGAGAAATCATCCCATGAGAATGCGAAACGACATCGAAGCCTATATCGATGACTATGACAAGATTCATGTCTATTACAGAAAAGGCTTTTTCGGCGGCAAAAGCCGCGTCTATCACCTGAAGGATTCCCAGGACAGAATCATCAACCTGTCCGTGATAAACAGCGATACCAGCCGCAAGGACTACAACATCTATACCCTGAGCATCGACTCTCCTCTGGAAATCGGAGAAGAGTACACCCTGTATGACGAGCGCTGCCAGAGCGTGCCGGCCATCTACTCCCACATCGTGAAAACCAAGCGCTTTTCCGATGAAAACCGCTATGAGAAAGACGATCTGGGCCTGACGTATGCACCCCAGGTCAGCGCTTTCCGTGTCTGGTCGCCGGTGGCTCATGAAATCCGCCTGAATCTGTATCTGGAGACCGGGGTGGAAACCATCCCCATGACCAGAAAGGAAAAAGGACTGTGGGAAGCCATCGTCAGAGAAGATCTGCTTCACGTCCCCTACACCTATATGGTCAGAGTCAACGGAGAATGGAAGGAAACCATCGACCCCTATAACCCCTTCATCGGCCTCAACAACACCAGAAGCGTAGTCGATGACTTCTCTCTTCTGGATCTGCCCAAGAAGATCACCCTGCCTTCCATGAACAGCCATACTGACGCCATCATCTATGAAGCCAGCATCCGCGATATGACTTCCTGGGCCGGCTGCGGCGTGGCCAATCCCAGAACCTTTGCGGGATTTGTGGAAGAAACGGAAATCACCAAAACCAGACTCACCGGCTTTTCCTATCTGAAGACCCTGGGGGTCACCCATGTTCAGCTCATGCCTGTCTTCAAGATCGGCAGCGTGGATGAGAAATATCCTCATATTTACTACAACTGGGGCTATGATCCCATGCACTACCGGGCTCTGGAAGGCAGCTATTCTCTGAATCCGGAAGATCCCAGAAGCCGTGTGGAAGAATTCGCATCTCTGGTGGAAACCCTCCATGCCAGCGGCATGAAGGTCAATCTGGACCTGGTCTTCAACCACGTCTACAACAAGGGCCGCTTTGCCCTGGAAAATCTGGTGCCCGATTACTACTTCCTGATGAATTCCACAGGAGGCTATTCCAACGGCTCCTTCTGCGGCAACGACATCGATACCAGACCCTACATGAGCCGCAAGTACTTCCTGGACACCTGCCGTATGATTGTGAAGAACTACAATGTGGACGGCTTTCGCTTTGACCTCATGGGCATTCTGGATTTCGATCTGGTCAACACCATCGCTACGGAAATGAGAAAGATCAAACCCGACTTCATGGTGTATGGCGAAGGCTGGAACATGAACAGCTTCGTTCCCGAAGATCTGCGGGCTTCCATGCAGAACCATGGCAAGATGCCGGAAATCGGCTTCTTCTCTGATCGGTTCAGAGACGTAATGCGCGGGGGTAACGACGGCAGAAGCAAGGGCTACACCAGCGGCGATACCGGCAAGATTCATGAAGCCGCCAGCTGCATGATGGCCAGCGTGCGGGATGGCGTCTTCTCCTCTCCCGTGCAGGCTCTGAATTATGTGGAATGTCATGACAACAAAACCCTCTGGGATATGAACCGGGTCTCCTGTCAGGGTGAAAGCAGCGAAACCAGAGAGAAGAGACAGATCCTGGCCAACGCCATGGTGCTCATGGCCCAGGGTATTCCCTTTATTCATGCCGGTCAGGAATTTGGCCGGACCAAGCAGAATCTGGACAACACCTATAATCGCTCTGACACCTACAACCGGATGGACTATTTCCGCAGAAACCACCATCAGACCATTGTGGATGCCACCAGAAAACTCATCGAAATCCGCAAGGAACACCCCGCTCTGCACCTGATGACCCGGGAAGAACTGGAGCAGGGTGTGAGCACGGAAACCGTGGACAACCAGATGCTGGTGTACCGGGCCAGAAAGGGCAGTGACAGTCTGATCTGCTTCTTCAACCCCACCGACCATTTTTACGATTACAATCTAACTGAGGAGGGCACTGTCCTCTTTGACTCCGGAAACTGCTGTCCTCTGCGGACTTCCAGAATTGTGATCGCGCCCATCAGCGCCGTCATTGTCCAGATTCCCGCCTGAGGCGGCCGGGAGGCTTCGGCTGATTATATAGTCGCGGCTTTACATTCCGTTTTCGAAGCATATAATATAGAAAATTTAGAGGAGGAACTATGGCGAAGTTTTTTAAAGAACCAAGCAGAACTTTCAGTGAATATCTTCTTGTACCCGGTTACACTGGACCGGATACAACACCCGACAGGGTCAGTCTGAAAACACCCCTTGTCAAATTCAGAAAAGGTGAAGAACCCGCTCTGTCCCTGAACATCCCCATGACCAGTGCTGTCATGCAGGCCGTTTCCGGTCCTGAACTGGCAGTGGCCCTGGCCCGTGAAGGCGGTATTGCCTTTATTTACGGCTCTCAGAGCATTGAATCCCAGGCCAACATGATTCGTGAAGTGAAGGCCACCAAGGCTGGATTCACCGGCAGTGATTCCAACATCTCCCCCGATGCACCCCTGCGCGATGTCATCAAACTGCGTCAGGAAACCGGTCATTCCACCATGGCTGTCACCGACAATGGTGAAAAGGACGGCAAACTGGTGGGCATCATCACTTCCAGAGACTTCCGTGAAACCAGAGTGGATCTGGACAACACAAAGGTCAAAGACGTGATGACTCCCTATGACAAGCTGGTTGTCGGCAAGGAAGGCATTACCCTGAGCGAAGCCAACGACATCATCTGGGACCACAAGCTGAATCAGCTGCCCATTGTGGATGAAGACCAGAGACTGAAAGCCTTCGTCTTCCGCAAGGACTATGAATCTCACAAGGAAAACCCCAATGAAGTGCTGGATGACCACAAGCGCTATCTGGTAGGCGCAGGCATCAACTCCAGAGACTATAAGGACCGTGTTCCTGCTCTGGTTGAAGCCGGAGCTGACGTTCTTGTTATTGACTCCTCCGAAGGCTATTCCTGCTGGCAGGCAGACACCATTGCCTGGATCCGTGAAAAATACGGTGACACCGTGAAAGTCGGTGCCGGCAATGTAGTCGATGCAGAAGGCTTCCGCTTCCTGGCTGAAGCTGGCGCAGACTTTGTCAAAGTCGGCATCGGCGGCGGTTCCATCTGCATTACCCGTGAACAGAAGGGTATTGGCCGCGGACAGGCTACCGCTACCATTGAAGTAGCCAAAGCCCGTGACGAATACTACCGCAACACAGGCGTGTACGTGCCCATCTGCTCCGATGGCGGCATCGTTCAGGACTACCACATTACTCTGGCCCTGGCTTTCGGTTCCGACTTCGTCATGCTGGGACGCTACTTTGCCCGTTTCAAGGAAGCTCCCAACAAGGTAGTAACCGTCAATGGCAACTACATGAAAGAGTACTGGGGCGAAGGTTCCGCCAGAGCCAGAAACTGGCAGCGTTATGATGTGGGCGGAGCAGCAGGCAAGATGTCCTTTGTCGAAGGCGTTGACTCCTACGTTCCCTATGCCGGCGCTCTGGCAGACAACGTGGGACTGACCATCTCCAAGATCAAACACACCATCTGCAACTGCGGATTCACCAACATTCCTGATTTCCAGGAAGGTGCCAAGGTGACTCTGGTCAGCGCAACCTCCATTTCCGAGGGTGGTGCTCATGACGTTCTGGTCAGAGACGACAACGTAGACGCTTCTCAGAACTAAAACCACACATACTGACTCATTGAACCGGTGTTTTGCGCACCGGTTTTTTTGTGCCTGAAAAGCGCGGGCACAAGAAAAAGGCCTCCGCAAAGAAGACCTGCATGTTCTGTTGGTGCCGCTGGCCGGACTCGAACCGGCACGGATTGCTCCGCTTGATTTTGAGTCAAGTGCGTCTGCCATTTCGCCACAGCGGCTTGATACCCGTACATGATAGCGGAGGATCGGCAGGGCTGTCAAACCTTCTTGAAGAAGCAGATTCATCCCTTTTTCTCCGTCTGCCCGGGATGAAGAGAATGAAAACCATTCCAGAAGAAATCTGCCGGAAAACCTTTTCTCACACGCACCAGTCTTTAGAATAGCCATATTCCATTGACAGAAAGGTAGATTTCCCCCTATGAATCATTCTCTGACTGAGGGCTCACTCAAGAAGGCTCTTCTCCTGTTTGCCATCCCCCTGTTTTTCTCCCAGCTGTTTCAGACCCTGTATAACACCGTGGATACCGTCATCATCGGCTACTATCTGGGTGACACCAGCCTGGCGGCGGTGGGAGCCGTGGCTGCCATTTTTGAACTCATCGTGGGCTTCTGCACCGGATTCGGGCAGGGGCTGGGTGTCATTGCAGCCCAGAAATACGGCGCCGGAGAAATGAAGGTGTTTCGCTGGAGCATCGGCCTTTCCATTTTGCTGGCGCTGGGGTTGTCCGCAGCGGTTTCCGTCATCATGTCTTCCTGCATGGGCGGTGTGCTCCATCTGCTGAAGACTCCGGCCGATATTTTTCAGCTTTCCTATGACTACATCATCGTCATCGCCTGGGGATTAGTCATCACCATGTTCTACAATCTGTGCGCTGGCATGCTGCGGGCGGTGGGCGATTCCAGAACCCCGCTGGTGATTCTCTTTATTTCCAGTGTGCTCAATGTGTTCCTGGACATCTATTTTCTGGCCAGCCTTCACATGGGTGTGGAAGGAACGGCCTGGGCAACGCTCATCGCCCAGCTGGTCTCTCTGCTGATCTGCCTGTTCTGGATTTATTTCCGCCGCAAGCAACTGGTGCCTTCCTGGCATGATTTTTCCTGGAACAGCTCCCTGGTGAAGTCACTGTCTGAAATGGGCTTTTCCATGGCGCTCATGTCCAGTATTGTGTCCATCGGCACCCTGATTCTGCAGACCGGCATCAATCCTCTGGGTACGGTGATCATCACCGGGCATACCGCAGCCAGAAAACTGGTTTCCATTCTCAATCTGCCGGTTTCGGCGCTGATGATGGCTCTTTCTTCCTTCGCCGCCCAGAATACGGGAGCCGGCAAGCTGGAAAGAGTGGAGAAGGGAATTGCCTTTGCCAACCGGCTGGGGGTCTACTACTCCATTACCCTGACCATCATTATCGTGTTTACTTCCAGATGGCTGGTCACAGCCATTTCCGGCACCGAAGATCCGCTGGTCCAGAATACGGGTTCTCTGTATCTGCTGACCAACATCCCCTTCTTTCCGGTGCTGGCCATTCTGCTGAACCTGCGCACGTCCCTGCAGAGCATGTCCATGAAGCTGGTGCCGGTGCTTTCCTCGGTCATTGAGCTGGTGGGCAAGCTGCTGTTCACCTGGCTGGTTGTGCCCTTTACCGGGTATCTGGGTGTCTGCTTCACCGAGCCGGTGGTGTGGACAGCCATGATGTTATTTCTGGCGTTCTTCTATCTGCGCAATCCTCTCTTTGTTTCTCATGGCATCAAAGCCCATCTGCTTCGATGATTCATTTTCCATTCAGCCGGTTTCGTCTGTGAACCGGCTTTTTCTGTGGATTTCAAAAAGAGGATGCCGCAGTTCTATAATATAGGTCATCAATAAATGTCATCAGAACTGTCTATGGACTGGATCAGAGATCTGTTCTGCAAGGAGGAATAAGGATGAATACGCTGTATGTCGCTCAGAAGTTTTCGCTGCTGCCCAGCTACGATGTAGTCAACCAGTACGATCAGACGGTCTTTCGCATCAAAGCGGAACTGTCTTTGACCAGGCATCTGTTTGTCTATGATGCAGCGGGAAGAGAAGTGGCCGAAATCAAAAAGGTGCTGCTGACTCTGCTGCCGCGCTTTGAGGTCTATGAATACGGTCAGTTCAAAGGAGACATCCAGAAGAAGCTGACTCTGATGAGCCGCCGTCTGGATGTGAATTACATGGGCTGGCAGGTGGAGGGCACCTTCCCCTTCTGGAATTACAGCGTCTATGATGCTTCCGGCAGACAGATTGCCCGCATTGACAAGGAGCTCTTTCATATGACGGATCATTATGCCATTCATTATGACAACCCATCCGATGCCCTGAGTCTGCTCTGTCTGGTTCTGGCCATCGACTGCATTGTGGATGATGCCAGAAACCAGAACAGCTGATCTGCTGCTGAATATCCTGAGCCGGTTTGAAAAAGCCGGCTTTTTTGCCGGAAAAAGAGCGGAATTTGGGAGCCATTGACGGGAAAGGTATAATGGAAAGGTTAACGAGAAGGCAGAGGCCTGAAAGGATGAAGGATATGAAAGTACTGGTTGGACTCAGCGGCGGGGTGGACAGCGCCGTAGCGGCATGGAAGCTGAAACAGGAAGGATACGACGTGTCCTGCTGTTTCATGCGCAACTGGGATTCCTTTGCCAACAACGACTTTGCGGGCAACCCCGAAATCTTCAATGACATCTGCCCGCAGGAGCAGGACTATCTGGATGCCAAAGCCGTGGCCGATCATCTGGGCCTGGAACTGCTGCGCATTGATTTCATCAGGGAATACTGGGATTACGTCTTCACAGCCTTCCTGAAGGAATACAGCGTGGGACGCACCCCCAATCCCGATATTCTTTGCAACAAGTACATCAAGTTTGATGCGTTCTATCAGTATGCCAAAGATCTGGGTTTTGATGCCATTGCCACCGGCCACTATGCTTCCAACCGCCGGGACGAAAACGGCTTTGTGTGGATGACCAGAGCAGCAGACCAGAACAAGGACCAGACTTATTTCCTGGCCCAGGTGGCAGAAAAGCCTCTGTCTGAAACGCTGTTTCCCATCGGTCCGCTGACCAAGCCGGAAGTCAGAGCCATTGCCACAGATCTGGAACTGGAAAGCGTGGCTTCCAAAAAGGACTCCACCGGCATCTGCTTTATCGGGGAACGCAATTTCAGACAGTTTCTGAGCAACTATCTGCCTGCCCAGGAAGGAGAAATCGTAGACATCGATACGGGAACCGTGGTGGGCACCCATCAGGGAACGCTGTATTACACCATCGGCCAGCGCAAGGGTCTGCACATCGATCATTTCAAGGGACCCTGGTTTGTGGCCGGCAAGGACGTGCCCAACAACCGTCTGCTGGTGGCCAGAACCGATCACGACCACTGGCTGTATTCCGATTCCTGCCTGGTCAAGGACATCAACTGGATCATCCCTGAAGGATTTGAAGTGCCTGAAGCCATCACCTGCAAATTCCGCTACAGACAGCCTGACCAGGATATTCTCATTGAGCGGCTGGACGACACCACAGCCATGGTGCGCTATCCCCAGAAGATCGCTTCTGTGACAGCAGGCCAGGAAGCCGTGTTCTACATGGGAGATATCTGCCTGGGCGGCGGCGTTATTGAACAGGTGTTTAACGAAGGCGAAGATCTCAACAGCGTGCTGGTCAAAACCGCCCAGGACAATCTGAACAAGAGGAAAGCCAATGGAGCAGGGTGAAATCATTGAAGGTGTCCTGGATCAGCTGCGCTTTCACTCAGCAGCCAGCGGATTTACCGTGGGCACCTTTACCTCGGTGGAAGATGATTCCGTCTTCTTTACCGCGACGGGAAAAATTGAACAGCCTGTAGAAGGCAGACGATACAGACTCACCGGCCACTTCACCGTTCATCCCAAATACGGCCAGCAGTTTTCCATCTCCAGAGCCGAACATGTCAACAAGGATCCCAGAGCCGCGCTGCGAGAACTGTTCCGGGGTCCCGGATTCATGGGCTGCGGGGATCAGGCGGCGGCTCATGTTTCCGATGCCCTGGGAGATCATGCCCTGCAGAAGCTGCTGAAAAACCCGGAGCTGATTCAGGAGGTGCCGGGCCTTTCGGACAGGCAGAAACAGTCCATTGCCAAAGGCATTGAGTCCGTCCGCAAAAATGATGCAGCCGTCATTGAACTCATGGATCTGGGACTGTCTTCCAGCCAGATCAGCCTGCTCAACAAGTGCTATGGCGATGAACTGGCAGCCGTCATGCATGAAGACTGTTTCCAGCCTTTCTATGACATCAAGGGATTTCGCTATGAATCCAGCCTGCGGGCAGCGGATGGGATGGACTATGCGCTCACGGATCCTCGAAGGCTGAATGCTTTTGTCTATCACACCCTCATGGACCACTGCAACAACGAGGGAGACACCTGGATTGATTTTGATACTCTGCGCATGGAAACCTCCGGCGTGAGTCCGGATCTGCTGATTGCCACCCTCAATCATCTGGTGGAGCGGGATCTGGTGGTCAATGACCAGGGACGCATTGTACCGGCCGGTTTCTACAATGATGAAGTGGAAATCGCCTGGCGCCTGCAGGAGAAATTCCATCATATCGATGCGGTGGATGACGAGCACCTGGACAAGTCCATTGCGGAAATTGAAAGGGAACTGGCCATCACCTATGCCGACAAGCAGAAGGAAGCCATGAAGCAGTTCTTCCGTCATCCGCTGATGATTCTCAACGGCGGTCCCGGCACGGGCAAGAGTACCGTGGTCAAGGGTATTTTAATGTTATGCAGAAAGTTCTATCCCAATGCTTCCGTGCAGTTATGCGCCCCCACAGGCAAAGCCTCCAAGAGACTGAAGCAGCTTTCTTCCAGCAAAGCCAAGACCATTCATTCGCTGCTTGGCTGGAATGCGGAAGAGGATGAATTCACCTATGACGAAATCAATCCGCTGGAAATGGATCTGGTGATCATTGACGAGTTTTCCATGGTGGATACTCATCTTTTTGCCTCACTGCTCAGAGCTCTTCCTGCAGAAACACGGATGTTGTTTATCGGGGATGAAAACCAGCTGGAATCCGTGAGCCCGGGCAAGGTGTTCAACGACCTGATTGACTCGGGCACCATTCCCATGGTGACCCTGGAGACCATCTTCCGGCAGAAACACGGCAGCGGCATTGTCACCCTGGCACAGAATATTACCGAGGGCAGCGTGCTCCAGTATGAAGACGGGGTAGCCTTTGAATCTCTGGATGCAGAGGGCATCCGAAACCGGGTGGAAGAAATCGTCCGCGATTCCTTTGATCCCGAAAATGTACAGGTGCTCGCCCCCATCTATAAGGGACAGGCAGGCATTGATGAGCTCAACAAAGTCATGCAGAACCTGCTCAATCCCTTCTCCCCGACGAAAGTGCAGCTGGTGGTGCAGGATACCGTCTTCCGGGAACAGGACCGGGTCATGTTAACGAGAAACATGCCGGAAATGGATGTGTTCAACGGCGACACCGGCGTCATTGTGGAAATCGATGAAGCCAAGCGGGTAATCATGGCTCAGTTTGAAGGGGACAAGGAAGTGACCTTCACACCGGATCTGCTGGGCAACCTCAGCCATGCCTGGGCCATGTCCGTTCATAGGGCACAAGGCTCAGAATATCCGGAAGTCATTCTGGTGGTGGACGAGCGCTCCAGAAGAATGCTGTATAAAAGACTGTTATATACAGGGATTTCCAGAGCCAAGAAGCAGCTCTATATTCTCGGTGACCGAGGTCTCTTTGAAAACGGCTGCCGCACCAGTGCCAGAAGAGCCAGAAACACGGCTCTCAAAGACAAGCTGCAGCTGCTGCTTCCCTCCCTGGAAGAGCAGAAGAAGGAGCAGGAATCCCAACAGGACACTCTGCAGGAGCCGGAACAGGCCTGAGGAAGTTTCACTGGAAAAACAAAAGCGGAAAATCATCCGGAATCTGGAAAAATGCGGACTTTTGAGCAGTTGAAGGCGGAAAAAAGAAAGTCTATACTGTTTGGGTCAGCGATGAAAAGAAAGAGTATCTGTTTTCAGGGATGGAGAGAAAAGGCGGATGGTGCGAGCCTTTCAAATGAAACGGAGAAGCCGTCTTGGAGCACGACCGCAGTCCTGCGTTACAGGCTAAGTGAGGGCGCCGAAAGGCGAACTAGGATGGTACCGCGTGCAAACGTTCCTAGAATAAGGGGCGTTTTTTTATTGCCCAAAAACAGGAGGAAAATTGTATGAAACAGTTAACCGGTAATCAGGTCCGGCAGATGTTCCTGGATTATTTTGCTTCCAAGGACCACATGATCGAACCCGGCGTAAGCCTGATTCCCCATAATGACCCCACCCTGCTGTGGATCAATGCCGGCGTAGCCGGTCTGAAAAAGTACTTTGACGGTACGGAAAAACCAAAAAAGAACCGCATTGCCAATGCGCAGAAATCCATTCGAACCAACGACATTGAAAACGTCGGCAAGACAGCCAGACATCACACCTTCTTCGAGATGCTGGGCAACTTCTCCATTGGCGATTACTTCAAGAAAGAAGCCATTCCCTTTGCCTGGGAGTTCCTCACCAGCGAAGAGTGGATGGGCATCGACAAGGATAAGCTGTACATCACCGTCTACACCGATGACGATGAAGCGTACAGAATCTGGACCGAAGACTGCCATGTGGATCCTTCCCACATTCTGAGAACCCATGAAAATTTCTGGGAAATCGGAAAAGGCCCGGGCGGACCGGACACCGAAATTCACTTTGACCGCGGCGAGAAATACGACCCTGAAGGACTGGGTGAAAAACTGTTCTTCGAGGAAATGGAAAACGACCGCTATGTCGAAGTCTGGAACGTTGTGTTCTCCCAGTACGACTGCGATCCCGAACTGGACAGAAAAGACTACAAGGAACTGCCCCAGAAAAACATCGATACCGGCATGGGTCTCGAACGTCTGGTGGCTCTGATCCAGGATGGAGAAACCAACTTCGATACTGACCTGTTCCTGCCCATCATTCACGAAACCGAAAAACTGTCCGGCGTGAAATACGAAGGCAAGGACAAGATGGCTTTCCGCATCATTGCCGACCACATCAGAACTCTGGTGTTCGCTCTGTCCGACGGTGCCAGCTTCTCCAATTCCGGCCGCGGCTATGTTCTGCGCCGTGTTCTGCGCAGAGCTGCCCGCTATGGTCTGACCATCGGTCTGGATGAACCCTTCCTGTACAAGCTGGTGGATGTGGTTTCCGACAACATGAAGGATTTCTACCCCTACCTGCAGGATCACAAGGAAGACAACAAGGCTCTGATCCGCCGTGAAGAAGAAACGTTCCGCCGCACCCTGAAAAACGGCCAGGCTCTGCTCAATGAAGAGATGGCTAAGGCTGAAAACGGCAGGCTCAGCGGAGAAGTGGTGTTCAAGCTGTATGACACCTATGGCTTCCCTTACGAAATGACCGAAGAAATCGCCCAGGAGAACGGCCTGAGCGTTTCCAGAGAAGAATTCGATGCCTGCATGCAGGCTCAGAAGGACCGCGCCCGCGCTGCCCGCAATGTAGGAGATTCCTTCAACACCCAGAACGAAGATCTGATGAACTTCACCAAAGCCTGCACCTTCAGCGGTTATGACAACCTGGAAGGGGACAGCACCGTGGCTGCTCTGTTTGAAGACGGCCATCTCACAGACACCCTGGAAGGCGAAGGCCAGATCATTCTGGATGACACCGTATTCTATGTCCAGTCCGGTGGTCAGGCTGCCGATACCGGTATCCTGAAGGGCAATGGCTTCCTGGCTCATGTCAAAGACGGCGTCAAGACCCGCAACGGCCAGCACCTGCTCTCCATCGTGGTGGATGAAGGTGAAATTCACACCGGTGATGCCGTTCACCAGGAAGTGGACAAGGCTGCCAGAAGAAAAACCACTGCCAACCATTCTGCCACCCACCTGCTGCAGAGCTCTCTGCGCAACGTGCTGGGCGATGGCGTTCACCAGGCAGGAAGCTTTGTGGGACCTGACTATCTGCGTTTTGACTTCACCTGCAGAGAAAAACTGACTCCTGCTCAGCTCTCTGAAATCGAAGCCGGTGTTAACGAAATGATCAATGCCGGATATCCCGTCACCAAGGAAATCATGGACATTGAAGAAGCCAGAAAGACCGGTGCCACCGCTCTGTTTGATGAAAAATATGGCGACAAGGTGCGCGTAGTCACCATGGGCGATGTGTCCAAGGAATTCTGTGCCGGCTGCCACGTGAACTCCACCAGTGAAATCGGCGTCTGCAAGATCGTTTCCGAAGAATCCATCGGCAGTGACACCCGCCGTATCACAGCCAAGACCGGTATGGCTGCCTACGATGAATTTGCTGCTCAGCAGAAGATGCTGGAAAACATCGCTTCTGCTGCCAAGAGCAAGGGCATCAAGAACATCGACGAAAAAGTCGAAGCTTCCTATGACCAGATGAAGGCCATGAATAAGGAAATCGAAGACCTGAAAAACCAGATCTTCACCCTGAAGGCCAGAGACTGGGCTGGTGAAGCCATCAATGTCAACGGCATCCAGATTCTGGTGCGCAGAGCTGACGGCATGGATGCCAAGGCGCTCAAGGACATTACGGCCAATCTGAAGGGTGACCACCCCGATATGGCTGTTGTTCTGGCTGGCGCTAACGATGGCAAGGTTGTCTTCGTAGCCGGCTGCGGAAAAGATGCTGTGGCCAGAGGCCTGAAAGCCGGTGCTCTGGTGAAGACAGCTGCCCAGATCTGCTCCGGCAACGGCGGCGGTAAACCCGACCTGGCTCAGGCCGGCGGCAAGGACGCTTCCAAAGTGGATGAAGCCCTGAGCACCATCCGCTCTGAAATGGAAAAGCTGGCTGCTGCTGAATAGCTTTCAAAACTGACATCCGGGGGGATGAACCCCTGAAGATCCGATAATCTGAAGCCAGGGACCGCTGTGTCCCTGGTTTTCTATATTCAGGCGCCATTTTTTGCCCATTCAGGGGGCATGGAGGCGCATCCGGGGCTGAAATCCTGCTAGCATAAAGCTTGTGAAGCAGGCACACGAAAAGAGTACGGTCAGCGCTCGGACTGTATGTTCTTTTCATTTGTTTTTATCCGGTGTAAAATTGACCCATAAAGGAGAGTGGTACCATGCGTGATGTCACTAAGACAGTGACTTTCACAACGGAAGAAATCCGTCGTGAAAATATTAAGAGAATCCTGCAGGACGTCTCTGATGCCCTCAAGGAGAGAGGATACAACTCCGAAAACCAGATTGCCGGTTATCTGATTTCTGCTGACCCGGCATATATCTCCGCTCATAAAAACGCCAGAAACAACATCCAGAAAATCGAGCGCTACGAAATCATTGAAGAGCTCGTTCGGGCTTATCTGGAGAAGTAGATGCAGAGACTCATTGGCCTGGATCTTGGCAGCAAAACCTGCGGCGTTGCCATCAGTGATCCATTAGGCATGATTGCCAGAGCCCTGACCACAGTCCGCTTTGAAAGTGATGACTATGACAGAGCCCTTGAAGAAGTCCTCGACATCTGCAGACAGAACAAGGTCACTGAAGTGGTTCTTGGACTGCCCCGCCACATGAATGGAGATGTGGGCATCCGCGGACAGATCAGTGAAGATTTTGCCAAAAAGCTGGAAGAGAACGGAATTAAAACCAATCTGTGGGACGAACGCCTGACCACCGTCAGTGCGGAACGCCTGCTGATCTCCGGCGATGTGAAGCGCAAGAAGCGTAAACAGATCATCGACCAGATGGCAGCGGTGCAGATCCTGCAAAGTTATCTGGACAGACAGAACGGAGGCTATGTCAGATAGACCTCCGTCTTTTTTAAAAGGAGAAATAGAACTATGTTAGATTCAAACAGCCTGTATGTGACCGATGAAAACGGCGAAGAGAAAAAGATGACCATCCTCTTCACTTTCGATTCCGAAGATTTCGGAAAACAGTATGTGGTTTTCTTTGACCCCGAAAGTGAAAACGGAGAGATGTACGCTTCTGCCTACAATGAAGACGGCGACCTTCTGCCCATCGACACCGAAGAAGAGTGGGACATGGTTGAAGAAGTGATCAACACCTTCATGGAGGATGAGGAAGAAACCGATGACTAAAAAGCATCACCGGCGATGGCCTGTAGTCGTTACAGTCCTCGTCATTCTGGTTCTGCTGGCGTGCTGCGGCGCAGGACTGTGGTATCTCAGTGAGCTGAATCCCACGGGAAACAGTGATGAAGAAGTGACGGTTGTGGTGGAAGACGGCGAATCCTATGATTCGCTTCTGCAGCAGCTGGAAAGCGAAGGACTGATCCGTTCTGAACTGGCTGCCAAGATCTACACCAAGCTCAACGGTTCCCTGGATCACTATGCCGGCACCTTCGTTCTGAACAAGGGCATGAGCACGGAAGAAATTCTGGCTTACCTGGCCAACTCGGACAACTCCGTCAACACCTACAATGTCATTACGGTTCCCGAAGGCACCTGGGCCAAGCAGATTGCGGCCATTCTGGCTGAAAACTATCCGGACTATACGGCAGATGATTTCATTCATCTGTGGAATGATTCCGAATACATCAACACCCTGGCACAGACCTATACCTTCCTGAATCCGGAAACCCTGGACAACGAACAGTACTTCGTCAAGCTGGAAGGCTATCTGTTCCCGGAAACCTACTACATGGACAAGGATCTGACCACGGATGAAATCACCAGAACGTTCCTGAATCAGTTCCAGACCGTCTATGACAAGTACAAGGATGAAATAGAAGCGTCCGGCATGTCTCTGGAAGAAGTGCTGACCCTCGCCAGCATCGTCCAGTTTGAAAGCGGCGATCCTGCCGTCATGCCTGACATTGCCAGAGTCTTCCTGAACCGTCTGGATCAGGATATGCCTCTGCAGAGCTCCGTGACCGTGTGCTATGCCCTGTATGACAAATACAGCAGTGCGCAGGACTGTGAGACCAATCCCGATGTGGATTCTCCCTACAACACCTACGTGCATAACGGACTGCCCATCGGCCCTATCCTCAATCCCGGAGAAGAGGCCATCAAGGCTGTGCTGGAACCCGCAGACAATGATTATCTGTACTTCGTGGCCGATATCCATGGCGATGGCAGCGTGCATTTTGCCAGAACCTGGGAAGAACACGAAGCCAATGTAGAGAAATACAATCTGAATCTTACTGAATAGACCAAAGCCGTTCACCTGGATCGTGAGCGGCTTTTCTTTCGGTTTTTCGTCCTTTTTGACGGTTCTGTTTCAGTCTGTTTCACCAGAGCGGCCGGAATGGGCCAGAATGTGAAACGCTGTACCAGAATGGCAGAACCGGTTCTTTTTGAGAAAAGAGAAGGCCACAATAGAGTCTGTCCGGCTCTGCAGATCGCAAAAATCCTGCAGAGCAGAGAAAAGGAGAGATTCCATGGAACATCGATTTTCGAACCGCCAGCTGAAAGCCATGATCATTCCGCTGTTTCTGGAACAGCTGCTGGTCATGCTTGTGGGGATTGCCGATACTCTGGTCATCAGCTACGCCGGTGATGTGGCCGTATCAGGGGTCAGTCTGGTCAACCAGTTCAACAACATCTTCATTCTGCTGTTTTCCGCCATGGCCAGCGGCGGTGCTGTGGTCATCAGCCAGTATCTGGGAAGAGAAGAAAAGAAGAACGCCTCGAAAACGGCCAGCCAGCTGCTGCTTTGCACAACGCTTTTTTCTGCTGCTGTTGTGATTCTGGTTCTGGCTTTTCGAAGTCAGATGCTGGGGATGCTCTTTGGACGGGTAGAAGCCGATGTGATGACAAACTGTCTGATCTACCTGGAAATCTCCGCCTATTCCTATCCGTTTATTGCCATCTACAATACGGGCGTGGCCGTCTTTCGATCCGGGGGCAATACCACCACCCCCATGGTGGTTTCCATGGCAGCCAATGTGATCAACGTGATCGGCAACCTCATCGGTGTCTTCGTCCTGCACGCCGGCACAGCCGGTGTAGCCTGGCCCAGTTTTCTTGCCAGAGCCTTCAGTGCCATTCTCATCACCTTTCTGGTGTTCCGGCATAAAGCGGCAGCAGACTTTCTGCCTGCCTCGCTGGTGAAGTTTGAACCCACGCGGATCCGGCAGATCCTGCACATCGCCATTCCCAATGGTCTGGAAGACGGCATTTTCCAGCTGGTGAAGGTGGCTCTGTCTTCTATGGTGGCACTCTTTGGCACCCTGCAGATTGCAGCCAACGGGATTGCCCAGAGCTTCTGGTCTCTGGCAGCCATTGCCGGTGTCAGTATGGGGCCGGTGTTCATTACAGTGATCGGACAGTGCATGGGCGAACACAACGTGGAAGAAGCCAGATTCTATTTCAAAAAGCTTCTGAAAATGACCCTGGTCATTTCCGTCGCCTGGAATGCCCTGATTCTGATGGCTTCACCGCTGTTTCTGAATTTCTACCAGATGAGTGAGCAGGAAAGACAGCTGGTCTTCCAGCTGATCGTGATCCACAACGTTTTTAACGCTCTGGCCTATCCTTTCAGCGGCACTCTCAGTGCGGGCCTTCGGGCAGCAGGAGATGTCCGGTTTACCATGATCGTCAGCATTTCTTCCACCCTGTTTGTCCGGGTGCTCTTTTCCTGGATTCTGGGTGTGGTCTGCCAGATGGGAGTCATCGGCATTGCACTGGCCATGGCCATGGACTGGATAGTCCGGGCCGTGATCTTCTATCAGAGAGAACGCTCCGGAAAGTGGGAATCTTTCCAGGTCATTTAAAAAACAGCCTGGACTCTTACAGAGTCCGGGCTGCTGCCATATTGGTGCGGATGGCATCGCAGCAGGAAGCAAATTCCTGCAGTTCTTCCTTTGTCAGAGGCATGTCCAGCACTCGTTCCACACCATCCTGACCGATGATGCTCGGGACGCCGGCAAAGACATCTTTCTGGCCATATTCTCCATTCAGCCTGGCTGAAACGGCTGTGATGAAATGCTCATCTCTGAGAACGGCCTGAGTGAGTCTGGCTGCGGTGGCGGCTACGCCGTATTCCGTGCAGAACTTGCCGGCAAAGGTGACCCAGCCTCCGCCGATGGCTTCTTTTTCCAGTGCTTTCCAGTCCAGGGAATCTCCGGCCAGTTTTTGAATGGGTTCGCCGGCAAAGGAGGCAATGGACTGCGGGGCAAACTGTCTGTTGCCATGCTCGCCCATCATGTAGGCGGTAATGGATTTCCGGCTGATGTTGCAGCGTTCAGAAAGAGCGGAGACCAGTCTGGAGGAGTCCAGTGCGGTTCCTGTGCCAAAGACGGCCCCTTCCGGCAGACCGGTTTCCCCGGCCAGAATGGCGGTGATGACATCGCAGGGATTGGAGATGTTGATGATAATGCCATGGAACTGACTGTCCCGGATTTTGCGGGCGGTTTCTCTGGCTCTTGGTGCATTGAAGCGCAGTTCGTCAATGCGGTCGTGGTCCTTGCGCAGCAGTTCGATGTCTCCCACGGCGTGAATGATCACGTCCACATCCCTGAGATCCGCAAAGTCTCCGGCATGAATGTGAACCGGATAAGGCGTCATCAGCAGAGCATCCCGCGGATCCTGGACTTCACTGGTGACTTTCTGGGTGTTGAGATCCAGCAGCAGAATCTCGTCCACAATGCCCTGGGTGGCCAGAGAACTGGCGACGTGGGCGCCGACGTGGCCGATGCCGATAATGGCAGCTTTTCTTGTCATGATTTGATCCTTCCTTTCGATGGGAAAATTATAAATCTGTCTGCTCCAACAGTAACTGTGAGACTTCGAAGCGGTGCAGTTTTTTTGTTTCTTTCAGATGAACAGGCAGAAGAGGCCCCTGAGACTCTGGAGTGTGATAAAAAGGAAGGGAGGCAGTGCGCCAGGACTTTGATGGTGTGCTAAAATGACTCTGTTCATTCTGTCTTTTCGGACAGAAACCTGCTTGTAGGATTTTTCAAAGGAGAATTACAATGGAAAATACAAATAAAATTTTCGTCACCAGAGAAGGTCTTGAAGAACTCAAGGCGGAACTGGATAATCTGATCCACGTTGTCAGACAGGAAGTTATCGTTGAACTGCAGGAAGCCCGTGCTCAGGGTGACCTTTCTGAAAACGCCGACTACGATGCGGCCCGTGATCACCAGGCTCAGGTTGAAGCCCGTATTCAGGAACTGGAAAGACAGATCAAGAATGCTGAAATCATCCAGGATGACAACAGCGGAACCACCGCAGTTCGTCTGGGAAGAAAAGTAAGAATCCGCGATCTTTCCGACAATACCGAAGCTGTCTATGAAATTGTTGGTACTGTAGAAGCCGATCCTCTGAACGGCAAAGTTTCCAACGACTCTCCCTTCGCAAAAGCTATCATGGATAAAAAAGCTGGTGATGTGGTTGAGATTGACACAGTGGCAGAACCCTATTCCATCCAGATTCTCGACATTCAGTAAACCTGGAATTCAGCAGCCTGAAACGCGTACCTATCGCCGTTTGGGCTGCTTTTCTGCTTCTGGTACCATAGGCAAAAAAGGTATGCAATAATTCTTCTGAAAACAGACCAAAATCATTGGAGAATGGCATCCCTTTTTTGACACTTGCGCCAGATCTGGTATACCGTAATTGAGGGGCATCAGCTCCTGGACCGACATTCTCCAAGAGGCGTCCATTTCTAAATCCTGTTCTATCTGTTAAAATGAACAGAACATATATGGATATTTTAAAGGAGGATTTGTTTCATGACTGATTCAATGAAACTCTCTCCCCGGGATGCTGCCATGATGTGCCTGGCCAGACTGGGTTTTACCTGTGAAACACTGACGGATCGGCTGATCCGCTTTGAATTCCGACTGCCTAATGATCTGCAGGCCCTGAGCATTGTCTGCGAATTTGAGCCCGGCCAGATCATGATGATCGCGACCGTGGTAATCAATGCGGACATGACAGACCCGTATCCAATCCGGGAAGTGGGTGAATTCCTGCACCGGGCCAACTACGGATTTGTGCCTGGCAATTTCGAGCTGGACTACGACACCGGTCAGGTCCGCTACCGGCTCAGCAAATGCATCGATCCCGAGCAGGAAGACCGCGGACTGTTTCTTCGGACGCTCTCCGAAGTAATTTCACCATTCCTGGTCTTTGGGGAGGCCCTGTCAGATGTTCTGCTCCACCATGCAGATGCCAGTGAAAGCATTGAAAACAGTCATGACGGCTTTCATACGGAGAACATCTTCTCCATGCTGGATGAGCTGTTTCAGGGGTTTGCCGAGATGGCAGAGAGCAATCTGTCCGAAGCGGATGAAGAAGAAGCCTTTCGAACACTCATGGAGCCCTACACAGGCATGGAACCGTACCTGATGGAAGGCTACCTGGATGTGGTAAGACTGTTCTCCAGTCTGTTCACAGATGATTTTGGCAGCTTTGATGACCCCGTAGATACACAGGTTTTCCCATTTGATCCCCTTGACCAGGATGATGAAATGGATGAAGAGGACGATGATTCGGAAGAGGAAGACGACCCCGAACTCCCCGACGATCTTGTTTCATTCTTTGCCTGATCAGACGGATCAGCAGGACCCATGTGAATGTGAGGTGATTGGATGAAGGAACTTGATTATTCTCGAAATCTGGCTGTTTCGGTCAGAGAACAGTTGGATAAGCTGGGCTTCAACTACGCCTTTGACGATCACAGCGGTATCTTTCGCTTTTCGGTGATGATTGGTGGAAGGATCAATACAGTGCACTGCATGATTGAGCTCTCAGAGACCGGTTTTGCGTACTTCATCACCCTACCGCTGCGGGCAAATCCCAATGATATCCCGCAAATGTGGCGAATCGCTGAATTCCTGCACAGGGCTAATTACCGGCTGTTCAGCGGAAATTTCGAAATTAACATGGACAGCGGTCTGATTCGCTTCAGGAATTACTATGACGCCGTCGAGACGTTGCCCACTGACAGCATCTTCGCATTTCTGGTGCTGGGCGGGCTGACATCCGTGGAAAAGCACGCCAGCGGCATTCTGGACATGCTCTATACCGAGAAGGATCCAGCCAGAACTCTGGCCGAGATCCATGACGAGATAGAAGAGCCTTTCGACAAAATGATGCACAGCGTAGAGACCGAAGAAGATCTCCAGAACGACAAAGAGGAAGGCGAAGAAGAAGATCACTCCAGTCAGCAGGAATCGTCCAAATTCCTGGCCTGATCTCTAACCAAACAACGAGAAAAAATGAAGACTCTGCCTGCGAGAATGGCTCCCGGGCAGAGTCTTTTTGTGTTATTCAAGGCCGGAAACCAGAGGGGGCTGGTGTTCTTCGGTGGATGATGGTCTGGCGTAGTGGCTGACATAGCCTCGGGCAGTCCGGATGAACAGGTGGTTTTTCAGGCTGAAAAAGTGCAGGCTGCCCATGCCGGGAGTATCCAGCACATTGATGCCCTGACTGTCCGTGCTGATCAGCGTTTCCAGGGAAGGATGATGATACCGGTTCTGATAGCCGGCGGACACAATGCCAATGGCCGGGTTCACCGCCTTGAGAAAACGGGGATCGGAAGAAGTGGAGGAACCGTGATGGCCCAGCTTGAGCACATCTGCCTGCAGCGAATAGTTGTCCAGCAGCTGAAGTTCCACCTGACTGGAGGCATCTCCGGTAAAGAGCCAGGAAAAGCCGTCATGAGAGAAATAAGTGATGATGCTGCGGTCGTTTTCATCGGCAGCTTCCCGCACTGGCAGCAGATAGTGCAGAAAGGGATCTTCCTTTTTGGCCACATTGTCTGGAATCACCAGGTCATCCACCGGGAAATGATCCATGAGAGACTCCACGGCACCGGCATGGTCCAGATCATCGTGGGTGACGATCAGGGTGTCGACTTTCCGGATCCCCTTGGCCTGCAGAAAGGGAATGATGGTCTGGGTGGCATTGTCTTTGCTCAGATGACCCGCCGCATCAATCATGATGGTGCGCTGTTGAAAGGGAAGTGTGATGATGGTGCAGTCTCCCTGACCGATGTCCAGAACATAAACATGAAAGAAGGGATCCATCTGCAGGGAGACGGGGTAGAGCAGCAGGGTGCAGATAAGCAGTGTCACTCTGCTTTTCTTTCTGGAAAACAGGGCGAAAAGAATTCCACCTGCAAAAAGCAGGATCATCCACCAGGAGAACTCTCCGTGCAGGGAGTATTCCATCAGGGATGGGATGTTCGTCCCCAGAAAGTCAGACAGGCCCAGCGGAACCGGCAGAACCAGCTGAATCAGCGCCAGAACAAATCCCAGCGCCCAGAGCCTTCTCATCCAGGCAAAACCCAGCAGGGAAAAGAAGGACAGGGAGCGGAAATAAAGAATCTGCAGACCGCAGAGCAGGGAAGTGCTGAGAACCTTTTTCATGATGTGGTCCGGTTCCATGTGCTACACCAGAGAGATCAGCACCGGCAGCACAAAGCCGAATTCGGCTGCTCCATAGGGAACAAACCACAGAAAGACAATGACCTGCGCGCTCCAGCGATGCTCCCATCGCGATAGAAAGGCTCTGGCCAGAAAGAAGAGCACCATGCGAAACAGGGCCAGGTTCCAGGTGAGCAGAAACCCGCCGGCTGCCAGAAACAAAGCTGAAAACAGGGAGCTTTTTTCCAGCGAAAACCACCGCTGGAGTCTGTTTCGCAGCCAGGCTCCGAAAGCACACAGGCCAAAGCCCAGCTTGAGAAAGAAGGGCTGGACTTCATCGTTTGAAAGATTGTAGAGAAAAAGCCGCAGCACTTCGCTCTGGGGATGGGAACAGATAGAGCGGTACAGTCTGGCCTGCAGGCTGTCTGAGCAGACCAGAGTCCGGGAATCAAATCCTCTGGTGCTGTAATAGATCCCTTTCTGCTGGAGATAGTCTTCAAAGCAGAAGAGGCTTTCGTTTTTGACGGAATGGATCCGTTCAAACAAAGTCAGTTCGATTTCATCTCCAGGGCAGAGCTCTTCGGCTTCATAGACCACCACTTTTTCTCCCGCTTCATTGCGGGCAATGACATAGCTCTTTTTGACCTGCTCCACCCTGAATGCCCCTGGCTGAGGCGGATGGTCATGGTTTGTCAGAACAAAGGGATGAAACAGGAACAGTCCCGCACAGAGAAGCAGCAGGCCAAAAGGTCTGAAAGAATCGAAGCGGAAAAGAAAGTAGAGGGCAGCCAGGCAGGAGAAGGCGATTCGAAGCCAGAAGGAAGGCAGCAGCTGCAGCACCCAGACATAGAGGGCGCAAAGAACCAGAGCCTGGTTCACAGACAGATTTTCTCCCGGATCTTTTCAAACATTCTGGGTCCGATGCCCCGGACTTCCATGATGTCTTCCAGCTTCTGGAAGGGGTGCTCCTTTCGGTAGTCGATGATCTTCTGAGCAATGGCAGGACCGATGCCTGAGAGCTTCTGGAGTTCTTCAGCATCTGCCGTATTGATGGAAATCAGCGGATCCTTTTCTTTTCTGGGGGGAATGACCACCACTTCATTGTCCCTGATTTCTTCCAGAAGACTCAGGGCGGACAGATCGGCCTGATCCGTGGCCCCGCCGGCGGACCGGATCAGGGTTTGGAGCGTATCGCCTCTTTTGAGGGTATAGACGCCGGGTTCGCTGATTTCTCCCTTGATTTCTGCCTGCAGGGTGGCTGAAAGAGTCTTGTCCAGACTCACGGGAGTGAGTCTTCCTGCCATAAGGCTGGTGCAGCCAAAGAGGGCAAGAGAGAGGATCAGCGCAAGGCGCATGGTTTTTCTGATCTTGTTGTTCATGAAGATCAGAACACCATTTCACACCGGATCGGGCTGGGAGAAAGAAAAATAGTCTGGAAGGCATGCCGGAGCTTTTGAAGGCGGTGGGGTTGGTCATGCTACAATGGGGGCATGGTATACATTCTCTACGGAAAAGACGAAGGACGCATGCGCTATAAGGCTCTGCAGATCCGCGATCAGCATCATCTGAAAACCTGGACCTGGGTGGATGCCCAGAATACGGACATGGACGCTGGTCTGATGTCGGCAGATGCCATTTCGCTGTTTGCGGAACCCACCATGACCGTTGTGGCCAACGCCACCTTCCTGTCTTCGAAAAACACCACCAAATGGGATTTGGAAAAAGCCATCCGCCACGATGGCGGTGACAATGTGCTGGTCTATCTGGTGCCGGCCGAAAAGCTGGATACCCGTAAGAAGCTGGTTAAGCAGCTCATGAATTCGGCCACTGTCATGGCCTGCATTCCTCTGGATGATAAGAACATCGCTTCGGTGATTCAGGAAATGATGAACGAAAAGCAGATGAGCATGTCTCCCCAGGCTCTGGAATGGTTTGCGGCCCGCTGTACGAAAGATGCCATGGAACTGGAGCAGGAACTGGAAAAGCTGAAGACCTTCAGCGATCATCTGGAACTGGATGATGTAAAAAAACTGGCTGTGGTGGAACCTGAACAGGATGTCTTTGCGATGACCGAAGCGCTCTTTGCCAGAAATGTACCCCTGCTGCTGGATCATTACCGCAGCTTCCGGGAGCGGAAAATGACGCCTATGGAAATCAACGGCCTGCTGGCCAGCCAGGTGCGCTTTCTCTATCAGGTCAAAGTGCTCAGCGAGCAGCGATATACCCAGGAAGAAATGGCTGACCGGCTCAAGGTAAAAAAGGGAAGAATCTGGTTTTCTCTGAAAAAGGCAGCCAGTCTGTCCAGTGCCCAGCTGCTGGAATGGCTCAAGAAGCTGGCCGATCTGGATGTGGATCTCAAGATTGTTCTGGACAAGGACATGATCTATGAGCAGTTTCTGATCTCTCTGCTGCCCGAACCGGGAAGAAGATACTGAGCAGACAGCCGGAAACGAATCAGAAAAAATGGAATGAAAAAACAGCCGCAGGCTCTGGAAAAGACAGAGTCTGCGGCTGCTGCTGTTTGCGGAAATAAAAAACGATATCAGAGATATCGTGTTTTTTATGCTTACTGAATGGAGTTGACAGCTTTTGCCAAGCGGGATTTCTGGTTGGCAGCATAGTTTTTATGCTTGAAACCTTTGGAAACAGCTGCATCCAGTTTTTTATTTGCCTGGCTCAGAGCAGCAACTGCGGCTTCTTTGTCACCAGCTTCTACTGCAACAACTACTTTTTTGATAGCAGTTTTCAGAGCAGATTTCTGAGCAACGTTTCTAACGTGTGCTTTGTTGTTGGTGAGAACACGTTTTTTCTGCTGTTTGATCTGTGGCATGGGTCCACCTCCTGACATAGTGCTACGAAATTATATCAAACCCCGGTATCGTAAGCAATACGACGCGAGACAGATGTTCTTTCATGACGGCTTTTGTTATACCACAAAACCGGCCCGGGAGTTCTGAAAGATTTCATTTTCCGGGTCCAAACCCGAAAGAAGTTCAGGAAAACAGCTGTTTTCAGCATTCTGTGCGTTATATTATTGTGAGTCTGTTTAAAAACCGGCAGGAAAGGATGATCAGCATGAAACAGAACGAACGAATCATATTCATGGGAACCCCCGATATTGCAGCAGTCATTCTGCAGCGTCTCATTGATGAAGGACGCAATGTGGTCCTGGCTGTCAGCCAGCCCGACCGCCCCACGGGACGAAAGAATAAAATCGAGCCCACCCCGGTCAAAAAGACGGCCATGGCTCATGGCATTCCCGTTTTCCAGCCTGAACGGATCCGGAAGGATTATCAGGCCATTGCGGATGCAGATGCTGATCTCATTGTGACCTGTGCCTATGGCCAGATTCTGCCCCAGTCTCTGCTGGATCTGCCAAAACAGGGCTGCGTGAATCTTCATGGATCCCTGCTGCCGGCCTATCGCGGAGCGGCTCCCATTCAGAGAGCCCTCTGGGATGGTCAGACAGAATCGGGCATGACGCTCATGCGCATGGAAGCCGGCATGGATACCGGTGCCATCTGTGCCATGAAGACACTGCCCATCACCGGCCAGGACACCACAGACACTCTCTTTGAAAAGATGGGAGTCTGTGCAGCCGATCTGCTCATGGAGCATCTGGATGATCTGCTGGCTGGCACTGCCGTCTTTACACCTCAGGATGAAAGCCTGGCCACCTATGCCGCCATGCTCAAGCCTGAGGAGGAAGAGCTGGATCTGCAGGCCGATGACGGCCGCATTGAAAGGCAGATCCGCACCTTTGCAGAAAAACCGGGTGCCTATATCCTGGTGGACGGCAAGAAAATCAAGATCCTGGAAGCGGCCTATGAAGAAGGCCATCCCGCAGATGAGGATCATCCGCTGGGACTGCTTCGAAAGGAAGGCAAGAAAGCCATGAGCCTGCAGCTGCATCAGGGAAAACTGATGCTGAAGAGAGTACAGCCTGCAGGCAAGGGCGTGATGAACATACAGGACTTTGTCAATGGAGCGGGCAGACCGCTGGATGGCAGAGTCATTGAAGTGAAAGGGGAACTGCACTGAATGGATCAGAACCATATTCGAAATTTTTCAATTATAGCGCATATTGACCATGGAAAATCCACCCTCGCTGACCGGATTCTGGAACTCACCGATACCGTTGAAAAACGGGAAATGAAGGACCAGATTCTGGATTCCATGGATCTGGAACGCGAACGCGGCATCACCATTAAGCTGAATGCGGTGGAGCTGATTTACCATGCCAAAAACGGAGAAGACTATCTTTTCCATTTAATCGATACTCCGGGACACGTGGACTTTACCTATGAAGTCTCCCGTTCTCTGGCTGCCTGTGAAGGCGCCATTCTGGTGGTGGATGCCGCTCAGGGTGTCCAGGCCCAGACCCTGGCCAATGTCTATCTGGCTCTGGACAACGATCTGGAAATTCTGCCTGTCATCAACAAGGTGGATCTTCCTTCTGCCCAGCCTGATGTGGTCAAGGAAGAAATCGAAAACCTCATCGGTCTGGACTGCACCGATGCCATTGAAATCTCTGCCAAATCCGGTCTGAACGTGGACCAGGTGCTGGAAGCCATCGTGGAAAGACTGCCGGCCCCCAAGGGAGATCCAAATGCTCCTCTGCAGGCGCTGGTGTTTGACTCTCTCTATGATCCCTATAAAGGCGTTATCGCCTACCTGTCCGTCAAGAACGGCTCCATTAAACCCGGCGACCGCATCCGCTTCATGCAGACGGGTGCCGAGTACGATGTCATCGAAACCGGCGTCAGAACCCCCAAGAACCTGCTGAAGGATTCTCTGAACACCGGAGATGTCGGCTGGATCGCAGCTGCCATCAAGGATATTCAGGATGTCCGTGTCGGTGACACCATTACCCTGGTGGACCGTCCTGCCGAAAAGCCTCTGCATGGCTATAAGGAAATGCAGCCCATGGTCTATGCCGGTCTCTATCCCGTCGATAATGCCCGTTACGATGACCTGAAGGAAGCTCTGAACAAGCTCAAACTCAACGATGCTTCTCTGCATTTTGAACCGGAAACTTCCCAGGCTCTGGGCTTTGGATTCCGCTGCGGCTTCCTGGGCCTCCTGCACATGGACGTGGTGGAAGAGCGTCTGGAAAGAGAATACAACCTGAATCTGATTGCCACTTCTCCCTCCGTTATCTATCACGTGTACAAAACGGATGGCACCATGGTTCCCATCGATAACCCGGCTGCCCTTCCTCCTGCCCAGAACATCAAATGGATCGAGGAACCCTATGTGAAGACCGAGATCATGGTCCCCAAGGATTATGTGGGAGCCATCATGGATCTGTGTCAGAAAAAACGCGGCGAATACCTGGATATGCAGGTGCTGGATGAAACCCGCATGGAAATCCACTATGAAATGCCCCTGTCCGAAATCATTTTCGACTTCTTCGACAGAATGAAGTCCTCTACCAAGGGGTATGCCTCCTTTGACTACGAGTTCTCCCGCTACAAGCAGTCCAGTCTGCAGAAGCTGGATATTCTCATCAACGGCCAGCCTGTGGATGCTCTGTCCATCATTGTTCATAAGGACTTCGCCTACAACCGCGGCAACGCCATGACCATCAAGCTGAAGGAGCTGCTGCCCAGACAGCAGTTTGAAATCCCCATTCAGGCTGCCATCGGCGGTAAGATCATCGCCCGCACCAACATCAAGGCTCTGCGCAAGAACGTGCTGGCCAAGTGCTATGGCGGTGACATTTCCCGTAAGAAGAAACTGCTGGAAAAGCAGAAGGAAGGCAAGAAGCGCATGAAGATGGTGGGAAGCGTGGAAATTCCCCAGGAAGCCTTCATGGCTGTGCTCTCCATGGACGAGGAAAAGTGATTTCCAGCGCCTACGTTCATGTTCCGTTCTGTTCCTCCATCTGCTCCTACTGTGCTTTTTCAAGAAGCGCCAATACAGGCCTGGTGGAAGACTGGCTGCAGATCATTGTCCCGGAGATTACCAGGACACTGTATGAAGAAAAACAGAAGGATCCTCAGTTTGTTCTGAAGACCCTGTATTTTGGAGGCGGTACACCCGGCCTCCTTTCTTCTGATCAGCTGGCCAGACTGGCTGCTCCTTTTCAGAAATATCTGGCAGAGGAAGCGGAATGGACTCTGGAAACCAATCCAGAAAGCATGAGCGAAGAAAAGCTGGCTTTCTGGAAGAAGACCGGCATCAACAGACTGTCCGTGGGTGTGCAGAGCTTTCATGATGATAGCCTGAAAAAGCTGGGCCGGAGGCATTCGGCAAAAGAAGCCAGTGAGGCCCTGCAGCGGGCTCGAGCTGTCGGATTCGAGCGGATTTCAGCTGACCTGATCTATGGTCTGCCCTGGATGTCTCTGGAAGAAACAGAAGAAGATGTCAAAGCTTTTCTCCGGCAGAATCTGGGCCATCTGAGCATCTATTCCCTGCAGATTGAAGACAACTCCGTTTTCGGAAAGCAGCATCTGCAGCCGGTGGATGAGGATCTGGAAGCCGATGAATACGAAATGATCTGCCGGATTCTGAAGGAAAACGGATTCCGGCATTATGAAATTTCCTCCTTCTGTAAAAGCGGGGAAGCCTCCAGGCATAACCTGACGTACTGGCAGGATGGTAACTACTTCGGCTTTGGCTGGGGCGCAGTGGGCCGCCTGGAGCATGTCATGACCCGCTATGAGGGATCCCTGCAGGACTACCTGGATGGAAAAAGCACACAGATTCAGGAAGATGATGCAGACCGTCCCTTTGAAGCGCTGATGATGGCGCTGAGAACGGATCTGGGTCTGGATCTGGAAGACTGGAACAGAAAGTACCATCAGAATTTTGAAGAAAAATATGCAGCCGTCCTGGACCGGTACAGCCATGAGCTGGTTCTGGAAAAGGGCCGTCTTCATGTCACGGAGCGGGGAATGGAGATTCTCAATACGATCCTGGTTGCATTTCTGGAACTGGACTGATAAAGTGATAAGGCTTTATGCACGGAAAACGGACTCTCCAACCCTTTCTTTGCATTAAAGGACTGTAATGTATCAGGAGGAAACTATGACAAAAGAACAGAAACAGGCAATCATGAAAGAGTATGCCAGACACGAAGGTGACACTGGTTCTCCCGAAGTTCAGATCGCTGTCCTCACAGGCCGCATCAACGAACTGACTGAGCACTTCAAGGAACACAAGCATGACTTCCATTCTCGCAGAGGTCTGATGAAAATGGTAGGTCGTCGTAAAAACATGCTTACTTACCTGAAGAACGAAGATCTGGACCGCTACAAAACTCTGATCGCCCGTCTCGGACTGAGAAAGTAATCTCACGCCTGACAAAACTCTGGCCGGCCCTGCCGGGCAGAGTTTTTTAATATTTGCTTCATGATGAAGGTTATACTAGTACCTGTATTGCTAACCAGAAAACTGAAATGAGGAAAATGAACATGAAAACTAAAACAACCCTGGCAGTTCTGCTGAGTTCCAGCATGCTGCTGGCAGCCTGCGGAACTTCCGTACAGACTGTTACAGAAGAAACTGCCCCGAACGATATTCTGAAAGCTGTTGCGGCGATCAATGAAGATTCCACCGCAGAAGATGTCACCAATGCCATGACCGGCATCATCAACAGAACAGCTGAAGCTTACGATTACAAAGTCGTGACTGACCTGGACAACAAGGTGACCAACTTTGAACAGGCTGAAGACGGCACCCTGAGTCAGACCAGCCAGAACTCCCGCAGCATCGACCGTTCCATCGCTGATGGGGAAGTGATGTACGAACTGCTGGAACAGGAATCCGGCGACCAGAGCATGGTGGGCATGATGTCTGCCAACATCGACACCATTACCACTCTGTATGCCACCATCGATGAAGGCGATCTGAGTTCCGATACCCAGAAACTCACTGTTTCCAACGTGGGAACCAATGATTCCGGCGTAGAAGGAGGCTCCGATATGGCTCAGATGGTCAAGGATACCGTTGTCTCCCCTCTGTACAGCTACATGGGTGCCAACCTGATCATCCAGCCCATGGCTTCTCCCGAATACTACAACTTCGCTCTGAAGAAAAAAGGCGATGTGTACGAATGGACCATCGACATCAAGGACAAGGAAAGCTACAACAGCTTCATCGACAACTATGTCCAGGAAAACTACGGCTATGAAAGAACCGACCTGAACGGAGATGGTTCTCTGGTGGTTGATCAGTACGACACCACTTCCGTTTCCGTTGTTGTTTCCATGGACGAAAACGGCGTCATCTCCACCATCCGCAACACCAACAAGAACATGGTGGGCAACAAGGATAACCTGATTAACCTGGGCGCTGTCCAGACCGTCACCATTGGCGGTGTCAGCAGCACTCTTGTAGATGAGATCAAGCAGGTGTTCGCCGATGCAGCTGACGAAAAACTGACCGAGGGCGGTAACTTTGAACTGACAGGTCTGACTGAAACTGTAGAACAGACACCTGTCAGCGATGATGCTGCGGATCAGAAAAAGCCTGTAGACGACCAGGATGCTGAAAATGCCTCCGGTGAAGACGAAAAGGCAGAAGACAAGACTTCTTCCGATGAGGAAAAAGCCGCTGACGAAGGTTCTTCTGAAGAATCCACAGACGAAAAGACTGAATAGTTCTTTTTCAAAACAGATCTGAATCTGTAATCTGAACGAATGTAACCCACAAACGGGATTTCCTGACTGCGTAAAGCAGAACTCAGGAGATCCCGTTTTTTCTGATTTGTCGATGAAAGGATTCTGGCAGAGGACCGACCTCTGTTTGTGCAGAAAACCGAAAGTGTCCCAAAAGCCAGAGAAAAGACTGGAAAGACCATGAAAGCGCAGGAAGGTTCTTTCCCTTTCTCTTACAATTGTTCCTGAAAGGCGTTTCTTTGTGTTCCTGCTGTGCTATCATTGGAAGGAAACTGAAAAAAAGAGAGGTAAGCAGACGAAATGTCAAAACAAGTATTTCATCTCGATTTCTGTGGTCGGGGGATCACAGTAGAAACCGGTGAGATCGCAAAACAGGCTAACGGTGCCGTTCTGGTTCGTTACGATGACACAGTCGTTCTGTCCACTGCCTGTGCTTCCAAGAACGCCAAGGAAGGTCTGGACTTTTTCCCACTGACCGTATCCTATGAAGAAAAGCTGTATTCCGTGGGTAAAATCCCCGGCGGCTTTCTGCGCAGAGAAGGCAGACCCACAGAACATGCGACTCTGACCGCCCGTATGATTGACCGTCCCATCCGTCCGCTGTTTGCGGAAGGGTTCAGGAACGAAGTACAGGTTGTAAATACCGTACTGTCCGTAGATCAGGATGCCAGCAGTGAAATGGCAGCCATGTTCGGTGCATCCCTTGCACTGTGCATTTCCGATATTCCCTTCAACGGCCCCATTGCCGGTGTTAAAGTCGGACTGGTTGACGGAGAACTGATCTGCAATCCCAGTCAGGAACAGGCAGAACGCTCTGAAATTGATCTGACAGTTGCAGGTACAGCGCAGGCCCTGAACATGGTGGAAGCCGGTGCCAGGGAAGTTTCCGAAGAAGTCATGCTGCAGGCTCTGATGTTTGGCCACGCCAGAATTCAGGAACTGTGCGCTTTCCAGGAAACCATCATTGCCGCAGTGGGCAAACCCAAAAGTGAAGTCACCCTGTATGCCTTTGATCCGGAACTGGAAAAGGCAGTTAAGGACAAATATGAAGCCAGAATCCGTGAAGCAGTATCCATTCAGAAGAAGCTCGAACGCTATGAAGCCATCGATGCTCTGATTGATGAAGCTGCAGCTGAATACGAAGCTCTGGAATATGCTTCCGACAAGGAAAAGGCTGAAACCCTCAAGCAGGTTCGTCAGATCGGACGGGCCGTTGAAGCCGACGAAGTCAGAAGACTGATCATCGAAGACAAGGTTCGCCCCGATGGACGTGCCGTCGATGAAATCCGTCCTCTGGATTCCCAGGTGGACCTGCTGCCTCGCGTACATGGTTCTGCCATGTTCACCCGCGGTGAAACACAGGTTATTTCCAGCACCACCCTGGGCGCCCTCAATGAAAACCAGATCATTGATGACGTCACCGAAGTGGAAAACAAGCGCTGGATGCATCACTATAACTTCCCGCCCTATTCTGTAGGCGAAACCGGCAGAATGGGCAGCCCCGGACGCCGTGAAATCGGTCATGGTGCTCTGGGTGAACGGGCTCTGGCTCAGGTTCTTCCTTCCGTGGAAGAATTCCCCTACACCATCCGCACCGTTGCGGACGTTACCGAATCCAACGGTTCTTCTTCCCAGGCTTCCATCTGCGCAGGCACCATGTCTCTGATGGCTGCCGGCGTACCCATTAAGGCACCCGTTGCCGGTGTGGCCATGGGTCTGATCATGGATGAAGAAACCGGTAAATACACCGTCCTGACTGATATTCAGGGTATGGAAGACCACTTTGGCGACATGGACTTCAAGGTAGCCGGCACCGAACAGGGCATCACCGCTTTGCAGATGGATATCAAAGTGCGCGGCATCACCGAAGAAATCTTCCGTGAAGCTCTGGCTCAGGCCAACAAGGCCCGCAAGGAAATCCTGGCCAACATGATGACCGCCATTTCCGAGCCCAGAAAAGAACTGTCTCCCTATGCTCCGAAGATTGCCCAGATGGCCATCAACCCCGACAAGATCAAGGATGTTATCGGACCCGGCGGCAAGATGATCAACCAGATCATCGCCGAGTGCGACAACGTCAAGATCGATATTGAGGACGATGGCAGCGTCGTGATCTACCACAAGGATCAGGATGCCATCAACAAGGCAGTTGAACGCATCAACGAAATCTGCCGTGAAGCCGCTGTGGGCGAAGTCTATGACGGCAAGGTTGTCCGTATTGAAAAATTCGGCGCTTTCGTCAATCTGTTTGGCAAGACCGATGGTCTGCTCCACATCTCCAAGATGTGCAAGGGCCGTCTGGACAAGGTCGAAGATGTTCTGAACATGGGAGATACCGTTGCGGTTGTCGTAGATGAAATCGATGACAAGGGCAAGATCAGCGTCTCCTGCGTCACTCCGTTCCCGACTCCCGAAAAGAGCGGATCCGATGACCGTCCTGCCAGAGGCAGAGGTGATCGTGATCACGGCCGCGACAGAGACCACAGAGGTCCCCGCAGAAACAGCAGTTTCAAGGTCAGCGATAAGAAAGCTGTCCACCGTTCCTCTCCGAAAAAGGAAGAAGAACAGAAAGCCGCTGAAGCTCAGCAGCCTGTCGAAACGGCAGCCCCTGCTGCAGAAACAGCAGAAACTGAATAAACAGCCCTGTCTGTCTAACCAGCCGGCATGAATCCCATGCCGGCTTTTTTAAGTGCCCGGAAGCACAGAGAATGACATGGCGTTCTGTGCTAGAATGAAGAACACAAGGAGAATCAAACATGGACTTTAGAGAGCTTGCTGAGAAATATAAAGACGACTATCTGAAAGATTTAAATACACTGGTTTCCATCGAATCCGTTCGAGACAAGGAACATGCAGAGGAAGGTGCTCCCTTCGGACCCAACGTGAGAAAAGCGCTGGAAGCCTTCCTGGAGATGGCCAGAAGAGATGGCTTTGAGGTGCAGAACGTAGACGGTTATGCCGGCGTTGTCACCTATGGCGACGGAGAAGAATCCGTCGGCGTGCTGGGACACCTGGACGTTGTACCTCTGGGGGATGGCTGGACCAAGAACCCCCTCCAGGTCACAGAAGAAGACGGCTACGTCTTCGGACGCGGCGTTCTGGATGACAAGGGACCCCTGCTGGCCGGTTATTACGGCCTGAAAATGCTGAAAGATGCAGGAATCCCCCTGAAGAGAAAAGTCATGATCATTGCCGGAACCGATGAAGAAAGCGGCATGGAAGGCATGAAGTATTATAAGGAGCACGGAGAAATTCCCACCATGGGCTTTACCCCCGATGCTGATTTCCCCGTTATTTACGGAGAAAAGGGCAACCTGCACATCAGCCTGGAATCCACCGATCCCACCATTGTGAAGACCTTTGATGCCGGCACCAGACCCAACATTGTCATTGCCAAGGCGGACTGCGTTCTGGATACACAGGAACTGCATCCCGATCTGTTCGCCTTCTATCTGGCTACCCATGGCCTGCAGGGAGAACAGAAAGTGGAAAGCGATGGCGTTCACATCCACATGGAAGGCATTCCCGCTCATGGCGCCATGCCCTATCTGGGAGTGAATGCCGGTGTTCATCTGCTCAACTACATCGGAGCGGCTTACCACGACAGACTGTGCGCTGATCTGTATGAACTGCTCAAAGACTGGAAGGGCACCCCGGAAAACATCATGAAAGATGGCGTCTACATGGGCTTTCTGACCATGAACCCCGGCATCATCACCAGAAAGGATGGTGTCTTCCACGTCCTCATCGACATCCGTTATCCCAATGACACCACCGTTGAAAAGATCAAGGGCGGATTTGACGCAGCCTGTGCTGCCAGCCAGAGCGGCATCCATGCAGCCATCGAATCTGCCGGAAAGCCGCTGTTCGTAGATCCTGAATCCGAACTGGTTACCAAGCTGATGGATTCCTACCGCAAATACACCGGAGACAGCTTCACTCCCGCTCTGACCATTGGCGGCGGCACCTATGCCAAGATGTTCGACAACTTCGTGGCTTTCGGTCCCGAAAAGCCTGGTGAAGAAAAGACCACAGAAGCCTTTGTCGGCGGATGCCACCAGAGAGATGAAGGCGTGAAACTGGCTGACCTGATGGAAGCAGCTGCTGTTTATGCAGATGCCATCGGCAGCCTGGCAGGATAAGCCGATGAGAATGCGCCGCATCAAATGGGCAGCCGATTATCTGGATAATGCCCGTCTGCGCATTAAGGACCCGGCTGCCAGAGCCGGCCAGTGGAAAACCGGTAATGAGCGTCTCCATCTGGAAATCGGAACCGGCAAGGGGAACTACTCTCTGCAGATGGCTTCCATGAATCCGGCAGAACGCTTCATTGCGGTAGAAAAGAATGAAAGCGCTGCTGGAATTGCCGCTAAGAAATTTGATGAAAGCGGACTGGAAAACCTTCATTTTATCTATGGTGACGCCGCTGAAGTATCCTCCTGGTTTGCACCGGGAGAAGTCGATGTCATTCATCTGAACTTTTCCGATCCCTGGCCCAAGAAACGCAACGCCAAAAGAAGACTTTCTGCCCCCGGATTTCTGGAACAGTACCGCACCATTCTCTCTGAAGACGGCGAGATCCAGATGAAGACGGACAACGCTTCACTGTTTGAATACTCCATTCTCTCCATGCTTTCTGCCGGCTATGTGCTGCAGGACATCAGCGTGGATTTCCGCAGAGAAGAGCATCCTGAGGATGCCATTACGGAATACGAACAAAAATTTATTGAAAAGGGACAGCCTGTTTACAGGAGTGTCTGGAAGAAGAGGTGAATCTCATGGCCAACGAAATGATTTATCTTCATACCCCTGAAGAGATGAAAGAAGCCATTGCACAGAAGGGACTCAGCGTCGTAGAATGGTCTGCTGACTGGTGTTCAGACTGTGTCTATCTGAAACCCTATATGCCCATCATCATGGGCAAGCATCCCGATATGCGTTTTTACAACATGAACCGGGATGAGAATCTCGATACCGCCATTGAGGAAGGCATCCAGGGCATTCCCAGCTTCATCGTCTACGACGGTGGAAAGGAAATCGCCCGCTTCGTCAGCGGACTGAGAAAGACACCCAAAGATGTCAACGATTTCCTGACCGATGCAAAGGAGAAAGCCAATGTCAAAGATTAAGGATTTCATGAGAGCTCTTCTGTATGAAGATGTCGATGTAGATGACAAGGACGAACTGGAAGAGGAAGAGACCCGCATTGAAACCGCCATGCCCGATCCTGTGAAGATCACCTTCCCGGATGAAGAGCCCGCCCCAGCCCCTGCAGCTGTTGAACAGCCTGTTGTGAGTGCTCCTGTTGAAGAAGTAGTTGTCGAACAGATTGAAGAAACTGTTCCTGTTGAAGCTGCTCCTGCAGAACCGGAAAAGACCACTTCCATCTTCGATGGATTGGATGCTGCTGATGTGTCCAGACCGGCTCCTGAAAAGGCTCAGCCCAGGGCCAAGGCAAAAACCAGCAAGCCCTACCGCTACGATCGTTCCAAAAACGACCGCGCAGGCCGCTATACACCCAGAAGTGAAGCCGGATACCAGGCTGTCATTTCTCCCATTTTCGGCAATGTCGCCGACAGCAAGAAGCAGTACGACCGCATCCATGATGCCATCAACCTGCCCAAGCCCGACAAGAGCTTCGAGATGACCAAAATCATCTCCCCCATGTACGGCAACGACAAACCCATTGCCACCCCTGTTGAAGAAATTCCCGCCTATACACCCAAAGGATCCAGACGCAAGGCTGCTCCTTCCAGAGACGAGGCTCTTAAGCCTGTTTCTGATGTGCAGTCCATGATGGAAAAGGAACCGGTGAAAGAGACTGCCGAGCAGTCCGCTGCTCCTGTTCAGGGATCTCTGCTGGAAAAGGGCGAACAGAAATGAGTATTCACTTTACAGGCATTAAAGGCACCGGCATGGCCGCTCTGGCTGAAATTCTCCACGACGGGGGAGAACAGGTCCAGGGCTCCGATATTGCCAAGTACGTATTTACTGAAGACGGACTGAAGGAGCGCGGTATTCCCGTTCTGCCTTTTGATCCCGAAAACATCCATGACGGCGATACCGTCATCGTGGGACTTTCCTTTGGCAAAGATCATCCCGAAGCAGCCAGAGCTCTGTCTCTGCCTCATACTCAGGTGTACTGGTACAACGAGTATCTCGGCAAGCTGCTGGAAAACTATGAATCCATCTGTGTAGCCGGCTGTCATGGCAAGTCCACCACCACCGGACTGCTGGCCAGCATTTTTAATGAAGTGCATCCCACCGGTTATCTGATCGGGGACGGCCATGGCCATATGCCTGCTGATGCAGACCGCTTTGTTCTGGAATCCTGTGAATTCCAGCGCCATTTCCTGGCTTATCATCCCGACTATGCTCTGATCACCAACATCGAGCTGGATCACGTGGACTACTACCGGGATATTGATGACTATGTTTCTGCTTTCCAGAGCTTTATTCATCAGGTGAAGAAAGGCTGCGTCGTTTTTGGTGACGATCCCTATCTGCCCACTCTGGACTATCAGTGCCAGAGAATCACCTATGGCCTCAAGGATGGCAACGACTATCAGGGCATCAATCTGGTGATGGATGAAAACGGCATCCGCTATGACGTTCTCCATGAAGGCCAGATCATTGCCCATGTGGATCTGCCTGAAAACGGCATGCCCATTGTCTGGGACAGCCTGGGTGCCTTTGCCATGGCCCATGTGCTGGGCGAAGAACCTGAAGCCATTGTCAAAGGCCTGCAGGATTACAAGGGCATTTCCAGACGCTTTGTCACGGAAAAAGCCGGTGACAGCATTCTGGTGGATGACTATGCCCACCATCCCACTGCCATTGCAGACATGATCGAAGCCTGCCGCACCCGTTATCCGGGCAAGAAGGTCATTGCCATCTTCAAACCGGACCGCTACAGCAGACTGCAGTATTTCCTGGACCGCTTTGCCGATTCTCTCATGCAGGCTGATGAAGCCTTTGTTCTGGACTTTGACGCCAATGCCAAACGAGAAGATGACGCCATCACGGTGACCATTCAGGATCTGATCGATAAGGCTCCCGGCATGCAGCTTCTCAGGATTGATGAAGACTCTGCCCGGATCCTGGAAGAGCATGGACCTGCGGTCTATCTGTTCATGTCCAGCAAAAATGTCTATCTGCTCCGGGACCTGTTAAAAAACAGACTTGGTGGTTCTCAGAACTGACTTAATAAAAACGCAAGAATCTCGTAATGAAAGTTCTCCTGCATTTGAGGGGAACTTTTTTATCTTTGCGGTACTCTTTAAGTGTCTCCGGAACTGAATTTCCATACAAGCGGTTACAGGATTTATGAAAACCACTTTCAAATCACGTGGAGAATGCCTGTTTGGGATGGTATAATCCTGTGGTAAGACAGATTTATTCAAGGAGGTATCTGAGCCTGATGTATATAAGCGTTGATGTGCTCGTCAGACTGGCCTTAATTGGTCTGATTGTCGCGGGCATCGTTGCTCTGGTTTACCTGGCCCTGGTGTTCAAAAATCTGATCGTCACCCTGAAAAAGACCAGCGAGACCCTCGACCTGGTCCAGAAAGATCTGGAAAAACTGGAATCCCCCCTGGATACAGTTGACCAGGTCTCGAAAACGGTCAATGAACTGCAGGGAGCTGCCAAGAAAACAGCTCTGACAGCTCTGAACGGTTTCCAGGCCAAGATGGACAGCCGCTTTGGCAGTGCGAAGTCCATAGCCAGCCCGGACAGCGAAGCTCAGGAAAAAACGGTACCGCACCCGGCTGCTGATTTTCAGGTCATTGAACCTGTACAGGCAGAAACGGAAGTAATTGTGGAACCTTCTCAACCGGAATCAGGAGGAAAAGAAAATGACTGATGAAAACAAGAATCTGAATGTTGAAGGAACAGAGAAAACCACTGTAAAGATGCCTGACATTCCTGCAGATGCCAAATCGGACAGCGCCCCCACAGCTGAAGAAGTGAAGGCTGCCGCTGTTGACGAAATGGAACAGGCAAGCCAGAAAGCTCTGGCCGCCATGCGGGAAGAAGATAACACCCGCAATGAAGAAGTCGTGGATGAAGCCGAAGAAAAACTGGATGATGTCTATGACAACTTCAGAGAATGGTTAAAGACCAATACCAATCCTGACAAGATCCGGGTTGAACTGGAGAAAGTCAGAGTAGAAACTGCCAGAATCCTGAACAACGCCAGAGAAGGCGTCATCGAAGTTGCCAGCTCCGAACAGTTCAAGTCCACCATGCAGTCCGGTAAGGATTTCCTGACCGGTACGGGCGCCATGATTGGTGATGGATTCAAATATGGTTACGATAAACTCATGGAAGTCCCCGAGTTTAAGAAAATGGCCGGAAAAGTTGATGAAGGTGTAGAGAAACTCCGCCACAGTGATACGCTGCGGACCATCGTTGAGAATTCTGAAAAGGGAATCAACGATCTGAACAGCGCAATCTTCGGCGGTCTCAAATCTTTCTTCGACTCTTCCGCAAAGGATGAAGTGAAGAAAGATGAATAAAATGAAAAGAATTACGATCTATGATGTCGCCAAGGAAGCTGACGTTTCCCTGGCTACCGTTTCCCGCGTTATCAATGACTCCAACGTCGTTCGTGAGGATACCAGAACCCGTGTACAGGAAGCCATTGAGAAACTGGGCTACAAACCCAATGCGATTGCCCAGGGTCTGGCTCTTTCCAAAACCACGACCATTTCCATTGTCATGTCTGAGAAACTGCTCAGCTACAATGCCAAGATTCTGAATGGACTGATGGATGTTGCCAGAATCTACAACTACAACATCATGTTCCATACCACATCCAAGGGCATCTCCAAGATGCAGGATGTCATTGAATCCATCATCAAGTCCAGAGTGGACGGTGTGATTCTGTTCAATGACAACTTCTCCGAAGATGAAATGGAAGTTCTCAACGAATATCAGATCCCCATGGTTGTTGTTGGCAGCAAGTTTGAAGGACGCCGGGACGAAAATGTCGGCAACGTATTCGTTGACTTTGAAAAACTCGCCTACGACCTGGTCAAGGACTACTTCTCCAGAGGCATTTATGACATCGCTCTGATTGAGGACAAACTCAACATCACCATGATGGACCTGATGAAGCGCGGCATGAAGAAAGCCTATGAAGAAGAAGGCAGAGTATTCGACAACTACCTGAGCTGGAATGAAATCTACAACTCCAGCTACAGCTTCCTGAAGGACTACTACAAGGATCACAAACCCAATGCGCTGACCATCGCATTCCGTGATTCCCAGGCGATTGCTGCAGAAAACGCAGCCAAGGAAGCCGGCTACAGCGTACCCGATGACATGGAAGTCATCTCCGTTCTGGACAACAAGTACCTGAACATGGTGCGTCCGGCCATTTCCGCCTACAATATTCCCGACTATGACATGGGAGCCCTGGCTATGCGCCTTCTGACCAAGATGCTGGTCAGTGATGCTTCCGTGAAAAACAACCGTGAAATCGAGATTCGCTATACCCCGATTCCCAGAGAAAGCACCAAGTACAAATTATAGTGAACAGGAAAAAGGACTCTTTGACGGAGTCCTTTTCCTTTGTTTTCAAAACTTCAATCCGCTGCGATCTATGTACAGACCAGAACAGTGAACAGACCCGGACAGCTTCTGATTCGTGTCAGAAGCGGTTCTGTCCAGGGAAATGAAAGCCTGCCATTTGGTCGTTCATTTTTCCCGGAATGGAAGCTGAAATTCGGAACTATGCAGAAATCAGGTCCGCTGTTAATCCGTGATATGATTGACTCATGGAAATCGTATTCACCAATATGGCAGATCAACTGCCGGATGACCGTGGATACAGAGCAGACTTTGAAACAGTTATGGAAAGAGCGCTGAAGATCGCTGATCGCAGCCTGGATTCCGAATGCTCCGTAATCTGGGTCACCCCCGAAAAAATACATGAAATCAACCGGGACTACCGGGATACAGACAGAGCAACAGATGTGATCTCCTTTGCCCTGCAGGATGGAACTGATGAGTTCAATACAGAAGAAGAAGCCAATGAGCTGGGAGATATTTTCATCAACACCACCGCTGCACAGATTCAGGCTGAGGAATATGGACACAGTCTGCGAAGGGAAACCTGTTTCCTGTTCTGTCATGGCCTGCTGCACCTGTTGGGCTACGACCACATGACTCCTGAAGAAGAAAAGGAGATGTTCGCTCTGCAGCGCGAGGTGCTGGATGAAGTGGTTAGCCGCTAGATTCCGGTACGCATTTGCAGGTCTGCGCTATGGTGCAGCCCGGGACCGGAGTGTCCGGTTCCAGTTTCTGCTGGCTCTGATTGCCATAGCGGCCGGACTGATTCTGAGAATCTCCAGAGAAGACTGGTTCTGGATTGCGCTGAGCATCGTTCTGGTCATCACCTGTGAGATTTTTAATTCCTGCATCGAAAAGACAGTGGATTATATTTCACTGGAACGGAACGTACAGGCCCGGACCATTAAGGATATGGCAGCGGCAGCGGTCTTCTGTGCCAGCCTGTTCGCCCTGTTCTGTGCATGCATGATCTATCTGCCGGCCCTTTTTACTCTGATGGGCTGGCACTGGTAAACATAAGGAAAAGATGGTGTTTTTATGGATAACTTTAAATCTGGATATATTGCGATTGTAGGACGACCCAATGCGGGCAAATCCACTCTGATGAATGCTCTTCTGGGCGAAAAAGTCGCAATTATGTCCGATAAACCCAATACAACCCGCAACAATATTGCCGGTATTCTGACCAAGGACGATGTTCAGTACGTCTTCATGGATACTCCGGGCATTCACAAGCCTCAGCAGCAGCTGGGCCGTGTGCTGAACAAGAATGCCTATATTGCCATGGAAGATGCTGATGTAGTGGGATGGATTATCGATGTCAACCAGGCATTTGGCCCCGGGGATGAATTCATTCTCAATCGTCTGAAGGAACTGCATAAACCGGTTCTGCTTCTGCTCAACAAAATTGACCGGATGCCCAAGGAAAAGCTTCTGAAGCGTCTGCTCTACTGGCAGGAAAAGTACGACTTCGCTGAGATCGTTCCAATCTCTGCTCTGAAAAAGGAAAACCTGGAAGAACTGCTGGAGTGCTTCAAGAAGTACCTGCCGGAAGGACCGGCTCTGTACCCTGAAGAAATGAAGAGTGATCACGATCTTAACTTCCAGCTCTGTGAGCTGGTCAGAGAAAAAATCCTGTTCAAGACCCATGAGGAAATTCCTCATTCTGTAGCGGTAATCCTGGAAAAGAAGGAGCAGAAGGACAATAAAATGTATCTGTCCTTCCTGGTAATCGTCGACCGGGATTCTCAGAAGGGTATTCTGATCGGTAAGCAGGGTTCCATGATCCGCGATATCCGTCTGGCTGCTCAGAAGGAAATCAAGGAAAAACTGGGTATGCCTGTCGATATGGAACTGTACGTCAGAGTCGAAAAGAACTGGCGCAACAAGGAACAGAAAATCAAAGAGTTCGGTCTCGATGAGCTTTCCGAATGATCAGCGTCAGCCTCTGCAGAAGGGGCTGATTCTTTCTGCCAGGGAGTATCAGGAGAAGGATACAATCTGCGCTTTCCTGACCCCGGAGGGACTCGAGCAGGTCTATGCCGGAGGAACCCGTAAAAGCGGTTCTCTCAACGCTAGGCTGACCAGGCCCTTTACGCTGGCTGAACTGTCCTTTGGTCTGCAGTATTCCGGCACATGGCTTTATCTCTACAATGGAAGAGTGCTCAGAAGCTTTGACCGGATCTATGATGATCTGGATAAAATGGCGGTCTGTGATGTTCTCTCCTGGATCATTCAGCCTGCTCCCGAACCGGGCCAGTACTATGAACCCCTGCTGGAAACCTGGAATCTGCTCAATGAAGATAACCCGAAACAGTGGACGGCAGCCTGCCTTCTGCTGGCCATGCGTTTTCATGAAGAGGGGATTGCTCCCCATGTGGACAGCTGCGTAGTCTGCCAGAGCAGGAAACAGATCCGGGGCTTCAGCCTCAGTCAGGGAGGGCTGGTCTGCAGTGATCATGCCGCTCCTGAAGAGATCAGCAGCCCGGCCAGACTGCAGAAAATCAGACTGCTGTTTCATGCCCGCTGGAAAAATCTCCAGACTCTGCATGAGAGAGCTCCATTCAGTCTGGATGAATTCTGCACTCTGTGCAGATGGTATATGCAGCTCATGGAAGTGCAGCCGGCCTGCATGCGGTTTCTGCTCATGATGCATAAACAGAAAGAAACGAATGAAAAAAAGGATAAGCTGTGATGCTGGTCCTTTTGTTATGAATGGAGTCTGGAGAAGAAGATTTTTTTGTACCAACCCGCTTCGCGGGGGTGGTTAATCTAATATGTTTCTC
>Cam_p2__coassemble_893_pt1 | contig 54501 bp, 39 predicted proteins | sample Cam_p2__metabat2_low_PE_020 | metagenome-assembled genome bin Cam_p2 | reverse complement strand
CAAAAAGAAAACCGCCCCTAGGCAGAGACGGTTTCTGTTTTCATTTCGGGAACAGAGCCCTTGGGATAGAGCCAGGTCTTTCTTGGATAGTACCAGGCAAAGAACGCGGAGGACAAAGCCCAGGTCAGCGGATACACCCAGTACACCAGCCAGACGTTGTGGAAGCCGGCAGTCAGCTGCAGGAAGGTCACCCGGACACCACACCAGAAGATCATCATGACAAACATGGGGATGGTGGGTTTGCCGCCGCGTATGACAGCGGAAATGGCATGAGAGTAGGCCAGCAGGAAGTAGAACAGAGCGTTGCACCGGGCTCTGTCTGCCCCAAACTGAATCACATCGGGGTTGTTGTCAAAGAGAGCTACCAGCTGGGGGGCAAACAGGAAGAAAATGATGCCGACCAGTTCGGCTGCACCCACGGCACACAGGATTCCGAACTTGGCGCCCTTGAGGGTTCTTTCGTAGTTGCCGGCACCGATGTTCTGTCCGACAAAAGTGGTAATGGCCAGGTTGAAGGACATGATGGGCAGGAAGGCAAATCCTTCCAGCTTGGAATAGGCACCGCATCCGGCCATGGCTTCCGGTCCAAAGGCGTTGATCTTGGACTGCACCACCACGTTGGCCAGAGAAATAATGGAGTTGGAAATGCCTGTAGGGATGCCATAACGGACAATCTGGTAGAGAGCATTCCAGTGAAAGCGGATTTTGGTCAGCTTGACACGGACCACGTCTTTGCTTCGGCACAGGGTCCATAAAGCCATGAAAGTGGACAGCAGCTGGGCAATGACCGTGGCCAGAGCCGCACCGCCAACACCCATGCCAAGGGGTCCGATGAACAGAATGTCCAGGAACACGTTGACGATGGAGGAAATAATCAGGAAATACAGAGGGTGTCTGGAGTCACCCACAGCGCGCATGATGCCGGAGAGCATGTTGTACATGATCAGTCCGGAAATACCGGCGAAGTAGATGGCAAAGTATTCGACGGAATTCACCATGACTTCAGGAGGGGTACCCATCCATTCCAGCAGAATGGGAGCGGCCCAGGTGCCCAGGAAGGACAGGAAGATGGAGACCACAATGCCCAGGGCGATATCGGTATGCACCGCCTTGTGCACTTCTCCGTATTCTTTGGCTCCAAAGTGCTGGGAGATGACGACACTGGCACCCATGGCCATGCCGTTGAAAAAGCCCACCAGCAGCTGAATCAGGTTGCCCGACGAGGAAACGGCTGCCAGAGCGTGGGAGCCCAGCATCTGGCCGACGATGAGGGAATCGACGGTGTTGTACAGCTGCTGAAACAGCTGCCCCAGAAAAACAGGAACCGCAAAAGCGATCATCTGGCGGGGGATGGAGCCAGATGTCATGGATATTTCTTTTGACACGATAGGACCTCCAGACTTTTTCACTGCCATTGAAAGGAGTGCATCTACGATTCTACACGTTTTCCATTCTGTTTCAACGGTTATCATTCATAGAACACATAGTTGAACCGGAATCTATACCTATATGAAGAATATTTTCAGAAGGGCCGGTTGTAAGCGTTGAAACAATTTTCAGAAAATTTCAATTCAAAGGAATTCCTGTGCTATAATTTTCGACATTAATGAATGAGAAACGAGGGATACTATGAATCTGGTCATTCCAAGAGATTATGATCCTGTCCTGTCCGTCAGACAGACCCAGGATGCCATCAAATACATCCGCGACACCTTTCAGGATGAATTCAGCAAGAAGCTCAATCTGAGCCGCGTTTCCGCACCCCTGTTTGTGCAGAGAAGCTCCGGTCTCAACGACAACCTCAACGGTACCGAACAGCCCGTTACGCTGACCATGATGGAAATGGGCGATGAACCCATCGAAGTGGTTCACTCCCTGGCCAAGTGGAAACGCATGGCCCTGGCCCGCTATGGCTTTGACATGCATGAAGGCCTCTACACCAACATGAACGCCATCCGCAAGGACGAAGAGCTGGACAACCTGCACTCCGCCTATGTGGATCAGTGGGACTGGGAGAAAGTTATCTCCAAGGAAGAACGCAACACGGAAGTGCTCAAGGCCCATGTGGAACAGATCTTCAAGGTCATCAAGCATATGGAACACGAAGTCTGGTACAAATATCCCCAGGCTGTGAATCATCTGCCTGACCGAATCCACTTCATCACCTCTCAGGAACTGCTGACTCAGTACCCTTCTCTGACCCCCAAGGAAAGAGAAAACGCAGCATGCAGGGAATACGGCGCCATCTTTGTCATGCAGATCGGCGGTGCGCTCAGCGACGGCTCCAAACATGACGGCCGTGCCCCGGACTATGATGACTGGAATCTCAACGGGGATATCCTGTTCTGGTATGAACCTCTGCAGTGCGCTCTGGAAATCTCCAGCATGGGCATCCGTGTGGATGAAAACTCCCTGCATGAACAGCTGGAAAAGGAAAACGCCCTGGACAGAGAGTCTCTTCCCTTCCACAAGGCCGTTCTGAATAAGGAACTGCCCTATACCATCGGCGGAGGCATCGGTCAGTCCAGACTGTGCATGCTGCTGCTGAAAAAAGCCCACATCGGAGAAGTACAGTCTTCCATCTGGCCGGAAGAAATGATCAAAGCCTGCCAGGAAGCTGATATTCCTCTGCTTTAGACAAAGACAGTCAATCCATCCTCCTTCAATACGACCGGACAGCATCTGCTGTCCTTTTTCTTTTTCCAGACTTCTTCACAATGCAATAAAAAGACCGGAACAGTCTTCAGACTCTTCCGGTTTGGTTGGTATGGGGATCAGGAATTCAGTCCTGGATGAACTCTTCGATCTGAGAGAGATCCAGAGACGGATACTGGCTCAGGAATTCCAGCAGTTCCCTGGCCATGATTTTCGCTCCTTCTTTCTGGGAGCTTTCGATGTTGATGGGCAGAATGTTTTCGTGCAGGGACATTCTCATGAGAGCCCAGCCGCTGCCATGTTCGGTGTCAAAGCGGATTCTGGCTCCTTCATAGTTGGGTTCCACCAGCGTGATGTAGTCCGATTCTCTGGCGTAGTTTTTCAGATCTTCAATGACCTGGTGGCCGTATTCCTGGAAGGCTTCCGCCCGGATGGGCAGACGCATTTCCGCTTCATCCTGGGGATGCTGCAGATCCCGGATCAGATCGGAAATGGAGTGGCTGGCTGCTTCCACCACGATGCGGGTGGCCAGGTAGGCCCCGTCATCCAGGAAGTAGTTGTCCTTGAAGGCGGCATGACCGCTGGTTTCAATGGCCAGTCTGGCATCCACGCCTTCCTCATTGAGACGTTTGGCTTCATTGATGACATTCTTGTAGCCGCGTTTGAAACGGTGCTGGTGAATGCCGTGCTTTTCCAGGAACGCCTGAAGTTCGTCACTGGTGACGGAATCGGTGACCACTGTGGTGCCTTCATGACCCTGGGCGGCCAGAATGGCAGCCAGGGCAACAATGTCGTTGCGGCTGATGGGATTGCCCAGTGCATCCACAGCAGAAGAGCGGTCTACATCGGTATCGAAGATGATGCCCAGATCGGCGCCGCTTTTCTTGACGGCTTCAATAAGAGAAGCCATGGCTTCCCTGTTTTCGGGGTTGGGAATGTGATTGGGGAAAGAACCATCGGGTTCCAGGAACTGGGATCCTTCGGTGTTGGCTCCAAGAGGTTTCAGCACCTGGTCTACGAAGAAGCCGCCGGCGCCATTGCCTGCATCGACGACCACATGCAGTCCCTTCAGAGGCTGTTCCTCATCGCTGTCCACCCGCTCGCGGATGATGTTTCTCAGGTGTTCACTGTACACACTCATGAGATCGGATTTGGTGATGGATCCGCCCTTGTGGTGAATCCAGTCATGATGATCGGCAATGCGGATCAGTTCAGCAATGTCTTCCTTGTCCAGGCCGCCGCCCTTATAGAAAAATTTCATGCCGTTGCGGTTGGCCGGCAGATGGCTGGCGGTGAGCATGATGGCACCATCGCAGTCGAAGTCCTCAAAGACAGTGGACATGAACATGGCGGGTGTGGTGGACAGGCCGGTGTCAAACACATCGGCTCCATCGTAAACCAGACCATCCATGACGGCTCTGGCCAGTTTCGGGCCGGACAGTCTGGAATCACGGCCGACAGCCACCGTCAGATCGCTTTTTTTCAGCTTTCTGCGCAGCCAGGTGCCAAAGGCTCTGGCCAGATCTCTGGCGTTTTCTTCTGTAAAGTTCACCGGCTGGTCCGGATTCAGATCCAGAGCAATGCCCCGGATATCACTGCCATTCTGCAGATGGGAAAGACTCATAATAAAACCTCCGTTCATTCAGTTTCAGTATAACAAACCTGACATGCCTGCTCTGTCTCAGACCGGCCTGGAAAACAGGTTCAAAAAAACCCGCCTGATGGAAGATCAGAGCGGGCTGTGTTGGTTCAGAAATGGTTCTTCAGAAAAGAATCCTATTTGTCGCTGTTGCGCATGGCTTCAGCAAAGCCTTCGGGGTCATTGAGGATGGAGTCATTCTCGAGAATGATGTAGTCATCCTTGACTTCGGGCAGGTATGCAGGAACAGGTTCGGGTTCTGCGCTGACGGTAGTGAACTTCTTGAAGTCATCGTCTTCCACCTTTTTATGGCGGGAGAGTCTCTTGGCACGCAGTTCAGCAGCCTTTTCAGCAACCAGCTTGTTCTGAGGACGGTCACCCTTCACGCCGGTTCCGGCAGGAATCAGCTTACCGATGATGACGTTCTCTTTCAGACCAACCAGATGGTCAACCTTGCCCTTGATGGTGGCATCGGTCAGAACCTTGGTGGTTTCCTGGAAGGATGCGGCAGACAGGAAGGAGTCTGTTTCAACGGAAGACTTGGAGACACCCAGCAGAACTGGTGCGAAGGTGGCAGGAATCTTGCCGCTGAGCAGAGCATCACGGTTGATTTCGTTGATCTGGTTCAGGGACAGCTGAACACCAACGTTCAGGTCGGTTTCACCGGCATCGGTAACGATAACCTTCTTCAGCATCTGACGGATCATAACTTCCAGATGCTTGTCGGAGATTTCAATACCCTGAGACTGATAAACCTTCTTAACTTCTTTCAGGATGTAGTTCTGAACAGTGGAAACACCTGCAACGGCAAGCAGTTCCTTGGGGTCCAGAGGTCCTTCTGTCAGAGGCTGACCGGCTTCGATCTCGGCACCGATCTGAATCCAGGGACGCAGAGTCTGGTTGGCGTTGATCTTGTGAGCAACGGACTCGGTTTCGTTGGTAATGGTGATCTCCTGACGCAGAGAGTTTTCAATACGTTCAATGGAGGTGATCTGACCGGAGATCTGAGCGATCACGGCAACACCTTTCGGGTGACGGGCTTCAAACAGCTCTTCTACACGGGGAAGACCCTGGGTGATATCGCCGCCGTCACCACCGGCTACACCACCGGTATGGAAGGTACGCATGGTCAGCTGAGTACCAGGTTCACCGATGGACTGGGCAGCCATGACACCGACAGCTTCACCGACTTCGACATCCTTGCCGGTTGCCATGTTCTTGCCATAGCACATGCGGCAGACACCGTTGACGGATTTGCAGGTGAAGGGAGAGCGGATGAGCATCTGAGTGACACCGGCATCCACAATCTTTCTGGCCAGTTCTTCAGTGATATAGGTATCAGAAGCAATGATCAGTTCGTTGGTGTTGGGATCGTAAACATCCTGTTTGGAGTAACGGCCCACCAGACGATCATACAGAGGTTCGATGATGGTATTGGTCTTGCGGTCTACCAGGTCTTCGACCAGATAGCCCTTGTCGGTTCCACAGTCGTCTTCACGAATGATGACATCCTGGGCAACGTCGACCAGACGTCTTGTCAGATATCCGGACTCAGCGGTCTTCAGCGCGGTATCGGTCAGACCTTTACGCACACCGTGAGTGGATACGAAGAATTCGGATACGTTCAGACCTTCACGGAAGCAGGAATAGATAGGTACCTCGATGATGGAAGGAACATATTCACCGGATCTGGATTTACCCTTGGCAGGACGGGCCATCAGACCACGCATGCCGGCCAGCTGGGTAAAGTTGGAGGTGTTACCACGGGCACCGGAAGTCGCCATCATGTTGATTGGGTTCTTACGGGGCAGGTTGTTCAGCAGTTCCACAACGATTTCATCCTTGACGTCGCCCCACAGCTTGTTCAGGTGGCGTTCCCATTCTTCCATGGTCAGCATACCTTTCTGCTGGAGCTTCTTCAGATGGTCGGCAGCCACACGGCCCTTGGCCACGTGTTCTTCCTTGTTAGGAGCTACTTCAATGTCGGACAGAGCAACGGTAATACCGGCTACTGTGGAGTACTTGAATCCCAGAGACTTGATCTGGTCAAGAATTTCGGCGGTCTTATCAACAGGGTAGCGTTTGAAGACTTCGGCGATAACACGGCCCAGGTCTTTTTTCTTAACGGCATCTTCTGTCGGCAGGTTGGCGATGAATTCCTTGATATCTGTACCGGGTGTGGCGAAGAAACGGTCAGGGGTAGCCTTGAAGTTTTCATCGGAAACCACGTTCAGATAGGGGAAGTCTTCAGGGAACATGGAGTTGAAGATGATCTTTCCGACTGTGGTAATCAGATAGTCATTTTCATGTTCGGGCTTGAAGGAAGTCTTGCCCATGCCTCTGACAGGCAGAGCAATTCTGGAGTGCAGATGTACGTCACCGTTCTTGTAAGCCAGCATGACTTCATCAATGTCAGCATAAACGGTGCCTTCTGCATCGGCATAGCGCTGCCATGCAGCGGCTTCCTTGGGCTCGTTGACAGCCATGTAGCGCAGGGATTCTTCATGGAGTTCCTGCTTGGTTTCTTCCATGGTCAGATAGAAGTTACCCATGACCATGTCCTGGCCAGGTGTAACGATAGGCTTGCCATCCTTGGGTCCCAGGATGTTGTGGCTGCCCAGCATCATAACCAGAGCTTCGGCACGGGCCTCTTCGGACAGAGGTACGTGAATAGCCATCTGGTCACCGTCGAAGTCGGCGTTGAATGCGGTACATACCAGAGGGTGCAGACGCATGGCACGTCCTTCTACCAGCTTGGGCAGGAAGGCCTGGATACCCAGACGGTGCAGGGTCGGCGCACGGTTCATCAGTACGGGGTAGCCTTCAATAACGGTTTCAACAACGTCCCAGATTCTGGGGTCGCGGCGTTCAACCATCTTTTCAGCGTTTTTCTGGTTGGGAGCCAGGTCCTGGTTCACCAGTTCGTTAATAACGAAGGGCTTGAACAGGTTGATGGCCATTTCACGGGGAATACCACACTGATACATTTTCAGATCAGGTCCTACAGCGATAACGGAACGACCGGAGAAGTCGACACGTTTACCCAGCAGGTTCTGACGGAAACGTCCCTGTTTACCCTTCAGGGAGTGGGACAGAGACTTCAGGGCTCTGCCGCCGGCTCCGGTGATGGGTTTGCTGCGGCGACCGTTATCGATCAGAGCATCGACAGCTTCCTGCAGCATTCTCTTTTCGTTCTGCACAATGATGTTGGGGGTGCCCAGCTCGAGCAGTTTGCGCAGACGGTTGTTACGGGTGATGACACGGCGGTACAGATCGTTCAGGTCTGTGGTGGCAAAACGGCCGCCGTCCAGCTGAAGCATAGGACGCAGATCAGGCGGGATGACAGGAATATCCTGCAGAATCATCCATTCAGGCTTGTTGTCGGAATGACGGAAAGCGTTGATGGTGTCCAGACGCTTGATGAGTTTCTTGCGTTTTTCACCGGTAGCTTTCTCCAGAGCCTTCTGGATGTCTTCATATTCCTGCTCCAGATCCACGTTCTTCAGCAGTTCCAGAACGGCTTCAGCACCGGTCTGGGCCTTGAAAGCCTTTGTGCCATAAGTGGCCAGGTTTTCACGGTATTCCTTTTCGGAAAGGATCTGTTTGAGTTTCAGATCGGTGTCACCCGGATCGGTGACGATGTAGCTGACGAAGTAAACAACTTCTTCCAGCTGTTTGGGTGTGATATCCAGCAGCAGGGCCATACGGGATGGGATGCCGCGCAGATACCAGATATGAGCAACAGGTGCTGCCAGATGAATGTGTCCCATTCTTTCACGGCGCACCGAGGAGCTTGTAATTTCAACACCGCAGCGGTCACATACGACGCCCTCGAAGCGGACTTTCTTGTACTTGCCGCACGCACATTCCCAGTCCTTGGTAGGACCGAAGATGCGTTCGCAGAACAATCCGTCTTTTTCAGCTTTCTGAGAACGGTAGTTGATCGTTTCGGGTTTGGTGACCTCCCCGTGAGACCATTTTCTGATGGTCTCGGGAGAGGCTAAACTTACCTGAATTGAGGCAAAGTTGTTAACGGACATTCATTAAGCCTCCTGTTCTTCTGTTGTTACGGGTCTGTCGTTATCCATTTCGATTGCTTCTACATCGTTGTCCAGGTCATTTTCCAGTTCCTGGGTGTCGGCCTGTTCAACGGGAGCTTCCATGGATTCAGCTGTTTCGATTTCTGCACTGTTGCTTGCAGTGAGTTCTTCCTGATGAGCGGCGGGAGTCTCTTCCTTCTGGTTGATATCCACTTCATTGCCTTCCTCATCCAGCAGTTTGACATCGATGGCAAGACCCTGCAGTTCATGCATGAGCACGCGGAAAGATTCCGGAACACCGGGTTCAGGGATGTCATTGCCTTTGATGATGGCTTCGTAGGTCTTGATTCGACCGTTGATGTCATCGGACTTGATGGTCAGGATTTCCTGCAGAGTATGGCTGGCGCCGTAGGCTTCCAGAGCCCATACTTCCATTTCACCAAATCTCTGGCCACCGTTCTGGGCTTTACCACCCAGAGGCTGCTGGGTAACCATGGAGTAAGGACCGGTTGCACGGGCGTGCAGCTTGTCGTCAACCATGTGAGCCAGCTTGATCATATACATGACGCCGACGGAAATACGTTCATCGAAGGGCAGACCAGTCTGTCCATCAAAGAGCACCTGTTTACCGTCGCTGGTCATCTGTGCTTCTTTCATGACGTCTGCCAGATCTTCGTTGGACAGTCCGTCAAATACGGGGGTTGCGAACTTAACGCCCAGTTTGCGGGCTGCGTAACCCAGATGGATTTCCAGAATCTGACCGATGTTCATACGGGAAGGTACACCGAACGGGTTCAGGATGATGTCGATGGGAGTTCCATCTTCCATGAACGGCATGTCTTCCAGGGGCAGAATTTTGGAAATTACACCCTTGTTACCATGACGTCCGGACATCTTGTCACCCTCGGAAATTTTACGTTTCTGAGCGATGTAAACCTTGACGCGTTCATCAACTCCGGGAGGCAGATCGTATTCGCCTCTCTTGAAGGTCTTAACGGAGTGAACGATACCGGCACCGCCGTGAGGAACCTTCAGGGAGTTGTCGCGGACTTCTCTGGATTTTTCACCGAAGATGGCCAGCAGCAGCTTTTCTTCAGGAGAAGCTTCGCTCTGTCCCTTCGGAGTCACTTTACCAACCAGGATATCGCCTTCGTGCACTTCGGAGCCCACAGTGATGATGCCGTTGGCATCCAGTTTGCGGACTGCGTTTTCACCGACGTTGGGGATATCTCTGGTGATTTCTTCCGGTCCAAGCTTGGTGGTACGGCAGTCGATGTCGTATTCCTCCAGATGGATGGATGTGTAGACGTCATCGCTGACCATGCGTTCAGACATGATGATGGCGTCTTCATAGTTGTAGCCATACCAGGTCATGTAGGCGATAACTACGTTCTGGCCCAGAGCCAGTTCGCCGTTTTCCATGGAAGGACCGTCAGCCAGGATGTCTCCGGCTTCCACTTCTTCGCCCACTTTGACGATAGGTTTCTGGTTGATGCAGGTTGAACCGTTGGAACGGGCAAACTTGCGCAGCTGATAGGTGTGTTCAACGCCCTTGGAATCGGTGTTGATGATTCGCAGGGAGTCAACATAGGTAATGGTACCGTTCTCCTTGGCGATCAGGCCGACGCCGGAGTCCTTGGCAATCTTGTATTCGATACCGGTTCCGACATAGGGAGAATGGGGGTTCAGCAGAGGTACAGCCTGACGCTGCATGTTGGCACCCATCAGGGCACGGGATGCGTCGTCGTTTTCCAGGAAAGGAATACATGCTGTAGCGACGGAGACGATCTGTTTCGGGGATACGTCGGCCAGTTCGACTTCGTCACGGTTGGCGATGATGGTATCGCCGTTCTTACGGGCAACGACACGCTCGTTGATCAGGCGGCCGTCACGCACTTCGTTGGCCTGGGCGATAACGTAATCTGCTTCTTCGTCAGCGCTCAGGTAGACAGCATCTTCGGAAACGGTGCCGTCTTTATTGACTTTACGGTACGGAGTCTGGATGAATCCGTATTCGTTGATTTTGGCATAGGTGGTCAGGTTGGAAATCAGACCGATGTTTGGACCTTCAGGTGTTTCGATAGGACAGATTCTTCCGTAGTGAGAAGGATGTACGTCTCGAACTTCGAATCCGGCACGTTCTCTGGACAGACCACCGGGTCCCAGAGCGGAAATACGTCTCTTGTTGGTCAGCTCGGCCAGCGGGTTCTGCTGGTCCATGAACTGAGACAGCTGGGAAGAGGAGAAGAACTCCTTGATGGCAGCGGTCAGAGGACGGATGTTGGTCAGCTTTCTGGGGGTGATTGTGTCCACTTCCTGAATGGACATTCTTTCCTTAACCACACGTTCCATACGGGACAGACCAATACGGAACTGGTTCTGGATCAGTTCGCCTACGGCACGGATACGACGGTTGCCCAGCATATCGATATCGTCGGTTTCGCCGATGCCGTCCATGATGTTCAGATCATAGGACAGGAAAGCATAGATATCAGGAATGGTTACGGTGTGCTGGTTGGCGAAGGGGTCGTTGCCGGTGATGTGGATGACATTGCCGGCATGATCCTGTACTTCGATTTCCTGTACGGCAGCACCTACCAGCCAGGCGTAAACGTCTTCCTGGCCAGCTCTGTTCTTCAGTTCGAAGATGGCTGCATCGTCCAGACGGTCGGGTTTCACACCGATCTGGTAACGGTCAACCAGAGGCATGCGGTCCAGATCTTCTCCGACCATGATGTCTTTGCCTTCTGCGTCAGTCAGTCTGCTCAGAGCAAACAGTCTCTGTCCATAGTTCAGAACGGAGTCGATGTTCTTGTCTGTGAGCAGAACGGGTCTGGCGATCAGTCCGGCATAAACGGGGATGCTTCTGTCGAAACGCTGAATCAGAGCCACATCCTGTTCACTGAGGATCTGGCCTCTTTCCAGCAGTTCGTTGTCGATGATGACGTCTTCAGCCAGAATTCGGCCGATGAGTCCTGTTGCATAGCTTGCAGGAACAGTTACTACATCCGCTTCATGGAATTCAGGACGGAAGGGATAGGGGTTCATGTAGCCGCCCTTATTGAGCACTTCGCGCAGAGCATTGCGCTGGTCACGGCCTACATGGGTGCCTTTTTCCATGAACAGATCTCCGTTGACATCCAAAATGTCGTGGGCTAAGGTGGTGTTCATGGTACGGCTTGCAGCGCCCAGCTTCTTCTGCAGTTTGTAGCGGCCAGCCTTGGTCAGGTCATAACGACGGGGATCAAAGAATTTGGCCTGCATCAGAGTGATGGATCCATCCAGTGTGGGGATTTCATCACTTCTCTGGTTTTCATAGAAGGAAAGCAGAGCTTCTTCAGTGGTCTTTACCTTGTCGTTGAACAGGGTGTTCTCGATCTCTTCGTTCTTGCCAAAGTAGGCATTGTACAGAAGCTGGTACATATTCATGTACTCGCCATCTTCCAGATCTTCGGGAACGTCTGTCCAGGTCTTTCCCATAGCGCTCAGGAAAGTTTCCAGAGGCTTTACGTTGTGGGAATCTTCATCCTTTTCGATGCCGAAGGACATACCCAGGGCCTTAAAGAAGATGGAGAAGAGGATTTTACGACGGCGGTCGATGGAGACGTTAAGGATGCGTCCATTGGTGTTCTTTTTCTGCTCTGTCATGAATTCGAGCCAGGTTCCTCTGGAAGGAATCAGTTCGGACTCATAGTTCTGCTTGCCTGTCTTGGGGTCATAGCTTTCAGAGAAATAGGCACCGGGGGAACGGACAATCTGGGAAACAATGACACGTTCGGCACCATTAATAATGAAGGTACCGGTTTCGGTCATCATGGGGAAATCACCAAGGAAGACTTCTTCACTCTTGGTCTGAATGACACCTTCCTCGTCAGTTATTTCCAGCTCGAGAGTGGCATACAGAGGAGCGGAAAAATTGCACTCTCTGTACATAGACTCTTCAGCGCTGTATTTGGGTTTATCAAAGTGAAAATCCTTGAAATTCAGTTTGATGTTCTTACCATAGTTTTCAATAGGGAAAATCTCGTCAAAGACTTCCCGGATTCCCTGCTGGGTAAACCAGTTGAAGGAATTGGTCTGAATCTCGACCAGGTTTGGAAGTTCCAACTTACCTGATACTTTGGAATAATCTCTTCGGGTCGCTTTTTTGCCTTCGGAGACAATTTGGTATGCTTTGTTGCTTTCCATGCACGCCATCCTTTCTTTAAGTTCAGAAAATAGCCCGTTTTCAGGCTATTATGCAATTTATAAGTGTATACCGCGCAAAAGTCCCTGTCAAACATTCCTGACAGAATTTTCTTGAGATTACACTAGAATCTGATAAACTTATATTCGATATGCCCATCGAACCCCCGCCCGATTTTACATCGGGCTTTTTTTATTGGAGTCCTGGGCCTGAAAACTCTCTTTAACTTTACCGGCCTGTCCAAGGATCTTTTGCTGTTCTGACCGATAATCTGAAGGACCTTTGCCAGATTCTCCTTTTTTGCCTGCACGAAAGCCTTTCCCCGGAAAGGACAGTGAAGGCTTCCTTCGTTTCCCCTGGTTCCATCCATATATATAAGGAAGAGCTCAGGGGCCATGACATTGAAGAACTTCCTTCTTCTTTCTGTCCTGAGCGGCAGCACTGGGCCGGCAGGTTCTCCCGGATTTCTCAGCCTGACAGTCCGAAGGATCTGTTTTGCCCTCAGGCACAAACATTACACAACGTTACAGTTCAGTTAATTGATATTGGCTAATTGTTGCCGAACAAAAAAGATATACAATTAAATCAGAATAGTTCGTTTCAATCCGCCGCTCCCGGAACGGACGGTGAACCAAAAGAAATGACTCTGGTTCGGCGGATCTGCATTTTTATTTTTCGCTGTGACCCTTCTGAGAATCTTTTTCCAACGGTCGCAGCCCTGTATGACAGATTTACAACTGAAAGGTTAGGTAGTCCTCATGAAGAAGAAGATCTCGCTGACTTTCATTTCCTGCGCAGCATTGCTGGCCATCGGTTTCACCAGCTATGGCATCAACGCTTCTAAATCCGAATTTCTTGATTATTCCATAACCAATCACATTGAGCTCACGCAGCCAAATGTGGATATGACCCCTCCTCTCAACACGGTGGAAAAAACGACTTATAAAGCAGAACTGATCGTCTATGGAGAAATCGAAGATCTGGAATACCGTCCTGAAAAGATCCTTCCTCAAACCATCGGCACCATCCGAATTGAAAAATGCCTGAAAGGAGATGTCGAAGAAGGATCGACGATTCAGGTTCGCAAGCAGTGCGGCTATACCACCAACAGAGCACAGAAAAAAGCCTGGCTTGGCAGTGTGCTCTCTGAAGAAGAGCTGAAAGAAGGTTCTGAAGAACCGGAAGATCTTCAGCTGGCCATCCTGCAGGGAGACTGGCCGCTGGAGAAAAACTCGAAACACGTCTTCTGTCTTTATCCCCAGAACGTCGAAGACGGAGAGACCATTTACAACATTGTCTGGGGAACGCAGTCAGAATGGATCGAAACAGCACCCGGCGCCTTTTACGAGCCTGCTGCCGTACGCAGCCATTATGACGAGGCCAGGCTTCTTCAGAAGCCATATACCTCCATGCCGCCGCAGGATGATGGAGAACTGAACAGAGGAAAAACTCTGGAAGAGCTGGTCGAACTTTACCGTAAGGCAGCAGAAAATCCTCCTGCAGAAACGGATCTTGAACCCAAAGCGTTTGCCCTTTAACTCTGCCACCCCTGAGCCCGATGATTCGTCGGGCTTTTTTCGTGGAATCCCGATCCTGCAGGCTTTTTTCCTCCATTCCCTTTCCCGGATCCAATTGCCTTGCCATAGAAAAAGCCCGGACCAGATCGATCCGGGCTTTCGGGACAAAACATCCCGTGTGTAATCATTGCAAGAACAGCAGGACTATTTCTGCTTTCTGTTTCTTCTCTTCATCCAGGCCAGAGCCGCTGCACTCAGACCAAGACCGGCAGCAGGAACGCCCAGCAGGGACAGACCTGTAGAAGGCTTGGCTGCCTTATCGGCAGAAGCAGGTTTCTTTTCATCGGCAGAGGCATCAGCAGCAGGTTTTCTGTTTTCTTCTGCATCGCCGGAGGGTTTGTCCAGAGAAGGTTCGTTTTCGTCGCCGGGTGCGGGATCCACAACGGGACGGTTGGCATCTTCCTCTTTGATCTTCTCATTGAGAGCAGCCACACGATCAGCCATGACAACAGCTTCATCGTGGGAAACTTCTGGTTTAGCCAGCATCAGATCCAGATCCGTTACCACTTCATCCACCTGCATCAGCAGAGCGCGGGAATACAGAGAACGGTTCATGGAAGCAGCCTGCACTCTGAATTCTCTCAGGCTGTCCAGAAGGGCTTCATCTGCCTTGAGTCTCATCTGCATCCAGGCACTGTTCAGGGTGGAAGCAGCAGCATCCACTTCAGCCTGACTGGCAGGCTGAGCCAGAACAGCTTCGGCACTAATCAGAGCAGCGTTCAGATTGTCTTTTCCTTCACTGATGTACAGATCCAGATCGGCATTCTTCACGGTGGTGACGATGAGATCCAGCAGAGTGGTATTGATCTCACCTGTGGAGACTTCCTTCAGAGCTGCAAAGGCGGAATGCAGAGCTTCGATGGCAGCCGGAATGGCTCCCTCTTCTCCTGGTGTTTCAGCATCCAGCAGTGCTTTGGCATTCTTCAGAGCTTCAACAAAGGCATCCTTTTCTGCACCATCTTCGTACAGCTTCAGATCCACATCCTTATAGAGATCATAGACTGCCTGCAGTCCGGCTTTTTCACCGGCCCATTCCAGTTTCTGGATGGCAGCAGACAGGTTCATCCAGGCAGTATCCACTGCACTCTGATCAGCCTTTTCATCAGCCAGGACGGCTTCGGCTTCCGTCAGAGCAGTATTGAATTCTTCCGCAATCAGAGGATGAACATTTTCCAGAGCACCGGATTCCTTCAGGGCTCTGGCGGAAACAACGGCCTCGTTCAGCAGGCTCTTGTCTGTTGTTTCTTCGGTTTCATCCGAAAGGATGAAACGGGCATCAGCCCAGTCAGCATGAGCAGACCAGGTGTTGTTGACGCCAACAACCTTCAGAGTCAGAGTGCGCACGCCGTTCAGGTCTACGGAGACTTTCTGCATGGGAACTCTGGTGCCGTTTTCTTCAAAGTGCATGGTGCCGGAATTGAAGACTTCTACGCCATCAGCCAGGACAGTGAAGCGGATGTTGGCTTCGGTGGGCTTGTTGGCGGTATCGGCATCGACACCGACATAGGCTTCAAAACGCTTGTAGCCTGCATCGGCTACGTTGTAGACGATTTCGGAATCGGCATGGGTGCCCAGACCTTTTTCGAAGACCTGCAGTTCTGTTCCATTCCACAGTGTGATGGGCTGCTTCATGGTACTCAGGTCACGTTCGGTCTTGTTTTCTGTGGGGTTGCCGTGAGATTCGGATACCCAGTCCAGATCGGACAGGTAAACGGATTTCTGGCTTTCGTCTTCCGGCTGATACAGTAGTCTGATTTCAGCAGCAGAAGCAAAATTGCGGCCGTCGCCATCGTTTTCTACACAGTAGATGCGGACGTTGGTGACTTCTGTGGTTTCAAACAGAGCCAGTTTCCAGCTCTTGTCAGATTTCCAGTCGCCGGTGCTGATGGCTTCATAGGTTTCGCCATGGTCTTTGGACACTTCAATGCGGTACTTGGTGAAGACACCGTTGTTGCCGCTGTCCTGTCTGGGCAGATAGCGCAGACCGTTGACGGGCATGGTTTCATCCAGTTCGATGTCAAACCACAGGTTTTCTCTGGCATCCGGTGTCCAGTTGGAATGCCATCTGGTGTTGGTGTCGCCATCCAGAGCCAGAGCAACAGGGCCTTCTTCCCCGGCGCGTTCTTCCACGCTGCCGGCGGTGGCGGTGTAATGGCTCACGTCGATGTCATGAGAGTCATCGGCGGGGTTGGTCTTTCTGGTGACATGCAGAACGGTTGTTCTGGTTGTACCCTTGTCAGGAGAAACGACCTGAATGCGGATTTCATTATCATCCTGCTTCAGGCTGATCTGGGCTGCAGCACTGCCGGTGCCGCTGGCCACAGTCTTGCCGTTGGCTTCTACGGTCACTTCAGCTGCTTCCATGACAGCTTCCACGCCCAGATTCAGAGTGGATTCAAAGGTTTCTGCAGTGTATTCCAGCAGAGAGGTGCTGAATTTTTCGTTGAGACGAATGGTGCCTGTCTGCAGAGAAGACAGATCAGCATTGTTGTCACCCAGGTTGCGGACAGTCAGGTTGTAAACCTTTCTGCCTGCAGGGGCTTCAGGCTGCACAACGATCTGGAACTGGTTGTCGCCGGAAGTCAGAGCAGCAGGCATGGAAACAGCCTGGCCATTCTGCAGAACGGATACGGATGCACCGGCAGAAACGGCAGATGCACTGATTTCAGCTTCAGTCAGATTGTTAACCACCGCAACCAGGTTTTCTTCATCGGCCAGATCCACAGCTGTTCCATTGACGTTCAGGCTGGCCAGATCGTTATTGGAATCGCCGGTGCGGCTGATGACAAAGCGGTAGTTGCGGAAGGTTTCGCCATCTTCGGCAGCCACATGCACTTCCAGGGTATTTCTGCCGCTGGTCAGCTGCAGTTTTCCGGATGCGGGAACAGTCTGACCGTTATAAGTCAGGGTCACACTGGCAGTGGAAGACTGCGGAACCAGATTGACATCGATTTCCTTTTCATCCAGTCCGGCGGTGGTGAAGTAGAACTGGGTATTGGGATCAAAGGCAAAGCCCTTGCTCAGTCCGGAGATTTCAGCGCTCTTCAGATAGGCGTTGGCATCGGCATGGACTTCATGTTCCATGCTGGTCATCTGCACGGCATCAGACCAGATCAGGCTGCCGCAGCCTTCAGCAGAAACGGGAACAGCTGCCACACGGATGTATTTGCCTGTCAGTTCCTGAGAAGAGAGCAGAGTTTCATTTTCGGCACCGGGAATGAGCATCCAGGGGCCCTGGGCAGAATCACTCTGAGCCCAGAAGTAACGGGTACTGCCCTGATGAACATCCGCACTGGCACGCAGGCCGCCCAGCTGTTCATCCACGGTAATGGCCACATTTTCAGCCTGCAGAGTGGATTCTTCACTCAGACTGAAGGCTTCCCCGTTCAGAGTCATCTGATCATAGACCACAACGGGGCTGGAAGAGCTGCTGCTTAAAGAAGCAAAGACAACGGAGGGGTTGTTCAGGAAAGATCCATCTACAGTTCCCAGCTCATCCCAGTCTGTTCCGTTTTCAGACCAGGAGCAGGTGATCTGGGAGCCGCTTCTGGCAAGCTTCATCCAGATGAATTCAGCAGAACCGGTTTCGGCTGCTGCGCCTTCAGATCCGTTGTCGAAGGTTTCAGAAGCAGACTGGTTCACTTCACGGACGATGGCCATCTTGTAGTTACCACTGCCGCGTTCCTTGCGTTCGATGGAAACATAGTTGTCCTGGTCATCCATGAGATAGAGGCCGTTGGCACCCCCAGGAGCCGGAAGGCACTTTGCCGCTGGTGCGGACGATGACTTCACCGTCTCCTTCAGGGAAAGCACAGACTTTCAGGGCACCGCCGGGAACCTGCTGCTGATAGAGGCCGGTTCTCTTGGTGGCGATGGCTACACCATCCCCCTGGGGATAAATATCGGATTCAGAAGCGCCGAACAGACGTTCTGCACCGGAAGCGAGAACTTTGGCAGAACGGGTTACGGAAATCAGAACACTGCCTGTATCTCCATTTGCTGCTGTGGCAGTGACGACAACAGGTCCGCTGCCTGCAGCTGTCAAGAGACCTTCTGTATTCACAGAAGCGATGCTTTCATCGGAAACGCTCCAGGTGACGGATTCGGTGGTATCAGCAGTCAGCTGAACGGATTCGCCGCTGGCTACAGATTCAGCCGCGGTATTCACCTGGAAATGACCGGCTTCCACTGCACTTTCACCCTCTACAGTGAGGGTGATGGCTTCCGTCTTATAGGTGCGCTGGCCGGTGGTCACTTCGGCATAGACCTGGGCGCTGCCGGCCTGGTGGGCACTGATGTGTCCGGCGCTGTTGATGGAAACAACAGAAGGATTGCTGGAAACGTAGTTGATCTGCACATTATCAGCCAGGTTGTTGTCGGCATTGGTTCTGGCGGCATCGTTGTTTACGGTGACATCAGAAGCCTGCATGTTGTACAGAGATATACCGGCATTCAGGCCTGCATCATAGGTGTTGTCCGCAATGTTGACGTCCTTGCATCCATTGAAGCTGAACAGACGGCCGCCGGCACTGCTGGTATTGGCAGTCACGTTCAGATCTGTGGATTCTCCGGCATTCAGAGAGGTTTTCTCCACGCTGGCCCCAAAGGTGTTGAAGGCTTCGGAACGGTAGATGGTGTTACCGGTAAAGCTCAGATCGGCAACGCTCTTGGCATTGAGAACCTGCACTGCCGGCAGATAGAACTTGTTGTCGGCAATGGTAAAGTTGGAATGCACAGTCGTATTTGTGTTAACGGTGGGGTTGGTGGGTTCCACCAGAATGGCTGTGGCTCTGGGACGGCTGAACACGTTGTCGCGGATGGTGACATTGCGGCACGGTCCGGATTCGTACCAGCTCTGGGCATCGTCAGAAATATAGATGGAAGCCATGCCCATGCCGTCAAAGTAGTTCTTCTCGATCACCACTTCACTGCGGGTGGTGCACAGAATGCCGCGGGTCGGGGTTTCCTTGAAGATGTTGTTGGCGATGTAGACATCAGGTGTATAGGTGATGTTTTCCACTACGTGGCTGTTAACCTGCACACTTTCGGGAATGGGTCTGTCCAGAGTCAGAATGATCCGGGTCAGAGAACCGGAGCCTTCGCCCATATTGCCGCCCTGGCCGTCAGGACCATCTACGGCGTTGACGGTGCGGATGGAATCATCCACGGTGATCATGTCGCCCTTGGTCATGAATTCGATCTGGTCACCCACAAAGTAGTTGGGGAAACCGGCGGTTTCATTGTGCATGTAGGTGACTTCAATCTTGTTCTCGGAAATAATCCGGGTCACCTGGTTGAAGGTGCCATGAATATTGATGGGGTCATCATGAGGATTGGAGAAGGTGCAGTTCTGAATGTCGATCTTGCCCTTGCATCCGGACATCTGAATGAAGTCAGCGAAACCGGCAGTGGTTCTGCCCTTTTCTCCGGGTGCTTCAAAGTCCACGTCATTCAGGGTGATGTTTTCAGAATGCTGGCCCACCATGCCAAAGCCGTGAAGGTATTCGATGTCGATGTTTTCCAGGTTGATATCCTTGCTCTTCCAGAAGAAGGTGCCCGGTGTATCGCGCAGGGTATAGCGCATCTGATAGCACAGACCGGGGCGGCCCTGGCTGCTTCTGGAGCTGTAATTGAATTTCAGACGGTTGTTGCCCAGGTCCTCAATGGAGGTCACGTTGGAGAACAGGCCGTTGCCTTCTCTCTGGGTCAGACCGGTCTTTTCGTCATAGGTCTGGGTATAGCCCAGTCCGTTGGTGGCCGTCCAGTATCTCTGCCCCGTATAGGGAGATACATCAGACAGCCAGGTAATGGTAGTTCCTGAAATCTGGTAATTGTAGCATTCGGGAACATAGACGATGGCGGAGTTGCCGTCGGTCTCTTCCACGGTCACGTCGATGACGGTGGGCACTTCAAAGTCAGTGGAATAGTTCTTGAAGGTGATGTTTTCAGAATTGATGGCGACAAATTCTGTCATCTTGCCATGGAAAACCAGTTCGGATCCATCACCGTCAATGGTGACGTCCTGCATGTCTTCCACAAGAATTCCAATTTTCTTGTCCTTGACGCTGGAATTGGTTCCGGCCGTATTGGAAACGTACAGTTCCCTTTCCGGTGCCTGATCGGGATACAGATCATAGCGGCCTTTGGGGAAGCGGACGGTGACGGGACCATCAATTTCCTTCGCTTTGGCCAGAGCTTTTTCCACAGCGGGTACACTGTCCTGTCCGCCGACGGGATCCGCACCAAAATCGGTGACGTCGATCACGGTTTCTGCAGAATAGGCGTACAGATTCATGAAGGGAATACTGTTCAGGCACATTCCTGCAGACAGCAGAATGGACAGCGCTCTTTTGCTTTTGCGCATAATTTCTCCTTGTCTTGTTTTCTCTTATCTAGTGCAATATATGCATAGCGCTTTCAGCGTAACATGGGCAGGAGATTTTTTCATCAGGATTTTTTATGTTCGAGGAAGTGCTGAATTTTATATGATCCGATTCACTTTTTTGTCACTTTTTCCTGTTTTTTCCACTATTTTTCTCTTTCCAACCAATTTCCCCATTTCCAGAGGCGTTTTCCGCATTTCATTCCATTCATTTTCCAACACTACAAAAAAGCAGCCGGAGATTTTCCGGCTGCCAGTTTCTGATTCAATTTGATGAAGCTACTCTTCTGTTTCAGCAAAGAGACCATAGTGATCGGAGATCACTTCTTCGTCTTCTCCGTTGAAGCAGGTTCTGAAGTGTTTTGCCTTGGTGGGCAGGTTGCAGAAGATGAAGTCAATGCGCATGGCATCGGGTGTATTTTCATCTTCCTTCCAGCCGTCGATGGCTTTGGTGACGGTGAAGCCGCCCTGTTTGTTGAAGTCACTTTCTTCAAACAGGTCATGCCATCCATCCTGGATGATCAGGTCATAGCCTTCATGACGCTTGTTGGCATCGGCGTTGAAATCACCCATCAGGTAGATCCTGTCATCGTGGCCAAGATATTCCTGAAGTTTTTTCCACTGCCATTTGAAGGGTTCCTTTTCATCATGCCACCAGCCCATGTGTACACAGACGAACCGGCCGTCTTCCGTGAAGAGCTGCAGCGCCTTGCGGGTTCTCCAGTCTTCATAGTTGTCTTCTGCAGAGAGCAGAAGGGCATCGGTCTGAATGATGGGCTTGCGGGTGAAGATGGCCAGACCTTCATCGAAGCGGTCATAGCCAATCTTGACAGGAAGCCAGGCAAAGTAATAATCCATTCCCATTTCTTTGAGCAGGTTGTAGACAGCCAGAGCATGGTTGTCCTCTTTGAGAGGCACCTGATCCTGGGTCATGACGAGATGTGCTGGTGGGGCAGTCACGGGTTTCGCGTCAATGCTCTGATTGACTTCCTGCAGTGCAATTACGTCGGGCTGCAGCTTGGCTACAGCTTCGGCAAACTTTTTCTGTTTGTCTGCCATATTCTCTTCAGCAAGAGAATGGGTATTCAAGGTAAGAAGCTTCAAAATGTTCATCTCCTAAAGAATGTCGTTGATGTCTGATTTCAGGACGTCGGCTTTCGGACCGTAGATAGCCTGAATACCATTGTCCTTCTTGACCAGACCCATGGCGCCTTCTTTTTTCCACTCATCCACATCGGCAACCTTGTCAGCATCTTTGACGGTTACGCGCAGACGGGTCATGCAGGCATCGACGAGAGTGATGTTCTCGCGTCCGCCCAGCAGAGCAATAATTCTTTCGGGCTGACCATCGCCGCCCTTGCCGCTGCCCTTTGTATCGGATTCAGCAGCATCATCCGCATTGGACTGGTAGTTGCCCAGACGTCCGGGAGTTGCGTAGTGGAACTTGCCGATCATCCAGTAAGCCACGAAGTAACCGATGACGAAGAAGACAATGCACGCGATGATGAAGTTGATGATGTCACCGCCCAGACCGGCTTTCAGAGACATGGGAACGCGGGTGAGGAATTCCAGGTTTCCGAAGGAATGCAGGCGCAGATTGAAGATTCCAGCCAGAGCAAATGCGCAGCCCTGGAGAATAGCGTAAACAATATAGAGAGGCATGGCACAGAACATGAACATGAATTCCATGGGTTCTGTAACACCTGTCAGGAATACAGCCAGAGCGATGGAAATGAACATGCCCTTGTACTGTTTTTTCTTATCGGGATCGACACGTCTGTACATGGCGTAGCCGATACCCATCAGCAGACCGGTTGCACCGATCATCTGTCCGACTTTGAAGCGGGCAGGTGTAACGGTGGACATCAGGTTCTGGTAGCTCGCCATGTCACCGGCATCCTTGAAGTTGATCAGGTCATTGACCCATGCCAGCCACAGGGGATCCTGTCCAAATACCTGGCTGCCAGCGTTGGCACCGGTCATGATGGTGTAGGTTCCGCCGAAGGATGTGTAGTTCATGGGGATCGTCAGCATGTGGTGCAGACCGAAGGGCAGCAGCAGACGTTCCAGAGTACCGTAGATGAAAGGTGCCAGGATTGGAGAAGTCTCGGAAGAGTTGGCAATCCAGATACCGAAGTTGTTGATTCCCAGCTGTACGATGGGCCATACCACAGCCATAATCAGTGCTACGACTACGGACCATACGATAACAACCATGGGCACGAAACGCTTTCCGTTGAAGAAGGAAAGAGCATCGGGCAGTTTGCGATAATTGTAGTACTTGTTGTAGATGATACCGCCCATGAAACCGGCGATCATACCTACGAAGACACCCATGTTCAGAGCCGGAGCACCCAGAACGGAAACGAAGTAGCCGTCAACAGGGATGGTCTGTCCAAACAGGGTATGGGTTACTGCATTGGGGTCGGACAGCATGGCGTTGGTGACGCCGAAGATCTGTCCGGTAATGTTGTTGACCAGAATAAAGGCAATGGCTGCCGCAAAGGCACCGCCGGCTCTTTCCTTGGCCCAGCTCCCACCGATGGCGATGGCAAACAGAAGGTTCAGGTTGTTAATGATGGCCCATCCGATGTTTTCCATGACCACACCAATGGTGTAGATCACGGACAGATCGGCACCGGCCATTTCAACCAGCTTACCAATGGAAATGCACAGACCGGCAGCCGGCATAACGGCGATAACCACCATCAGTACTTTTCCGAATTTCTGCAGAGTATCGAAATTGATGAAGCTCTTCTTGGCTTTCTTGCCTTCCTTCTTCAGCTCTTTCTTCTCTTTTTTGTCTTCTTTTTTCTCAGCAGCTGTTTCAGTTTTGGCAGGAGCAGTTTCCACTGCTGGTTCTTCAGCGATGTCCAGAGTCAGAACAGTGTCCTGACCACCTTTCACATCACCCAGGCTGGCTGAGAGAGTCGCTTTGTCAGCCCCTCCGCAGATAATCACCGGAGTAATGGCATTGACGTTCTTGTCCTTGAGCAGGTCCAGGTTGGCTTCAGCAACCAGCTGGCCTTTTTTCACCTTGTCGCCCTGCTTGACCAGAACCTTAAAGGGTTCGCCGTTCAGGCCCACCGTTTCGAGACCAAAGTGAACCAGTACGTCCACACCGTTCTCATCTGTGTAGCCAATGGCGTGCTTTGTGGGTGCAACGGATGCAACTGTTCCATCCACGGGGCTGTAAATCTTACCGTCACTGGGGATGATGGCACAGCCATCACCCATCATTTTCCCGGAGAATACGGGATCTGGTACTTCTTCCAGAGCCACAACTCGTCCGGAGACAGGGGCAACAATGAGAATCTGCTGCACTCTGTTCTTTTTTTCCATGAGTGTCTCCCTCCTTTTCTGCAATTTTAAATAGACATTCATGCATGCAACGCCTTTCTTGCATTGCTGTTTGCATGCAAATAGTATTGCATCAATGAGCAGTTTGCAAGATGAAATCGCTTTTTCCGTCCAATCAGCCCTGTTTGAGGCAGAAAATTTGCAATTTTCCTATTTTCAGCAGTTAGTTGCATTATTATTTGCATATTTTCAGGGAATAATCTTTAATAGTGCTTGAAAACCATTACAGCCCTATTACAGGGCTGTCGTTCTGTACGGAAAGGAGCCTGATTCATGGCTGTTACCATCAAGGATGTGGCTGCCCTTGCCGGGGTGAGTCCATCAACTGTCTCCAGGACCTGCAACAATTCCCCTCTGATCAGTGAGAAAACCCAGGCCAGAGTCCGGGCTGCCATCAAGGAGCTTGGCTACGAGATTCCCGTCTCCACCCCTGCCGAGCAGAGTGAGCCCAAACCCAGTTCCTCACCGGATGTCATCGGCATCATCCTGCCTCCCGAAGATGATGACCAGATGGAAAACCCCTTCTATCTGGAAGTGATCCGGGGCATCTCCCGGTTCTGCAATGATTCGGGATGCATCAATACCATCGTGACCGGCAAGGATGACAACGAACTGCTCAACGCCATCAGCACCATGGTGAAATCAAAGCTCGTATCTTCCTTTATCCTGCTGTACTCCTCCAGCACCGACGGCGTGGCGGAGTATCTCTTTGATGAAGAAGTTCCCTATGTTCTCATCGGCAAGCCCTTCGTTCATCAGAATGAAACGGTGTGCGTAGACAATGACAACATAGCAGCCGGCCAGGATGCCACCAGCTATCTCATCGAAAGAGGACATAAGCGCATCGCTTTCCTGGGACGGGAAGCCGGACCGGCCTATTCCGTCGCCAGACGAAACGGCTACCGGCTGGCTCTGACCGATGCCGGTCTGCCCCTCAATGACCAGCTGTGTCTGGAAATGAGTCCGTCGGAAGAAGACATGGTCTGGCAGCTTCGGGGATTGCTCAGTCTGCCCGAAGACCAGCGGCCTACAGCCATTCTCATCGCCGATGACATGTATCTTCTGATTCTCAAGCAGCTCTGCCACGAGCTGGGTCTGCGGATCCCGGAAGATATCTCCATTATTTCCTTCAACAACTCCATCTTCTCCCGCATGAGCACACCCCGGATCACCTCCGTGGATGTCAGCTCCGTGCAGCTGGGCACGGAAGCCGCCAACCAGGCCGTTCTGCGCCTGCACAACCCTTCCCTGCTGCCCTCCAAGATTCTGGTTCCCTATGTGCTGCTGCCAGGCCAGTCCGTGGCGGATCTGCGCCGGCAGGAAGACCAGATAAAGCAGTAACTCCCGTGAACTGCAGAAGGTCCCCAAAATGGACAGTCACATTCAAGTGATCATCCAGATTGGGGACCTTTTCATTTGGAAGAGGAGTAATCAGAAGAAATCCAGGCAGAAACAGGAAATCCTCCATGGCAGCTGACCAGAAAAGCCATCTTTCGACCAAATAAGCCAACATTTTTTCACAGCCGGTTCTTTCTGGTTTAATAACAGTGAAAGGATAAAGGAGGGAAATGGTCAGAAAGTATCCATCATTTTTCCGGTACTTTTTGCAGCAGTATGAACAAGAACACGAAACTTCTTTTGATCGCAGCAGCAGGATTCATCCTTGGAATGATCCTGAGCTTCTCCACTCCTCTGTTTCCTGGAGGAGAAGAAGCCAGAATCTGGATTTTTTCTCTTTTGCTTCTGATTCTGATCCTGGTTCTGGTGGTCTATCAGAGATCGAAAAAACAGTCGAGAGGATAACCGGCTGGTTCCCTGCAGAAGAATTCTCTTCTGCTGCCAGACAGCAGCAAAAATCTGCTTTTGATTCCAGTTGTTATAAAATCGCCCGCCATGCATTCATGGCCGTCCCAAAGAAGCCCCGAGAAGATGTCCCGGGGCTTTTACATGCGGTTTTCGTTCTGACCAGAGTTTGAAAAATGAAGACGAAGTTTCTCAGAAACCGGTTGGTCTGATGCAGGAAAGAAAAGAAATCAGCTGGCAGCTTCCGCTTCCTGGTGTTTATACAGGAAGATCTTCTGGCAGGCTTTTCTGTGCCAGATCCAGGTCAGAGAAAGAACCACCATATTCAGTCCTGCCCCGCATACCATCACCCAGGGAGCAGGGAGCAGATCACCCAGCCAGCCAAAGAGAACGGTGAGCACAGCGGTCACCCCATAGAACAGCAGATTCTGGAAGCTGTTGATGCGGGCCCGCATGGTGCCAGGAATATAGGTCTGAATGGCTGCCGCCCGGATGGTGTAGGTAGTCGATCCCAGAGCGCCCACCAGGCAGCGGTTCACCAGCATCAGCGGATACTGAATGAACAGCAGAATGGCATCCATGAGATTGTAGACAATCATGACCATGAGGCTGAAACCATACTTTTTCTCCGGTTTCATGGACTTGAGATACTGTGCCGTGCTGCCCAGTGCCCGGCCAATGCTTTCCGCTACGGAAAAGGCGGAAAAGAGCAGCGGACTCAGGCCAGGGGCTGTGGAAAACCAGGCTATCAGGGCCGGAGAGCAGGAATTGGATATGCCGTTGGAAAAAGCGGAATAGCCAAAGAAGGACAGCAGGCCGGGTTCGTGTTTCAGATAGGATCCTGCTTCCCGAAGATCCCCCATCCAGGCTTTCCAGCTGAATCCCTTGGTTCTTCTGGGCAGATCCTTTTCCAGCCGGATACGGCTGTCCAGAAAAGCAGCCAGCAGAGACAGCAGTCCCTGGAGCAGAAGCAGGGGCGGGATGCCGATCCACTGCAGGATGACGGCAGCCAGAGGCATCATGAGAATATTCAGAAACGGATAAACCATGGAGGCTGCCGCATAGCTTCTCTGCTCTTCTCCGGGAGTGATGACCATGGGCAGAATGGAATCAAAGGCCAGTTCATCAATCACGGCAGCACAGGCCAGAAGCATGGAATACACCAGATAGGCCGGATAGGAAAAGGGCTGAATGAGCAGCCAGAGTCCCATGACCAGATACAGAATGCCATTGATGAAATCTCCCCAGATCAGGGCGGGTTTTCTGGGCAGCCGGTCCAGCAGCGGACCGGCAGTCAGGGGCACGATGAGAGAGGGCACCAGTCTGGCTGTCAGCACCAGAGCCGACAGCAGCACCGATCCGGTTTCAAAGAAAGCCAGAAAGGACAGGCCATAGCTGGCGGCTACCCCGCCTGCAGCACCGGCAATGGTGCCGCCAATGAGAAATGAAAAATTTCTGTTCCAGACCCTGCGCCGGTCTGAAGAGGATTTTTTGCCAGCCGTTCTGTGGAAACGGCTGTTTTTGGATGTGTTTTGTTCTTTGTTGTTCATACCTGCAGTATGCAGGAGAACCTGTAATTATTTAAGCGTTCGTTGTTGGGAAATAATCCATCAAATCAGCCCTTTACCGGCTCAAACAGGCTCAATTTGGAAAAATGCTCCAGCACGTCCACCAGGCGGGCGTACTGTCTGGAGGTTTTCAGCCACTGAATGACCCAGGGCAGGTAGAACTGGGCAAATCCTTTGTGAATGTCCGTCTGGCTCAGCTCATCGAACAGCGACATGAGCTTTCTGCCGTATTCTTCCTGATGGAGCCAGTCCGCATGCTCCAGACGGTACCTTGTCACATCGATCATGCGGCCGGTCATTTCATCAGACCATCCGTCACTGTCTGCGTTCCGGGCCTGATCCAGCAGAGCCAGGGCTTTTTCGGGATTGCCCAGCTGTTCATAACAGATGGCCAGCTTGTTGAGGGGCATGCGGGTATCCAGGCTGCGGATCTTTTCCAGGTATTCCCGCGCCTGGTCAAAGCGGCCCACACTCATCCAGGTGCAGCCCAGATTGTAGTAAATCTCATCCAGAAAAGGCCACGCTTCCAGGCGCAGATACATTTTTTCGGCCCGCTTCATATAACGGAAAGCTGCCTGCAGATCCATGAGATTGCTGGAGACCATCCCCTGAAAGGTGCTGATTTCCGCCATGAGCAGCAGCTCCCCTTCCTCTGCCGCCTTTTCATACGCCTGCACGCCGATTTCCAGCACCCGGGTTTCACTGCCTCTTTGCCGGTACAGGCCATCCATGCAGAACTGCATGATCCAGGCATCCGGCTGCAGAAGCAGCACCTGCTCATATTCCCTGTTCAGAATCCCGTAAAGCATCCGGTCCGTCCGGTTCATGAGAGACTGAGCATCCTCCAGCAGTTTCCAGGAATCATCCTTTTTGAACAGCCCCAGAAGCAGCAGCCAGGTCAGATCCGGCAGTTCTCCCTGTTCTTTTCTCTGCGCTTCCAGCTGTTCCAGCAGGCAGAGCGCATCATAAGTCTGCCCGGCCTGCAGCAGTTTCCAGAGTTCTTCTCTTCTCTGATTCCAGCCGGCATTTCCATTCATCAAAGACACATCCAGCCTTTTGGCCAGCAGCCCCAGAATTTCTTCCGAGCCCACCGCTTTGCCAGATTCAATTTTGGACAGCGTGGAGACGGCACAGATGCCCTTGCACACCGATTCCTGACTCCATCCCTTTTCCAGACGCTCTTTCTTCAGCAGCAGACCGGCCCACTGCAGCTCGCGGTTTCGCTGGGCACTCTGCTCCAGATCTTTGTTTGTTTCCATGGCGTTTTTCCTTTTCTGTTCTGTTAATGGAGGCATTATGACATGAAAAAGCCGCAGCCGGCAAAGAAGCCGGAACTGCGGTGAAGAATTCATGAATTCACAATGTTGAGGTCTCAGAACGAATCAGCTCTGAGCCGTCTTCTTCTGCACCTCATTTTTCGGGTGACGCCTGGAGAAGACACCGCCCCGGGGATGAAGCAGACGGCTGGGGGTATCGGAAGCCCGCTTGCGGGACATCCACATGCCCGGGATCAGCAGAAGCAGCACGGGCAGCAGTTACAGACGACCTGCCAGCATATCAAAGGACAGCACCAGCTTGGAGAAGTCCGAAAAATGAGAGAAGTTGCTCATGGGACCTACCAGCTGCAGGCCGGGACCGATGTTGTTGAGGGTGGCTGCGACAGCGGTGAAGCTGGTAATCAGATCATAGCCGTCCAGGCTGACCAGCAGCACGGAGAAGATGAAGATCAGCAGGTACACCGAAAGAAAGACGGTAACCGAACGGATGACTTCATGGGGAATGATCTTGCCATCCATGCGGGAACGGTACACGCTGCGCGGATGCAGCAGGGTATGGAATTCCTTCTGGATGCCCTTGAACAGAATGATGATGCGGCTGACCTTGATGCCGCCCCCTGTCGAACCGGCACAGGCCCCCACAAACATCAGCAGAACCAGAATGGCACAGGCAAAGGTGGTCCACTGGTTGAAGTCTGCGGTGGCAAATCCCGTGGTGGTGATGATGGATGCCACCTGGAAGAAGGCATGATGGATCGCCTCCCAGGCATTGGGAAACAGATACCCGCAGCTGATGGCAATGGCTCCGGTAGACAGAGCGATGATCACCAGATAGGTGATAACTTCCTCGGAATGAAAGGCTTCCTTCACCCGGCCTTTCACCAGGAAGAAATAGGTGTTGAAGTTGATGCCAAAGAGCACCATGAAGATGGCAATGATGGCCTGCTGCAGCATGGAATAATCGGCCATGCCCGAATTGCGGACCGCAAAGCCTCCGGTGCCCGCCGTACCCATGGTAATGGTCAGGGAATCAAACAGCGGCATGCCGGTAAGCAGCAGCAGAACCACCTGGATCAGAGACATGACCAGATAAATCTTGTACAGATACTTGGCACTGTCCCGCACCCGGGGAACCAGCTTGCCCACATCCGGACCGGGGGATTCCGCCTTCATCAGCTGCATGAAGCTGCCGCCCTTGCCGGGCAGAAAAGCCAGCAGGAACACCAGCACACCCATGCCGCCGATCCAGTGGGAAAAGGAGCGCCAGAACCGGGAAGCATAACTTAAGGCTTCCACATCCGAGAGCACGGAAGAACCCGTGGTGGTAAAGCCTGAAACGATCTCGAAAAAGGCATCGATATAATGAGGAATTTCTCCGGACCACATGAAAGGCAGAGCCCCGATCAGAGAAAGCACAATCCAGGAGAGAGCCACCGCAATCATGCCGTCCTTGGTCTGCAGGGTCCGGTTCTTGCGGGGAATCAGCGAGGTCATCCCGGCCATGATCAGGCAGATCACAATGGCGCCTAAAAAGGAGAGCGCCACTCTCATGTTGCCTTCACACAGGGCAATTCCCAGAGGCACCACCATGAACAGCGCCTCAAAGGCACAGACCCAGCCGAGAATAAACAGGATCATGGCATAGTTCATCGCTGCAGGCCTCCTCTGGATTCCAGAATATCCTTCACATCACACATGCCGGTGGCCTTGGTGATGACGATGACCCGGTCATCGGCCTGAATGGAGTCAGAGCCGCGGGGAATGAACACCCGGCCTTCCCGTTCGATGAGGGCAATGAGCACGCCGGGTTTCAGGTTCAGCTTGGACAGAGACACATTGGTCACCGGGGAATCTTTGCGGATCACAAATTCCAGGGCTTCAACCTTATCGCCAGCCAGGCGGTGGAGGGTTTCCACATTGGAACCGACGGTGTTGGCCATGGTTCTGGCGTAGCGCAGAATGCTCTGAGCGGTCATTTTCTTGGGGTTGATGATGGTATCCAGATCCAGATCGGAGATGACTTCATCAAATCCGATGCGGTTGATCTTGGTGATGGTTTTCATGCGGGCCCTGCTTTTGGCATACAGAGAGAGGAAGACGTTTTCCTCATCCAGGCCGGTGAGAGCCGCAAAGGCATCCACATCTGCCAGGCCTTCATCCAGCAGCAGCTTCTGATCGGAGCCGTCGCCATGGATGACGTTGACGAAGGGCAGCTTTTCAGCGATGTTGGTGCAGGCATCCAGATCCTTTTCGATGATGGTGACATGGATTTTGCTTTTCTCCAGCATCTTGGCCAGATAGAAGGCAATGCGGCTGGCCCCGATAATAATGATGTCCCGGACGGTGTTGGTGGGCACGCCGATCTGTTCAAAGAAGGACAGAGCTTCCTTGGGAGTGCCGGCAATGGAGACCAGATCCCTTGTCTGCAGAACGAAGTCACCATCGGGGATGAAGACTTCCTCGCCTCTTTCCACCACGCACACCAGAATGTTGGCGTGCAGCTGTCTGACCACATCCCGCACGGGCATGCCATCCAGAGGAGAATTGTCCCGGATGCGGAATTTCAGAATTTCCGAACTGCCTCTGGAAAAGGTGTCCACATTGATGGCTGCGGGAAAGTGCAGCACCCGGAAGATTTCTTCGGCTGCAGCCTGTTCGGGATTGACCACCATGGCCAGATCCAGCACCCGGCCCAAAAAAGAAAGGGCGTCCTGGTATTCGGGATTGCGCACCCGGGCAATGGTGGCACAGGAACCGGCCCGTTTGGCCAGCAGGCAGCAGAGCAGATTGACTTCATCATTTCCCGTCAGGGCAATGAGCAGATCTGCCGTTTCCACACCGGCTTCCTTCAGGGTTTCATGGCTGATGGCATTGCCAATGCAGCCCAGCGCATCGCTTTCCAGAGCGGTTTCTTCCACCCGGTCAGCCTTGGTATCAACAACGACAATGTTGTGGCCTTCTTCCGAAAGCTCGCGGGCCAGAAAAGAGCCTACCTTGCCGCATCCCACAATGATGATTTCCATATTCTGTTCCTTTCCACAGCCTCGCCATGACCCTCCCGTAAAATTCCACAGAATAACCAGGGGGACAGTCGTGAACGGGCAGAGCTTCTAAGAGGCTCTGCCCGTTGGTCTGAATTCGTTCTGATTATAACCGCTTCCCATTTTCTTCGACAATTTCCCGTCAAAAATCAGTTATTTTGAGCCGTTTGTCTGATTTTTGGCATCCAGGTTCTGGCGGATTTCTCCCAGCGCCTGCAGGGCAATATGCAGATCTTCTTCGGAAAGCTCCGGTTTCTGCAGCATCATGAAGCCCGTCATGGCACTTCTGGCCACGTAGGGATCCTTCAGTTCGTCCTGAGTGAAGCTGGCTACCAGATGAGCCAGGGTTTCCCGGTCCATGAAGTACTTTTCTTCCCGGCTGATTTCGGCAGCCAGGTTTTCCAGAGGCCAGGTTTCGTTGTGCTCGGTGCGCACGGCCATCAGCGGTCTTTCCACACCCGCTTCCTTCAGACTGGCCAGCAGAGCTTCCGCTCCTTTCTGGTCGATATCTTCATCCACAAACAGAAAGGCTCTGCCATTTGCAGGCTTCAGTTCTCTGCTCTCTTTTCTTTCCCGCAGCTGGGCAGCTGAAAAAGCCAGATCTTCATCGCCGATCACCAGCACGGGCACTTCTTCCAGCCCTTTCATATACTGGCTGGCCAGACGCTCATCATTTCCGGAATACAAAATCACCATACAGTTATTGTCCTTTCTGTTACCATGATTTCAGGAGGATTTTCCCTATGAAAAAAGCCCTGCGTCTTCTCCTGGTCTTCTGCACGGCCATCTGCCTGGCAGGATGTTCCAAAGACCAGAAAACCAAAGACACCGATACGTTCTTTACCGCCCTGAACCATCTGTTCGAAGCCCAGACTCTGCAGCTGGATGGCAATGTGGCCTTCAACGATACCGCGGGAACCTTCGGGTTCTGGCTGGATCAGAAAGGCCGGCTTTCCCTGGCCCTGGAAATTGAACCGGAAGGAGCGAAAAGTATCGCTTTTTACATCCGGGATGGTAAAACCTATCTGAATTACATGGGAACCAAGACCCAGTCCATTGTGCAGAATATTGGTCTGAAAGACGATTCAAAGCTCAGCCTCTACAATCCGTTCCTCAATCTGAACAGAAGTGAGAGAGCTGCTCTGTTTGATTCTATATCGAGAAATGGAAATGAATACACTTTTGTGATCAACCGAAATAAACTGCAGGCTCTGCTGGACTCCTACGGCTCCCTGTCCCTGGACAAGGCGGAGATGAGTGCGGTCATTGAAGAGGGTGAACTGAAGGAGCTGACCCTGGAAGTCAGCGGTGCCATCAACATCACCGGTGATCCGGCGACGGTTGCCCTGGATACCCAGATTCACACGGAAGCAATGAACGAATCCATCACCATTCCCTATCCGGATGATCTGGAGCAGTATGCCAGATAGCCAGCTTTTCTGGTCTGTCCGGCAGGAAAAGGAAGAAGTGAAAGTATGCAGTCGATCCAGACGATTTTTAAAATAGGCCCGGGACCCAGTTCCAGCCACACCTTTGGCCCCATGATGGCCTGCCGCGATATCTTACAATCCGCACCCGAAGCCGACCGCTTCGAAGTCGTTCTCTATGGCTCTCTGGCCCTGACGGGCAAGGGGCATCTGACGGACAAGATCATCAAGAAAACCCTGCGTCCCCACCCGGTGGACATTCAGTTTGATTTTAAGGAAAGACCCGAACATCCCAATACCATGATCATACGGGCTTTCAGGGGCGATGAAAAAATCGCCGAAAAAACCTATGTCTCCATCGGCGGAGGCAAAATCATCATTGACAACCAGAGACCCCCGGAAGCCCGGGACATCTACCCGCTGACCACCCTGGATGAAATCCAGGACTACTGCAAGGCCCATTTCCTGCGGCTGGATGAATATGTCACCGAGATTGAAGGGCCCAAAGTGGATGCCTGGCTGCAGAAGATCTATACAGCCATGATCAGCAGCGTCAAAAAAGGCCTGTCCAAAACCGGCACCCTGCCCGGCTCCCTGAAACTGGACCGGGTGGCCTATGCCCTGTATGAATCCGCCCTGAGCTGTGAAGATCCCGCTGACCGCAACGCCCTGCTTCTGCAGTCCTATGCCTATGCGGCCAGCGAACAGAACGCTTCCGGCGGCACCGTGGTCACCGCTCCCACCATGGGCGCCTGCGGCGTGCTGCCCGCTCTGGTCTATCACTATTCCATCGATCTGGGCTATCCCAGAAAGATCATTCTCAACGCCCTGAAGGTGGCCGGCCTCATTGGCAACCTGATTCAGGAAAATGCCACCATCTCCGGAGCCAAGGCAGGATGCCAGGCGGAAGTGGGCGCTGCCTGTGCCATGGGAGCTGCCTTTGTGGCTTCCGCCAACCGGCTCAACAACGACCAGATTGAGTGTGCCGCCGAGATCGGCCTGGAACATCATCTGGGTCTGACCTGCGATCCCGTGGGCGGCTATGTGATGATCCCCTGCATTGAACGCAATGCGGTGGCTGCCACCCGGGCGGTGGATGCGGCCAGACTGGCCCGCTATATCCGCAACGTCAAGCGAAACCGGGTTTCCTTTGACATGGTGGTCCACACCATGAACCTGACAGGCAAAAAGCTGCCCATGGAACTCAAGGAAACATCCCTGGACGGGCTGGCCGTGGTGGTTCCCCAGGAACCGGATGGCTGTCCAAGATAAAGACCAAACCGAAAAAAACAAAGCTCGAATCCCATCTGCCCAGGCAGCAGAGAGATTCGAGCTTTTTTCGTACAGGCAGAGAAGACTAGTTCTTCTTCATCTGCTCCATGGCTTTTTTGAGGGCTTCCAGATACTTTGTGCCATCTTCTTCCATGTGGTATTCGCCCATTTCAATGGACGGCTTCTTTTCTCCATGGAAATCCGAACCGCAGGTAATGAGCAGACCGTGCTGATTCGCATAGTCTTTGTACCATTCAATCTGTTCGGGGGTGTGGTAGTTGGAATAAGCTTCCAGACCCATGGCACCGGCTTCCTGCACTTTCTGCAGGGCTTCTTCATTGTGATAGAAGGTCTTGAAGGGGTGGGCGATGATGGGCACGCCGCCGGCGGCTCTGACTCTGGCAATGGAATCCAGCAGATCGGGGAATTCTACGGGAACATACAGATCCGTACCGTTCTGGCACTTGTCCCAGAAGAAGTTGACGGGAGCGGGATCGCTGCGTTCTCCCCCTTTCAGATAGGGGCGCAGCTCTTCGATTTCCTGTGCTTTTGGATCGGCAAAGATGGTGTCCATGAGGGTAAACCAGGGATTCTTGCCGGCAGCACGGCGGATGACGTCTTCTTCATCCACGTCGATGCCGTATTTGCCGGTGACCTTCACCACACGGGTATGGAAGGCATCGTTCATGATCTTGTCGGCCTGGGCTTCCAGAGAAGTGATCCAGGGATCGTCCAGATCAATGCCGTAGCCCAGCAGATGAACACCGCTGTCACCCAGGTTGGTGGTGATTTCAATGGCAGGCAGCACTTCAATGCCCTGCTCTTTTCCCTTCTGGATGATTTCTCTGACTTTGGCCACGCTGTCGTGGTCGCACAGGGCGATGGTGTCCAGGCCCTTCTCTTTAGCCATGGCCAGCAGTTCATCCACGCTCAGCTGGCCGTCGCTGGACTGTTCGGAATGCATATGCAGATCAAATTTCATGGGGTTTGCCTCTTTTCTAACGGCTGTTTTCTGCCAGTGACTTTTCGGGGGAAGCAAAAACAGCTCTCTGACCCTGCCTGCGATGGCAAGGCCCAGTTTTCGATGATTTTCAGGATTCATGTGCAGGTGATCGATGTCAGATGCTTTGGCATACTCTGCCGCATTGAGAAAAGCGGCACCATACTGCCTGGCGACCTCTTCATAGAAGCGGGCCAGCCGTCCGGATTCCCGCAGGCTTCTTTCGTCAAAGGCTTCGCGGTCTTCTTCCACCAGGCCTTTCCCCAGCAGAATGGGAGAAACCACCAGTACAGCCGGCATGGGGGTATCCTTCCACAAAGCCGGATTGCGCACCGTCTGCAGATAGGCTTCCATGCCTTTGGCCAGATAGGAAGCACTGGCGTGATAGACGCTTTTGAGATCGTTGGTCCCCAGCATAATGATCACCAGATCCAGGGGTTTGTGAGACATGAGCAGGGTTTTGAAGGTGTCAAAACCGCACTTTTCCGGAACGAACACATCCCGGAAGATGCTGTTGCGGCCATTGAGGCCTTCCTCGATGATTTCCGCTTCTGGAAGCTCCTGGGCCAGCACTCTGGTCCAGCGCTCCGGAATCCGGATGCCGCTGCCTGGCATATAGCCCCAGGTGTTGGAATCGCCATAACACAGAATTCTCATAGCCTCTTCTCCTTTTCTCATCCACTGCTACTGTAACAGACAAACGCCGGCCTGCTTTGCCGTCTTTTGTGAGAATCAGCAGGCCGGAAAGAATGTAAGCGTTAAAAAGACAGGGGACCAAAGCCTTCAGTTTTCCCCTGTTCTGCCGCATAAAAAGCCGGAAAAGCGTGCGTGCTCTTCCGGCTCTGGTTCCAGAACTTTCCATGAAGGAATGTCAGATTCTGAATATTCTATTCCTGGGTATGGGGTTCGAAGGACTGGGATTCAGTGACTTCAAAGCCGTTTTTCTCCAGGGCTTCATTGAGTCCGGCAGGGGCTTCGCCTCTGGTTTTCACCAGCAGCTTGGCTACGCCGTTTTCATTGTCATAGACACCCACGGTGGTAATGCTGGTGTCCTGATCAGCGAACACATCGCCCAGCTTGGCCAGAGCACCGGTTTCGTCCTTGACCTTCAGAGTCAGACGGGTGCCGGATTCCTTCCAGCCCAGCATGTTCAGGAAGGCTTTGAAGACGTCATTCTGGGTCAGAATGCCGGTAACCTTGCCGTCCTGATTCACAACAGGCAGGCAGCCGATGTCATGCTGGAGCAGTTTTTCCGTGGCTTCTTCCAGCAGAGCGTCTTCTTCAATGGAAACGGGGCGTTTCTTCATGACGGTCTTGACGTTGGTTTTGGCCAGCAGATAGTTCAGCTCGTAAATGCTGAGGGAGGTGGCAGACTGGTTGGCACTGATCATGCCTTCGGTAATGAGGCCCACCAGACGGCCTTCCTGATCGATGACAGGAATACGGTGAATGTGATTGAACCGCATCAGATCGATGGCTGCGGTGATCTTCTCGGTGGGATCAATGCAGATGGGATCTGCGGTCATAAAATCGCGTACACGAAACATGGAATTCTCCTTTGAACGGATGGCTCATCCATCCGGATGCTCTCACTTACTTTTTGGCACCGCCCAGATAGGCGTCCTGTACGGCAGAAGATTCGGCCAGCTCGGCAGCCGGTCCTTCCAGGCTGACACGGCCGGTTTCCAGAACGTAGGCGTAGTCGCTGATCTGCAGGGCCATGCGGGCGTTCTGTTCGACCAGCAGAATGGTGGTGCCTGTTTCATTGATGTCTTCGATGATGGAGAAGATTTCCTTCACCAGGATGGGCGCCAGCCCCATGCTGGGCTCATCCAGCAGAAGCAGTTTGGGACGGGCCATCAGAGCACGGCCCATGGCCAGCATCTGCTGCTCGCCCCCGGACAGGGTGGAAGCATCCTGATTTTTTCTCTGCTCCAGCACCGGGAAGCGCTCATACACTTTTTTCAGATCTTCCTGAATGCCCGCCTTGTCCTTGCGCAGGTAGGCACCCATGAGCAGGTTTTCATACACGCTCAGTCCCGGGAAGACATGACGGCCTTCAGGCACCTGCACCAGACCCTGCTCCACGATTTTTCGCGGGTTGGTCTTGTAGATGCTTGAGCCCAGAAACTGCACGTCGCCGCCGCTCTTTTTGACAATGCCGCTGATGGCCTGCAGCAGAGAGGTTTTCCCGGCGCCGTTGGCTCCGATGAGAGAGACGATTTTGCCTTCATCGACTTTCAGGCTGACCCCCTTCAGGGCTTCAATCACGCCGTAATGAACGTGGAGGTCATTGATTTCCAGCATGGCCATACTCAGATCTCCTCTCCCAGATAGGCTGTAATGACAAATTCGTTGTTCTTGATTTCTTCAGGGGTTCCCGAAGCGATGAGCTGTCCATAGTTCAGAACGTAAATGCGTTCGCAGACGTTCATGACCAGAGACATGTCGTGCTCAATGAGGATGACCGTCAGGTTGTACTTGTCCCGGACATGGCGGATCAGTTCGGTCAGTTCCGCGGTTTCCTGGGGGTTCATGCCGGCAGCCGGTTCATCCAGATACAGGATTTTCGGGGCAATGGCCAGGGCTCTGGCAATTTCCAGACGGCGCTGCTCGCCATAGGGCAGGTTGGAAGCCATCTCGTAACGTTTCTGGAACAGACCCACTTCACGAAGATATTCAATGGCTTTTTCTTCCACCCAGCGCTCTTCATTGTAATAGGAAGGAAGACGCAGCAGAGCAGCCCCCAGGCTATAGCGGATGTTGGTCTGCATGGCTACTTTTACGTTTTCCAGCACCGTCATGGACTTGAACAGACGGATGTTCTGGAAGGTTCGGGCTACACCCTTCTGGGTGATCTTGTAGGGTTTGAGGCCGCCGATCTGATCCTTCTTGCCGTCTACGGTCATTTCGATGAGGCCTTCGGAAGGCTCATACACACCGGTGAGCAGGTTGAAGAAGGTGGTCTTGCCGGCGCCGTTGGGGCCGATCAGACCGATGAGCTCGCCTTCATTGATGGTCATATTGATGCCGGATACGGCAGCCAGACCACCGAAGTTCTTGGAAAGGTTGGTTACCTTGAGGATTTCAGACATCAGGCCGTCTCCTTTCTCTTCTTCATTTTCTCAAACCAGCGGGTGAGGGACACTTCCCAGGTGCCCAGGATGCCGGAGGGCTTGAAGATCATCATCAGAACCAGAGCGGCACCGTAGATGATCATGCGCAGGTCGGTGAACTGCTGCAGGTACATGTTCAGCAGACCGATGAGGATGGCTGCCAGAACGGAAGCGGACATGCTGCCCATGCCGCCAAAGACCACCATGACAAGAATGTCGATGGACTTGTTGAAGGTGAACTGGTTGGGGTTCAGTACGAAGAAGTAGTTGGCAAACAGGCTGCCGGCCAGAGAAGCCAGAATGGCACCCACCACGAAGGCCATAACCTTGTACTTGGTGGTGTTGATGCCCATGGCTTCCGCGGCGATTTCATCTTCGCGGATGGCGATGCAGGCGCGTCCCTGAGCGGAACGCATGAAGTTGGTGCAGATGATGACGGAAATCACTGTAGCGGCATAGAGCAGCGGCCAGGTGGTCAGCTGGGGAATGCCGGTCAGACCGGCAGCGCCGTTGGTGATCTTCATGTTCATGATCAGAATACGGATGATTTCTCCAAAGCCCAGGGTGGCGATGGCCAGGTAGTCACCGCGCAGGCGCAGGGTGGGGATGGAGACAATCAGGGCAGCCACGGCTGAAATGGCAAAGCCGGCCAGAATACCCAGGAACATGCCGCCGTAGCCGGGGATCATTTTGGATACCACACCGGCGCTGTAGGCACCGATGGCCATGAAGCCGGCATGGCCCAGAGAGAACTGGCCGCAGATGCCGATAACCAGGTTCAGGGACACAGCCAGAATGATGTTGATGCAGATGGTGAAGAGCACGGACTCGTAATAGGAGTTGATGACCCCGGTCTGCATGAGCAGAGCAAACAGGGCGAAGATGGCCAGAATGATGGCCGTCCATACCAGATTGACTTTGGAAAATACCTGTTTGGCCATGTTCTACACCTTCTCTCTTTCCGTTTTGCCAAAGAGACCGGAAGGCCGGATGATCAGCACCAGAATCAGAATGGCATATACGATGGCGTCCTTATAGAGGGAGCTGCCATAGGCAACAACCATGGTTTCGCACAGACCGATGAACAGGCCGCCGACCATGGCGCCGGGAATGGACCCGATGCCTCCAAATACCGCCGCAACGAAAGCCTTCAGGCCGGGCACCATGCCCATGAGCGGGGAGATGGAGTTGTAGTACAGACCAACCAGCACACCGGCAGCGCCAGCCAGGGCGGACCCCAGCAGGAAGGTCATGGAAATGGTGTTGTCCACGGAAATTCCCATGAGCTTGGCGGCGTTTTCGTCAGCGGATACGGCTCTCATGGCACGACCGACCTTGGTCATGTTGATGATGAAGGTCAGCAGCAGCATGAGCAGCACGGTGACGGAGAAGATAATCAGCTGCATGGCGGAAATCTTCACCGGGCCGATCTGCCAGCTGGTGGTGGGCACGATGGCGGGATAGGTCTTGACTGAAGCACCCATGAACAGCTGGGTGGTGTATTCAATCACATAGGAAATACCGATAGCGGTAATCAGAGCGGTGATTCTGGGGGCCTTTCGCAGAGGTTTGTAGGCCACACGCTCAATGAGCACGCCAAGAAGACCGCAGACAACCATGGAAGTCAGCAGAGCGGGGATAAAGCTGAAGCCAAAACTGGTGGTGACCCAGAAGGCGACATAAGCCCCGATCATATAGATGTCTCCATGGGCAAAGTTGATCAGCTTGATGATGCCGTACACCATGGTGTAGCCAAGGGCCACCAGGGCGTAGATGCTTCCAAGGGACAGGCCGTTGATGACCTGCTGAAGAAACTGCTCCATATTGTTCTCCTTTCAAAAAAACAGGAAGGCGTTCAGCCTCCCTGTTGGATGCGGGACTTAGTCAGGATTGACTTCTGTAACGCCAGTCTGTTCGCCCTGTGTCAGTTCAACAACGAGAACTTTCTTTTCAGGGGAATGAGTATCTGCATTGAAGACGAAGCTGCCGGTTACACCGTCAAAGTTTGCATTTTTGATGGATTCATTCAGCGCTTCTCCGGATTCACCGGTTGCCTCCAGATTGGACAGAAGCAGGTTGGTGGCATCGTAGGCAAGAGCTGCGAACATGCCGGGTTCCTGATCATATTTAGCCTTGTAGGCATCGATGAAGTTCTGCAGATCGTCAGAAGCATCGATTGTGGAGTAGGCAGTGGTGAAGTAAACGTTGGTGGCGTAATCCTTGCCAGCCAGGTCGATCAGTGTGGTGGAGTCAAAGCCGTCAGCACCGATGATGGGGCAGTCAATGCCGTCATCCTTGGCCTGTTTGATGATCAGACCGGCTTCGTTGTAGTAGCCGGCGATATAGATGACATCAAAATCCTTGGATTTGATGCGGGTGATAAAGCTGGAGAAATCAGTATCCTTGGCGTTGTATTCGATGGTGTCAACCACTTCGCCGCCCTTGGCTGTCAGCTCTTCTGTGAAGGCATTGGCCAGGCCGCGTCCGTAGTCGGAGGTTTCGTTGAAGACAACAGCTTTTTTGGCGTTCAGAGTATCAGCGGCGTAGATAGCCATGGCTTTACCCTGTTCGCTGTCTTCAAAGCAGACACGCCAGGAATAGGCATAGGGTGTGTCGCCGTTCATCATGGCGCCGTTCTGTGTGGTGGAAGGGCTGATAACGGGAACCTGATTCTGTTCTGCTACGGCGTAGGTGGCGATGCTTGCGCCGGAGGTGGCGGGACCAACAATGCCCACTACACCATCCTGAGTCATCAGACGGTTGGCAGCCGTTGTGGATTCAGCGGCATCGGACTTGTTGTCCACTTCAACAGTTTCAACAGTAAAGGGTTTGTCTTCTCTGGCGTTGAACTGTTCAACAGCCAGCAGCACGCCGTTCTTTTCTGCGTTTCCGTAGTCGGCAACGGCACCGGAGAGTTCAAAGTTCAGACCGATTTTAACGGTATCGCCCAGTTTGGCGCCGGCGGCATCTCCGCCGCCATTGGAGTTGGCATCTCCGTTTCCGGAACAGCCAGCCAGTAATCCGGCTGCCAGAGCGGCGGATGCAAGAACCTTAAATGATTTAGATTTCATATTCTTTCCTCTGCTTCCTAAAAATATAAACTGATAATAAACACAAAAATCACACAATGCAATGTGAAATCCGTTTTTTTCAGAAACAAAGTCTTGAAATTTTCAGAAAAACAGAATGTCTTTTCAGGAAACCCATATGTTCAGCCAGGATGAACACGTTTTCTTCAGTGACTGAAGATCATGAACTTTTCCCCTTTCCCTTCCAGATTTCAGTGCTTTGTCCCCTCAAAGCGGCCTGTTCTCTGCTTGAATATCTTCAAAACAAGTCATGCAGATGGGAAAGGAGAAGCCATGAACCGAATGCTGAATTATCCTGGAGATGCGCAGGATCCTGTCAGAGCCGATCTGGTTCTGGCCAGAGAAGACGATGTACCCCTGGTGGTCTTTTTTGCTTCCGGCGAACTGCTGCCGCAGATCCGCCAGGCCTGTTCCAGACAGCGCGTTCCCCATTTCCATCTGCTGCTGGTGAATGTGAACGACTCGAATGCCCTGCTCTCCTGCTGGCCCGCCAGAAATGGAGAGACTTTCTTTGCCGGTCATGGAGACATTACCAGACAGTTTCTGGAAACCAGGCTGCTGCCCTGGGCTCTGGACCATCTGCCCGCAAAGCCTGATCAGATCTGGCTGGGCGGATATTCCCTGGGCGGTCTGTTTGCCCTGTGGGCAGGCCTGCAGTCTCCGCAATTCCAGAGGCTCCTGTGTGTTTCCGGTTCTGTGTGGTTTGAGCACTTTGAAGAGTGGGCCATGAAGCAGCCCGTTGGCGGCCAGCTGAAAAGCGTGTATTTTTCCCTGGGGACAAAGGAAGTCAAAACCGGCAATCCCCTGCTGCAGAAAACCGGAGAGATCATGGAGACTCTCTGCTCTCATTTCCAGAGTCGGGGCATCGACAGCACTCTGGTCTGGAATCCCGGCACCCACTTCACCGAGGTCCCCGGCCGCATAGCCAGAGCCATCGGATGGACCTTTTCTGTGGATGCTGAGCCCGGATCGGAAGGCTCCGGTACCCAGCCCCCTTTGAAAAGCTGATCCCTCAGCAGAATCACAATTCTGATACATAGAGCAGGGCCCTGCCATCATGGCAGAGCCCTGTTTTTGTTTCATGGGTGTAATTGTTCCAGGGTTTTCTTCCCTGTTTCAGACTGCCGGATCCCGGTTCCGGTCCGGATCATTCTTCAACAGGCTCAGGCTGGGCCTGCTCAGGAAAAATGATTCCCGTCGGATCGGAATAGGCAGATCCCTGCAGGGCGTAGCTGGTGGTGCTTTGTGTCTGCGGATCGTATTTCAGAAGGGAGTGGCTGCACACAAACCAGTAGGCCCCGTCATGATACGTGCCAAATCCTCCCGGGGTCTGAGAAACAGCTTTTGCGTATTCTTCTTCCTGAAACAGAACACTCTGCTCCTGAGAATCCAGAGAAACAAGCAGCCAGCCTTTCTGTTCCATGTCGGATGGGGCTGTGCGAATGAGCAGTTCATTCCGTTCCGGGATATAGTCGATGGTCTGACCGTATGCCAGATCCAGGAGCAGCGTTCCCCTCAGGCTTTCGGCCTGTTTATCAAAGCAGAGCACCTGGCTGCTGCCCAAAGGTTCACCCTGGGGATCCGTGCCTGCGTACTTCTGAAGAAGATAGATCGTATTCTCGTCCTGAGCCATGCTGAAGAGCGAGCCTGCCGGGACGTTCAGATCCAGGACGTTTTCAATCTGCAGATTCTCATCGGTCTGAATCAGAAAGTTTCCCGCAGCATTCCCCTCTTCCAGACTGGCCAGGGAACCGCACAAGAGCCAGAGACCGCCATTTTCCACATTGGGCAGCATGGCTGTGATCATAAAGAATTCCGTATCCGGCAGATCGATGGTGACCGTATCCAGCAGCTGTGCCTTCTCATCGTAGACAGAAATGGTGCTCTCTGCTCCTGAACAGTCGGCCAGATAAATCCTGCCATCATCAACTGTCATGCAGCTGACGGAGCCGGCTGGTGTGGCTTCAATGGGCTTTTCCTGAAAATTGCGGTCCTGAATCACCAGACTCATGCCATCCTTGATGCCGTTCTGTCTGACCAGAACGATGGATTGTTCTGTTGGAAAGACCATCTGATCGTTCCAGTAGGATTTCCCTTTGTAGGAATCCAGCTGCTCCGTTCGGATGACACTGGCCGTTTCGTTCTCCTGATCCAGCCTGGTCCAGACCATTCCCTGATCCGTCTTGATCAGACAGTCCGCTGCAGCATCCTTACCGGAAGCCGGGCCGGCACAGGCAGATGCGATAAGCAGGAAGAAGGCGAGCAGAGCCGTTGTGATCTGTTTCGTTCTCTCTGGTTTACGCATAACAAGCCTCCCGGACGAACCCTTTCAGAAAAGGATTCAGAACACAAAGTGGGTTTCTCTTCCCTTTTTCATGAGACAGTTCATCCTCTTCATTGGTTGATTTTATTATATCTGATAAATTGTTTATGCTCAATCGTTTTTTTACATAGCGGCGCTTCTGGTCTGTCTGAATCACAAAAGGGCTGTACAGAATGAGGAAAACTTCGAAAGTCTCCTCCTCCGGTACAGCCCCAGTTTCCTGTTTAAACAATTGAATTCCAGGTTTTTCTTCCCTGCTCTAACCGGCGTGCATCCACAGCGTCAGCCAGCCAGCCCAGGGCAGACTCCAGCAGACAACGCCTTCAATCTGAGAAGCGTGAACCGGAGCCGGATCGGCTTCCGTGTTGTTGTCGCCTTTGGTGATCCAGAGGGTTTCCCCCTCTTCCTGTCGCACTTCAATGACCCGGTGCACCACGGAGACCCCCTGGCTTTCATAGGAGATCACATCTCCTTCCACCGGAATCGTTCTGGTGGTATCCACCACTGCCAGATCTCCCACCTGCAGAGCCGGCTGCATGCTGCCGGTGGCAATAGCCGTAGGAATCCAGGGCAGCAGCCCCATACCAAACAGCAGAATCAGGCTCACCAGACCCAGCAGCAGCCCGTTGGCCGTCCAGGCCAGGGCTTTTTTCTTTCTGCTTGCCGGTTTTCCAGCCGTCTCTTCTTTTTCGGGTTCTTCCTCACTGAGATCGATGTTGAGCACCATGAGAAAGACCAGAGGAAGCAGGGCCCGCAAAAGCACCAGCAGAGGACTTTCCAGAACGGCAGGCAGGGTAGTGTTCATCCAGAGCAGCGATCCCAAGGCAAACAACAGCGAGGAAAGCAGACCGCCATAGAGCAGAAACAGGGAGAGGGTGCAGCCCAGAAAGATCCAGGGGAACACCTCTTCCAGCACATAGTAGATCCCCTCCAGCATGGACCACGAAGTCTGAGAAAATACAGAGCCCATGGAACCGGCCAGGGCAGAGAGTGCCAGGAGCAGACCGGACAGCACCCACCAGCCTTCCTTTCCGGCGGATTTTTTCATGGAGAAAACCAGCAGGCTTCTGCCCGCCAGAAGGCCTGTAAAAAGAAGCAGAGCGGATAAAGCCATCTGCGTCCAGTTCAGACCGTCCGGGACAACTGTGACATGATGGAGGATCATGGCTTCCATCAGCCAGGTAAAGCCGAATTCAATGATCAGAAACAGAAGGACCCAGGAAAGCATCCCGTTGTTCTCCTGTTTCAAAAGCGGTTCAAGCAGTTTCTTCATAGTCTCTTTTCCTTCCATCAGGCAGAGGCGGATTTCTGCCGCTGCTTTCCCTCTTTCCACTCAGAGGACAGGCAGCACCAGAATCGCTTTATTCTGGTTTCATGGTAGCGTCTGCAGGGAGGGCATGCAATGACTGTTACTGTTTCTCTTTTTGAAGGTGTCCTCTTTTTTCAGACGCAAAAAAGCTGTCTGATGCGATAACCAGACAGCTATTGGGTTGATGAAGCAACCACCAGAAGAGTTCTGGCGGACTACAGGAAAATACCGCTCCAGAAACTGGACATCCAGTCGATGAGGGTATTGCGCATGAGTCCCAGGGGCTGGGAGAGAATGCCGGAGAAAATCAGCACCAGGAACAGAAGGTAGATCCAGCGGTTGGGGTGCTGAAAACGGAAATAGTCTCTGTCCGGCAGAAAAGCCCAGAACACCTTGGCGCCGTCCAGAGGCGGCACGGGAATCAGGTTGAAGATGCCAAAACCGGCGGAGATGACGGCTGTTACAGAGAACAGTCTCATCAGGAACACACCGATGGCATTGGTCAAAGCAAAAGAGGGAGCCAGCGCTGCCAGCATGTAATAGAACATGATGCACACGAAGGTCAGCAGAAAGTTGGCCATGGGTCCGGCAAATGCCGTCCATACCATGCCGGCCTTGGGATCCTTGTAGTAGCGGGGATCCACGGGAACGGGTTTGGCCCAGCCGAATCCAAACAGCAGCAGACAGGCCAGACCGGCCCAGTCGATGTGGTGAAAGGGATTCAGAGACAGACGGCCCGAACGCTTGGCCAGTTCATCTCCCAGGGCATAGGACATCAGAGCATGAGCCATTTCGTGAATGCTCATGGCAAAGATGACCGCCAGCACCTGAATGACAATGGACTCGAAGTCCAGATTCAGCATGGAACGGATCATACATTAAAGCGGAAATGCATGACATCTCCGTCCTGAACCACGTAGTCCTTGCCTTCCATGCGCATTTTGCCGGCTTCCTTAATGGCCTGTTCGCTTTCCAGCTCATCCATGTCTTCGAAGCGGTACACTTCGGCCTTGATGAAGCCGCGCTTGAAGTCAGTGTGAATGACACCGGCACAGTCGGGAGCCTTCATGCCTTTCTTGAAAGTCCAGGCCCGGCATTCGTCTTCACCGGCGGTCAGGAAGGTGCAAAGACCCAGCACGCTGTAGGCGGTCTGAATCAGATTGTCCAGACCGGACTGGGGCAGGCCCAGTTCTTCCAGGAAGGCAGCCCGTTCTTCGGGTTCCAGAGAAGAAAGGTCTTCTTCCATTTTGGCGCATACGGGCACAATGGAGCTTCCTTCTTTTTCAGCCAGTTCCTGAACCTGTCTGTAGTAGCCTACGGATTCGGGATCGGCCATGCCGTTTTCATCCAGGTTGGCCACGTAGATGACGGGTTTCATGGTCAGCAGATTGTACTGTCTGACAATAGCCAGTTCATCATCGTTGAACTCCATGGAACGGGCGGGCTGGCCGGATTCCAGATGGGGTTTCAGGCGCTGAAGCAGGGCGTATTCGGCCTTGGCTTCCTTGTCGCCGCTGGAGCTTTTGCGCTGAACTTTGCTGATGCGGTTTTCCACAGTCTGCAGATCGGCCATGATCAGCTCCAGGTCGATGATTTCGATATCACGGATGGGGTCGATGGTGTTTTCCACATGGGTGATGTTGGCATCATCAAAGCAGCGCACCACGTGACAGATGGCATCTGTCAGACGGATGTTGCTCAGAAACTGGTTGCCCAGACCTTCGCCCTTGGAAGCACCCTTGACCAGACCGGCGATGTCGGTGAATTCAAAGGTGGTGTAAATGGTTTTTTTCGGGTGAAACAGCTCGGCCAGACGATCGATTCTCTTGTCCGGCACCTCAACCACACCCACGTTGGGGGCAATGGTGGCAAAGGGATAGTTGGCGGCTTCCACCTGACTCTTGGTGATGGCGTTAAACAAAGTGGATTTGCCCACATTGGGCAGGCCCACGATACCTGCTGTTAATGGCATGAAGCGTTATTCCTCCTGACTGGACTGGTCTGCTGCCCTGCGGACCACCCTCTTGATTTTTCTGTCGAATTCCTGGCGGGGCATCATGACGGAAGTCTGACAGCCCTGGCACTTGATGCGGATGTCCGCACCCATCCGGATAATTTTCCATTCCTTGGATTTGTGGCAGGGATGCTCCTTCTTCATTTCAATGATGTCGCCCAGATCGTATTCCAGTTTATTCATGACTGTCCTCCAGACCTTCATGGCGTCTGTAGGCTTCCATGGTGTTGTCCAGAAGCATGCAGACGGTCATGGGGCCGACGCCTTTGGGAACCGGTGTGATGACACTGGCTTTGGGTTCGGCTTCGCTGAAGAGTACATCACCCTTCAGTTTTCCGTCAACCCGGTTGATGCCCACGTCGATGACCACGGCGCCTTCTTTAATATAATCCCCTGTGATCATTTCCGGACGTCCGATGGCTGCCACCAGAATGTCCGCTTCAGAACAGATCTTCTTCATATCCGGACTTTTGGAATGCACGGTGGTGACCGTGGCATTGGCATTCTGCAGCAGCAGAGCCAGAGGCTTGCCTACCAGATTGCTCCGGCCGCAGACTACAGCCTTTTTGCCGGAGAGATCTTTCAGGCCTGCTTCTTCCAGAATGGCCATGCAGCCCTTGGGGGTGCAGGGGACAAAACCGGATCTGCCGGTGAGCAGAGCTCCGGCGTTGACGGGGTGCAGCCCGTCCACATCCTTATCGGGTGAAATGGCATCGATGGCGCTGACCTCGTCCAGATGTTTTGGCAGAGGCAGCTGCACCAGAATGCCGTCGACTTCGGGGTTGCTGTTTTCCTGTTCAATGACAGCCAGCAGTTCATCCTGGCTGATGTTTCCATCCAGGACGATGGTGCGGTTTTCAATGCCGATGGTCTGGCAGGCCTTGCCCTTGCTTTTGACATAGGACTGGCTGGCGGGATTATCCCCCACCAGAATGACGGACAGACAGGGGAGTCTGCGTCCTTCTTCTTTCCAGGCTGCCGCCTGGTTCTTCATTTTTTCCTTGAGCTTTGCGCTCAGTTCTGTTCCATAGAGTATCAAAATCCGAGTACCTCGCTGTCTAGAAGGATGGTCACGGGACCATCGTTGATCAGTTCAATTTTCATGTCGGCACCAAACCGGCCGGTTTCCACACGGATGTCCCTGGCCAGAATGGCGTTGAATTTGTGGTACAGTTCTTCGGCCCGCTCCGGAGCGGCTGCGCCGGTAAAGCTGGGCCGGTTGCCCTTTCTGCAGTCCGCGTACAGCGTGAACTGGGAAATGGACAGAATGGCTCCTTCAGCCTGCATCACGTTGAGATTCATCTTGCCCTGGGCATCCGAGAACACCCGCAGCTTCAGAATCTTGGCAGCCATCTTTTCCAGAGTTTCTTCCGTGTCCTCTGGTCCGATGCCCACCAGCAGGCAGTACCCGCCTTCAATGGCGCCGGTTACTTCTTCGTCGATGGTGCAGGAAGCCTGCAGCACTCTTTGCAGAACGACTCTCATGTCCGGCTCTCCAGCAGGCAGACGCACAGAGAGCAGATGCCTTCCTGACGGCCTACAAAGCCCAGTTTTTCACCCCGGGTGGCCTTGATGGACACCTGGGAAATATCGCACTCCAGCACACGGGCTACGTTTTCCCGCATCATTTCGATGTAGGGAGCCAGTTTGGGCTTTTCAGCCAGAATGGTGGCATCCACGTTGCCGATCTGGTAACCGTTCTGGCGCATGAGGCCGGCGGTGTGCTCCAGCAGCAGCATGGAAGAAATGCCCTTGTATTTCGGATCGGTGTCCGGGAAATGATGGCCCAGATCCCCCAGCGCCAGAGCACCCAGAATGCTTTCGGCAATGGCATGAAGCAGCACATCCGCATCGGAATGGCCGTCCAGTCCCAGGGGGGAGTCAATGCGCACACCGCCCAGAATCAGCGGCCGGCCGGCTTTCAGGGGATGAATGTCCACGGCCTGTCCAATGCGCATCATAGAGCTTCCACCACTACGGAAGTGCGCTCAGCCGCTTCCTTTTCTTCACCGGGATAGCCCAGGATGCAGAATCCCACCCCGGCGGCATTTTTCGGAATGCCATAGCCATCCAGCAGTCCTCTGCCGGCTTCCGAATCAAATACGGCATCCGCCCGGTTGATCCAGCAGGAGCCAAGGCCCAGAGAATGAGCCGCCAGCATCATGTTTCCCATGGCCAGAGAGCCATTCTTGACCCAGTTGGGATCACTGGCGTCAGCTAACACCGCCACCACAGCGGGAGCATGATAGAATGGATCTCCCTTGTAGGACGGATTGGCGGCTTTCATCACATCCGCGTTCAGTTCGGACAGTTCCCGGATCAGTTCAGGCTTATCGGTGACAAAGAACCAGACATCCTGTCTGTTCATGCCGGTGGGTGCATAGCGGCCTGCTTCCACAACAGCCTCCAGCACGTCCTTTTCCACCGGCCTGTTCCGGAAGGAACGGACAGACCTTCTGGTCCTGATCGTTTCAAGCACTGCATTGTTCACTGACATAATCTGCCTTCTTTCTACGTTATGTTTCATGATAACAAAAAAGCCTGAGTTTCCTCAGACTTTTTCAGGTGATTGGGACCAGATCAGCGAAGGACCTGGATGTACTGGGGTGTTCCTGCGTGTTCCAGTTCAGCCCCGGCGATGACGGTGTAACTTTCGCCATCAATATAGTAGTTGCCGTGAACGGCCTGGCCATCGCCGATGTAAACAGCAATATGATCCACGCCGCGACCGCCGTTGTCGTAATAGATCAGGTTGCCGGCCTGGGGTGTATCCACATAGACGCCGTAAACATCCGCAAATTCATCGGGCCAGTAGGAATCGGCATCATAGACACCGGCTCCTGCCAGAGCGGCTGCAGCCACTTCGGTGCACTGCCAGCCATTGGTGGTGCCCACCAGAGGCAGAGCAGCCTGGACGATGGCCGCATTGAGTTCGGCATACTGGGCATAGGGATCGCTCACTTCCGGAGCTGCGGGCTGCTGATCATAGACGGGCTGATCCACTTCGGGTTCAGTCACTTCCGGTGTCCAGGAGCCGCTCTGATCGGGCTGAGCGGTTTCCCCGGTGGATGGCTGATACTGATCCAGGAGACCCGGATCGCCATAGGGCCAGGGGTTGCCATAGGCATCGTAGTAATAGGGAATGCCGTTGGCATCATAGGTGACAGCCTGTCCGTTTTCATCCGTTTCCACGATGTTGCCATACTGGTCGGTGGTGATGGACACGCCGTTTTCATCTGTTGTGGTGACAAATCCCGGGATGGACCAGGAAGATGTCTGAGATCCGCCGGTGACAGATTCAACAGGTGCAGTGACCTGATCTTCAGCCGGAGCGGATGGAGCGGGTTCGGGTGCAGGGGCGGGAGCCGGTGCGGGCGCAATGCCGTTGGGCCATGGATTGCCATAGGCATCGTAGTAGTAGGGAGTGCCCTGGGCATCATAGGTCACGGGTGTGCCGTCTGCTTCATACTGAACCACATTGCCATACTGGTCGATGGTCACAGGACTGCCGTAGGCATCCACGGATTCCACGAAACCGGGAACGCTGACGGGCTGCTGAACAGGAGCGGTTTCCTGAACAGGGGTCTGGGTGGTGTGATCTCCCAGTCCGGGCTGGGGGCTGTACTGGGCCCCGTCGGCTGTGCCGGCACCGGATTCGATGGGATCAGCCATGGCAAGATTGTTATTAATGGAGCTGTCTGCAGTTTCGGTTTTTTCTTCTTCTGCAGGCTTTGTTTCTGTCTCTTTCTGCTCTGTTTCAGCAGGTTTGGCTTCTGCTTCTTCGGCAGTTGTTTCTTCCGTCTCTGTTTCTTCAGCTTCTTCCGTTTCTTCCTGAACTTCAGAAGCTGCATCGTCAGACTGTTCTGTTTCGGGCAGAGCTGCATCGGCTACAGCCTTCTGGGTTTCTTCCAGATTGACACTGCCGTCTTTTTCATCGAAGTAGTAGAGGTCTCCATCGATGTTTTTCCATCCTTTGGCAACCTGTCTGTTTTCCAGATACTTGTCACCATGCCAGCCGTCTGCAGTCGCAACTGCATAGACGGAGGCCAGGGCTGGGATACAGGAAGCGATACAAAGCGCCGCGGCTATTTTTCCGCCGTTTTTTTCAAAAGAATTCGTAAAAAGCCCTCCTCTCTCATTTCTGTGTTGTGAATTTATGAAGTATTAATTTTTATTTTTTAAACATTAAGATCCTATTAATATCCCTGAAATGACTCTATCACCCGGCTGAATACCGGGCAACCAAAACGGTTTCTCAGTTTTCAGCACTTCGCTTTCAGAGACCGATTGCCTCTTACAGTTCTGCTTTGGCTGTCTTTTCCAGGATGTGAATGGCTTCGCCGACACCATTCACCAGCCAGTCTGCACTTTCGCGCACTTCTTTAGGGCTTTGTGGAAAGGTAAAGCTGTGGGCAGCACACTGAAGCATGGACAGATCATTGTAGGAATCGCCAATGGCTGCAGTGCTTTCATGAGGAACGTTCAGTCTGTCCGCCATGATCAGAAGACCTTTCCCCTTGGAAGCATCCACAGGAATGAAATCGCAGTACCGGGAGTTGTAGGCACAGACAGCCTGATCCGTATCCTTAAATTTCTCGATGCAGGCTCTGGCCGCCTCATTGTGGAAATTCAGGGACAGCCCGTAGCACACTCCTTCATAAAGCTGGCCGGTATTCTCGAGCATACGAGATTCGGCTTCCAGCTTCATGGGTTTTGTGGTATACAGGCCGGTGCTGTGGTGAATGATAATGGGTGCATCCGGGCAGGTGCGGATCATTTCTTCAATGAAGGCCGGATCCAGACCGGCTTCAAACAGAATCTGATCCCGGTAGACAATGCAGGCCCCATTGGAAAACACGGTAAAGTCGAACCGGACTTTTCCCTGTGTCTTTTCATCAATGGCCTCCATCATGCCCGGGCTTCGGCCTGTGCAAAGTCCAAACAGGTTGCCCTCCTGCTGGAATTTCTGTATGGCACTGGCATCTTCTTCTCTGAGACCCCGTCCATCGTGAAAATAGAGGGTGTCATCAAAGTCTGTTCCCATAATGATCATTTCGAGACCTCCTTTGGTCAGGATTTCAAATTCCAAGACTCATCCCTATTCTATTTTCGTCATTTTGGAGAATTTGAAAAGAACCGTTTTACCGGAAGAGCCTAAAATAACTGCGTCTGTATGTTCAATCCACTTGTGTAACAACCTGTTGGTTATTTCTGTAAGGCGTTTCTGCCTTCCTGAAAAAAAGAGCAGTGCTTCCCTCTCTGTCAGACAGAGGGGATGAGCACTGCTCTTATGCATAATCAATCAGATTCAGACACAGTCCGAAAGAGGAGAGGTCAGAAACTTATTTTGTTTTTTCGATGATTTCCAGGAAGGATTCGGGTTTCAGGGATGCGCCGCCGATCAGAGCACCGTCGATATCGGGCTGAGCCATGTATTCAACGATGTTGCCGGGTTTAACGGATCCGCCGTACTGAATGCGAACCTTGTCTGCAGCTTCATCACCAGCCATGTCGCGTACAACGTCACGAACCAGTTTGCAGCAGTCTTCAGCGATTTCTACGGAAGCGGATTTGCCTGTGCCGATGGCCCAGATGGGTTCATAGGCCAGAACGATATTTTCGTAGGCTTCTGCAGGAATGTCTTTCAGAGAACCGTTGAGTTCCTTGGTCAGAACTTCCTTGGTCTTGCCTGCATCGTATTCTTCTTCAGTTTCGCCGATGCACAGAATGGGTGTGATTCCTGCTTCCAGCAGACGTTTTGCCTTTTTGTTGACAGTTTCGTCTGTGTCACCGAACATCTGTCTTCTTTCAGAGTGGCCGATGATGCAGTATTTAACGCCCAGTTCTTCGAGCATGGGAACGGAAACTTCACCGGTGAAAGCACCGGAATCTTCGAAGTGTACGTTTTCAGCAGCAACGATCAGGTTGTCTGCATTGTCCAGAGCTGTTCTCAGATCTGTAAAGGGAACGCCGATGCCATAGAGGCCTTTGCTTGTTTTGGCAGCTGGATCAACTTCCTCAAAGAAAGCTTTGGTTTCGGCGTTGTTCTTGTTCATTTTCCAGTTGCCGACAATGATGATATCTCTCATAGTTTTTATCCTGTTTTCCTGTTCTGTATTCGTAGGGACGATTAGTCCTTTTCGGAGATGACTGCGATACCGGGCAGAGTTTTGCCTTCCATGTATTCCAGAGAAGCACCGCCGCCTGTGGAAATGTGGGAGAACTTGTCTTCAAAGCCCAGCTGAATAGCTGCTGCTGCAGAGTCGCCGCCGCCGATTACAGTGGTTGCATCAGGCAGTTCGGAAATAGCTTCACAAACAGCCAGAGTACCCTTGGCAAAGTTAGGCATTTCGAATACGCCCATGGGTCCGTTCCATACAACAGTCTTGGCACCCTGCAGGGTATCCTTGAACAGTTCGATGGATTTAGGTCCGATATCCAGGCCCATGTAGCCTTCGGGGATATCCAGGCCAACGATTTCTACGTTTGCATCGTTTGCGAACTTGTCAGCTGCAACGGTGTCAACAGGCAGAACCAGTTTGCCTTCGCCCTTTTTCAGAATGGATTTGGCCAGATCAATCTTGTCTTCTTCCAGCAGGGAGTTTCCTACTTCATGACCCAGAGCCTTCAGGAAGGTATAAGCCATGCCGCCGCCAACGATGACTTTGTCAGCCTTGTCCAGCATGTTTTCGATTACGGCGATCTTGTCGGATACCTTGGCACCACCCAGGATAGCGACGAAGGGACGTACGGGATCATCAACAGCCTTGCCCAGCATTTCAACTTCTTTTTCTACCAGGAAGCCCAGACCGTTTTCAGGCAGGTTTTCAGGAATGCCGACTGTGGAGCTGTGAGCACGGTGAACGGAACCGAAAGCATCTTCTACGAAGACATCGCCCAGGCTTGCCCAGTATTTGGACAGTTCAGGATCGTTCTTGCTTTCGCCCTTTTCATAACGGGTGTTCTGAACCAGCAGGATTTCTCCGGGTTTCAGAGCGTCAACCATGGCTTCCAGTTCTTCGCCGCGGGTTACGGGGCAGAATTTAACGGTTACACCAGGCATCAGTTCGGACAGACGGGGTGCAACGATACCCAGATCGTTTTTAGCCTTGTCTTCTTCGGTTTTAACTTTTCCCAGGTGAGACATCAGGATAACTTTTGCTCCGTTATCTGTCAGATATTTTAATGTGGGAACAGCTGCCTTGACACGGTTGTCGTTGGTGATTTCAGAACCCTTGTGAGGTACGTTGAGATCAGCACGGACGATGACCTTCTTGCCATTAACGTCCAGATCTTTGACAGTTTTCTTTGCCATATCTTTCTATTTTTCCTCCTGTGAATGCAGATTGTGCATTCCAACACGAATCTAGTATAACACGGGGACAACGTGATTTTCATTTCCTGTTACAAGGATGAAAAAATC
>Cam_p2__coassemble_867_pt1 | contig 75687 bp, 45 predicted proteins | sample Cam_p2__metabat2_low_PE_020 | metagenome-assembled genome bin Cam_p2 | reverse complement strand
TGATATCTGGCCTTTTTTCTCGTCAATTACACGAAGCAATTCTAGTTATTTGTTTATTTCAAATGTCTGACTGCACGATTCCGCTTTGAATGACGGCATCATTTCAGATTTCAAATTTGAAAAAGTGAGATTCGGGAAATGAATTTTCATCTTTCCGCTTTCAAAGCCGAGTTGATTTTCCCATTCCTGCAGAACGATGCATCAATTTTCTGTAAAAGAAGTATCTGGCATCCTGCTTGACATACCAGAGTAAAGACCTGAATGCGACGAATCGGGCACCACAAATCGACGGTTTTTCATTTTTTCTATAATGGGCTTGGAAATTTGGTAAGTCTTTCTTCCAGTTTCCTGGAACGAAAACAGCGAGGTGATCAAATTGAATCCCATCTATATCATTACGGGTGCCGCTGGTTTTTTAGGCAATAATATCGTCCGGATTCTTCTGCAGCAGAATAAAGGAGAAGTTCGGGCACTGGTACTGCCTGGTGACGATCTGATCAGTCTGAACGGATTGGATTGCGAAATCGTCAAAGGCAATGTTCTGGAAAAAGAGTCTCTTCTTCCCCTGTTTCATGATGATGAAGGAAGAGAGGTCTTTGTTATTCACTGTGCCGGAGCGGTGGATATTGCTTCTGGGTATTCTTCAAAAGTCTATGATGTGAATGTGGAAGGAACCAGAAATGTCTGTCAGATCTGTCTGGAGAAGCAGGCGAAACTGGTCTATATCTCCTCTGTTCACGCCATGGCTCCCACAGAGACCAGCGAAGGCATTCTCCCCGCTAAAACCTACAATCCTGATGAGGTCCCGGGACTTTATGCCAAAGTCAAAGCCAGAGCCAGTCAGATCGTTCTGGATACCGTTTCCAGAGGACTTCATGCCTGCCTGGTGCAGCCTTCTGGTCTGATCGGTCCCTATGACTATTCCAACTCCAATCTGACGCAGTTCATTGTGGAAACAGCCAATGAGAAACTGCCAGCATGTGTAAGTGCCGGCTACAGCTTTGTGGACGTAAGAGATGCCACCATGGCCATCATCAATGCCTGCGAAAATGGAAAAGACGGCATTTCCTATCTGGTTGCGGGGCCCACAACCTCCATGATGGAGATTGCGAAAATGGTCTCTGAAGACAATCACTCCAGACCAGTCAGATTCTGTATTCCCCTGGGACTGGTGGAGGCTGTCACACCTCTGACGACTCTCTACTACAGATATACCAGGCAGAAGCCGCTCTTTACCTCTTTCGCCGTGAGGACTCTGGAAACACCAAGCAACTTCAACATCACTTCCTCACAGCAGGATCTGTGCTTCCATCCAAGACCTCTGAAAGACACCATTCACGATACGGTCGCATTCTTAAAGAGTATCTTCAGGATTGACACAGACTCCGTCATCGAGAATGGAAAACCTGTCAGCGAAACAGGCAATTCCAAAGCTCTCTTCTATCTGGCAGGAATTGCTGCAGGTCTTGCAGGACTGTCTCTGTTAAACAGGAAAAGAAAATCCTGAGTCTCGAAAACAGAAAAACTGTCTTCACAGAATGGCAGTCTTTGATCTGGCAGGATGATGACAGCTCAGACGTTTCAATAGCCAGCATGCTTTTCGATGTTCAGAACCAGATCTGCTGCGCCTTAGTCCTTCATCCCGGATCTCAGAATGCTGCGCTGGCAGATCGAGATCAGTTTCAGAGATCTCAAAAGCAGAATCGGACCGCGTTGATGAGTTTGTTGAGCTCCTGGAACGCAAGACAGAATCCGTTCGTCTTCGACGATCTGAGAAAAAAGAAATCTTAAAATCATTTACATAAGCAATTTATAACCATGGGGTGATTTTTTGAGATTTAAAAAATCACCCTTTTCGTCGTGCCTTTTTCTCAGGTAACAGATGGCTGTGCGCAATCAGACAGAACGTTAGACGAAGTTTACTGCTTTAGCTTTATGACATTGGTTCAGTGCTGAAGATTGCCAGCCGGTGTGAAAAGAAACGTGATCTGTTATCAAAAATATGCATTCACACTACAGCCCTTTTCTCGTTATGATAATTGGGTAATTGTCTGAAAACGGATGGTTAGGTACCGTTTTCAGAAAGAACCATAGAACCTGCAAAAAAGAAGGAGGAATGAAATCCGAAAAGATGAAAACAAGGAACGTGAAATCAGGCTTGAAAACCCTGCAGAAAACGGCCTGCCTGCTTCTTTTTTCCACCCTGGTCTGCTCAGGCTGCACGAGCAACACCCCGGCCGGAGAAAAGAAGCCCGATCTTCAGCAGGAAGAAACCACAGAAACGGCCTTTCTGCGCATCGACGGTGTGGAAATACCCGAAGACGTTTTTACTCTGCTGCTCAGAGATCAGAAATCCATTGCCATCAACCGGTTTCTGCCGGAAGGTGAGGAAGTTTCTGATTCCTTCTGGACCACTGAAGTGGACGGAACAACTCCCCTGGACTGGTCCAGAGAACAGGCTGTAGAACAGGCTGCCCAGCTTGCTGCGCTCATCAACATGGCTGCTGACCAGAACATCCTGAATGAGGCTGATCTGAGTTCGCTCATGGAAGGCATGGATGACGAAAACGAAAACCGCTCCAAAGCAAAAGACGAGGGAGATGTGGTGTATGGCAATACATCCTTCACCCCCCAGACCTGGCTGGAATATGTAAGAACCGGCCTGAAGCAGGAACTGCTCAAGGCCTATGAAACCTCCAGAACGTATTCCGATGCCGAGCTTCTGGAACTCTATGATGAGAATCCGGACCTGTTTTCCACAGGAACTGTTATCCAGCTCACTCTGGTCTATCCCGGAGGAAAAAGCGAAGAGGTAAGTCTCTCCGAAGCTGAAATCGGCAAGGAAGAGAGTGCCAAACAGGAACTCTTTGAACAGGCTCTGGAGTGTTCTCCCGGCGATCTGCTGGAAAACGTCCCCTGGAATGATCAGACCATCAGCGTGGTAGTGGGCAAAACCACAGCCGGAAGCCGGGATGACTTTGATTCCGTGAAGGATCAGCTGGTTTCCATGGCCGCCAGAAAAGCCTTTGAGAGTGATCTGCAGGAAAAAGCCGGTCACGCCAAAATCGAAAAGAACGAAGAAGCATTCAACAGTGTGCAGATGTCCTAGCTGGTACACTGCACGAAGTCCCCGAAAATCCAGCATTGTGAAAGAGATATGAAAACAGAAAAGAGAAAAAACCATTTGCTGCTCAAAAGCTGGCTCGCACTGAATCTGTCCTTCACTGCGCTGCCTGCCTTGAGTCTTCTGAACACTCTGCCTGTCCATGCAGAGGCTCAGGAAGAAGAACAACAGGGCAGAATCAGAGTCTATTCTTCAACTGGTTCTGTCTGGAACGGCAGTGATCCTCTGTCCATTCAGGTGGAAGGGGCAGATGGCATTGCTTTTGACGACGAATCCTTTGTGCTGACCAAAGGAGCAGACAAATACGAAATCAGGGATAACCACATCGTCCTCAAAGAAGGCATGACTGCCTCTGAAGGCGATGAAATCGAAGTCCAGGCTACAAGTTCCTGGTATGAACCCGAAGAACTGCTCTGGAACGAAAATCTGGAGACGGACAACTCCCTGATCCCCTCCGTCAGCGGAAAATACTGCCTGAGCCATTCCACCACAAAGGCCAGACACGGCTCCAAATCCGGCACCACCACCCACACCAACGTCAAGGATGGCATGTGGTCTGGCACCATCAACTCCAAAGGAACTCTGGTGTTCTGGTACTACGATCCGGCCACCGAGGCTGAACTGGATGCGGATGCTCTGGCTGCCAGAACCAACCCCACCTTTGACCAGATGAAGTTTGGCATGACCATCAACAACTACCCCGACTTCCTCTTTGGTGTCGCCATCCTCGCTTCCGGCGATAAGGGACCTGGTGGTTCCACCATGAGCGTCCAGCAGAGAATGGCCTATGCCACCAACTACACCGTCCGCTATGGCGGCAACTGGAATTCCACCAACATCCAGCGTTCTGAAGGCTGGCACAAGATGGAAGTGAAAGTCACCGATCAGGGGGCTTCCATGAAAATCGACGGCCAGGATGTCTGCCTCAAAGATTCTGACACCCCGCTGGTTATCAGCGGTGTGAAAAACATCAACAAAGCCGGCTTTGCCACCAACTGGGGTGACAAGAAGGAAGTGGTGGAATTCATGGAAGACCACCATTTCATCGATGACGTCTACATCGTCAAACCCGATGTGGAAAGTCCTCACACCACCAGAACTACCCTGAACATTCAGGTGAGAACCGGAGAAGCCAGTCAGGATGAAAAAGATCTGGATGATTCCCTCCAGGCTGCCCAGGCTCTGGAATGGAACGCTCTGAGTGCAGCTGACCAGGCCACTGCAGAAGCGCTGATTCTGGCCAGAGTCAGAGCTGTTGCAGCCGAAGGCGTAGAAGTCAGCCTGACCACCAGTGACTGGAAAGCACCGGTCAATGGCACTGTGGCAAATCCCGAAGGCACGCCCGGCCAGATCACCTTCTCTTTAACCTTCTCCAAAAACGGTCTGACCAAAGACAGCAACTCCATGTAAGTGGACATCGCTGCCCAGGCTTATGAAGGTCATGAGATGGAACTGAACCCTGCAGAAGAAGGCGCCTCCTTAAGCAAAGGCGAAGCTCTGCGGATGGTTCTGGACGGCTCTGCTGCCTATGCCATTGAAAGTGTGGACTACACCACTGACAACGAACATGTGACCGTGGATGCCGATGGCAGCCTGCACATTGTTCCCGGTTATTCTCCCGCACCCGGTGAAACCGTAACGGTGACCGCCAATGTGCATTACTACGAAGCTGACAAGGTGCATTTCTCCGATTCCTTTGAAGGAGAAAAACAGTTCACCGCAGTTCCGGTTGCCACAAATGTCTACACCCATTCCCAGACAAAATCCCTCTTTGGCCGTCAGGCTGCCACCCCGCAGGGCAGCACCAACGGCTATCCCAGAGCGGATCTGGGTTCTCTGACTGATGTCAAAGTCAGTGCCTGGTATTACGACACAGGCAATGTCAGCGACCAGCTGAAATTCGGCTTTGGCCTCAACGGCAACACCACCGCCCTGGGTATCTTCTATGACGGTGTCATTGCCCCCTATGTCAACAACCTGACCAAGAGCCACTATGGAAACCGTATTGCCGGTTTCACCTACAACGACTACGCCTGGGGCACCACCGATGCCTCCAGAAGCGAAGGCTGGCACCACTTTGAATGGCTCATCGACTCTGAAAAGGGTCTGACCGAAAAAGTGGACGGCCAGATCGTTTCCACCAACTCCGCTGTAGGCAAAAACTCCACCAACCATGATCTGGTGAAAGCCGAAGATCTGGCCGGCGTGAAAGAACTCAACAGCCTGGTCATCATGGACGGCTGGAACAACAACGCCGCCAACCTGGGTGAAATTGCAGACCGCCATTTCATCGATGGTGTTGTAGTTTCTGATCTGGATGCCCAGACCAGCACCATGAGCGTGACTTCCAAACCCGTCACCCTGATGGATACGGTTTATGCCGTGAACCCCTCTTCTCTGCAGGTCAATGCAGACTATCCCAACAGCGAAGTCATCCGCATTTCTCCCTATACCAAAGGAGATACGGATATCGTCAGCGTGCAGATGGATGGTGCAGAAGTGGACGCTGCTCTGTGGGAAGCCTTCCTGCAGGAAGCTCCGGTCAACTCCGCCAACTATCCTGATAAGCTCAAGGGTTACACCGTTTCCCTGGATAAGGATGTTTTCCAGTCCCTGTCCGATGGTGAACATACCCTGACTCTGAAAACCACTGCCGGAAGCCTGATCAATGTTGTTGTGACCGCAAAGGCAGAAAGCCACACTCCTGTGACCTACTATCTGTCCAACAGCGGTGATGACAACAACGACGGCCATTCCGAACAGACACCCTGGAAGAGCTTTGAGAAACTGTCCAGTGTGACCTTCGGTCCCGGCGACCAGATCCTGCTGGATGCCCAGAGCTCCTGGAGTAACGTTCAGTTCCGTCCGGAAGGATCCGGATCGGAAGGTGCTCCTGTCATCATGAGTGCCTACAACACCCAGGGCGACAGCTCCAGAAGACCTGTCCTGAATGGCGATGGCACTGTGGCTGATCTGGATGCCCATTCCTATCTGGCCTTCGATGCCTGGAGAGCCTTCTATCCCTCCGGCACCATCGAACTGTTCAACGTGGAAAACTGGGAAATCCGGGATATTGAAATCACCAACTACGCCCAGGAAATGCAGAAGGGCGCTACCGGCCGAAATGGTATCGCAGTGATCCACGATTATATGGAAGTGCAGGGCATTGATTCCATGCCTTCTTCCAATGCGGACAGAGAACGCGCCTTCTTCAACGCCGGCAAACTGCAGCACATTGTCATCGATAACTGCTACGTCCACGATGTAGTGGGCTATCATCCTGCCAATGGTGCTCAGGGCCGCGGCGGTAAGATGAGCGGCGGCATCAACGTCTACGGACCCTATGATGATGTATCCATCACCAACAACATCGTCATGTACTGCGACGTGGAAGGTATCCGCAACGACGTCCTGGCCTGGATGGGTGACACCCGTGCCCAGTTCCCGGCTTACATGAAGGACATTGTGGTTTCCAACAACTACATCGCCGGTGTTCCCGGAGATGGCGTGGTCATTTCCAGTGCAGACAAACCTGTCATTGAAAACAACTACCTCACCGATGCCGGCTATTCCTACTTTGCGAAAACAAAGACCAACAACGTTTCCGGTGTGACCTGGAACGCCTCCAACCTGGCCAGCTGCCGGGCTGTCGAAGAAAAGACCGGTGCCACTGTCAAGGACATGGGCAACCGTCAGTCTCCCATCACCATGGGAGCCACCAACTTCGCCGGTCTGTGGTTCATCGGCACCAAAGATGCTGTGGCTCAGTACAACGAAGCCAGCAATAACGTCTGGACCTGCAACGACGGCGAAGCCTTCGACGCCGACATGTTCTGCTCCGGTACGATTTTCCAGTACAACTACACCTACCGCAACAACGGCGGCTTCTGCCTGTTCATGCCCACCATGGATGCAGGCACCGTAGTCCGCTATAACGTCTCCGTGGAAGACGGACAGTCTCTGGGCATTGCCGAAAGCCAGAACGGCCTGTTCCATTACATCGGCACACCCGAAGCCATCCACAACAACGTCTTTATCCTGTCTGATTCTCTGAACACCATTTTCGGCGGCAGCTCCAACACCACCTGGTTCTACAACAACATCGTGGCTGCTCCCAATGGTCTGAGCACCACAGGCACCTACAACGGTTTCCATATCAATGGAAGCAGCGACGGCAACATCCAGAACCCGAAACTGAATGGTGCCATGAACAACAACCTGTTCTATCCCTCCGGCATCATTGATTCCGTAGTGGAAGGATCCTCTGTCACCAGAGAAAACAACGTCATCCTCAATTCCCGTGAAGAACTGAATTCTGTCTTCACCGATCTGGACGGCTTCCTGGAAGCCCAGCCCATCAAGGCCCTCAACGGCCGCTCCGACCTGACCGGCGAACCCGTTCAGGATCTGGAATACGGCAAGGGTGCCGGTGTGGCCATGAGTGCTGAAGAAGGAAGAGCTGTTCAGACTCCCACAGGCGGCTTTGATCTCTCCGGATTCAAGGGCCTGAGACTGGCTGAAAACAGCCCGGCTATCGGTGCGGGCACAAGCCAGATGAGAGACTATGACTACAAGGCACAGAACGATGCTGCATGGCCTCTGGAAAAAGACTTCTTTGAAAACGACCTGGATGCCGACAAGCCCATGGATATCGGTGTTCATCAGAAATCCAGCCAGAAGGAAGTCGAGCCACAGCCCGATCCTGAACTGGATGCCTGGAAATCCCTGCTGAAGATGGCTGTGGATGAAGCAGACAGACTCCATGACGAAACCGACTGGAGCCATGTTCATCCCTCTGTGATCAACTTCTTCAACGAATCTCTGGAAGAAGCCAGAAACCTGCTGAATTCTGACAGTGCCACAAAAGAAGAACTGCAGGAAGCCTGGCAGAATCTGACCAGAGCCATTCAGATGATCGGTTTTACCGCTGACAAGACAGAGCTGGAAGCTCTGGTCAAAGAAGCCGAAGCCATTGACCTGAACACCATCGTGGATGGTCCCGCCAAGGAAGCCTTCATCAAGGCTCTTGCGGATGCCAAAGCCGTTCTGGACAATCCCGATGCGCTGGATGAAACCAGCATTATCCCGGCTCTCAACGCTCTGAAGGAAGCCATGGGTGCTCTGGAAACCAAACCGGAACCCACCCTGGATACCACTCTGCTGGAACTCCTTCTGGAAACCGGTATGGAAGCCAGAGAAAATCCGGACAAATACACCAGTGCTTCTCATGCTGCCTTTGCCGAATACTACGACAAGGCGAAAGGCATTCTGGACAATGCCGAAAGTCAGGAAGAAATCGATACAGCCGTTTCCACCCTGCATCAGTACTAGCTGAACCTGCGTCTGCTGGCTGATGAAGAGCTGATCTCCAGCCTCATGGACACCCTGAGTGTTCTGGAAGAACTGGAACCCCGTGCTCTGAAACTGGGCATGGCTGAACCTTTCCGTCTGCTGGTCACTGATGCCAAAGCATGGCTGGAAGCTGATGAAAAAGAACAGACCACCGGTCTGAATCTGCTCACCGCCATGGAAGGCATGATCGAAGATCTGGAAAAGCCTGCTGAAGACAAGCCGGAACCCGAAAAACCGGATACAAAACCAGAGGTAAAACCGGATCCGGAAGAAGGCACCAAGCCGGAAATCAAGGAACCTGTCGTGGTTCCCGAAACCGAAAAAGCAGCTGAAAAGAAAACGAACAGCACCACAAAGAGCGTGAAGACTGCAGCCAGCCTGCAGGCCGATCTGCTCCTTGGCCTGGCAGCTGCCGGTCTGGCCGGACTGGGCCTGCTGAAAGCCAGAAAAAACAGAAAGTAACAGAAAGAAATGCGATCCATCACAGGAAGAAATGAAGACTGCAGAGTTCTGAAATTCCTGATCTGATGGAAACCAAACAAAGGACCAGAGAGTGCCCCAGACGGGTTTCTCTGGTCCTTTTTGGTGCTCAGGAGAAGGGAAGAAGGCACCTTCAAAATTCTTTAAGAAAAGCTTTCTGAAACGTTTGGTGTCCGCACCCCATCCCTGGAAATTGGAAAAGGGGTTCTATGTTACAATTCCTTCAGGAACGTGAACCATATGAAAACAAAATCAAAACAGATCTGGAGGGTGGCAGGCCTGAGCGTTCTGGCTCTGGTGCTGGCACTCGTGCTGCATCTGCGGCTTGTTTCAGGCTCTCTGATGCAGAATATCGGCGGCTGGGTGTTGCTGGTTCTCTGGCTGATTGCCAGCGTCCTGCTGCTTCAGAAAAAGTCTGGCAGCGAGAAGAATGCACCCGCCAGCGGGATCCAGAAAATCCGCGCCCTGAAAAAGACGGTGGACAGAACACCGCCCAAAGCCTTTAAGAAAGAAATGCGGACTCTGGAAAGCCAGGTAGACCGGCTCATGAGCCGGGATGAAGCCCTGGAAAAGTCCCTGAAAAACCACTTTGGAGACACCTCCATCACCACAGGCAAATTTCTGAATACGGTGAATCAGGTGGAAAACCTGTTCATCACCAATTCCCAAAAGATTCTGGAGCGCATTAACCTGTTTGATCAGGAAGGCTATCAGAACATTTTTGCCAGACATCAGGAATACACCAGTGCTGTGGTCCCCTATAACGAGGCTTTTGCCTTTGTGGACCGCAAGCTCAACGAGAATGAAAAGATCCTGCAGAAGCTGGACCGGCTGGCTCTGGAAGTGACCGGACTTCATGAGTCCACCACCCCCATTGATCAGCTGCCCGCCATGCAGGAAATCAACGAACTCATCGAACAGACCAAACTGTATCGACAGAACTAGCCGAAAGGCAGAAGGAGAATGGAAATTATGGCTTTCAACATGGATGTAGACAATCTGGACAAGGAGAAGGTCACCGAGGTTCTCAACCCCACCCCCGTTCAGAAACAGCAGCTGGCCCAGATGGCCGATGAAAACAAGGACGCCATCATGGGTGTGGATCTGGATTCCCTGGAACAGAGAAGGGAAATCGCCAGAACCATCGACAACTTTGGCAAGGATATCGTGGAACGCTCTTCCGAGAAGAACAAACTGCTGGAAAAGACCCTGGCTGACCTGTCCAAGACCGGATCTGAAGGCGGTGTGGTGGTCGACGCCCTGGCCAAGCTGAACCGGGAAATGAAGGAACTGGATCCTTCCGGCGTCAACTTTGGAAACAACAACATGTTCTCCAGAATGTTCAACCCCGTGCGCAACTACTTCCAGAAATACGAAAAGGCAGACGGCCAGATCGAAGAGATCATACAGTCTCTGGAAGCCGGCCGCCGCACCCTCATCAACGACAACACCACTCTGGAAATCGAGCAGGCTTCTCTGCGGGATCTGACCCAGAAGCTGGGCAAGCAGGTGGAACTGGCCACTGAAATGGATGCCTCCATTGAAAAGGCTCTGGAAGAAGCCAAAGTTCACAACGAAGATCCGGAAAAGATCAAGTATGTGGAAGAAGAAGTGCTCTTCCCCCTCCGCCAGAAAGTCATGGATCTGCAGCAGATGCAGGCGGTTAACCAGCAGGGTTACTTTGCCATGGAAATCGTCCGCCGCAACAACAAGGAACTCATCCGTGCCGTTGAAAGGGCGCAGCACGTCACCGTCTCTGCCCTGCGGACTGCTGTGACTGTAGCCTCCGCTCTTTACAACCAGAAGATCGTCCTGGATAAGGTCAAGATGATCAACGAGACAACCAACAACCTGATCCGCTCCACTTCTCAGATGTTAAAAACCCAGGGCGCCGACATTCAGCAGCAGGCTATGGAAACCAACATTACCGTGGACACCCTCAAGGAAGCTTTCCGCAATACCTTTGAGGCTCTGGATCAGCTGGATGCCTACAAACAGAAGGCTCTGCCTCAGATGAAGCAGTCCATTGCCGAATTCCGGACCATGGCCGATGAAGGCGAAGCCCGTCTGCAGAAGATTGAAGCGGCCAATACATACCGTGAGGAAATGCGTCAGGATCCCACTCTGCCCAAACTGCCTGGCTCCAATTCTTGATAATTGACAGAAATCCGTTAAAATGTCACTCAGTTAAACTGTTAAATGCGATGAACAGAAGGAGTAGCCGCCTCCTGAAATCCAGAGAGCTTCTGGCTGGTGAGAAGAAGCATGACGGGACGGTGAAGGTAGTCTGGGAGCAGAGATTCTGAAAGCAGTAGGAATCTACGCCGGCGCAGCGTTATGCGAATGAAGGTACGGAGGATTTTTCCGTACAAATTAAGGTGGTACCGCGAGCAGCCTCGCCCTTATGGGAGGCTGCTTTTTTAATTGTTGCAAGGAAAGGAAGAACTATGAAAGAACTCAGCAAGAAGTACGATCACGCGCTGGTTGAAGACCCCTCGGTTTACCAGGGCTGGATCGAAAAAGGCTATTTCACAGCCGGTGACAAAACCAAGACACCCTATACCATCGTTATTCCACCTCCAAACGTAACGGGAATGCTGCACCTGGGCCACACCTGGGATACTACGCTGCAGGACATTCTTTCCCGCTACAAGAGACTGCAGGGCTTTGACGTGCTCTGGCTGCCCGGCATGGACCATGCAGGCATTGCCACCCAGGCCAAGGTGGATGCCAGACTTCGTGAAGAAGGCATTTCCCGCTACGATCTGGGACGCGAAGGCTTCCTGCAGAGAGCCTGGGACTGGAAGGAAGAATATGCTTCCACCATCCGCAAGCAGTGGGCCGGCACCGGCCTGTCCCTGGACTACTCCAGAGAACGCTTTACCCTGGATGACGGCCTGTCCCATGCGGTCAGAAAAATCTTCTCTGACCTGTACCATGAAGGCCTGATCTATCAGGGCGAAAGAATCATCAACTGGGACCCCCAGGCCATGACCGCCCTGAGCAACATCGAGGTGATTCATAAGGAAATCCCCGGCAAGATGTACTACTTCAAGTACACCATTGAAGAAACCGGCCAGGAACTGGTGATTGCCACCACCCGTCCGGAAACCATGTTTGCCGACCAGGCCATCTTCGTTCATCCCGATGATGAACGCTACAAGGATATCGTGGGACTCCATGCCATCAACCCTGCCAACGGCGAATCTCTGCCCATCATGGCCGATGACTACATCGACATGTCCTTTGGTACAGCGGTCATGAAGTGCACCCCTGCCCATGACCCCAACGACTTTGCCCTGGCCAAGAAATACAACCTGGCCATGCCCATCTGTATGAACCCCAACGCCACCATGAACGAAATGGCCGGCAAGTACGAAGGCATGGACCGCTTTGAATGCCGTGATGCTCTGGTGAAAGACTTTGAAGAACGCGGCGTGGTAGACCACATTGAAGAACATCCTCATCAGGTCGGCCACTCCGAAAGAACCGGCGTCATCGTAGAACCCTATCTGTCCAAGCAGTGGTTCGTGCGCATGAAACCCCTGGCTCAGGCTGTGATGGATGCCGAAGAACTGGGTGAAAAGATCGAATTCATTCCACCCCGTTTCCACGGCACCTTCCGCAGATGGCTGGAAAACATCGAAGACTGGTGCATTTCCAGACAGCTGTGGTGGGGACACCGCATTCCTGCCTGGACCAACAAGGTCACCGGTGAAATCTACGTCGGCGAAACCGATCCGGAAGATCCGGAAAACTGGATTCAGGACGAAGACGTGCTGGATACCTGGTTCTCCAGTGCTCTGTGGCCTTTCTCCACACTGGGCTGGCCCGAAAACACCGAAGATCTCCAGCGCTACTTCCCGACGGATGTGCTGGTCACCGGCTATGACATCATCTTCTTCTGGGTAGCCAGAATGGCTTTCCAGTCCCGCTACGCCATGAAGAGCGTGCCCTTTAAGGAAGTGCTCATCCACGGTCTGATCCGCGACAAGGAAGGCCGCAAGATGTCCAAATCCCTGGGCAACGGCGTGGATCCCAGAGACGTCATCGCCGACAAGGGGGCAGATGCTCTGCGTTTCTTCCTGACCACCAACTCCGCACCCGGTCTGGACCTGCGCTTTGATGAAACCAAGGTGGATTCTGCCTGGAACTTCATCAACAAGATCTGGAACGCTTCCCGCTACGTTCAGATGCAGCTCAATGAAGAAAAGCCCGGTGAAGTGGATCTGGATCATCTCTCCGAAGCAGACCAGTGGATTCTGTACCGTCTGAACGAGACTGTTGCCAGCGTGACCCGCAACATGGACAAGTATGAACTGTCCCTGGCCGGCAACGAGCTGTACAGCTTTGTCTGGAACGATTTCTGCTCCTGGTATATCGAGCTCTCCAAGGCTGCTCTCAACAGTGACGATGAACAGGTGAAGAACAACACCAGAGCCGTGCTCTATGCTGTGCTCAAGGAAATCCTGGTGCTGCTTTCTCCCTTCATGCCCTTTGTCACCGAGCATATTTATCTTGCTATGGACTATGACAAAGAAAGCATCAACCTGGAAAGCTGGCCTGCTTTCTATAACTTCGAAAAGAACGAACAGGCTGTGGAAGACATGGCTGTCATCATTTCCGCCATTGAAGCAGTCCGTGAAATCAAGGCCCAGTACGGTCTGAAACCCAGAGAAATTCTGAACATTCAGCTGGTGGATGAAAACGGCGACGTGAAGAAGCTCAGTGCCCAGGGACAGGCTCTGCTGGAAGGCATGGCCAACGCTCATCTGATGGAGGAAAAACCAGAAGGTGATCTGCTGAGCAGAACCATCGTAGGGGCTGTGATCCAGGCCGCTCTGAGTGATCTGGTTGATCCTGCTGCTGAAATTGCCAAGCTGGAAAAGGAACTGGCTGTTCTGGAAAAGGAAATTGCCAGAGGTGAGAAGATGCTCTCCAACCCCGGCTTCGTCAACAAGGCACCTGAAGCCAAGATTCAGGTTGAAAAGAACAAACTGGCTGCCAATAAAGAACGCCAGAGTCTGGCTCAGGCTCAGCTGGCTGACTGGAAAAGCAAGGCTTAAACCTGAACCTGATTGGCAGGCTGACTGCTAAACAATCCAAAACAAATACTGACCGGAACCCGGAAGGGAATCCGGTCTTTTTTGATGGGAAGAGAAGGAGTACAGGAGCAGGAATCCTGGCTGATACAACTGTCAGACGACAGCAGGATGGCAATGGTATACTGAGAACATGAGAAATGTCGTAATCAACGCTGCCGAGATTGATGCTGCAGAGCATCCCGTGCAGATGCTGGCCATGCAGTTTGGCCTGTCCATAAATGACTGGGAAGAGCTGATCTACCACCTTTACCGCATGAACGAGCCGGTATGCACTTATGTGATCAACTGGCAGGACTGTTCAGACCGATGGAACCAGATCGCCGATCTGCTGGAGAGTGCCCAGCAGCATTCCGGTCAGTTCTTTCTGATCTGGGGAACCAAGGATGCCATGGTCAATACAAAAGCAGAAAACAGAGAAGAACTGCTGGTGCCCTTTACCGAGCACAGCATTCCGGAAGACGGAACCCAGGTTCAGTAATGCATAAAACCGCAGCGGGGGATTGCTGCGGTTTTTCACTGGGAGAAAAAGAATACGAAAAAATGGAGCCTGGCTGTCTGAGACAGTCGGACTCCATTTTTTTATTGGGATTTAGTTTTCGCCGCGGGCCTGGGCGGACATTTTTTCGCGGTACAGAGCACGGCGGTCCTGAGCGGTCAGGCCTTTCTTGCGCAGGCGGATGGCATCGGGGGTGACTTCAACCAGTTCGTCATCGTTGATCCATTCCAGAGCTTCTTCCAGGGAGAACACTCTGGGTGGTGTCAGCAGCATGGCTTCATCACGTCCGGAAGAACGGATGGCAGTCAGCTTCTTGTTTTTCAGGGGGTTGACGTCCATATCGATGTTTCTGGAAGATTCACCGATGATCATGCCTTCGTAAACTTCCGTCTGCGGAGAGATGAACAGGGAACCGCGTTCCTGCAGGTTCCACAGGGCGTAAGTCATGGCAGTGCCGGTATCGGTGGAAATCATGGCACCCAGCATTCTCTGGGGGATTTCACCGGAATAGGGCTGGTAGCCGGCGACACGGCGCACCAGGGTGCCTTCACCGTGAGTTTCGTTGATGAACTCACTGCGGAAGCCAAGCAGACCACGGGTGGGAGCGGTGTAGGTCAGTTTGACGTAGCCGTTTTCTTCTTCCATGTTGATCATGGTGCCCTTGCGCAGGTTCAGCTTGTTGATGATGGTGCCGGAATATTCTTCAGGCATCAGAGCAACCACTTCTTCGACAGGTTCGACCTTCTGGCCGTTTTCGTCGCGGTGCAGAATGACTTCAGGTTTGGAGATGGCCAGTTCATAGCCTTCACGGCGCATGTTTTCAATGAGGATGGAAATATGCAGTTCGCCGCGTCCGCTGACCTTGAAGCAGTCGGCAGAATCGGTGGGTTCTACTTCCAGACCGACGTTGACTTCCAGTTCCTTTTCCAGACGCTCCTTGATGTTGCGGCTGGTGACGTACTTGCCGGAACGGCCGGCGAAGGGGGACTTGTTGACATGGAAGTTCATGGACAGAGTCGGTTCTTCAATGGCGATGTGGGGCAGAGCTTCCACTTTTTCAGGGGAGCAGATGGTGTCTCCGATGGAGATGTCAGGCATGCCGGAGATCACGACGATGTCGCCACTTCTGGCTTCCTTGACGCGGGTTCTGGACAGTCCCTTGTAGACGAACAGATTGGAGATGGTCTCTTTCTTCTGTACGCCGTCGGCATTGGTGCGGATATAGGAATCGCCTTCGCGCAGCACGCCGCGGTAGATGCGTCCGATGCCCAGACGGCCGATATAGTCGTCATAAGCCAGGGCGGATACCTGCATCTGAGCGGGTTCTTCGTCCTTGTCGGGGTAGGGCTGTGTGTGTTTCAGAATGGTTTCGAACAGAGGTTCGATATTGTCGCTGGGGGTGTCCAGATCGTACTGAACGCGTCCTTCTCTGGCTACGCCATACAGGATGGGGAAGTCCAGCTGTTCATCGGTGGCGTTCAGATCCAGGAACAGTTCGTACACTTCGTCGACTACTTCCTGGGCTCTCTGGTCCTTCTTGTCAATCTTGTTGATGAGCAGGATGGGCTTCAGGCCGATTTCCAGAGCCTTGGACAGGACGAAACGGGTCTGGGGCATGGGACCTTCGGAAGCGTCAACCAGCAGGATGACGGTATCGACGGTTCTGATAATGCGCTCTACTTCACTGGAGAAGTCGGCGTGACCCGGAGTATCTACGATATTGATTTTGACGCCGTCATGGATGACGGAACAGTTTTTGGAATAAATGGTGATGCCGCGTTCACGTTCCAGATCGTTGGAATCCATGACGCAGTCTACTACTTCTTCATTGTCTCTGAATACGTCGCTCTGACGCAGGAAAGCATCCACCAGAGTGGACTTACCGGCATCGACGTGGGCAATGACTGCTATGTTAAGAATCTTTTCTTTATCTGACATGCAAGCTCACTTTCTCTAGAAAAATCTGAATCATTATAGTCCTGTAACTGATCTTATCGCAAATTGGAAGTTTTCCCTTCTGACATCCCCTTTCAAATCGCTGTTTTCCCATGGACACGGCAATTTCTCACTTTTTTGCGAAGCTTGAAAAAATCTGAAACAGAAAGGGCATTCTGAAAAAACAGATAGATACTTTTCAAAAATGTTAAATGTGCTAAAATTGAGCCGTTCAGGTTTTTATGAATATTGTAAGAATGTTGTAAGTAGGAGAACTGCAATGAAGATTGATTACTATAAAGAGTATTCCAGTTATCTGGACAGAGATATGGAATTCAAAATGTATGGTCACGACGGCATTCTCTGCCTTGTGATCCCCTGTCAGGACGGCCGCTTCTATGAATGGGAAGACCGCCGCATGTTCAACCAGGTGCAGGATCTGATTGATGAAGGACGGATCCGCTTTGTCACCGTCGATTCCGTGGATAAGGAAACATGGAGTTCCTTTGGAGACAGCGCATCCCGCATGGTGCAGCAGGAAAACTGGGTCAACTACGTCATGAACGAACTGATCCCTTCCGCCCTGGCCAAAGCCGGACAGCCTGCCGATGCGCAGATGATGGTCATGGGCGCCAGCATGGGTGCCACCCACGCTGCCAACCTGTTCTTCCGTTTCCCGTACCGGTTCACCAAGCTGCTGGCCCTGTCCGGAATCTATGACATGTCTCCGTATATTTACGATGGCAACTTTGATGGAAACTTCTATCAGAACAACCCCATGTCCTATCTGCCCAATATGGCCCTCGATCACAACTACATTCCACAGTACAACAAGAACAAGGCTGTCTTCGTGGTTGGACAGGGAGCCTGGGAAAACGAATGCCAGGCCGATCTGCGCAAGCTGGAAAACACCCTCAAAAACAAGGGCATCCAGGCCGAGATCAATTTCTGGGGATATGACATTCCCTATGACTGGCCAAGCTGGGAAAGACAGCTGCGCCTCTATCTGCCTCAGATCGTCTAGTCGTCCAGCCTGAACAACAGGAAGGATCAGAACCCTTCTGATCCGGATCAGCCAGAATATGAATCACACAGGATGCGGCCCATTGCCTCAGGGACTGCATCCTGTTTTCTTTTTGAAAACAGAAGTCCGGTTCAGAAACAAAATCCTGCAGACGAAAAAGAAGGTGCTTCCTGGAGCTTTTGTCAGAAGCAGAGCTATCGGCAGAAAGACATCCAGTCAGCACCTTCATTTCACCACAGACATTCTGTCTTCACAGAGACTTCTGTCTGTGGTTCAGGCCATGGCTTTCCAGAGAAGATCCATCAGAAGGAGGAAACAGATCCCGATCAGTTTGAAAAAACCTTTGATCAGTTTTCCCATAAACCGTAGGACCTTCCCTAAAAATCTGAGCACTTTCATCGTATTCTGCATCCTTTCTTTTTTCTGATTCTTGACGGGTTCTGCTGGCTGGACGTCACCTGCGCCGGCCAGACTTTCAGACCTGAAGAAGTTTCAGTGTCTTCCTGAACGTCAATCCACCATGCAGCCGGGCTGCTCCCAGTCCTTTACACAAACGAATATCTGTGCGGCTGGAAGTCTGTACTGCCCGGTCTGATCGGCATGTGTTTCCTTACCCAATCCTTGATTTTGAGCTGCAGCTTTCAGGCTGCCAGGGGATCAACGGTTCAGAAAATTTAAGAGGATGAAAAACTGTAAAGCTGTTACGATTTCGGGATCAAGATTTTTATTCACGGAAATCCATATACGGAGTATTCTATGCGCCGGCGATTCAATCAAGTCGTTTGAACGAATAAATCCATCCTCTCTGTGTAAAGCAAAAAGGGGGGATGGCATGACGCTCAGACTGTCAGTCAGACCGGATCCGGGAACCGGAAATCACGGAACAATAAAAAAACGATGCCGGACGTCTCGACATCGTTTTCCGGAAAGTCCCATGACCTTCCTCCATATCAGGATTATGATGATATGGATTGATATAAATAGAAAGGAGGCGCTTGGGCTATGAACGACCCAAGACATGATCATTATAGGATGACTGAGAAGAAAATGCTACATTTGAGACGGGATTTCAAAGATCGGCCCTTTTTCCAACTCTCCTGAATCCTCCTGATTGAGTCAGAATGGGAAAGAATCGGATGACGAAATCCATGAAACTTCGTGATCAAAGCGAATCAATAAGAAAAATTCCGGCTGTTTTATCATTACAGTCGTTACTGTCAGCCATGAAGAAAGGGGATGCTTTACCATGGCTCTATCCAGAGATCTAGTCACTATTTATGCCGCCAGTGCCGGCACGGGACCGTTTTCTGCGCTGTCGTTTCTGGCTCTGCCGGACAACCGCAGAAAGAACGTCGAAAACCGGATTGTCACACTGTTTAAGAAAGCAGGAAAGGGGAAAAAGCTGGAAAATGCCGACCTCTCCCAGCATGATCCTTCCGATCAGAAAGCCTTGAAGGAAGTCATGACGGCCATGCAGTCGGCCAATGTCATCAAATGGCGTTCTGCTTCCTATACCGGAAAGGCAGGAAGCCGCCTCGCACAGTTAACCAGTCTGCTCATTGATGAAATGGCAAGACTCTACCCGAACTGTGAATTCCTGCTCTACTTCGATCCGGAACAGATTCAGAGTTCCTTTCTGAAAAATGCCCTGCGCAAATCCAGCCGGAATGTCACCCTGGAAGAAGGCCATGCCGGTTCCAATCCTCTGCTGCAGTGCTCCCTGCTGATGGCCCAGCTCGCCAGCATCAAAGCCGGACTGCCTGAAGAAGGTACAGAAGATGGCTCTGAGGAAATGGACGAACAGCTGAAGCCCTCCTTTGAAGCGGCCCAGACATGGCCCATGCTTCTGGAACAGCTGCAGCTCATGGAAAAGTACCAGCACGACTGGATGGAAGAAAACGGAGAGCTTCTGCTGCTGGATTCCAAAATGTCCAAAGAGCAGAAGCAGATGATGCAATCCATGCTGGAAAAAGATCCGGCTCTTTCTGCTTCCAGACTCTGGTCATCTCTGGGCCGGACTTTTCTGAAAAAGGATGCTCTGGAACTGCTGGAAAGACTTCACGAAAATCTGCCCACAGAAGAATTCCAGACCATCTCCCTCAACCGCCTGCAGAAAGATCCTGCCTGGTTTGAAGCCCTGCTGGAAAAGAAAGCCAATCCCAATCCCGCACCGGATCTGGATGCCGGAAAACTGAAGCAGGAAAAGGAAGAGTTTATGGATGCTCTGCATGCCAGAAACATCACCACCCTGGAAGAACTGGATCAGACGGTGGATTCTGCCCTGCAGAGGATCGCTCCAAAAGTTGCTGCAGAAAACAGAAAGCATACCCTTCGAAGAGATTACTATCTCTCCCTGTCCACCGATTCAGACAAACTGGATCTGCTGGTTCTGCCTGTCACCAACAGAGACCTGCAGGAATCCTGGCTGATGCCCATCAGCCGCCGCGTGGAAAACAGCACAACAGCCGGCAGACTGCGGGCCAGAGATCAGCTGGTGCAGGCTGCTCTGGAACAGAATGATCCCGTTGTGATCGAACTGGAGCAGAAAAATGACTTCGGCCCGCTGCTGGAGTATCTGGAAAAGCAGCCGGAAGATAAACAGGTGCTTCATCTTTCCGGCAGAAGCTTTCCCGCACTTCGCAGATATCTGATGCAGCACAATATTTTCCTGGATATCCATGCCGAATCCTGCCTGGACAGTCCTCTTCTGGAAGCGGCTTTCCTGATTCATGAACGACTCCAGGATGAAAGCCTGACCCTGCCTGAAAAAACGGCTGCTGAAAATTCAGAAGAGCAGACAGAAGAACAGCCGGAAAAGCGGAAAACTGTCCCCTATTTCTCCGGAGATTTTCAGGTGTCCAACCTGAAAAGAGAAGAACTGGATCTGCTCTGTGATCCTTCTCTGAGTGTGGGAGTGACCCGCAAGCTGGCTCTGGCCTTCCATCAGGGACTGGATCCGGAAAAGGTGCGGATTTTAAAGGAAGCACTGGATGGTGATTCTTACCAGAAGGAACTGCGCCTGCTCATTCTGCCTTATCTTTTCTCGAACCGCTTTGTCAGACTGTTCCAGGAGAGCGCTCAGTGGCTGAGCAATGAAGAACTGGATTTTGTCACTCTGCCTGGCATCTCCTATGAAAAAGCCAGAGTTCTCATTGATGCCTTTAAACAGGGACTGTCTCTGGAAGCCGTCAGTCATGCCATTGCCAGACAGAATACCCTGACAACCATTCAGAAACGACTGGATAAGCTGAAAAAAGATACAGATAAAAATAATAAAGATGATCTGCTGAATAGCCGTCGCCAGAATGGAAATGATTCTGCGCTGCTCATCAGGGCTCTGCCTGGAAGAGAATTCAGCAGGGAACTGCAGTGGAAAGTGCAGAGAGCCCTGGGACCGGTTCAGGAGCAGTGGAGTGCCCGGGAATGGATAAGAATTGAAAACGATTGTCTAGTAAAACTGTTAAAAATCATGAACGAAGCCTAGGTAAGGGATTGGACCTGCCAATGAATTCACCGACAAAGTTCTTCGGCTGTCTGAAAGTGCCTGAAACAGGGACAGAAGCCGGTGATAATAGTAAATTCAACCGAGTCCGCTATGACCTCCCACTGTGGTCAAAAAGGTGCATGATTTGATGGAGGTTTTCCACTCGGTCAGTTAAAAAGTTCGATTATCTGTTGCAAAAATATTCATATTCCATAATACTTAGAAATGAATAAGATCATCTGGCCGATGGATGGAACGCCGGGCTGCAGATCGCTCAGCAAATGTTTCGCATCGGAGGTGTATTCGACAGCTTTTCTTCAGCTGAATCTTAGCTGCATGTGCTGAATTCAATTCCACAGGTCGTGGCGCTCTGTCCGCCGTCACACAGTCAGAAGACTATGATTGCTGCAGGCCGGAGGTGCCGTTTTGAGACCAGATGATGACAGAAAAGGAAATTGAAGTGAGTATGGAAAGAAACACGAACAACAAGAAGAAAAACTCTTTTTTCAAGCTTGATCTGTTGATTCTGTCTGTACTTAACCAGAGGGACTGTTATGGTTATGAAATCACTTCGTCGGTACGCAAGGAAACGGATGACATGTTCATCATCAAGGAAGGTGTCATGTACCCGATTCTGTACCGGCTTCTCCAGGAGGGGCTGATCTCCAGTCAGGAAAAACTGGTCAACGGCCGTATTCGGATTTACTACTATATGGAACCAGATGGACTTGAGTACTACGACAGAATGGTCAGGGAGTTTGAGCGGGGGGTATCCCTTGTCAGACGGCTGATTTACACTCCCGAGGAAAGCAGCCAGCCCGTTTCCGGACAGTCTGTGTCACTTACGATGTCCGAATAACCGGAGGATCACACCTCCGGTTTTTTTCCGCTTTCCCGAAAAGAAGCTCAGAGGACCGGATCCGATTGCCCTGGAAAGTTCTTCGGTGAGAAAAATGACATTTCTTCGGCAGAACTGGACGAAAAATGAAGTGCAAACCGTTACATCAAGTCTTCTCATTGCCTGAAAAGTGCGCTAATGTAATTTCAAGTGGAGAGAAAGGAGAAAGATCCATTGAAACTCAATGAACTGAAAGACAGAATCCGCAGCCTTTCCAGACCCAATCAGATTGCGGCCGGGCTGCTGGTGATCTGCATCCTGTGTGCCGGGGTTTTCTACCTGGCTTCCAGACCTGGCGATGGTCCGGAAGAAATTGCCGCTCTTCGAACCTACACCGTGCCTGCCAACGGAGAAAACTCTGTTCTGATCAAGAAGAATCTGTATGCCAAAACGGATTCCTCTCTGAATGCTCCTCTGGATTACCGCATCCCTGCCTATACCCGATGCGTTCTGGAAGGAGAGACCAAGGAAGGTCTGACCATCCTGCGCATTGCCGATTCCAGGATCTATGTTCAGCCTGAACTGCTGACCAGCCAGACCGTTTCCGAAAGCGGCCGGCTGGTCAATTCCAGTGCGCTGGACAGAGAAACACCTTCTCTGAGTGGAAACAAGGAAAAAGAGGTCAACAAGTCCGACGAGGAATGGCTCAAGGAAAAAGAAGAATACGTCAAGAACTCCGTGGGTGAAACCATGCAGGATACCGGATGGGGCGGACCCAACATCAACTCCATCGACGGTACTGTAGACGGACCTTCCGGCAAGGAGACCTATTACAATCTGCCTATGGAAGGCGTAGTCAAGATCATGACCGACATGGGCTTTCCCGGAGAATACTGGGTCAGAGAAGACGGCGTCAAAATGCTGGGGGACTTTGTCATGATTGCCACCAACCTGGACGTTCGTCCAAGAGGCTCTCTGGTGCCCACATCCATGGGCATGGGTCTGGTGTGCGATACAGGAACCTTCGCAGAAACCAATCCCTATCAGATCGATATTGCGGTGGACTGGAAATAGTCTGCCAGAAAGAAAACACGAAAAAATGCGCTGCCCGCTTCGAATTTCGAAGGGACAGCGCATTTTTCATTTTCGGATCAGTGTCTGGTCAGCTTATCCGACCAGAACAACTTCCTTCAGTTCAGGAAATTCGTCCAGCAGCAGCAGACGGATTCCGGTGGAGAAATCTTCTCCGGCCATCATACAGCCGGCGCAGGCTCCCAGGAAGGTGATGTAGGCAACACCCTGTTCATCAATGCCTAACAGCTGGCAGTCCCCGCCATCGTGCTGAATATAGGGACGGATCTTGTCCAGAATTTCATCTGCTCTGGCTTCCCAGACATCTCTCTGGGCTCTGGAAAGCACTTCACCTTCCTTCAGAGGATGGATCGTGAGATCTTCGGAAACAACCTTGACGGTTTCCGGAATCTTTTTACCTGTCTCAGGATCCGTAACAGCGGTCTCTTTCACTTCTTCAGTGATTTCAGGCTTTGCTTCTTCAGCCTGAGGAGCAGTCTCCTGAGCTGCTGTCTCGTTATTTACATTGTTATTGTCACTCATAACAGTCCTCCTACTTCTATTTCAGGAACAGAGGCATACACAGAAAGGGAATAATCAGCCCGACTATAAAGCCTCCGAACACTTCGATCAGTTTGTGTCCCAGCACGGTCTTGAGCTTTTCCTGATAAACCGGATCGTCCAGTTTGATCACGGACAGTTCACGAAGATCCTTGACCAGCTGCTGGGTCAGTTCAATGTTCTTGCCCGTATAGTATCGTACATGACAAGCATCATACATGACTATGAAAGAAAAAACAGCTGTAACAGCAAACAGGGCCGAATCGAAGCCTTCCTGGATTCCAATGGCCAGGCTTAATGCCGTGACCGTGGAAGAATGTGAGGAAGGGAACCCTCCGGAAGCGATGACCCAGCGCAGATCCCATTCCCCGGTTTTGTAATAGTGAGAAAAAAGCTTGGCAACCTGGGCAACGATGTTGGAGATCAGCGCTGTGACAAGAGGATAGAAGGAAGAAATCATTGGTTTCACCCCTTTATTTCGTCATCCATCATTGGAAAACCATTCCGAATGCAGCGGAAATGGTTCTGTCACACTCCATTATAACGGTTCATAAGACAATCCTGCCCAGCAATCCATTCCAAACAGGGCTCTCTCTGTGAGAAATAAATGACTTTTTTGGCAGATCGCCCAGGTTGACCGGTTCGCGAAAGACTGAAAGCTCTATCACTTTCCATTTCGAAAAACGCAGGCCGCAAAGCAGGGAAGAAGGAGCTCTTTGTTCTCTTTGTGCAGCCGCTGACTGTGCTGAAAACAGGGATCAGATCTCTACTGAAACCAAAAGGCGCAGACCTGACCCGAAAAGTCATCGAAAACGGGCGATTCTGGAACGAATCAGAGAACCGGTACCATATATTCACAGAAGAGAAATCCGACTTTCAACGGGTAAAAAATCCTAAATAAGCGTTCTCACCGGAAGAAATCTCCGGTTTTTTTCTTTCTGATAGGCTGAAATCCACTGAAAACAGACAAAAATCCAGGAATTCAAAAAGATTCGGGAACTCTGAAATTTTCTATTGACATAGTACCGGTACCACAATATACTGAAACCATCAAACCGGTTCCATAGATGAAAAAACAAGGAGAACAGAGATATGAATCCCAACCAGATCGCAAAGGATATTATCCGGTGCGTCGGTGGAAAGGAAAACATCAATTCCGCCATGCACTGTGCTACCCGTCTTCGTCTTCAGCTGAAAGACTACGACAAAATCAATGAGAACGAACTGACCGACGTGGACCAGGTCAAAGGTGTCTTCCTGGCCAACGACCAGTACCAGATCATTCTGGGAAGCGGAACAGTCAATCTTGTGACCGATGAAGTTCTCAAGGAAACCGGACTGGGGGCTGCCGCTCCAGTCCAGACCGAAGAAAAGAAGAAGGAAGGCAACCCTGTGATGCGCTTTGTCAAAGTGCTGTCCGACATCTTCGTCCCCATCATTCCCGCCATCGTCGCCGGTGGTCTTCTGATGGGTCTTAACAACGTCCTCACTGCCAGCGGCCTGTTTTTCCCTGGCAAGTCACTGATTGAAGCCATGCCTGAATTTGCCGGTCTGGCTTCCTTCATCAACATGTGCGCCAGCGCACCCTTTACCTTCCTGCCGGTGCTCATCGGCTTCAGTGCTACCAAGAAATTCGGAGGCAACCCCTACCTTGGCGCTGCCATGGGCATGATCATGGTTCATCCCGATCTGCTCAATGCCTACGCTCTGGCTGGTGCTGAAAACATTCCGACCTGGAACTGGTTTGGCCTGGAAGTTCAGGCTGTAGCCTATCAGGGAACCGTTCTTCCCGTTCTGGTTGTCAGCTACATCCAGGCCTGGATTGAAACCCGCCTGCACAAGGCAACACCCAGCTGGCTGGACAACCTGACCACACCGCTGCTTTCCATTCTGATTACTTCCGTTCTGACCTTTGTTCTGGTTGGACCGGTTATGAGAACTGTCGGTGACTGGCTGGCCTTCGGTCTTTCCTGGCTGTATTCCACTCTGGGCTTTATCGGCGGCGCCATCTTCGGTCTGCTGTATGCCCCCATCACCATCACCGGTATGCACCATTCCTTCTCTGCTATTGAAACCCAGCTGCTGGCCGCTGCAGAAACAACCGGCGGATCCTTCATCTTCCCCATCGCCAGCATGAACAACGTGGCTCAGGGCGCAGCAGTACTTGCTGTTCTGGTCATGACCAAAAACGAAAAACTGAAATCCATCTGCTCTGCTTCCGGCATTTCCGCACTGCTTGGCATTACGGAACCTGCCATGTTTGGTGTCACCCTGAAACTGAAATACCCCTTCTACGCCGCCATCATCGGTTCTGCCTGCGGCAGTGCCTGGATTGCCGGCACCAAGACTCTGGCTCTTGCCCTTGGCGCAGCCGGTCTGCCCGGATTCATTTCCATCGCTCCCCAGAGCTGGGGCAACTTCTTCATCGGCATGGCCATCTCCATGACAGTATCCTTCGGACTGACCGTCTTCTTCATGAAGAAACATCCTGAAGGCAAGACCGACGACAAGAAAGCCAAAGCTTCCAAAAAAGAAGAAACAAAGTCCATCGAAACCGCAGCACCAGCCGCTCTGGTGTGCACTCTCAACGAAAACGAAATCGCTTCTCCCTTTGACGGCGAAGTATCCGAACTGAGCAAATGCCAGGATGCCGTCTTTGCTTCCGGTGCCATGGGCCAGGGATTCATCGTGGATCCCGCCAACGGCACCCTGAGAATGCCCGCTGATGGCGAAGTCATGATGGTGTTCCCGACCAAACATGCCATCGGTCTGAAGCTGGACAATGGCGCTGAAGTGCTGATTCACATCGGCATGGATACCGTGACCCTGGATGGCAAGCCATTCACCGTCAATGTAGAAGCCGGTCAGAAAGTCAAAGCCGGTGAAGTCCTCATCGAAGTAGACCTGGACCAGATCAGAAAAGCCGGTCTCTCCACCGTTACACCCGTCATCATCACCAACCAGAAAGCCTTCGACCTGAAGAAAACCGGCAAAACCGACGCTGGAGAAGTGGTGCTTGAACTCAAAAACGAGGATGCCCAGTAAAGTCCTCAATAAAACAAACAGAAATCCAGAGTGAACCGGCTGAGCGCAGCTGGAAAAAAAGAATCACGATCCGGCAGGGAAAGCCGGATCAGAAAGGAGCTTGAAGATGACAGGAGACATCAGAAAGGAATTTACGCAGGCCCAGTCTGCCGGTAAGAGGGAACAGGTTCTGAAAGATCCTGCTCATCCTCAGTACCATCTCACCGGCGTGGTGGGATGGATGAACGACCCCAACGGTCTGTGCCAGAAGGATGGCACGAACCACATTTTCTATCAGTACAGTCCCCAGAGTCCGGATGGATCCGGATGGCGCGGGTGGGCCCATTACACCACCCGCGACTGGGTTCACTATCAGGAAGAAGACGACCCCCTGGTGCCCGATGGTCTCGCAGATCAGGGCGGCAGCTACAGCGGCAGTGCCCTGGTGGATCAGGATGTCATCCGCTTCTTCTACACCGCCAACCGCAAGCTGCCCGGCAACCATGACTATATCTGTTCGGGCAGAGTGCACTGGACCATGGAATTTGACAGTCCGGATGGAGAACACTTCACAGGACGACAGGTCCTGCTCAAAAACCGGGATTATCCCGCAGATCTGAGCTGTCATGTCAGAGATCCCAAGGTCTGGAAGGAAAACGACACCTATTACATGGTCCTGGGAGCCAGAACCAGAAGGGATCAGGGTGAAGTTCTTCTCTATGCCAGTCCCGATCTGAAGGACTGGAAGCTGCAGGAAATCATCACTTCCCAGAAGCCTCTTGGCTATATGTGGGAATGTCCCGATGTCTTTGAGATGAATGGAACTGACTGGATGATCTTCTGCCCCCAGGGAGTGAAAGCAGACTTTGAAACCGATCAGGACAGCGTCTGCGCCTTGGGCACCATCAAAGGCCTGCACAAAGGACAGCCTCTTCTGGAAAACGTCCGGCTGCTGGACTACGGTCCTGATTTCTACGCACCCCAGAGCTTTGAGGATGAATCCGGCAGACGGATCCTGCTGGGCTGGATGGGACATCCGGAAACCGGCGAAATGAATCCCACCCTGGAAAACGGCTGGCAGCATCAGTTTTCCATCCCGCGCCTGCTGAGTGTGAACAATGGCACCATCACTCAGCAGATCCTGCCGGAAATGAAAGAGCTGGCTTATGATGAAACCAGATTCCAGCTTGATGCAGATCAGTGCCGGGACCTGCCCCAGAGAGCCATGATTGTGGATCTCAATCTTCCCAAAGGAGACTGGAAGCTCAGCTTCCGGCAAGCCGAGATAGCCTGCCAGGATGGAGTGTTCTCTGTGGATCTTAAAGAATCAGCAGCAGGCAGAATAAAACGCAGCTTCCAAAGCGGAAATGTCACCAGACTGCAGATCGTATCGGATTCCAGCAGTCTGGAGCTCTTCCTCAATGAAGGAGAAAAGACATACAGCACCAGACTTTATGATCAGAAGCAGGAAGATCTGACGATCTGCTGCGATCATGCCATCCACGGTACTGCCTGGAAAATGCATTCCATTGATGTGGCCTGGAAGCTGGATAAGAACACAGAAGAAGGACGATTTGTTCCTGCCGGTCTTCCCGAAGGCGAATGGGATGAACCGGGAATGGATGAATAAGGAAAAGGTCCGGCAGAATTGAACCGGATGTTGATCAACGAAAACCAGAAAGAAGAGGGACTGTTATGAATTCGAACAATCAGGATAAGGCCATGGATCTGTGTGCCTTTGGAGAAATACTCATCGACTTTACAGAAGGCGGACAGGATGAACAGGGACACAGTCTGTTTGTCCGCTATCCGGGAGGCGCACCCGGCAACGTCTGCGTGGGGGCAGCCCGTCTTGGCAAACGCACCGCATTCATAGGCAAGGCCGGAGAGGACATGCATGGGCAGTTTTTAAAGGATGTTCTCAACCGGGAAGCCGTGAATACCGATAATCTGGTGCTGGATCCGGACACCTTCACCACCCTGGCCTTTGTCAGCGTCAATGACCAGGGTGAACGGACCTTCTCCTTTGCCAGAAAGCCGGGTGCCGATACCCAGATGCGTTTTGAGGAAGTGGATCCTGACCTGCTGGCCAGTACAAAAATCTTCCATGTGGGCTCTCTTTCTCTTACCCATGAGCCAGCCAGGACCACCACCTTCCAGAGTGTGAAACAGGCAAAAGAACACGGTGCCCTCATCAGTTATGATCCCAACTACCGGGCCAGTCTCTGGCCTTCAGAAGAAAAGGCTATCGAAGACATGCGCTCTCTGATTGAGCAGGCCGACATCATGAAAATTTCCGACGAGGAAACGGCACTGCTCACCGGTTATGCCGATCCCGCACAGGCAGCAAAAGCCCTCATCGAACAGGGTGTACAGGTGGCAGCTGTCACCCTGGGCGCTGAAGGTGTTCTGGTGGCCAATCAAGAAGGGGCTCTGATTGTCCCGGGCTTTAAAAGCAAAGTAGCAGATACCAACGGAGCCGGCGATTCCTTCTGGGCAGCCTTCCTGACCCGGATTGCCGAAAGCGGCAGGCAGCCCAGAGATCTGAGCCTGGAAGAACTGAGGGAATTTGCCCGGTTCGCCAACGGGGCAGCGGCTCTGACGGTCCGAAAACCCGGCGCCATTCCGGCCATGCCCACCAGAGGGGAACTGGAAGAATTTCTTATGAACAATCATTAATGGGCAGGCAGCAGAGGTATCGAAAACCAAAATTGATTTCGATACCTCTTTTTGTCAGAATGACCTGTAACAGAAACGAAAGCATGGCAGCTCCCCCGGCTGCCAATAAGATCTATACAGCAGGACAGAAAGGATGAGAAATCATGGCTAAAGTGACCATTGCGGACATTGCCAGAGAAGCCGGTGTGGCCAAAAGCACGGTCAGCCGCTACTTCAACGGCGGATATGTCAGACAGGAAACTCGCGACAGGATCAAAGCGGTGGTGGAGCGCACCAACTTCGAACCCAGTGCCGCCGCTCAGAATCTGAAACTGAAAAAGACCCGGATCATCGGTGTGGTCGCTCCCACCATGACCTCCAGATCCACAGGCCGTCTGGTGGAATCTTTAGACCGCACTCTTCATGAGCGGGGCTATTCCTGCATCGTCATGACCACCGATCATGATCCCCAGCGGGAAATTGCCTCCATTGAATATCTGCGTTCCATGCGGGTGGACGGCATTCTGCTCATCGCCACCACCATCGGCGAAGAGCATCAGCGTCTGCAGAAATCTTCGAAAATTCCATTCCTGGTCATGGGACAGAACTTCACCGGCGGCACCAGCATTGTCTACAACGACTATGAAGCCGGCCGGACCATCGGCGAATATGCCTCCAGCCTGGGTCATCATGACATCATCTATATCGGTGTATCCGAAGTGGATGAAGCCGTCGGCCGCATCCGCAAAAAAGGGGTGATGGATGGTCTGTCCGATCATTCGGAAGTCATGAACATCATGATGGAAGAGACCACCTTCTCCTATGAAGAAACCAGAGAACTGGTGAAGGATGTGCTCAATGTCCATATTCCCGATCTGTTCATCTGTGCTACCGACCAGATGGCTCTGGCAGCCTGGAAGGAAGTCAGAGAACGGGGTCTGCGGGTGCCGGAAGATGTGTCCATCATCGGCTTTGGCGGCTATGAAACCAGCAAGCTGCTTTCTCCTTCCATGACCACCATCCGCTTTGAAAACGAACTGGCCGGCCAGATCTGCGCCTCCACTCTCATCAGCATGATTGAAGAACAGCCTGTTGCTCCCCTGCAGACACTGGGCTTTCACTTTCAGAAAGGCGGGTCCGTCAGTGATCTGACTCGTTCCATCCCCTCAGAACACAGTGAGAAAAAGGGTGCTTCTGAAAGCGCATCAGTTCACTGAATCAGCAAATGAACCGGAAGACCTCCGGTTTTTTTCTTCCATGTGGAACGGATTTCATGGATGAGTCGGGGAAATCGCCCAGCGGTGTATAATGTGAAAGTCTTAATGAAGGAGGATTATTATGATCACATTGGATCTCAGCCATGCCAAGCTGCAGTCTTCTGTTGCCGACTGGCAGGACAAGGTTACCGCAATCGATAAAACACTGCGTGAAGGAACCTGCAAGGGCAATGACTACATCGGCTGGCTCAACTGGTGGAAAAATTACGATAAGGACGAATTCGCCAGAATCGAAGAAACAGCAAAGAAAATTCAGGACAATTCTGATGTACTGGTTGTCTGCGGCATCGGCGGCAGCTACCTGGGCCCCCGCGCCTGCATCGAAATGGTGAACGGACTCTATCCCACCAACCAGAAAGTGGAAGTGATCTACACAGGAAACACCTTCTCCAGCACCTATATCAACCAGGTCATGGAATACATCAAGGATAAGAGAGTCACCGTCAACGTCATCTCCAAATCCGGCACCACCACCGAAACCGCCATTGCGTTCCGCATTCTGGAACAGTTCATGTGGGACAAATACGGCGATGAAGCCAAAGACCGCATTGTTGCCACCACCGACAAGGCAAGAGGCACTCTGAAAACTCTGGCTGACAAGAAGGGCTATGCCACATTCGTCATCCCTGATGACATCGGCGGACGCTTCTCCGTCATCACTCCCGTAGGTCTGCTGCCCATTGCCGTAGCCGGTATTTCCATCAGCGATCTGATGAAGGGTCTGGCAGACGGTATGCAGGCTTATGCTTCTGCTGATCTGGAAAAGAACCCTGCCTACGCTTATGCCGTAGCCAGAAGAATTCTGCAGAACCAGGGTTATGACGTAGAAATGTTCGTAGAATACGAACCCCAGATGCAGAAAGTTGCTGAATGGTGGAAACAGCTGTTCGGCGAATCCGAAGGCAAGGACGGCCTGGGCATTCTGCCTGACTCCGCTGTCTTCTCCACAGACCTGCACTCTCTGGGACAGTTCATTCAGGAAGGCAAGAAAGTCCTGTTTGAAACCAACCTGTATGTAAAACAGCCTCCCGTTGATTTCCCGTTTCCTGCTGATGAAGCCAACCTGGACAACATGAACTACCTGGCCGGCAAGAGCATCGACTGGGTCAACAAGATGGCTGCTCAGGGCACCCTGGAAGCTCATGAAATCACCGGCGGTGTTCCCAACATCGTTCTGAACATGGATGGCATGACTGCCTACGACTTCGGCGGCATGTGTGCCTTCTTCTTCATGGCCATTGCCATGACAACCCTTCTCAACGACTCCAACCCCTTCAACCAGCCCGGTGTTGAAGTCTACAAGAAGAACATGTTCCGCCTCCTGGGCAAGAACTAGTCTTTCCAAACCAATCATTCAAAGAGCAGACTGTCTGACGGTCTGCTTTTTTCTTTCAACCGGTTTACTCTGAAAGCCGTTCTCTGTTCTTCTGTGCAGGCCTGCCCTGTCCCGGTATAATGAAAGGGAAGAGAAGTAAACGCTCGCACAGCCAGCCGCAAAGCCGGCTGAAAGGAAGATTTGAATGAAACAGCAGAAAGAAACAGAAATCATGGACCAGCTGCTGGTAACGGAACGGGATATGACGGATTTCATCCGGGAGTATCAGAGAATGATGATGCTATATGACACGGCCATCCAGGAAGTGGAACTCAGACTGGATGTCATCGGCAAGGAAGCTCAGATCCAGACCAACCGCAATCCCATCCGCTCGGTGAGCAGCCGTCTGAAGGATCCCATGAGCACCCTGGAAAAGCTCAAACGCTATCACCTGCCCATGACCATGGAAGCCATCTACAACGATCTGCACGACATCGCCGGTGTCCGGGTCATCTGTGAATACATTGCCGATATCTACAACGTGAGAGATTCCCTTACCGATGATGGCAAATTCGTCCTTCTGGAACAGAAAGACTACATTGAGAACCCAAAAGAGAACGGTTACCGCTCTCTGCACCTGATTATCGGGGTGAAAGTCAGACTGCACAGCGGCGAAGAACTGGTGAAATGTGAAGTACAGCTGCGCACCACGGCCATGGATTCCTGGGCCGGTCTGGAACACAACCTGCGTTATAAAAAGGGTCTGGATCCCAACCTGGATCTGGACAGAGGCCTGCGGGAATGTGCCGATGAGCTCTATGCCACCGACCTGAAAATGCAGCATCTGGCTGCCATGCTTCACACCATCCGGGAAGAATCAGCTTCGAAATAGATTCAAAAACCGGTCTGGCAGACAGCCGGAGAAGGCTGAATCCAGCCGGATCAGACAATAACCAAATAAAATGATCAAAACAGGAAAAAGTCCGCTTCCGAAAAAGAAGGCGGACTTTTTTCGCACCAGAAGGAAATTCAGCAATATTTAAAATACCCGTTAACTGTAGGTAATCAGATAAAGAAAGGATCATCGGCCGGGAATAATTTAGTAAAAACTTACAGAACTTTATCTCGGGACGGGGAAATCCTTTCAATGTCTGTTCAAAGCGTTTATAATCTACTTGAGTGTAGAAAATACAATTTTTGAAGGAGGATTTTATCTACATGGCCGATACAGTGACAAAAACATTCCAGTCCATGGATGGTAACACTGCAGCCGCTCATAACGCGTATGCGCTGACTGAAATGAGCTGCATTTACCCCATCACTCCATCTTCCCCGATGGCAGAACAGATGGATGCCTGGGCTACTCAGGGCCGCAAGAACGCTTTTGGCGAAGTTGTTAAAATTGCGGAACTGCAGTCCGAAGCAGGCGCTTCCGGTGCCGTTCACGGTGCTGCACAGGCAGGTGTACTGCCTACAACTTTCACCGCTTCTCAGGGTCTTCTGCTGATGATCCCGAACATTTACAAATGGGTTGGTGAAAATCTGCCGGTTGTTCTTCACGTAGCTGCCCGTTCTCTGGCTAGCCGCTCCCTGAACATCTTCGGTGACCACTCTGACGTTTATGCAATCCGTCAGACTGGCGTTCCTATGATTGCATCTCATTCCGTACAGGAAGTTATGGACCTGGCCGGTGTTGCACACCTGGCTGCCATCAAGGCCCACACACCTTTCGTTCATTTCTTCGATGGTTTCCGTACTTCTCACGAAGTAGACAAAATCGAAGTATTTGACACTGAAAAATATAAAGACCTCATTGACTGGGAAGCTCTTGACGAATTCAGAAAGAACGCCATGCAGCCTCATACAAACCCCGTTACCAGAGGTGCCAACGAAAACGACGACATCTTCTTCCAGGGCGTTGAAGCACGTAATGCTCACTACGAAAACGTTCCTGAAATCGTTGCTGATTACATGGAGAAGATTTCCGAAATCACCGGACGTCATTATGCTCCCTTCACATACTATGGTGCTCCCGATGCAGACCGCGTACTGATCGCCATGGGTTCCGTAACCGAAACTGCCAAGGAAACCATCGACGAACTGCTGAAGGAAGGCGAAAAGGTCGGCATGATCAAAGTTCATCTGTTCCGTCCTTTCTCCACAAAGTACCTGCTGGATGTACTGCCTGAAACAACAAAGAAAATTGCCGTACTCGACCGTTCCAAAGAAGGCGGCGCTCTGGGCGAACCCCTGTACCTGGACGTTGTCGCTGCTCTGAGAGACAAAGACATTGACATCATCGGCGGCCGCTATGGTCTGGGCAGCCACGATACAGCTCCCAAACACATCAAGGCTGTATTTGATCATCTGAAAGAAGACGAAAACAAGAACGGCTTCACCCTGGGCATCATCGACGATGTAACCAACACATCTCTGCCCTTCGATGACAGCTTCGTAATCGACGATGACGGAACCACAGAATGTCTGTTCTGGGGTCTGGGATCCGACGGTACTGTTTCCGCAAACAAATCTTCCATCAAGATCATTGGTGACAACACTGACATGTATGCTCAGGGTTACTATGCTTACGACTCCAAGAAAGCCGGCGGCGTAACCAGATCTCACCTGCGTTTCGGTACTAACCCCATCCACAAGACTTACTACATCAACAACGCTGACTTCATTTCCGTATCCCTGGATAGCTACATGTTCAAATACGATCTGGCCAACAACCTGAAAAAAGGCGGAACCTTCCTGCTGAACACCTCCTTCGACAAGGACGAAATCGTTAAGCACATGCCTAACCGTCTGAAGAAGGAACTGGCTGACAAGGATGCCAAGTTCTATATCATCGATGCCAACAAGATCGCATCCGAAATCGGTATGGGACGCCGCACCAACACCATTCTGCAGTCCGCATTCTTCGCTCTGAATCCTCAGATTCTGCCCTATGACGAAGCAGTTGATCTGATGAAGAAAGCTGCTAAGAAATCCTATGGCAAGAAGGGTGACGATGTAGTTCAGCTGAACTACAAGGCCATCGACGCTGGTAAAGACGGTCTGGTTGAAGTTGCAGTAGACAAAGACTGGTCCAACCTGCCTGTTAGCGAACTGCGCGTTCCCACAGGTGATGCTTACTGGGATGAATATGCTGCCAGAATCAACGGTCTGGACGGCTACAACATGCCTGTTTCCGCATTCACAAAACATGGTGTTCTGGATGGAACCATGCAGAACAACATCGCCTTCAAGGAAAAGAGAACCATTGCTGTTAACGTACCTGAATGGAATCCTGACAACTGTATCCAGTGCGGATTCTGCTCCTTCGTATGTCCTCATGCAACCATCCGTACATTCGCACTGACTCCTGAAGAAGTGAAGAATGCACCTATGGAATTCGCTACTATCCCTCTGATGGGCAAAAAGGATACCGACCTGGTTTACCGTGTTCAGGTATCTCCCTCCAACTGCGTAGGCTGCGGTCTGTGCGTTTCCGAGTGCCCTGGCAAGAAGGGTGAAAAGGCTCTGAAGATGGTTGACGTGAACTCTCAGCTGTATCTGGATCCTCTGGCAGACTACCTGTACAAGGAAACTGAATACAAGAGCGACCTGTTCCCCAAGACAACCATCAAGGGTTCTCAGTTCCAGATGCCTTACTTCGAAGTTCCCGGATCCTGCCCTGGATGCGGTGAAACTCCCTACTACCGTCTGGCTTCCCAGCTGTTCGGTAAGGATATGCAGATTTCCAACGCTACCGGATGCTCTTCCATCTACTGCGGTGCCAACCCCTCCACACCTTTCGTTAAGGATAAAGACGGCAATGGTACAGCATGGGCTAACTCCCTGTTCGAAGACAACGCTGAATTCGGATATGGTATGGCTCTGGCCAACAACTACACCCAGGCTAAGATCTACAAAGTTATGGAAGACAACCTGGACAAGGTTATCCCTGAGCTGAAAGAAAAATTCGAAGCTTACCTGGCTGCTGGCAACGACAGAGACAAACAGCGCGCACTGGCTCCTGAAATCAAGAAACTGGTTGCAGAAGCTGATGTAAACGAAGATGTTAAGACTCTGCTCGAGTACGACCTCGTTGCTAAATCCAACTGGATCGTCGGCGGCGACGGCTGGGCTTACGATATCGGTTACGGCGGACTTGACCATGTACTGGCCAACAACGTAAACGTAAACGTACTGGTTCTGGATACTGAAGTTTACTCCAACACTGGTGGACAGGCTTCCAAATCCACTCCCAGAAGCTCCGTTGCTAAATTCGCAGCTGGTGGTAAATCCACAGCTAAGAAAGACCTGGGTCAGATTGCCATGACTTATGGCCACGTTTATGTAGCATCTGTCTGCATGGGCGCTGACAAGAACCAGACTCTGAAAGCATTCCAGGAAGCTGAAGCTTACGATGGACCATCTCTGATCATCGCTTACGCACCCTGTGCTGAACACGGTATCAAGGGCGGTCTGGGCAACCATCAGCAGGTTCAGAGAGACGCCGTTGCCTGCGGTTATGTAGATCTGTATCGTTATAACCCTGACAACAAGGAACAGCCTCTGACTGTTGACAGCAAGAAGGAACCTGACTACTCCAAGATGAAGGACTTCATGCTGAAAGAAGCTCGCTATGCACAGCTGGCTAAACTGAAAGGACCTGAAGAAGCCGACAAGATGTTCGCCAAGGCTGCTGAAGACGCTAAGAAACGTCGTCAGAGACTGCTGGCTATCGAAAAAGAAGGCCTCTAATAGTCATCTTTTCAACCTGAACTCATGATTTACAAAGCTCTGTTCCCCAAGTGGGAGCAGGGCTTTTTTGCGTCTTCTGCCCGTTTTTAGAGAGCCCAGGAACAGAAGGAGCGGAAAGGAGTCATTCTGTAACGCAGTGTCGGAAAATGGTATTCTGGTAAAAGATTGAACTCCTGTGAGTCAGGATGAAAGGCAGGAGTTCAGATGAAAGGAAGTAAATATGAAAACACCTGAAAAAATTATAATTAACGGAAACTCGGGGTTCTTTGCTATTGGAGAAGCCTACAAAGATCAGCTGATCATCACTCCGGAATCCATCGAATATGAACTGACGACACGCCCTCAGAGTGGATCTGCACCGAAGAAATGGAAGTTTACCTCCAACAGCATGCCTTTCCGTACCCTGTATCAGACACTGGCTTCAAGAGCCATCGCCATCTGCGAGACCGAACAGGAGCTGATGGCTCTGGATGGGCCGGAAGTCGAGCTCTCGGTGGCTTTTTCTGATTCCAGTACCTTGTCCAAAGAGATTTCACTGTATGTGCCAGGAATGGAAACACTGGTCATGCTGATTGGATTCATGATTCCGGCAATCGAGGAACCACCAAAATCACTGGAGGTCCTGGAAGAAAACTGCGATGAGAACGCCGAGGACGATGAGGAAGAAGATTTTGATGAATGATTTGTCAAAAGAGTCTCACTCTGCACACCTGGATCAACCGTAAGGACCTGTCTGTTATGGATTGAGGATTGAATACCTGTGTTAAGAAATGTCAGGAAATGGTACTCTGATAAGAGAACTGAACTCCTGCCGCATGGATGAATACAGGATGTTCAATGGAGAGGACAAAAAATGAAAAGGCCAGAAAAAATTATAATTAAGGGATATTCGGGATTCTGCATCAGTGAAGAAGCCTACGAAGATCAGCTGATTATCACACCGGAATCCGTCGAGTATGAACTGAAGACCCAGGAGGAAAGCTGGCTTGAACCTAAAAGCTGGAAGTATACGAGCAAAAGCAAGGCGTTCTCTGTTCTGTATCAGGGACTGGCTTCCGCTGCAGCTTCAATTGTTGAATCGGAATTCTGTGTAGATGTACTGGATGCGCCTCAGGTAGAGATGAAATTGCATTTTTCTGATTCCAGCACCCTGTCGAAAAATATTGCTGAGTATATCCCGGGAATGGAAACTTTGGTCATGTTGATAGGCTACCTGGTTCCATCTGTAGAAGAAATGCCAAAATCTGCAGCGGTTCTGAAAGAAAATTGTGAATGGAAACTGGCAGATCGTCCTGAAGAATAGTCTCTTCTTCTAGGTGATACGGCTGACTGGATCAGACAGCACCACAGGTGGAACAGTTGCTGCCACTAACAAGTTGTGAATCATAGCTGTCTCATCTCTTTGCTGCTTTGTACTCTCCAATGTAAGAAAGTCAGAGGAAGCCAAAGCTGCCGCTGATCTACGACGCAGCAACCCATAGAAATCAAAATAGCGCTTTTCATCCGTATGAAAGCCAGATGGCTGCACGAATGAAGAGCGCATTTTCTCTGAAATCAGCCGGAGTGGAACCTGTTAACACGGTCTGATGGAGAATTCAGAAAGGTCTATGGAAGTCCTGCGTCATCCTCGTCCGGTTCTGGGCTGGAAGAAGCAGTTCCACATGCAGAACGGACAGAAAATGCCACTTTCAAAGTCTGGAAAATTGGCTAACTCTCTTCCTTCAGGCATTTCATCTCCAAACGTCAGGAAGGGAACTGATTCCTCGGAAGCAGAATCTCCATGACGGAAGGGACAGTTATATGATAGGCAGTCAATTCGCGTACATATCGTGTAGAAATCTAGTCAGCGCAATCATTGACAACACAAATGTCAGTGATTTAGAAATAGAAAATCTGTATATCAAACTGATAGCTAAGAGTATATTTGGCAGAATTAACAAGAGCAGCAATGTGCGTTTCATTCAAAAAACTCTCCCTGACTCCAAACAGTATAAGCTTCGTAGAATTTATTAATATCAGTCACAGTTCTACAAGAAACTGTTTAATATAATCAGTCTATCCGCTTCTAAATTATCGTTCAATATCCAAAAATGAATATTTTCTGAAATACCAATGACGTTGTAACGGTTTATTCAGTGCTGGCAGTCAAGGAGATCTGTCAGTTCATGGAAAAGGTCAGAAAACCAAAAAACAGCGGATGACCGGGTCATCCGCTGTCAGAATCAGATCTTCATGGAAGGCTCTGGAACAATGTTCACAGCACCTCCTGAATCAGATTTCTTATTTTCTATTTTTACGTCTGTTGAGACCAAGCAGTCCGAGCAGACCAGCTCCCAGACCTGCTGTCAGCATGCCAGCGCCCATGAAGGCAGAAGTCTTCACGCTCTTGGCCGTGTCAGCGGGTTTGGCAGATTTTTCTGTTTCGGGAACTGTGACGGGTTCCAGAGGCAGAGGCAGATCGGTAGATGCTTTCTTATCGGAATCATCTTCAACCGGTTTCTTGTCTTCTTCGACAGCACCAGGTTTCTTGTTATCTTCCTTGTCAGCAGGATCGGTCTTCTGATCGATGAGGTTCTGAGCATTCATTCTCACCTGATCCAGAGCTTCAGCATCAGCTGCGGAGAGCAGCTGGATTCCGTTGTCATGAGCTTCCATAGCGGAGGCAATCATCACTCTTGCAGAAGAGATGGTGTTCCATGCTTTAGGTGTGAAGTCTGCTTCATCCAGGGACATGGTGTTGACTACGAATGCACGCAGGCCTTCCAGCAGAGATTCATCGGCTTTCAGACGCATTCTCAGCCATGCATTGTGCAGACTGGCGGCGGCTTCGTCGATTTCTTCCTGTGTCTTGGCGGAATCGCGGGCAGTGATGGCAGCAGTCAGAGCTTTATCCAGAGCATCTTTGCCATCATCCAGGTAGGTATCCAGATCAGCTGCGTTCACAGTATCGATCAGGATGTTCAGAACGGTCTTGTCCAGTTCAACAACGATGCGTTTCAGACCATCCATGGCATTCTGCAGACGTTCAGTTGCAGCATTGATGGAAGCATCCAGAGCGGTTTCGGAATTCAGAACTTCTCTGGCGTTGGCCAGGGCAGCAATGAATTCGTCCTTGTCACCGGTGTACTGATCCAGTTCAGCTTCGATGAGAGCAGCCTGGCTGACGAGTTCAGACAGAGCAGACTTATCGGAGGTGAAGTCCAGATAGTGAATCAGTTCGGTCAGTTCCATCCAGGCCTGGTTGACTTCGGACTGAATGGCAGTAGGATCTGCTTCAACCTTCTTGGCTTTAGCCAGAGCAGCTTCCAGACGGGTCTTGACGATCTCGTTGAGGTTTTCGTAGGCAGGATCCTGCATGGCAGTTTCTGCATAACGGATAGCTTCGGAAAGCAGAGCCTTGTTGGCACCCTGGTATACGGGCGGGATGGTGATGGTGTTGTCTACACCATAGATTTCGAATTCGAAGATTCGTGCAGCACTGTCGTTGCCCTGGGTAGGTTTATCAACAACCAGTCTGACGTAGCGTGCATTGGTGACAGGAATGGTATGAGAAGTCAGACCTTCCGTGTTGTCGGTCACAGTCACAACGTCGGTGAAGTTGGTGCCGTCGTTGCTGACCTGAATGCGGTAAGCTCTGGTGTTCAGACCAGCGCCTTCACCGCCGACCAGAGCGTGTTTGATCACGAAGCTGGAAACGGATTTTTCTTCTCCCAGATCGGCCTGCAGCCACTTGGTGCCCCAGTTGGTGGAACACCACTTGGTATTGTCATAGCCGTCGAAGGCCTTTTCAGGAGATTCGCTGCTGGCGGTGTAGCCGGAAGCGGTGTAGGTCTTGCCCTGACCCAGGTTGACGATATCCTGGCTGGCATCCTTGGAGATGACGATGCAGGATTCCTTCACGGTGGTGTTTTCGCCGAATTTGTTCTTGGCTACCAGACGGATGGAGTAAACGCCTTCTGCAGGGTAGCTGACAACCGGATTGGCTTCCTTGCTGGTTTCAACGGAAGCACCGGGGAAGAACCATTCGTATTCTGTAGCAGAATCGGAAGAGTGGTTTTCCAGAGTGATTTCTTCGTTGGGCAGAGCCAGAGTCTTGGATAGAGTAAAGTCAGCAGTGGGCTGAATGTCATAAGCCAGGACTTCGTCGATGAAGGCAACACCTGTATTTTCAGAGATCAGTTTGCCGGAGAGCAGGGAAGCGGACTTGCCGGTCAGAGCTTCTGTCAGTTCAGCCACTTTGGCATCATCCTGTTCCACCTTGGCTGCCAGCAGCTGGAGAGCCTGTACGTCAGCCTTGCCGACTTCACGCAGCTTGTCCAGATGGGTTGTGCAGTAGTCCAGAGCTTCCGGATACAGTTTTTCCTGCAGGGTGTCAGCAGCGTGGATCATGGCTTCAAATTCGCTCATGAGCAGGCTGTAGATTTCGGTATGAGCAAAGTCTTCATCTGCAGCGGCATGAGATTTGGCCAGGTTCATCAGCATCCGAACATCGGGTGCATCAGGTCTTCCGCAGGAGAAGGAAGAAGCGCCCAGTCTGGAGGAATGCTTGGCGAAGGTCATCATTTCATCGGCCAGATCGCCATAGAGCAGATCCATCACCTTGGAATAGGATTCGTCGGCATCATATTCTGTGCCGCTCCAGCTGTATTCAGCACCGGTGCCCAGAGTAATCTTGGCCAGTTCAGCCTGACCCATGGGGTTCATGACGAAGGTATCCATCATTTCTGTCAGTTCAGGAGCCAGATTGTAGATGGGACCCATACCCAGCTTCTGAAGCTGGTAGTCGTTACAGGGATAGTTCCACCAGATACCGGAACGGTCACCATAAACGGAAGTCATGAATTCGCCGTCGGTTTTCTTGATGCCATCAGGTACAACAGCAGGTCCGGTCCACAGAACGATGATGTCATCATCCAGAGTGGTGGAGAAGTCAACGGTGTACTGTTTCAGGCCGGTGCCATCAGACATGGCCAGAGAATCGTACTGAGTTGGTACAGTGATCAGAGGTGTCACATCACCTTTTGCCTTGACGAACTCTTCATTGAAGCGGTTCAGGAACTCGGCCTGTTTGACACCTGCATCGGATGTGCGCAGGGAAATGTCATCGAAGAAGATGGCAAAGCTGCGAACGCCGGCATCGTACATGGCTTGGCATTTGCTCACCAGAGCCTGGAAGTCGGTTTCTGCGGCATCACCGGTGAAGTTGATGTCGTTTCCGGGAGAGAGCGCGAAGACGAAGTCAACGTGGTTGTCTCTGGCAACCTTGGCAGTAGCAGCCAGTTCTTCCAGCTGATCATCGGGATAGGGCTGACGCCACTGTGCTCTGTGATAAGGGTCATCTTTGGGTGCGTAGATGTAGGTATTCATCTTGGTTTCGCCATAGAAGCGAACCTGTTCTTTACGCTGTTCCCAGGTCCAGGCGACACCGCCGGAACTTTCATGGGCATAGAAGCCTTCGATGGATCCGCGTGTTGCCATGGCAGGCTGGTCGGCAACATCGATTTCTTCGATCATGATGGTGTCGCCGGAGTGTACCAGCAGCTGTTTCAGAGTCTGTACACCATAGAAGGTTCCGCGTTCGTCTACACCTTCAATGGCAATCCAGTTCTGGCTTTCGCCTTCAGGCCTGCTGACGGAAAGAACATAGCCGTCGGCTTTCATTCCTTCGGCAGTCAGACCGGAATCGGCCAGAGCTGTCTGGAGCAGATCATTTTCGTCGCCCACTTCACCCATGAAGATCAGAGTTTCTGCATCTTCCATGGAAGTCAGGGTAATGGATTCTTTGCTGAGCAGATCCTTGACCTGGCTGACAGCAATGGGGTCTGCGGAATCTTCGCCGATGATGGCGGCGCTGGATCCGACATTCAGCCATTCATCTCCATAGGAGTATTCGGCTGGTTTTGGAAGCAGTTCGGGACGTTCAGGCTCTTCCTGAGCATGAACAGGCAGCCCGGGCAGCTGGGCTGCGGCAACAACGGCACTCAGTGCCAGTGTTGCGGCTGATTTAAATTTGTAATTCAAATTGGTTTTTCCTCCCTTTTAACCATTATGTTAAAAGAATCTCCGATTTTGTACAGGCTTTCATAAAAAAGCCGATTAAGGCAAACAGATTAACGATCATTACCATGGGAAAATTCCCCGCCACCTGGTTTTGCATTTACATCTGAAGAAAGCATGAAAGATAATAAAAAGAATAAGGATGAGAGAGACCGAACAGGCGGAAGGGAGTTAAACCATGGAAGTCATCCCCATCATGAATCCGAAACAGAAACAGAGTATTGCCAGAGCCATTCTGGAAGATCTCACCGACTGGTTTGGCCTGGAAGAATCCAGAGAAGAATATATTGAGCAGGCAGCCCATCTGCCATTTCTGTGTGCCATGGAAGATCAGCAGCCGGTAGGCTTTCTGTGCCTGAAACAGACCGGAAAGGACACGGCCGAAATCCAGGTCATGGGCGTGCTTCAAGACAGACATGGCCATGGCATCGGGAAAGCGCTGGTGGATCAGGCAAGACGTATGGCCAGGAAAATGGGCTGTTCCTTCCTGTAGGTCAAGACAGTGCAGATGGGAAAATATCCTGAATATGATGCCACCAACCGGTTTTACCTGGCCATGGGATTTGGCGAATTTGAAGTCTTCCCAAACCTCTGGGATCCCTGGAATCCCTGCCAGATCTATGTCCTGTCTTTAAAAGATCCGAAAAACTGACAACACGCAAAACAGGCTGAAATCCAAATGCGGATTTCAGCCTGTCTGTCATTTTCTTCTTCTTTACTGTCCGTTCTGGGCAGAGGAATTTTCACTGCTGGTGTTCTGGTCGTTCTGATTCTGGGAACTGGAACTGTTCTGGGAATCCGGAACGATTTCACCGGTTCCGGTGTCGTAATCATAGTAGATGGTGATCTGCGGAGGATCCTGCAGGAATTCCCATCCGTCATAGTCCTTTTTGGGATAGTCCTCATAGAAGCCGGATTCGTATTTCTTTGTGAAGTAGTCTACGCAGATGGAACCCAGATCGCCGATCATCTTTTCACCTTCATCGGCACCGATGGAGGAATAGATGGAGATGGAGAAGGGGGCATTCCCCGGCAGATAGCCGATGACATTGCGGACTTCCTGGTTGTTGCCGATCTTCTGCACAAAGCCATACTCCTGGTTGCGGTTGAGGAAGCCGCCCATATAGGCCCGGTACAGCCAGTACTTCAGATCATCCCAGGTGCCGGTCTGATCATTGAACAGGGCATGAGCCAGATCCATGGTATAGTCCGGATTGAGGATGTTCTTGTAGTCCGTGAACTCCTGGGCCTGCTGGTTGCGGGCATATTTGAGAGCCATGGATTTGAAGGCGGAATAACCGCCCAGGTTTTCAAAAAGCATGTGTCCGGCAATGTTGTCGGAATACAGGGCTGCGGCTTCCAGCACTTCAGCCAGCCGGATCTGGTCGCCGATCTTATGCATCTTGCCGATGGGCTGGTTGGGGTTTTCGCCATCCTCATCTTCCCGCATCTTTTCGGTGTATTCCAGCTTGTTTTCCGGATTGGCTGCGCCGCTCTGGATCATTTCATACCACAACATGGACAGAGGCAGCTTGTAGGTGGAGGCTGCGGGGTAGTTTTCTCTGGCGTTGTCGGATTCCACATAGGCATCGGTGGTCAGATCCTGAATGGCATAGGCCACTTTGGTCTGGTCGATGTTGTTTTCTTCAAAGTACTGATTGATCTGGTCCTGCAGATCGCTGAGCTGGTTGTTAAAGAGAAAAGTCTGGATATCGGATTTCAGGTGGGCCAGGTATTTGATGGAGAGAATATCCTGCACCTGAACTTTCAGGTCTTTGAGTTCGGTGATCTTCTGCTCATCCTGAGCAGCCACTTCCTGTTTTTTCTGGTGTTTCTGAATAGAAGAAACGGTCCAGAAGCCTGCGGAACTAATGAGTCCCACAACACAGGCGACAGCCACTACAACAATGAGAAGGTTCTTTTTCTGGATTTTTCTTCGTTTTTTCTTCATCGTCATGACAAACATTATATTGAATTTGGAGTGCATTTGATAGCAAGAACCCGCGCTGAAAAGTGAACAGTTTTCGATTTTTCTCTAAAGACGACGCGCAGGGGAATTTTACTCTTCTCCTGGAAGAAAAAGAGGGGAAAACAGGAGTCGGGATACAGACTGAACTGTGTTTCGATATAATGAAAACGAGGTGGATACATGAACAGTACAGAATATTCCATGAACTGGCTGAGCGATCCAGAGGTTTTCTCTGTAAACCGTCTGGATGCGGTCAGTTCATTTCATTATGAGATTCCCGGGATTGAGAAAGTCCAGTCCCTCAACGGTGACTGGGACTATCATTTCCTGAACAATCCGGGTGAATTTGAGGGGACTTTCTTTCAGGAAGACAATGATTTCAAAGCGGACGGCAAACTGCACGTTCCCGGCCATCTGCAGCTGCAGGGACTGGGACAGATCCGCTATCTCGATAAACTGTATCCCTGGGATGGATACGAAAACCTGGCATACGGGGAAATTCCCCAGTTCGACAACCCCACAGTCGAATACGTCAGAACCTTTGAACTGAATAAAGACCTGCAGGGAAGAAAGGTGCACCTGGTGTTCCATGGGGCAGAAAGTGCCATTTACGTCTGGCTCAACGGCTCCTTTGTGGGCTACAGCGAAGACTCCTTTTCTCCTGCAGCCTTTGATGTGACCGATCTGCTGAAACAGGAAGGCGAAAACCGCCTGGCTGTTCTGCTGGTGCAGTATTCTTCCGGCTCCTGGCTGGAAGACCAGGACTTCTTCCGCTTTGGCGGCCTGTTCCGGGATGTGGAACTGGTGGCCCAGCCTGAGAAGGGGATTACGGATCTTGGCATCACCCAGGAATTCCTGGATGACTATACCCGCTGCATTCTCAAGGTGGAAGTCAGAGAAAACGAACCGGGTCTGGTTTATGCCGTGGATCTGAAAGATGCTCAGGGCCAGAGCCTGTTCTCCTTTGAAACCCGGAACACTTATTTTGGTGTGGACATGGACAACCCCATTCTCTGGTCTGCCGAAAATCCCTGTCTGTATACCCTGGACATCACGGTCAAAGATGAAGAGGGAAAGGTGTATGAAGTCATCAGCGAAAAAGTGGGCCTGCGGGAAGTCCGCATGGAAGATGGCATCATCAAACTCAACGGCAAGCGTCTGATGTTCAAGGGCGTCAACCGTCATGAGTTCATGCCGGAAACCGGACGCGTGGTCACAAAAGAAGAGATGATCAACGACATCCTCATCATGAAGCAGCACAACATCAATGCGGTCAGAACCAGCCACTACCCCAACCAGAGTATCTGGTATGACCTGTGCGATGAATACGGTCTCTATGTCATGGATGAAGTGAACCTGGAAACCCACGGCACCTGGCAGATCGGCATGGAACCCGATGATTCCAACCCCCTGCCCGGCTCTCTGCGCAAGTGGAGAAAAGCCGTTCTGGACAGAGCTGCCAGCCTCTATGAACGGGACAAGAACCACCCCAGCATCGTCATGTGGTCCATTGGCAACGAATCCAGTGTGGGCGACAACCTGCTGGAAATGGCTGACTATTTCAGAAACATGGATCCCGAACGTCCTGTGCACTATGAAGGCTGCTCCAGAGATGAAAACTGGCAGTGCCTGAGTGATGTGATTTCCAGAATGTACGAACCCGCTAAGGAAGTCCGCAAGATTCTGGTGTCCAAACCCGATAAACCGGTTATCCTGTGCGAATACATGCACGCCATGGGCAACTCCCTGGGCGGCATGGAGAAATATACCGAGCTGGAAGAATTCGACCACTATCAGGGCGGATTCATCTGGGACTTTGCTGATCAGGCCCTCTACCACGAAGTAGACGGTCAGAAAGTGCTGGGCTATGGCGGCGACTTTGGCGACTACCCCAACAACGGCAACTTCTCCGGCAACGGCATCGTTTTTGCCGACCGCAGCCTGTCTCCCAAGATCTCCGAAGTCAAACACCAGTACCAGAACATCAAGATCCGTCCGGACAAGTTTGGCGTTCGCATCACCAACGACAACCTGTTTACCTCTCTGGATCAGTTCGACTTTGATTTCACTCTCTCCAGCGAAGGCCGCATTTTGCAGAGAGGCACTCTGCAGGTCACTGCAGCTCCCGGAGAAACCCAGAAGATCTTCATCCCCTGGAAGAAGACGGAAAACGAAGCCATCCGCACCGTCAGAGCCAGACTCAGAGAAGACACTCCCTGGGCACCCAAAGGCTTTGAAGTGGCCTTTGGCCAGTCCAGCGAAGGCGCCTACCAGCACATCCGCTCCAGAAACAGACCCATGAGAATGGTCAAGGGCGATGGTCTGGTAACCTTCAGCACCGATGATTTCTGCGCCATCTTTGATGGCACCGGCCTGCGCTCTCTGCAGTACAACGGAGAAGAAATGTTAGCCGGCACACCCAAACCCGTCTTTGCCCATGCCTTCACCGACAACGAACTGGGCTACAGACACGATCAGACCAGCATGCAGTGGTTTGCGGCTTCCGTAAACCCCAGACCCTTCACCATGAAGACCATGCTGTATCCGGAAGCCAACTACGGCATCATCCGCTACACCTACAATCTGCCCACCCGTCCGGAAACCAAGGCAGTGGTCGGCTTTACCGTCGCCAGCCCCGGACTCATCGGCGTGGATATGACCATCTTTGGCAAAATGGGCATGAGCGATCTGCCTCTGTATGGCGTACAGATTCCTCTGCAGAAGAAGTTTGATGACTTCATCTACTACGGCAAGGGACCTGATGAAAACTACATCGACCGCTCCTCCGGCTGCAAGATCGATGTCTATGGCAGCACTGCCAGAGACAACGTCACGCCCTACCTGCGTCCGCAGGAATGTGGCAACCGCACCGAAGTCAGATGGACGGAAGTGCTGGACAAGCAGATGCAGGGTATCCGCGCCAGCATGGTTCATCATCCTCTGCAGATCAGCGTTCTGCCTTACTCCTTCCTGCAGCTGCAGGAAGCCGAGCACCAGTATGAACTGCCTGCCTCCAACAAGACCTGGCTCACCGTCATGGGTGACCACATGGGTGTAGGCGGAGAAAACTCCTGGGGCTTGCCCGTTCTGAGGGAATATACCATCGATTCCAACCAGAACCATTCCTTCTCCTTCATCCTGTCCAAGGCTCAGTCTCTCGATCTGTTTGAAAAGGCCAGAGAAGCAGCCAGAAACACGGATCATGAAAAGAACAGACGGGAAGAGGAAGATAAGAAACAGCTGCAGGAAGATGCCAGACGCATCATGAAAGACGTTTCCCGCACCTTCCAGAGAGAACCCATTCACCCTGGAAATGAAGAAACACCTTCTCTTTCCAGAGTGCAGCGGTCTGCAGAAACCCCTGCTGCCGCTCCGGTTCACGAAGAGCCGGCTGCTGTTGAAGCAGCTGAGGCTGTTCATGAAAAGGAACCCAGTGCTCAGGATGTTCTGATTCAGGACCAGAAGGACGAAGCGCAGGAAGCTGCTCAGTAATCTGGAGATCTGCTGATTTCCAAAAGGAAAAACCGGAACAGAACCATACAGCCCATACAACGAACAAAGCAGCCGTGAACGGATCCAAAAGGATCAGCACGGCTGCTTTTTTGCGGTTGAATGAGAATGCGCGGCAGGCTGATGGTAAGTCAGTCTGCCGCAGAACAGATCATGACTGACTGGAAGAAACTTCCGTTTGTTTCCGGGGATCCGTCTTCCATAGGGGAGCAAAGGCCGCAGCCATGCCGCAGAAACCTTCTGTAGTCAGTGCGGCAATCAGCCAGATGGGGCTGGCCTGAATGATCCAGAACAGGCAGCCGATAATCACGGATGGAATTCCGGCAATGAGAATCTGTTCGATCTGGGTGCTGCGGATCTGTCTGTTGATGTTTTTGAGGTTTTGCCCCTGCACTCTGTCCCGGGCTTTTTCCTTCTGCAGAAGTTCTGCTTTCTGGCGGTACAGACGAATCTGGAAGTACTGGAGAAGGAGTAATACAACCATCAGAGAAATCACAGAAATCCAGAAAACGGTGAGGCGGTATCGGAGATTGCTTAGACGGGATTCTCTGGTCAGGAAAATCTGGGAAAGGAGAGGATTCCATCTGGAAATCAGGTCTTCAGCTTCTTTGATTTCCTGGTCTGTGGTAGTACCTGCTTCAAAATCCCAGGCCAGGGAAAGGCGTATGGTTCCAAAGCTGGGGCTCAGCTCACTGGCATCAAAGGTCCTGGGATTCATGAGAACCATCAGATACGGACTGTTGCTTTTTAAGGCGATTTCCTCGTCGTCCAGATCCAGCTGAATGGGTTTGCTCTGGTTCTCGGAAGACTGGACCAGGGTCACCCTGTTCATGGGCCTGTCCTGCGCAGAGAGACAGTAGACAATCCGGGTATCCTCGTTCATGGATATCCCTTTTGTCAGAGAATCAAAGACATCCTGATCTAACGGAACGGTGAGATCCGCACAGAAAACATCACTGCCTGTCAGGACGGTATCGCTGGTGGCGAGAATGGAATTACGCAGAGGGACTGCACTCTGGAAATCCAGATAACCGGCTCGTCCGGTTTGGGCGGACCACGCGGATACTTCTTCATAGACCACCTGAACCTGTTCATCCTCCAGATCGGACAGAACCAGGTTCAGACGCAGATCTTTGTCCATGAGTTCATTGAGAGGATGCAGTTCACGGATGATGAGCCTCTGGCCGCCTTCCTGAACGATGCAGGGAATACACAGGGTGAGTACGCTGATCACAAGCAGGATCTTCCAGTCCAGAAGGGAGGATGCAGGATTTTTCATGGACAGAAGAGCAGAATGGGCAGATTCGTTCTTTTCCAGTGCAGCAGGAACGGGAGGCACCACTCGGGACTGTCTCCAGAGAACCAGAGTGGAAATGACCAGGCCCAGTTCGCTGGACACCCACAGGATCAGGAAGATCGCCCACAGGGAAATGCCGGCTTCATGCATCCAGTGTTCCACGCCAAGGGCTTTCCACAATACAAATTCCACCAGAACCAGGAGCAGACACACTCCCAGAACAAGCAGGGAAGGCACGACAAAGAGCAGCTGAAACAGGATTCTGCGCTGAGCTCTGACAGAGACGCCAGAGTCATCCAGATCCGGAATGATGTGATCTACAAAGCTTCTGGCATTGAGGACCAGAAGAACCAGCCCCGCCAGCAGGCACAGGGCAATGACGGAATACAGAAAGCCATTGCCGGAACCGTTGAGGTTCCATCTTCGGATGCCATACTGATTCATCTGCACGCCGGTGTATTTTTCCGGGTGCAGAAAGATGTCTCTGGCCAGATCCGCATCGTCCAGCCTGGCCAGAATGACCCAGTTGCTCAAAGTAGTGGAATGGCGGCTGATGTCATCGTCATAAGCCAGCAGACCAGGCATGCCTGTGGTGTCATTGTGAATGGACGTGATGGTCAGATCCTCGCCGGCATGCGTCTGGGAAGATTTGAGCACCATGCCCGTATGCCAGTTCTCACGCAGCGCTGTATTGAGGTCGACGCTGACTTCGCCATGGGCATCGGGCAGTTCTCCTTCCCGGAGTTCCATGTTCAGGCCATCAAAGCCGTCCCGCCAGGAGATGAGCAGGTAGCCGTCTTCGACGGCCACGTTTCTGGACTGGCTCAGCACTTCCATGTGTTTCTGGATTTCATCAGGGACATGTTCCGGCAGGTCAGTCACGATGCTGATATCAGCTGTTCCGGTCAGCGAGGTAATTTTCAGATCTTCTGCCTGCTGCAGGCAGATCGTGGAGATGAAGACAAAGGCAATGATCAAGGCCGCAAAAACCACAGACAGATAGGACAGATAGGATTTTCGGTTTTTATGAATGAGAGATTGAATCATGACTTGTTCCATGGACTTCCAGTGTCCGGTTTTCCCGGCTGCACGGAGCTCTGCATCAGCAGAGTCTTCATGATTCCAACAGGCAGTACGGGAAGAAAACCGGCCGTCTGGCTGGTCTTTCTCCTTTCTATTTGATGTTGTCAGGACGCAGTCTGACAGAATTAGATTTGTATTTCTATAAAAATTATACATTACAGTGAAAGTGTCAGAAACATGAATTGTTCAAAACAAAACTGATGAAATTATTAGCAGAATCTTAAGAAAGCACCGAGGAAAGAAGGGAAAACAGAGCAATAGAAATCTGACCGGCATGAAAAAAGCAGCCTGTAAAACAGGCTGCTGAAAGGGTCAGAATTCTGAAGGATTTATGCTTCGGTTTCAAAGCGGTACAGAGTGGTCTCTCTGAGAGGTTCACCGGCTCTGTATAACATGTCAGGTTCTTCCTGATTATGAATGCCATCAGGCATGTACTGGGGTTCTACCGCAACACCGTAATGCTTGCCATAGACTGCACCGGGCTGTCTTTCATGACCGGCTTCCACGAAGTTGGCTGTGTAGATCTGCGCACCGGGGAAGGTGGTGGTGATGTAGACTTTTCTGCCGGAAGCGGGATCAGCCAGAACGATCTGGTCTTCTTCTTCCTGGTTGAGAACGAAATGATGGTCGATGCCATTGCCCAGAGTCAGCTGTTCATCGCCGGATTCGTTGGCCAGCACATCACCCAGACGGGCGGGTTTGTGGAAGTCCATGGCTGTGCCGGTGGTTTCTCTGAACTGTCCGGTGGCAAGGCCGTCCGCATTGACGCAGCCATGACGTTCTGCACTGATCTGCAGGGTGTGGTCATGGACGTTGGCTTTGGCGCCGTTGAGGTTGAGATAGGTATGGTTGGTGAGGTTGATCAGGGTATCCTTGTCGCTGATGGCATCGTAGTCAATGCGCAGGGTGTCGCCCTTAACGCTGATGGTGACTGTCAGATCCAGGTTGCCGGGATAGCCTTCTTCCATATCTTTGGCATGATAGGTGAATTCAACGCTGTAGTCGCTCTTTCTTCTGGATTCAAAATTGTGGTAGGAAAAGCCGTTGATGCCGCCATGCAGGGAATTGGGTCCGTTGTTGACAGGCACTTCATAGGTCTTGCCGTTGATGGTGAAGGATCCTCCGCCAATGCGGTTGCAGACACGGCCGACTACGGCACCGAAATAAGTTCCGGGTTTTTCCATGTAGTCTTCCATGGTTTCATAGCCAAGCACCACATTATCGGCATGACCGTTTCTGTCTTCTGTCCAGATTTCCAGAATGGTGCAGCCGTAGCTGGAAACCAGGACTCTCAGGGAATCCGCCTTCAGCTCCCAGATTTTGATGCCGTCTTTTCGTTCTTCAATGAGTTTAACCATTGTGAGTTTCTCCTTTTGCGTGAAGCATGTTACTGCTTTCATCATAAAGCAGGCAGGGCGGAAAACAAACGACAAAAAAGTACGCTCACAGCCAGAAAGAGGTAGAGTTCATCCTGCAAAGGCATCAAAACGAAAGGAAATCCTGCGGGAATGGCCAGGGAGGGAAGAAAAGAAGAACTGAAAGGGTGACGATTTCGGCTCTGAAAAGCATTCTGGCTGCTCTTCGGTTGTGACAGGACAGGGATTGTTATTACAGATGGCATAATACAGAATGAAAGTCTGTCGAATTACGGATTTGACGGATTTCCTGAAAGGTGTGAACCCCCAATATGATAATTGCTGTTGTGAATCATCCTGACCAGGCGGAGCGCTTTGCCCAGAGCGGCGCAGACGCCATGCTGATTTCCGTAGAAGGCCTCAGTGTGAGACAGGAGCCGCAGCTGGATTTCGAGGAACTGCGAAAAGTCATTCACAGTCTCCAGGAGAAGGGCGTCAAGGTGTACCTCAACGTCCTCAAGATCCTGCATTCCACGGATCTGCCTGCTGCCGAACTGCTCATGGATCTGGCCATCGAGGAGAAGGTGGATGGTCTGTATCTGGCCGACGAAGGCTGGATTGTACTGGCCAAAGAAGCCGGCTACCCGGGAGAGCTGATCTATCAGCCTGAAACCCTGGTGACCAATGGTCTGGATGCACAGTTCTATATAGACCAGGGACTGAGTGCGGTCAGTCTGGCCCACGAGCTTTCCCTGGCTGAAATCGAAGCCTGCGCCAGAGACTGCCATGATCTGGAAGTGCTGGTTTACGGTTATTATTCCTGGATGAGCAGCCGCAGACCCCTGGTCTCCAACTATCTCCGGGAAATCGAACTGGAAGAAAAAGTGCCGGAAGTCTCCAGTCCTGACCATTCCTTTTTCTTAAGAGAAGCCCAGAGAGACGCCTGGATGAGGGTGGAAGAACGGGACTATGGCACCACCATCTGGTCTGCTGCCCCTATCTCTTCCTTTGAACAGATGCCTGCTCTGCTCAAGGCCGGCATTCACCGTTTCCGTGTGGATACTTCCTATCTGGAACCGGAAGAAGCAGCCCGCATCATTACGCTGTTCCAGAAGCTGGAGCAGGGCGCCGATCCGGCTGCTCTGGATTACACCGGCATTCTTCAGGATGATTCCCTCTATAAAACGGAATCCCTGACCAGAAAGGAGAAGACGACTCGTGAATAAGATCGAACTTCTTGCCCCGGCCGGCAATCTGGAAAAAGCCAAAACCGCCATCCTCTATGGCGCTGATGCCGTCTACATCGGCGGCCAGCAGTTTTCACTTCGCTCCCGCGCCAGCAACTTTTCCCTGGAGCAGATCAAAGAGCTCTGCGATTTTACCAAGGAACACGGTGCCAAAGTCCATGTCACCATCAACATCCTCCCTCATCCTTCCGATCTGGAGGGTATTAAAGATTATCTTCTGGCTCTGGATGAAGCCGGCATTGATGCGATCATCGCCGCTTCTCCTACCATTCTGAAGCTGGCTAAGTCTCTGCCGGTTTCCTTTGAATGCCACGTCTCCACCCAGCATTCCACCACCAACCCCATGGCGGCCCAATTCTGGAAAGAGCAGGGCATGGACCGAGTGGTGCTTTCCAGAGAATGCTCCCTGCCTGAAATTGCCGAAGCCTGCAGACAGGACATTCTGCCGGTGGAAGTGTTCATCCATGGCGGGATGTGCATTTCCTATTCCGGACGCTGCGTGCTTTCCAACCACATGACCAACCGGGATGCCAACCGCGGCGGCTGTGCCCAGAGCTGCCGCTGGAAATATGAGCTGAAGGAAGATGGCAGAGTGATCTCCGATCCTGACAAGCTCTTTTCCATGTCCTCCAGAGACCTGATGGCCGTTGATTATATTGAAGAGCTCATCAATATGGGTGTGTCTTCTCTGAAAATCGAAGGCCGCATGAAATCCGCCTACTATCTGGCCACCGTCGTTTCTGCCTACAGAAGGCTCATTGATCATATTTATGAGACCGGTCATGCCGATGCGGATTTTCTGCAGAGCATCCGCAGTGAAATTGCCAAGGCGGAAAACAGACCGGCAGGCCCGGGCTTCTATGGCGGACTGCCTGATGAATCCATGCAGCTGTACCGCAATCACTCTGAAACGGTCACCCAGGAATATGTCGCCCAGGTGCTGGAAGCAGACCGGGACGGCCGGACCATCTGGCAGGTGAAGAACTACTTTGATCTCACTGATCCCTTTGAACTCTTCGGTCCTCATACCGAACCCCTGCAGATTGACATGGAAGATCTGCGGGATGAAAACGGCATTCCCATCACGGTCTGCCGCAATCCCATGGCCATCGTCTCCACCAGAAAGGTGGAACAGGCAGAACCCTTTGCCATGCTCAGAAGGATGCGCCAGCCAGAAATTGACGATTGATAAAGGAAAGTCTATATTTTTTAAGAATACCTGCACACCGCTGCAGACCACGCAGCCCGGGGGAACAGAAAGGTTACGGCTGCTTAAAGAACCCCTGAAACGCAAATGAAATTATCTCAGTCTTTTTTCTATACACTTCGCGAAGCACCCAAGGATGAAGACAGCATTTCCAGCAGTCTCCTTGTGCGCTCCGGCATGATTAAGAAAAGCTCTAATGGCATTTACATGATTATGCCCATGGGCAAGAAAGTCCTGGAAAAGGTGGAAAACATCGTCCGGGAAGAAATGAACAGCCATGATGCTCAGGAACTGCTCATGCCTGCTCTGATCCCCGAGGAAGTTTATGTTTCTTCCGGAAGAAGAGACAACTTCGGCAAAAACATGTTCTCCCTGGAAGACCGCTATGCCAAAAAGTACGTTCTGGGCCCCACCCACGAAGAACTGTTTGCCATGGCAGCCATGATGGACGGCAAATCCTATAAGGATTTCCCCTACAACCTCTATCAGATTCAGACCAAATACCGCGATGAAACCAGACCCCGCTACGGCCTGATCCGTGTCCGCGAATTCATCATGAAGGATGCCTATTCCTTCGATACCGATCTGGAAGGACTGGATGTGTCCTACCAGAAAATGGCCGATGCCTACAACAACATCATGGACCGTCTCGGCCTGACCATCCGCATCGTCAAGGCTGACACCGGTGCCATGGGCGGTCTGCTCTCCGAAGAATACCAGGCCATTTCCACCATCGGTGAAGACACCGTTCTGGGATGCGAAAACTGCGACTTTGCTTCCAACCTGGAAATTGCGGAAGTCGTTGACACCGTTCAGGATGACGATGCTGAAGAACTGGATCTGGAACTGGTGTACACCCCCAATGCCGGAACCATCGAAGAAGTATCCTCCTTCCTGAACAAGGAGCCTTCCGACTTCGTCAAGACTCTGATCTACAAGGCGGACGACCAGCTGGTAGCCTTCATGCTGCCGGGTGACCGCGAGCTCAACGAAACCAAGGCTGGCAAGGCTCTGGGTGTGATGGAACTGACTCTGGCTGAACCTGAAGATGTCATCAAGGCAACCGGTGCGAAGATCGGCTTTGCCGGACCTGTCGGTCTGGAAATTCCTGTCTACATGGACAGACTGGTCGCTCACAAGAAGAACTTCATTGTAGGTGCCAACAAGAGCGACCACCACTACCTCAACTGCAACCTGAAAGACTTCACTCCTGCCGGTGTAGGCGACTACTCCCTGGTCAAGGAAGGCGATATCTGTCCTCAGTGCGGCGGCAAAATCACCTTTGACCACGGCATCGAAGTCGGCAACCTGTTCAAACTGGGTACAAAATACTCCGAATCCATGGGTCTGCTGTATGCCGATCCCAACAACCAGCTCAAACCCGTCTGGATGGGATCCTACGGCATCGGTCTGGAACGCTGCATGGCTGCCGTTGCTGACCAGCACCATGATGAACACGGTCTGATCTGGCCTCTGTCCGTTGCTCCTTACCGTCTGGCTATCGTACCTGTTTCCATGAAGGACGAAAACCAGGTGAACATCGCCAGCGAACTGTACAACTACGCTATGGAAAAAGGCTATGACGTTCTGCTGGATGACAGAAACGAGCGTCCCGGTGTCAAGTTCAAGGATATGGAACTCATCGGTATCCCCAACCGTCTGACCATCGGCCGCGGCATCCAGGATGGCAAAGCTGAATTCGTTCTGCGTGACGGTCTGGTGAAGAAGGAAGTGGCTCTGGACGATCTGAAAGCTCTTATCGACGAGATCTACGAAAACGATGCCAGAAACCTGGACGCTTACTTCATGGCTGAATAAGCCGATCAAAGATTTCTATCCGGAATAACAATCCTGAAACTGAACTCTGACATCGGGAATACCCGAAGTCAGGAAGAATGAAACCATACAGAGATTTCCGCTTCTGTCTTACAGACAGTCAGCGGAAATCTCTTTTTGCGTTCCGGGCAGCAGGAAGAAAATGACAGGGACGACCAGACGGAGAGAGGGAAGAAGAGAAACTCGAAGCCTGGACAGACCAAAGGACTGCCAAAACGGCAGGAAAACCGAGCAATCCGATCCGGGTGTAGATTGTCAGGCCGCCAGCACCCCGGAAACTGGCAGAAACCAGCTGCAGAAAGAAGACGGGAACCATGCCCTGGCAGGATACCAGAGAGGGGTGATTTCACGCAGGTTAAATAGTACAGATTGAGAGCGTTTGTAAGGGATCATCAAAGAAAGAAATTCTGTTCGAAAATAAACAAATTCAGCGGTTTGATGACTTTCTGTAAAACCTTTTCAGAAAGTTTAATGAAACAAGAAAGTTCGATACCTATCGAGCTGATGCTTGAAATGAAAGAAATATGCACGTAAATTGAAAACATCTGTCAAACTGTGATATACAGTTTGGGCAGTTTACAGAGAGCCAAATATCAGCTAGTATCAATTTACTTGCGAAAGGAAATGAAACATGGAAAAGAAAATCAGCATTACTAACAGACAGGTCCTTCTGAACTATGACAAGGCCTATCCGAAAAACAGAGAAACCCTTCTGAAATCCAGAACATTCCGGAAGTTCATCACTTGCTTTATTGAAATCCAGAAAGACATGAGCCCCTCCATCTATGAGTACCTCACCCGCGGCGGCGAACTGAGCTACGAAGAAGCTGGAGAAGAGTTCTGCAGATATCTGCGCATGCTCGCTATTTTCGACTTCGACGAGCTGAAAGACGAGCCCTATTCCGCAGATGCTCACATGCTCCTGCGCATTGTAGAAGAAATCTATCATGCATGGAGAAGCCTGCAGCGTTTCGGCTTCATGTCCTCTCTGAATACCCCCGATTTCGGAATCAATACGCTGGTTGAGCGCGATTCCAGCATGAACGATCTGATTCTGAGAACCTATCGTCTGTTCCAGGAAAAGCTCGCAGGACGTCCCAACCTGGTTTACCGTCAGGTTCAGGCCGGAACCAACGCCTGCTTCTCCGTTCACAGATCCGGTGAAGCCTGGAACAAGACCTACATCGGTCTGAAGGATGTCCCCATCATCGACTGCGTCATGCTGAGAACCCCCATGATTATACATCCAAAGTCCAACAAGCGTGAGGGCATGTTCACGGAAACCAAGACCAACCCCATGGAATACCTGAACATCAACCCCGATGAATGGTTCTGTCTGCCTCTGAAAGTCGGCAGCATGCTGTGCTTCGTGTATTTCTCCACCAAATACACCGCTTCTGCCCTGTCCCTGGCCAACCTCTTTGAACTGGCCAGCAGAGAAGAAGCTGAACAGCGTCCTGAACTGCTCATGATCTTCGGCAACGAAGACGGCAAGAACGCCACCGAATACTATCACGATACCGAAAACGGCATCTGGGTTGGCTGCATCTCCGATCATCCCAGAATCGAATACTTCGGTTATCTGAAGAAAATGGCTCTGACCCTCCACAACCTAGCTCAGATGGAAAGAGGCTGGCTGCCCATCCATGGTGCCATGGTCAACATCGTCCTCAACGACGGAACCCAGAAGGGCATCGTCCTCATGGGTGACTCCGGCGCCGGCAAATCCGAGTCCATCGAAGCCCTGAAAGGTGTGGGCAAGGATCTGATCAAGGACGTAGAAGTTATTTTCGACGACATGGGTACAATTCATATTGAGGATGGAGTACCCTATGGTCAGGGAACAGAAATTGGTGCCTTCATCCGTCTGGATGACCTGGATCCAGGTACACCCTACAAGGATATGGACCGTTCCATTTTCTTCTCCCCGGAAAACCCCAACTCCAGAATGGTCGTTCCTGCTTCCAGCTACGACTTCATCACCCGCAATCACCCCATCGACCTGTTCTGCTATGCCAACAACTACACTGACAAGATCGGTATGCAGGAACTGTCCACCGAAGAGGTCAAGGATACCTGTAAGAAGGGACAGAGAATGGCTCTTGGCACAACCCAGGAAGTGGGCCTGTCCACAACCTACTTTGCCAACCCCTTCGGCCCCATGCAGGAACAGGAACTGTGCGATCCGCTGATTGACGAAGTGTTCGAATCCATGAAGAAGAACGACGTCTACATGGGCGAAATCTATACCCACCTGGGCTTTGACAAGTCCAACCGTTCCGGTATTGAAGATGCCGCCAAAGAGCTGCTGGAGTTCATCATCAAGAAAGAAGACTAGTCTCTCTTTTCCGTCTTCTTTAAGAAAGGAAAAATGATGTCTGATTACCAGTATGGTCAGTTTATTGACCAGACCGACCAGGAGATCTATGACCCTAAAAAGGCAGAGGACAGTGTGCGGAAAAGCATTCTGCAGTCCTTTACCTGGATGGGCATCGGCCTGCTCCTTTCCGGCCTGACGGCAGCTGTGGTCTGCCTCACCAGCCTGAAGAACCTGATTTATGGCACACCCTTCATTCCCATCATCCTGCTCTTTGTGCAGCTGGGACTGACCATTGCCTTTACCGCGTCCATCAACAGCGCCGACAGCACGAAGCTGAAGGTCATGTTTCTGGCGTACTGCTTTACCATGGGCCTGACATTAAGCTCCATCGGCCTGACCTATGATCTGGGCACCATTTTTGCAGCGCTGTTAGTCAGTGCTCTGTATTTTGGCTGCCTGGTATTCATCGGCTATACCACCAAGAAGGATCTTTCCGGCTTTGGCATGCCGATCCTGGCCGCTCTGATTGCGCTGCTCATCGGCAGTCTGGTTTGCATGTTCCTGGGCTATGGCGATATTCTGCCCATCATGCTCCTCGGTCTGCTGCTCTTTACCGGCATTACCATCTATGATGTCCAGAAGCTCAAAGTGGCTCTGGTATCCACACAGGGCATGCCTGTACAGCAGGAAAAGCTGTCCATCTATTTTGCTCTGGAACTGTACCTGGATTTCATGAACATCTTCCTGTATGTTCTGCGTTTCCTGGGCAGGAACTCCAGCAAAAACTAACCTATTGAACCTAAAAACAGGTTTCCTTTGAAGCCTGATTTTTTGATGCCTGAGACATTCAGCGGTCCTGGCAGGGTACCTCGTTTGAATGATGAATTCAGGGTACTTATACTGTGATCAGGAAAGCCATCAGGCATTTGGAGGAAATATGAATCACATTAAAAAAATCATTGCAGGCACCATGAGTGCCTTCCTGCTCTTTGGCGTTGTGGGCTGCTCAAATTCCAGCACCCCTGAACCATCCGGCGATAAGGAAACCGTAACCGACAAGAGCTCCCAGGAAGTTCTGCAGGAGATCTGGGACACGGATAAGGATTCCAACAAGCCCACCATCATCGGTGGTATGGGCGAAGACACCATTGAAGACGGTGTCCAGGCTCTCGAAATTTCCGATACAGAAGGAATTCTGAACACCTACGCCATCCCCAAGGATGTCAGCGAAGCTGCTCTGAATGGAGCAGGCATCATGAATGCCATGATGGCCAACAACTTCACCGCATCCGTTCTGCAGATGGACAAGACCGATGACGTCAAGAACAGTGCGGATGCCGTCGTCAAGGGACTCAAGGAAAACCACTGGCTGTGCGGCATGCCTGAAGAATACATCGTTGCCACCAGCGGAAACTACATCATCACCGCCTTTGGTCTGACTGACACCCTGAAGCCTTTCATGGATGCCGCCAAAGAAGTTCTGCCCGATCTGGAGATCGTAGAACAGGCACCTGTAGAATAGATTTAGAAAGCGTCTGATTCAGGACACGCTGAACCCGGGAGCAGAAACTCTTTCCTCTGCTCCCTTTTTTTCGCAAACAAGAGATGAGGTCTGTCTATGCTGTTTTCATCACTGGTCTTTCTGATCTTCTTTCTTCCCCTGACTCTGGCTGGCTATTTTCTCATGCCCTGGAAAGGAAAGAACCTCTTTCTGCTGCTGGCCAGTCTGGTTTTCTACGGCTGGAGCAGTCCTCCTTTTCTGCTGCTTCTGCTGGCAGAAATTCTCATCGGTTATATCGCCGGTCTGCTGCTGGAAAAGACCTCCCGGAAAACGGGGAAATGGATCTTGACTGCAGCCGTCCTGATCTATGCGGGGATCTTCGTCTATTTCAAGTACACGGACTTTTTCATTGCCAACTTCAATGTACTTTTTGGCAGCTCCATCCCATTGTTGAAGATCGTTCTGCCGGCAGGCATCTCCTTCTACACCTTTCAGATCATTTCCTATAACGCGGACATCTGGAACGGGAAGGAGAAGGCTCTGCATTCACTGGTGGACTTTGCCATGTACATTTCTCTGTTCTGCCAGCTCATTGCCGGACCCATTGTCCGCTACAGCGACATCGCTCCGGATATTCATCACAGAGAACTGTCTGTGCAGAAAGCCAGTGCCGGCTTCAGCCGGTTTGTCTGCGGCCTGTGCAAGAAGATCCTCATCGCCAATCCGCTTTTTGCCCTGTGTGAAACCTGGAGAACCTGTCCGGATCCTTCTGTAGCCTTTGCCTGGATGAATGCGGCAGCCATGACGCTCTATATCTACTTTGATTTTTCCGGTTATTCCGACATGGCCATTGGTCTTGGAAAGATGCTGGGGTTTCATTTTCCGGAAAACTTCAACTATCCTCTGACAGCTCTCTCCATCACCGACTTCTGGAGACGCTGGCACATGTCTTTAACCAGCTGGTTTCGGGACTATGTCTACATTCCCCTTGGCGGCAGCAGAGTCAGCCGATGGAAAGTCATCCGCAATCTCTTTGTGGTCTGGCTGCTCACCGGTATGTGGCATGGAGCGACCTGGAATTTCATTTTCTGGGGACTTGGCTTCTTCATTCTGCTGGTGCTGGAGAAATTTGTGTTCAAGTCTCTTCGCATTCCCAGCTGGATCACCAGGCTGATTACCATTCCCATTCTGCTCATGAGCTTTCTGCTCTTCAGTGATGAAAACCTCACTGTCTTTGCGATGGATCTGAAGGCCATGTGGGGACTGGGTGGTCTGCCCTTTCTCACCAGACTGAGCTGGTATGAGATTCGAAGCAATGTGGTGCTGTTAGCCATGGCCATGCTGGGTGCGACGAAATCACCCAAAAAGCTGTATGAGCAGGTGCTGCAGCGCGACTGGATGCAGTGGATCCCGGCAGTATTACCTACGGCAGGCCTGTTTCTGTGTCTGGCTCAGCTGGCTGCAGGCTCCTTCAATCCGTTTCTGTATTTCCGTTTCTAAGGCAGGTGAGTCAAGAACATGAACAGGAAATCTTCCAATTCAACCCAAAAACCAGCTTCAAAAAAGACCCTGTCCATGGCAGACAGGATCTCATGGATCAATCTGATCCTTTGCTTTGCGCTGCTGTTTTCTCTGTTCTTTCTCTATGGCCTGAAGGACCAGGAAGTCTCTGTGGCTGAGCGAAGAAAGCTTCGTCAGTTTCCTGAAGTCAGCATGAAGCGGGTGATGAATGGTCAGTTCCAGAGTGATCTGGAACCTTATCTGGCTGACCAGATGCCCATGAGGAGTCTCTTTCTCTCCACGGCCAGCACCATGGAAAAATCCTTGTATCTGCATCTGGATGATCATGGCCTCATCAGCTGGCATGGTCATCTGATCTCCCTGGAACAGGTGGTCAATGAAGACTCTCTGGACTATGCGGCAGAAACTCTGGAAAAGATCGACCGGAAATACCTGCAGGGAACAGACTGCCAAATCTATCTGTCCATCATCCCTGACAAAGCTTATTTTGTGGATGATCCGCAGTACACCATCATGGACTATGAAGATCTCACCAGCCGGGTTCTGGAGCAGACAGACTTTGCCAGATACATCGACATCATGGATACCCTGGATCTGAATGCCTACTACTCCACGGATTCCCACTGGAACCAGACCCGGATTCTGGATACAGCCAAGACCCTCGCTCATGGAATGAACATCACCATCGAAGACGATCTGGAAGAGAAGGTCCTCAAAAAAGATTTCAGGGGCGTCTACACCGGGCAGAGTGCCTGGAAAGCCGATCAGGATGAGCTGGCCGTCCTGGAAAGCGGACAGATGAAAGACTGGGTTGTCACCAGCTATGCTTCCGGCAAGCCGGAGAAGGTGTCGGTCTATGATCTGGAAAAAGCCGATGCCATGGATCCCTATGATGTCTTTCTTTCCGGTGCAGCAGGACTGATCACCATCGAAAACCCCCATGGAGAACAGGGAAGAGAACTGGTGCTGTTCCGGGATTCCTTTGGCCTGTCCATGGCGCCGCTGCTGGCATCTGGCTACGAAAAGACCACCATTATCGACATCCGCAGTCTGCCGGTCTCCCAGATCGGAAAGTATGTGGACTTCACCAATCAGGATGTGCTCTTTCTCTACTCCACGTCCGTGCTCAATCATTCTTCTGCTCTCAAACAGTAAGCAGAGAAACGCAAAAAGCCATCACGCAGCTGACAATCAGCAGACGCGTGATGGCTTTTCAGTTCATGAGATAACATCAGAACAGGGTAAGATCAGTCCACCAGATAGCGAATCCAGATGGCACCATCCGGGTAGGATTCAACGCTTTTGAGTTTGAGATCGACGGGTTCTCTGTCCATGGGCAGGTTGTCAAAGACAGCGGTCATACCGCCTCTGCCATCAATGGCCGGGCCTAAAAGAATGCTGACTTCATCCAGCAGACCGGCATCCAGGAAGCCGGCATTGACGGATCCGCCGCCTACAACCGCCATGCGTTCCACTCCAAAGACGTCATGGAGAATTTCGCAGGCTTCAGGCAGATCGATTCTGTCGTGGCCGCAGACGATCCAGGAGATGTTCTGTCTGTCCAGATAGTCGATGTATTCCTTTGCTGCTTTTTCAGAGAGAATGATGATCATGGGCACGTCATTCTCGCTTTCATGAGGCCACAAAAGCATGCCGTGGGTATCCAGAACGACTTCGTAGTTTCGGGAATCCCGCTTTTTCGAATAGCAGGGATGGTCGATCCATTCAGCATCTTCACTGGCTTCAAAACGTCCTGGCAGAGCCATTTCCAGTTCGGCAGTGACTCTTCCGCTGACATGGACAGGGGCATCCAGAGCTTCCAGAGTGGTGTAGTATTCATCGGTTCCGGGGATCTTGACGGTCATGCCGCAGTCAATGCGTCCATCCACGGACATCATCATGTGACAGATGGTATAAGGTTTGTTCATGCAGTTCTCCTTGTCTGGCACCAGCCAGAGTGAATGAATCTTCCAGACTGAAGGGCAGGGAAGATTCTCTGTTGATGAATTCAGCATAAAACCTGAACCTTACTTCAGGTCAATGCAGGCTTTCAAACATTTTTGGAAAAAAGTGTCCTGTTCAATAAAAAGTTTGTGAACCAGGCGGTCTCATGATCCGGATTGCCTGTAAGCAGACGTGTAAGTAGAAATGGGACAATTCAATAAAAAATTTGGGAAACGGTGCATGCTGTCATCCGTATACTGTGTGACATAAAGTACCCATTTCAATAAAAAGTTTGTGAACCGATCCAGCATCGGATCCGGACGGCCTGCAAGAAAAAAAGTGTCCTGTTCAACAAAAAAACTGGGAAAAGGGAACACAGGAGTGCCAGTGAGAATAATAAAGGCACAGTTCAATAAAAAAGTTGGGAAATGAAATGGTCTGGCAATCTGGCAGAAGGAAGTTCCTGCTTTCTGGAATGATCAGAAGAAGCGGGAAAAATGAACTGGAAAAAAAGACCCGAATCCACAACGAGTGCAATCCGGGTCAGATCGGTTAAAATAAACGAAAAAAAAGACTGATTTCCATCAGTCGAGATGATTTCTCATCAAATATATATCGAAAATGGTGGGAACAGAGGGACTTGAACCCTCACGGATTTTACTCCGACGGATTTTAAGTCCGTTGCGTCTGCCGATTCCGCCATGATCCCATTCATAAAAAAATGGAGGTTCCGGTCGGAGTCGAACCGACGATCACAGAGTTGCAGTCTGTTGCCTTAGCCACTTGGCTACGGAACCGTTTGATTAACGCTCAATAAATATAACAAATCACTTCTCATCATGCAACCTTTTTCTTCACGATTTGTTACACTGTTGATGCTGCTGCCGGAACCGTTCTGAATTGAACTGAGAATCCGGCGGGAAAGGGGAACGAAATGCATTTAATCTGGAGAAAACTTCAGGCGAACAAACGCACTCATTTTCTCATCTCACTGCTGATGATCATCGCATCAGCTTTCATACAGGTCTTTGTCCTGCAGGTGTTCATGGCACCCTGCAACCTGATTTCCGGTGGATTTACCGGTATTGCCCTGTTCATTAACCGCGTCGGCAGCCTGCTGGGGCTGGATCTGTCGACGTCCATGCTGATCATTCTGCTGAATGTGCCGGTGGCTGCTTTCTGTTACAGAGCCATCTCCAAACGGTTTGTCCTGCTGTCGGCTGTCCAGTTTTTCCTGGTGTCCTTCCTGCTGGAAGTCCTGAATTTTGAACCCTTCTTCTATGATGTGTTCATGAACATTCTGTTCGGCGGTCTGATCTGGGGCTTTTCCATCACACTGGCTCTGTCTGCAGGAGGAAGTACGGGAGGAACGGACTTCATTGCCCAGTACGTTTCCAATAAGGTGCACAAATCCATTTTTGATTATGTCTTTGTCTTCAACTGCTGCATGTATCTGGCTTACGGTTTCAGCTTTGGATGGATCTATGCTGGCTATTCCATCATTTTCCAGTTCATTTCCACCCAGGTCATCAACACCAACTACAAGAGATACCGTAAGGTCACCATGGAAATCACCTGCCAGGATCCGGAAGTCGTCTGCAAAGCCTTCTTTGATGCTACCAGACATGGCATGTCCATTATTGAATGCCGGGGCGGCTATTCCGGTGAAAAGTACTACATCTGCAAATCCACTGTTTCCGCCAATGAAGTCAATGATATTCTCAGCGAAATCATGGCAGCGGATTCCCATGTGCTGGTCAATCTCTACCATTCTTTAAATTTCTACGGCAACTTCTACCAGAAGCCCATTGAGTAATCAGAACAATCTGCATCAAGAAAAGAACGGACGTTTTCGGCGTCCGTTTTTCAGTTCAGGTTCAATTGGAGCAGGGCTGTCTGCAGAAAGGGGAGAGATTCGTCTTTTCAAAAACCATTCGTACAGTTCCCGGTATTCGGAAGGAGAAACACCGGTGAGCTTTTTGAAGCTTTTGGAGAAATAGCTCTGGGAACTGTATCCGGTTTTCCAGGCGATGGTTTTAAAGGATTCTCCATTTCGGATCATCTCCTTGGATTTCTGGATCCGCATGAGATGAAGCAGGTTGGAAAAACTGGATTCACTGCCCTGATTGAGCAGCCTGGACAGATGATAGACGGAAAGATGAAGTTCATCGGCTACATCGTTCAGACTGATCTGCTTCTGAAAATTTCGTTCCATCCAGGCCAGGGCTTCCCTGCAATGCCGGCTGCTCTGGGAACGGTTGAGCTTCTGGATGATGTCTTCCATCTGGAAGTAATACCAGTCCATGGCTTCCTGGATGGAGGCATCTTCCTTTTCCAGACGCGTCAGCTGGATGGGACCGCCATACAATCCTACGATCTGATCTTCGATGCAGTCCGGCAGCAGGCGGATCAGGGTATTCTCGTCCACAAAGGTGAAATCTTCCTTCTGATCCTTTTCCGGAAACAGTGGCCGTTCCTTTTTTTCGGCATGTTCAATGATGACTCTGGCCAGCATCCCTGTCAGATCCCATTCCATCAAAGGCGTATTTTTGTCAACCAGATCATTCAGATCGCTGTTCTGCTGTTCCAAAGCACCAAGGGTGTCCACCAGTCCGGAACAGTCTGGCAGAACAGAAGAGGTCTGCAGTTGATGTTCCTGACAGAGACTCTGGATGGCAGCCAGTTGGCCGGGATCAAAAGAGTCATGAGCAATGAGAAGCAGAATGTTTCCGTCTGGCTGTGCAGGGCCGATGACTGTCAGTCCGGCAACAGGCAGATACTTTGCTGCCTGCTGCAGAATTTCCGGATTTCCCTGAATGAGCAGAGCCTGTTCGCTGCCGCTGCAGCCAAGCAGCCCAAGACTGTCCTGAACCATCTGCTGGTTTCTGGAAAAGACCAGTGCCTGCAGGCAGTCCGAAGCCACTCTGGCTTCCAGTGCATTCATCCGCCTCTGCAGAGAAGAATAGGCTTTTCTGGTTTCCAGAATCTGTCTGGCTTTGTCCAGAATCTGTCTGGCTTTGTCCAGCAGCTGAGAAAGTCCTTTTTTGCTCACCGGCTTGAGAACGAAATCTTCCACGCCGGCATGAATGGCTCTCTGCGCATAAGAGAAGTAGTCAAAGGAAGTCAGGATATAACAGATGGTCTGGGGGCTTTCACTCTTGATGTGTTCTGTCAGTTCCAGTCCATCCATGATGGGCATGTAGATATCGGTGAGCACCACATCGGGACGTTCCTTCAAAAAGACTTCCAGTGCTTCCTCTCCGTTGCGGGCAGTCCAGATCCGTTCCTGGTCCGTGCACAGAGAACGGAGGACTTTATTCAGATAGTCCAGTTCCACCGGTTCATCTTCAACAATGAGAAAATCAGCCATGTTTTTCCTCCTCGTTCAGGATCAGCACAATCCGGCATCCTCTGCCGGGTGCACTGTCGATTTCATATTCAAATTTCTCTGGATAAAACATTTCCATTCTGTGAAGGACATTAAACAGGCCAAGTCCTGTTCCTTTTCTGTTTTCATCCGCTTCAGGCATCTGCTGCCCGCTCAGGGCAGGTTCAATCTCTTTCGGATCAAATCCGGTGCCGTTGTCTTCAATGGTAATCCGGGTCTGTTTATCTTCCTTTTCGATGAAGACGGTGATCTTTCCGCCTTCCATGCAGTTTTTCAGACCGTGGAGAATGGAATTTTCCACCAGCGGCTGCAGAATCATGGCCGGAACAGGAACAGAGCGCCAGGAGGGATCCGCACCGGTGATCAGATCAAATTCGATTTTTCCGCTCATGCGTTTGCTCTGGATTTCCATGTAGTCCTGCAGAGCTGCCGCTTCCTTTTCCAGACTGCTGACCCGGCTCTGCTTGTCCAGACAGTACCGGAGCAGATGGCTGGTCCGGAAAATCATTTCTCCGGCTGCTTCGTTTTCTCCTTCTTCACACAGGATGTAGATCATGTTCAGGGTGTTGAACAGGAAATGAGGGTTGATCTGATTCTGCAGCATTCTCAGCTCACTCTGGGCCAGCTTCTTTTCCAGAGCGGCATTTTCCTTTTCCAGATTGATGGCATGCCGGACCTTGGAGGCCATTTCTTCCAGAGCCTGATAGATTTCGGCCATTTCTCTGGAGCTGGCATTTTCACTGGACAGGGAATACTGCCCGTTCTGAATGCTGCTGATGTTGTCGGAGATCTCGCTTAACGGTTTGGCCAGATCATCATTGAAGAAGCGGCGCAGCGACTGCATCCAGATCAGCGTCAGGATGCAGATCAGGATCCCGGCGCCCAGAAAGCCCAGGCTGATGAACCGGAACCCTTCCTGGACGCGGTTCATGCTGGCGGTAAGCAGATCATAGTAGAAGACGGATGTGCCCTGAATCAGGGCATCCTTTTCCAGAAAGTCTTCATAGCTGATCTGATAGGCACCCACCGCCGGATCTTCCTGATAACTGGTTTCCAGTGCATCAACGGCTTCGTTGTAGGAATCCAGCAGGTTATCCAGCTGGTCAAGGCGCCATTTTTCCTGCAGATAGGGGTTGGCCTTCAGTCTGGTCACGCAGTCTTTGGCTTCCTGCAATGAAGCCATATAGTCATCATCGTTTTCTCCGATTCCGTTAACCAGCGAATCCTTCACCGTGTCGGTGCACTCAGAAAGGGAAGTGTAGTACTGCTGGACATCCTGATAACCGGACAGGATATGGTTGTAAGCCGTATTGGACCACACCAGAATGGACAGAATGAACACCAGCAGGGTGATGATCAGAGCGCTCATGGAAATCCGGACGGTTTTAAGCCGGATCCGCAGACTCTGATTCTTTCTGTTCATTTTTCTTCCAGTCTTCATAGTTCTCCTTTGTCACCAGCATCAGATTGATTTCCACTGATTCCGGTTCCTTTCCTGTTTCCAAATACTCCCTGAGAATTTCCACACTGCGCCAGCCATAGTCATAAAACGACGTCACCAGAGTGCCGGTGAGCTTTTCATCCCGGACGTATTCCATGGTCTGATCCATGTTGTCGACACCATAGATGAGCACCTGGTCTTCCATTCCCCGCTCAACAGCGGCCTCCACGCAGACACATCCGGATTCACCGGCAAAGCAGATGGCAATGTTGAGGTCCGGGTGTTCTTCCATCACTCTCTGCCATTCTTTTAAACCTCTGACTGTATCAGACAGAGACTGAGACAGGGAGACGATTTCAAAGCCGCCCGGATGGGAGGCAAACACCTCTTCGATTTCCGAAATCTGGTCTTTGGCAATCTGGAAATCCAGGTTGGCTGCCTGGATGGCAATTTTAAGAGGTTCATCCTTTCCCAGCCGGTTTTCTATATCTTCTAAAAACAGCAGCGCCTGCTCATGGAAATCCTTGCCCAGAAAGCAGAGCCGGTTTTCTTCAGACATATCACTGTCTACCAGGACTACGGGAATGTCCTTTTCCGCGGCTTCCCGGAGAATGGATTCATCCACCACGCCCTGGGTGATGATGCCGTCTGCTTTTTCCAGAATGGCGGTTTCGATGATTTCTTCCATGGCAGGGACATCGATGATGTTGGGTCCCAGCCAGTCGCCATGAACGTTCAGTTCCTGGCAGGCATCCTCAAACCCGGCCTGGGCATGAGACCAGATGGGGCTATTGTCCAGAGGCGTGGCAAAAACAAAGTAGGGGGCGGCTTCAGCCGGTTCTGCAGCCTGACAGCCGGACAAACAGATGGCAGTACAGAGCAGGCCAAAAGAGATGATGGTTTTTCTGATATGCATAAAAAGGCCTTTCAATGAATAAATAATATATGACAGATCAAAATAAATGTTACTTTTTCGAAAATGGTGAAACAGGCAGAACCGGAATTCCGAAAAATACGCATGAATTTACCAAAGATCTCTGAAATTTTACAAAGGAAAACCGCTATGATTCAGTCGTAAAAGCGTATTCACTCCGGTTCTGGACTCCCGATGGCCGCGCTGCTGGAAGAAAGCGGCCTTTAAAAGGACTGGAAAATGCTATCAATGGAGAAAAAATGAAAAAAGGAAAGAAAGTCACCCTTACCGCTGCCACTCTGGCCATGGCCTTGAACTGTCTGCCTGCAGGGATCAGCGCAGCCCCCATCACCCCTGTCACTATCCAGCAGGAAACTGCCGAACAGACCCCAGAAAACGTCGCTCTGAACAAACCCTGCACTGCAGCTGAAGGAACTGCCTCCCGTGCTGTAGACGGAAACCTCAGCACCTTCTGGGATGGCGGCGTAGGACCCGCTGATCTCATTGTGGATCTGCAGGACTACTACAACGTCAGCTCCATCAATCTGGTCCCTTATTATGGTGGATCCCGTTCCTATCTGTACGAAATCTATACCAGTTCCAATGGCGTGTCCTATGAAAAGGTTGCCGAGAAAACGGAACATAAAACCCAGACTTCTGCCGGTGAAACCTATGAAGTTTCCCTGGAAGGCGTCCGCTATGTCAAAGTCCGCATGATTGCCAATACGGCTAACTCCTCCGTTCATATCAATGAACTCAGAGTCATGGGCACACCGGATACCGATTTTGTTCCTGAAGACAAACCTGAAGTCGATCCCGAAGATGCGGATAACATCGCTTATGGCAAACCCACCCGCAGTTCCATGAACAATGGATTCTCTTCCATGGTTGTGGATGGAAACAGAGACACTGCCTGGGTCGGCCGCAATGTCACCCGCTTTGTAGATGTGGATCTGATGGACAACTACGACATCACTTCCGTGAAGGTCTACATGCCTCAGAATGCTTCCTATGGCTACAACCTGTACGGTTCTCTGGATGGCGTTCATTTTGAATCCATCGCCAGACAGGAGCTGAAGGAAAGCCCTGCGGAAGGCGACGAAATTGTTCTGGAAACACCGAAAACCTATCGTGTCCTGCGTGTTCTGGTGACCAACAACTCCCAGGGACAGGGAAGCTCTTCTTCTGTCAGCGAAATCAGAGCTTACGGAACAAAGAGCGACACCCCTGTCACCGAAACCAGAGAAAGAATCGAACTGACCAGCTGGGAAGACTGGATGCAGGAAAACTACGATGTCGATATCGAATCCCTTAAGGATGAAAACGGAAAATACGATGTCAAAGACACCTACACCGATGAAGATGTTTACGCCGAAGTCCGAGGCGTGATCTCCCGCATTCTGGGCGATGAATATCAGGACTGGTTCACCTTTGAACTGGCTCCCGAAGCTGAAAACGGAAACGACTGGTATGAGCTCTCCTGGCAGGATGGCAAGGTTCTGATCCGCGGTAACGAAGGCCTGTCCCTGACTTCCGGTCTGAACTACTATCTCAAGTACTGGTGCAACGTCCATGTGGCCCAGCAGACCAGCCAGGTCAACATGCCTGAAGCTCCTGTTGAAATTAAGGGAACTGTCCGCAAGGAAACTCCCTATGAAACCCGCTATGCCTACAACTACTGCACTCTGTCCTACACCATGCCGTTCTGGGGCTACGATGAATGGCAGCGTGAAATGGACTGGTTCGCTCTCAACGGCGTCAATCTGATTCTGGATACCACCGCTACCGAAGCCCTGTGGATTGAATATCTGATGAACTACGGCTATACCGCTGACCAGGCCAAGGGTTTTGTCTGCGGCTATGTTTACAAAGCCTGGTGGCTCATGGGCAATATGGAAAGCTATGGCGGACCTGTTTCCGATGAATGGGTTCAGGATACCGTGCAGATGGCCCGCGTCAACCAGAGAAAGATGACCGTTCTGGGCATGGAACCCTGCCTGCAGGGCTTCATGGGCGTGATGCCCAACAGCTTTGCGGAAGTGGGCGGTCCTGCTCTGCAGGAAATGGGCTATTCCGACATCACTCCCTACCTGGTTGTCCAGGGCGACTGGGGCGGTGGGTTTGACCGTCCGCCTCTGCTGAAGACCTCCTATGACGGCTGGTACGAACTGGCTGACACCTTCTATGAAACCCAGGAGAAGATCTATGGTCAGGTAACCCACAGCTACGCCGGTGACCTGGCTCACGAAGGCGGCATCATCCCCTCTGACCTGTCCAAGGCCGGCATGTCCGCCCAGATTCTGAAAGAAATGATGGACTACGACGATCAGGCTGTCTGGATCATTCAGTCCTGGGAAGGCAACCCCGATCCCCAGGTGCTGAAGGGCTTTGGCGAAAACCGCGAAGACCACGTTCTGGTTCTGGACCTGAATGCCACCGCTGATCCCCGCTGGAACAACACCACCCGCTGGAACGGCAAGGAATTTGGGGGCACCTCCTGGATCTACTGCATGCTGGACAACTACGGCGGCAGAAACGGCGTCCATGGAGAACTGGAAACTCTGGCTACTCAGATTCCCTACGCTCTGAAAAACTCCGAACACATGAAAGGTGTTGGTATCAGACCTGAAGGCACCCTGCTGAACCCCATTGCCTATGACCTGTTCTGGGAAATGATCTGGGAAGAAGAACCCGTGGATGTGGATGAATGGCTGGAAGGCTATCTGTCCAGACGCTATGGCGCTGTGGATGAAGCTTCCAGAGAAGCCTGGGAAATTCTGCTGGATACCGCCTATCATTCCTGCAATGATGACGGTTCCTCCGTTTCTCACTCCGGCGGTCCCAACTGCATCACCAACATGCGGCCTTCCATGAACCTGTCCACCTGGCTGGGTTCGGGAAACGTCGCCTATGATTCCGTTGAATTTGAAAAAGCGCTGGATCTGCTGATGGAGGGTCTGGAAGAGCATCAGGATAATGAATGCTATGTCTATGACACTGTAGACATGCTGCGCCAGGCCATCAGCAACGTGCAGTGGCAGTACTACAACGCCATTAAGAAAGCCTATAACGAAAAAGACCAGGAAACCTTCATGGTCTACAAGGAAAAACTGCTGAATTCCATCCTGATGATGGATGAAGTGTCCGCCTTTGATAAGGACACCATGTTCGGCAACTGGATCGGTCATGCCGAAGACTTCTGGAACGATGAAAGAACCTCCGACAACTATGACGATTTCAGCAAGGACATGATGACCTACAACGCCAAGCAGCTGATTTCCACATGGTCTCATTCCTCTCTGCAGACCTACGCCAACCGTTCCTATTCCGGCCTGCTCACCGACTACTACTACAAGATGTGGGAACTGTGGCTCAACCGCGTGGAAGAATCCTTCACCACCGGTAAGTTCGTTCAGCCCAACGAACGCACCGAATATCATCCTCTGGGCTGGAACATGGTTGTCAGTGACAAGAAATATGAAACTGAACCCACTCCCGTCAACGGCACAGACACTAAGCGTTCTCTGAAAGCCATCTGGGAAGATTTCAGCACCAACTATTCTGCCGTGCGCATGAAAGCTGATGAAGTCACCGGCGGCAACGTGGCGACTTCCGCCACCGCCTATGCCCAGCGTTCTGAAGGCGGCAAGCCTGCTTCCAACATCAATGACGGCAACCCCTCCACCATGTGGGTTTCCAGCAACGGAAGCGTGCCCGTTTACTGTGGTCTGGAATTCGACAGCTTCCAGGACATCCACAGTCTGGAACTGACTTTCGAAACCCGTCCTGTTCTGGGCAACAATGTGATGAACTACTACATTGAAGCCAGACAGGAAGACGGCACCTGGAAGAAAATCTACGAAGGCGATTCCTACGACGAAGAAAACAAGGTGTACACCGTTTCCGTCAGCCTGGAAGAACTGGTTCATACCGATAACCTGAGAATGACCTACACCAGCAACGGCGGCATCTATCCCGCTCTGGCTGAATTCAAGGCCTTTGCTTCTCCCAGCCTCCAGCTGCTGGCTAACAGCGATCTGTTTGTGGAAGAAGATGTGCTCAAGGGCGTGCCTGATGACATGACTGCAGCTGACCTGAAGAACCAGCTGGTGGTTCATGAAGGCGAAGTTCAGATCATCCGCAATGGTGAAGCTCTGGCTGACGATGCTCTGCTGGAAGATGGCGATACCGTGAACCTGGTCATCGATGGTGTAACCTGCGATACCTGGACTGTTTCCATGGGATGTCATCTGAAAGAAGAACTGCAGACTCTGGTGGATGAAGTGAAGACCTACTCTTCTGATCACTGGTCTCCCATCTCCTGGAAGACGATGCAGAACGAACTGACCAAATCCGAAGAACTGCTGAGCAGAACTTCCGTGAAATACTACCGCTACAAGAAAGCCTTTGATTCTCTGCAGAAGGCAGCCAGTTCTCTGATCAACGTTCAGCCTCTGACAGAAGGCTGGAACCAGGTTCGTGAAGCCGGTACCCAGTGGCTCTCCGCTCAGGGTGCTGAAAACTTCACTGTGAACAGAAATGCCCTGCAGAATCTGATGGATTCCATGGACAGCCTGGGAAGCAGTGATGTGTACAGAGCCTATGGCCTGCTGGAAAACGTCAAGAACTGGATGATTCCTGCTGATTCCTCCAATGCTGCTGCCAGGGGAACCGGCTATGCCCAGAACTATCTGGATGCACAGCACACCATTCCCATGATCAATGACGGCAATCCTGAAAGCTGCTGGGTAGCCAACTCCAGAACCACCTTCCCGGTTTATGGCGGTGTGACTCTGGCAGAATCTGTTGATGCAGACTCCGTAAGAGTTGTCTTCGAGCAGAACGGCTACCGCAACACCCAGATCGGCTTCACCGTTTCCGCTCAGCTGGAAGACGGTTCCTGGCATGATCTGTATACCAACAGAACCGGATCCAGGAACGGATATACCTTCGAATTCAGCGTTTCCGAAGCCCTGGCCTCTCAGAATCTGGAAGGAAAGATCAGGGATGTCCGTGTCACCATGACCGACTACTCCACCGATGCCGGCATCCCCTATCCCGGTGTTGCCGAAATCTATGTCTTTGAAAAGACAGACAAGACCACTCTGACCACTGCTAAGGAACAGGCAGAAAAGGTTCTGGCAGAACTGGATGAAACCTCTTCTGCTGCAGACACCATCAAGACTCTGATTGAAAGAGCAGACGATGCAGCAGATGGCTGCTTCAGCCAGAACTTCATCGACCAGACCGTGGCTCTGCTGGATCAGGCTGTAAATGAAGGCCTGAAAGCAGATCTGAGCGCCCAGATTACAGCTGCAGAGGAACTGAAAGAATCTGACTGGACTGCTGAAAGCTGGACTGCTCTGCAGAGTGCTCTCGCCAATGCCAAAGCTGTTATGGAAAATGAATCCAGCACCATCAGCGATCTGCAGTCTGCTGCTGATCAGCTGAAGGAAGCCAGAAAAGCTCTGGCACCCAGCGGTCTGCACACTGCTCTGGAAGATCTCATTGCCCGCACCGAGGCCATGGATCTGAGCGGCTACACCGATCAGAGCAAAGAAGCTCTGAACAAGGCTCTGGAATCTGCCAAAGCTGTTCTGGCCAATGAAGAGGCAACCCAGGCTGACCTGCAGTCTGCCATGGATGCTCTCAATGCCGCCAGAGCCGGCCTGAAACTCAAGGTCAACAAATCTCTGCTGCAGGCAGCTGTAGACTACGCTCACGCTCTGCAGACAGAGGGTGCTCTGGAACACCTCAATGAAATTGTTCTGAACGAATTCAATGAAGCTCTTGGAGAAGCAGAAGGTCTGCTGACAGACACCGCTGCAGACCAGGAAACCGTCAACGCTTCCTGGCTGCGTCTGACCAGAGCCATTCAGATGACCGGCTTTACCTCTGACAAGAGTGAACTGCTGGCTCTGATTGCCGAAGCCGAAAGCCTGCAGGAAAAGGATTACCGTCCTGATGGCTGGCAGGCCTTCCAGGATACTCTGGCTTATGCCAGAACGGTAGCTGATGATGATGCTGCTCTCGATGAAGTCAGCATTCAGAAAGCTGTGACAGAACTGAAAGCAGCCATGGCTGCTCTGATCCCCATGCCCTCTGTGGATACCACTCTGCTGAGCTGGCTTGTTCAGAATTCTCTGACTCTGGAAGAAGCCGATTATCTGCCTGATACCTGGCAGCCATTCCAGACTGCTCTGACCGCAGCCCAGGAAGTCCTGGCTGATCCTGCAGATCAGGCCAGCGTAGATGAAGCGCTGATGAATCTGCATGCCAGCGTGCTGAACCTGCGTCTGAGAGCCGATGAAGAACTGCTCAAGGAACTCACCGGTCTGGTGGAGGAAATGGAAAGCCTGAACCTGGCCCTGTGCTCTGAGGAATGCCTGCAGTCCTGCACCGTCTGGACTCTGAAAGCCAGAGCTGTTCTCGAACAGCCTGCAGAAGCGGCTGTTGTCGAAAACCTGATCAGCGAAGGCAGCGAACTGCTGACACAGGCCAAAGACGAACTGGAAAAACTCCCGGCTGCTGATGAACCTGCTGAAGAAAACAAATAACTAGAATTGCTTCGTGTAATTGACGAGAAAAAAGGCCAGATATCA
>Cam_p2__coassemble_865_pt1 | contig 80220 bp, 61 predicted proteins | sample Cam_p2__metabat2_low_PE_020 | metagenome-assembled genome bin Cam_p2 | reverse complement strand
CGGAGAAACATATTAGATTAACCACCCCCGCGAAGCGGGTTGGTACAAAAAAGGGCCTTTCCCCTTTCGAGGAAAGACCCGTGATTTCCTGTCTGATTCAACGAAAATCAGTCAGGTACTTCATTCTATTTTCTGTTTCTTCGTCTGGAAGCAAGAACCAGCACGCCCAGAGAGGCCAGAGCAGAAGCGAAGAATCCAGTGGTGTGAACACCGGTCTTCACAGACTTCTTCACGTTTTTTTCAGCTTCGGATGCCGTCTGCTTTTCTGCAGGTTTTGTTTCTTCTGCAGGCTTCTTTTCTGTTTCGACGGGATCCTGCTTGGGATCAGCCTGTGCCGGTTGATCAGCAGAAGGTTTCTGTTCAGGACCATCAGCTTTGACTGGAGCATCCAATGCTTCATTCAGCAGATCGGTTCCTTCCTTGAGCAGGTTCTTCACACGGATCTGATCCAGATCCCCGTTTTCGATCTGTTCATCCACTGTAGCAGTGAAGGCATCGATTCTGGAAACCAGAGGAGCAGAAAGCATTCTTGTATTTCTGAGAGAATGCAGACTGCCCACCAGATTCTGCAGAGCTTTGACGAGATTTTCATCCGGTCTCAGACGCAGGTTCAGCCAGGCTTCATGGAGTCTGGAGGTAGAAGCGGCAATCTGATCCTGGCTTTCCGGAGCATCCAGCACGCTTCTGGCTTCTTCCAGAGCAGCAATGAATTCATCCTGTCCATTGTCCAGATACTTCGTCAGATCCAGATCCTGAACATTTTCAACCAGCAGAGACAGAAGACTTGTATCCAGCACTTCCTGGCAGGCTTCAATGGCTGCTTTCAGTTTCTCAACAGCCTGGGCAATGCTCTGTTCATTGAGGGCAGCCGGATCATCCATGACCTGCTGGCCAAAGACGATGGCTTCTTCCATCAGGGCTCTGTCTTCTGCAGAGCAATGCGAAAGATCCATGTTTCTGGCCTGCTGGAGCAGGTCAGCCAGTTCACTCTTATCCGAGCGGAAGTCCAGCATCTGAATGACTTCCACCAGAGCAGACCAGGCGGCGTTGACTTCCGCCTGACTGGCAGAATCATCGTCCAGAACAGCCTTCGCCGTGGCAAGACGTTCGTTAAAGGCCTGAACCACCAGTTCGTTGACGCCTTCCAGCGCACCTTCAGAAACCAGCAGATCTGCCTGAGCCACAGTCATGGCAAGCAGCGTCTTATTGGCTGCTTCCTGTTTTTCCTGGAGGGCTTCAAAAGCAGACAGGATACTCTGAGCAGCAGAATCCAGTTCTTCCTGGCTCACTTCTTCCGGTGTGCTCCATGCGGTGTTGAGCAGAGCAGAACCTTCTTCGAGAGCCTGTTTCCAGGCATTCAGGGCATCGGCACCTACATTCATGGGGGTCAGATCACTGCTCTTTTGCAGGGCCTCTTCCAGAGCGGAGGTATCCAGAGCACTTTCTGCTTTCACCGGCAGAATCATAGCCAGTTTCAGACCGGCAAAGTCAGCATGACCATCCCAGTTGGAGTTCTGAGTCTGGGCGGCTCCCAGGGTGATTCTGGACACGCCGTCCAGGTCCACATGGAAGGATTTGGTAGGGGTATTGCCATACATGACACCGGAATTGAACTGTTCTGTACCATCAGAAGAAACGGTGAAGGTGATGTTGGCATAGTTGGAGCCATGCTTGATGTAGTCTACACCAACCACGCCATCCAGGCTGGCATAAGTGTCAGCAGGCAGAGTCCAGTGAATGGAGGCATTGGCATGAGCGCCGATACCTTTGGCATAGAGAATGGCCTGATCGTCTTCGCCACACAGGCGAAGCGGTGTACCTTCGACTTCCACATCTTTTCGAATTTCGCCATAACCGGTTCTGGAATCGGAATCCCAGTCCAGATCGGAGAGCCAGGCGGCTTTTTCAACGTCCAGCGTCTTTGTGGTGGTTTCTGTTCCATCCGGAGAAATGACCTGAATCTTCAATGTGGTCGCATCCTCATACAGAGAAGCATTGAAAGAGGCACTTCCTTTTCCGACTGCTATGCCTGCTGCAGAAGAGAGGATGACCAGAGCTTCCGGATCCTGAGCTGTGACACTCAAAACTGCACTGTTTTCAGAAGTCATGGTCTGCAGAGATTCTGCAGAAGGATCCAGAGATTCCCCGTTAAAGGTGATGGAGCTGATATTCGCATCGCTGTCGTAGGGCACAACCAGTCGCAGATTCGTTGTGGTGGTGGTCACACCATCTGCTGCGGTGACCAGAACCTGAATGTCATTGGCTCCATTGGCCAGATCATTCAGCTGCAAAGAGGCTGCTTCAACCACATGACCATCCCGGACGATCTTCACAGACTGCTTTTCAGAAGCTGCAACCGTCAGCAGCGCAGAGGTCTTGCCGCGTTCCAGTCTCATGGCATACTGGTTTTCGCCTTCCTGTTCTGGCAGGCTGCCATCTACGAAAATGGAATGTTCGGTGCTGGTATCGGGCATGTAAACCACATGCACCTTGGTGATCTCTCTGGAGATACCATCAGCAGCTTCATTGCAGATCATCAGGGTGTTGATGCCGCCGGAAAGCTCCATGGTGTAATCCAGAGCTTCGTTTTCACCGGCTTCTGCCAGCACACCGGATCCTTTGGCCTTGTTGTATAGGCGGACACTTCCCTTTTCAGACTGAATGGAGAAGTCAATGGCGGGATCACTGGTGACCAGAACAGGCAGGGTGCCGTCTTGTGGTGTCCAGTTCAGATTCTGGCTTTCACAGGTAATGGAAGAAAGACCCAGCTTCGAACTGTCTGCTTTCTGAACATGGAAAGTCATGGAAGCAGATTTGGTGCTGATGACCAGATCCTGGCCATCTTCGATGTTCACCAGACCATCCTGCGTGAAGACTTCATCGTTGACCCGGATCTCTGCTCCATCTCCAAGGACGCTGAGATAAACCGCTTTTTCAGCAGCGGGAACACGCAGTGTCTTTTCAACAGACGAATCTGTACCTCCAAAGTCACGTCCGTTGAGGGAGACAGAAAGCAGCTTGCCGGAAGCATCTCCAGCTTCCAGAACGGCAGATGCACTCTTGCCGGAAGTAGCATAGAGACCGGCGGAGTCTTTGACAAAGACTTCGGCAGTCAGAGTGCCTGTTTTTGTGACAGTCAGTTCAGGGGTGCTGGTCCAGAAGGTTTCCGTTTTTCCTTCTTCTTCCAGGATCCAGCGGATGCCGGCGATTTCTGTGGCATCGCCATCGGCATCCCTCATGGAAACCGTGGCATGAACGGTATCACCCAGCTCATAACGGTTCTGATCCAGCTGCACTGCTGCCTGTGGAGCACTGTTTTCCAGTCTGTTGAAGGCGATGGATTCGGTGTTGACCAGATCGGCATAGGAAGTATCCGCACTGCCGATCTTGAGATTTTCAAAGACAGCGGTTTTACCGCGCTCGTTGGTGACCCAGGTCACCATGCCAATGCGGTAATTGCTCAGGAAAGCCCCGTCGAGATCCCGCACATGATTCCAGGTCACACCATCTATGGAGAAATCCAGAGAAACGGTGTTTCCGTCCTTGGTCAGCCCCAGCCAGGCATCGGTGATGTTGTTGTCGGAAGAGCTGCCGCCCATTTCGCTGCCACTGGCGTTGACTTCTCTGACACCGGTGATGCCGTCAAAATGAGACTTACGGCCGATGGTGATGTAGTTGTCCAGATCATTGGCCAGCATGAACGATAAGGTATCCCACTGACCGGATTCTCTGGCAGGCATACCGGAGGCGTGGACTACGGTTCGCAGATGATCCGGATCAATGCCTTCGGGAATATCAGTCATGATGACGTTTTTAGCCGAATTGTTGGAGGTGTAAATGTCGCCCCGTTTCATAAGTAGAGTGGCTTTGGCGCCTTCTAACGTACAGGCGGAAGGATCAGGGTTCAGGATTTCCATGGCGGGGTTGATCTCGTTTGAAATACCCGAATCGGCAATGACCACAATGGAGTCACTTCCCGCAGAAGAGGAGGCACTGACTTTCAGCAGAGCGTTTCCTTCGATGGAAAGTTCTCCGTTTTCGCTGATGGAGGCTGCGGATGTTTCCTGGTTTGTTTTAAGATCCACCACAGACCAGGTCACGGGCAGATCACTCTGAGCACTCAGACTGAGACTGGTATGGCTTCCCTGCAGAACAACCGTGTCTTCCTGTTGGATAACAGGAGCTGCTTTCTGTTCTTCTGCAGCCGTTACGGTAATGGCCACAGGATCAGATTCCAGAAGAGAGCCGTTCCAGTCTGTCCAGGCGATGATCTCTGCTGCTCCTTCCTGCAGACCATGAACGATACCGTCATCGTCTACCCAGGCGATTTCAGGATTGGTGAAAGTAAAGTGGACATCGCCAACCGGAGCTGCAGCAGGATTGCTTTCACTCTGGGTGGTAGTCACCGCATCGTTATTGATGTGGATCTCACTTTCCGGCATGTCCTGATACCAGGCAAACAGCTTCTGGCCGTTGTCATAGGTATTGCCTTCAATCAGCACATTGCGGCATGCCTTGAACAGATACATGTTTTCATTGGTGGCATTTCTGGAATGACCGGTGGCTTCCACCGGCACCTGAATTGTGGATCCGGCCGCAACACTCAGAGTTTCTTCCTGGGGATTCAGCTGAATGTCCGGATACATTCTGAGCACCTTATTGTTTTTGATGGTCAGATTTTCTACAGACCAGGCACCTACCACCGTATCGGCATCCATGTAGAAGGTATTGCCTTCAATGGTGATGTTCTTGTGGATGGGGTTGGTGTAATCGGGGAATCCGCCGCCCAGGGTGACAGGGTCAATGTTGATGACCTTGTGGTTGTGGGTGGCATTGGTTTCATTGACATAGAAGATATTGTTTCGGATGGTGACATCTCTCACCGGTCCGGATTCATACCAGTTGTTGGCATCATTGGAGGAGTTGTAGCCATCCATGGTCATGTTGTAGAAGGTATTGTTTTCCACCAGAACGTGACCGCGGGTGGTCACCAGAACCGCTCTGGCAGCCAGATCCCGGAAGGTGCAGCCGCGGATGGTGACATTCGGAGAATAGGAGACGTTTTCCGCTACAAACCTGGGCTGGTTGGAATAGGTTTCCGTGAGATAGTCCGGCAGTTCTTCTTCGAAACGGATGACCATGGTCTTCAGGTCGTTTCCATTTTCTCCGGGATTGGAAACCACTTCAGAAACGGTGTACTGCCTTTCTTCATCTCTGGATTCCAGGGTGTCTCTTGTAAAGAACTGGACCTTGTCTCCCACGAAGAACTGCTGATAGCCGCCCTGCTGGGTATGGATATTCTTGAGCACCAGGGTATGGGCATCCTGTTTCTGTTCCACCCGGACAAAGGTGCCGTGAATGTTAACGGGGTCGTCGTGCAGACTGGCAAACCGGCAGTTTTCAATGACAACTTCCCCGGCATGACCTGAAGCGTGGATGCCATCCGCAAAGCCAGTGGTCAGATGACCGCCTTCTTCAGGCGGGATCATGTTGCAGTCATAGAAATACATGTCTTTGCTCATCTGGAGCAGCCAGCCAAAGCCGTGCATGTAGTGAATGGTAAGGCCTCTGGCGGTGACGTTTTCCGATTCCCACACCAGAGCACCGGTGGTTTCTCTTCGACCGTTGGAATTCAGTTCCAGAGTCATGCCCATTTTCTGCATAGCCGGCCGGTTGCCGGAATAGGTGATGCGCACAACCGTATCATTGGTGCCTTCCAGATGTTCGATGTTCTGCGCGCCATCGAAGGGGTAGCCTTCATTGGAGTAATAGCGTCTGGTGAATTCTCCTTCCGGATCGTTGCCGTTGACACACCATGAATAGTGGGTGCCGGTTTCCTGCCAGTAGGTTTCACCGGTATAGATAGAACGTTCAGAAGTCCAGACAATGGTATTGCCGGAAATCTGATGGGGCATGGTCTTTGGAATATAGAAATCCGTAAAGTTCTTTCCGGATTCATCCTGTCCCATGTTGATGACGGTCATTTCAGAAGTGGTGGGAACCGCAAAGTCCCAGCTGAAATTGCGCAGTTCAATGTTTTTGGAACGGAATACGCCCAGAGCCATGATGTTTCCATGCATCAGGAACTGTGCGCCGTTTCCTTCGACCACCAGATCACTCTGGTCTTCGATGAGCAGCCCGATGGTCTTTTCTCCATAGCCGTCGGTACTGCTGGTATTGGATGTATGAACCAGGCGCTTTTCGCACTTGTCCTTCCAGATCTGATAGGTTCCCTTTTCAAATTCCACCCGGACGGACTTTGCGTCGGCTTCTCTGGCTTCTTTAGCGGCAGCAAAGGTCTTCTGGATCGCTTCGGTGCTGTCAAAGGTTCCCGTTGGATCGGCTCCATAATCAGAGGCGTAGATCACAGTTTCATCAGGTGAAACTTCAGTCTGCCGCCATGTGGGGCTGATGGCAGCGATTGGCAGCAATACGGACTGCACGCTCAGTGCAGCACTGAGCAGCACGGCAGCTGCGTTTCTTCTTTTTCCTTTCATTCTTTTGAAATCTCCTTTTGGACGGCAGCATTCCTTTTTCCATTCCCTTGCAGCTGAAAATGAAGGTGAATGCAGCCTTGTCCTTTTAACTCACTCTTTATTTTATCTAGACTCAAATTTGAATGTAAGCGTTTTTAATCTTTTGATATTCCGGACGATTTATGGAGATAAAATGGCCAGTTTTCCTTCTTTTCCCGGTTTTGGATCTTTTCTTCAGTCGCGTTTTGTGCCATTTTTTGGTGTTTCACAGCATTTTATGTGAGTGCTTTTTCTGCTGATGATCCGCAGATGGAATTCAAGTTTTCTGAAAAGTGAAAAACTGGACCCCAGGTGTGAAATCAAAAACTGCTGTCCCACATAAAGAAAAGAGCCGATAACGGCTCATGATTCTTCAAAAATTCTTTTGTATTCTTCAGGTTCGAAATGATAGATTCGGTGTGCTTCAGAAAAAGCATATCTTAGCTCTTTGTTGCCTTTAATAGGATCAAGAAACGTAATTCTATAATCGTCCAGATATCTATAAGCCTTCAGTCGTTCTTCATATCCTTTTACATCAAAACCCAGTATTTCGCAGGCTTTCCGATAATTTCGTTTCAAACTTTGTTCATCCATATTCGTTAATCTCCTCCAGCACCTTCTGTTATAAGATCTATTTTAGGTTCTTGAAAGTTGTCAAAAGTCGTTCCTCTCCAGGTCACACCGAAGCTTTAGATTTACACTATATCGGTTGTTATAGATGAATTTCCTTCTTTTTCCGATTCTATATCTATTCTTCTTTCGTATTCCGACGTATTTTATGTTTCACTGCCATTTTTCAAGGTGGGAGTTGTCGGTGATGATCCGTTGATGGCGTTTAAGCTTCCAGAAAAACGAAAAACTGGACTCCGATTGTGCATCTAATTCTGCATTCCTGCCAAAAGAAAAGAGCTGGTGTCGGCTTATGATCATTCAAAAATCTCTTTAAACTTTTCTGGTTCGAGGCAATAAAGTCGATAAGCTTCCAAAAAAGCGTCTGACGCTTTTTCATTTTTCCACAGCGGATCTAAGAACGTAATTCTGTAATCATCCATATCTCTGTATGCTTTTAAGCGTTCTTCACAGCCTCGAATATCAAACCCAAGAATTTTACAAGCTTCCTGATAATTTTTCCTTAAACTTTGTTCATCCATACTCATTTTCTCTCCTTTTTATGTCCTAAAGTCTTTTCCAATTTATTGGATTTATCTAGAAACCAACTTTTTCCAAATAGCCCATCGAATTGTCAATCAACGCCAGGTCATCGGCTGCAAATCGTATACTGCTGTGTACTTTCTTATGTTGCTGTTCGCGTATGTATATTACACTCCCTGAGTTCGCATTAACGGAATCTTGAACTCAATGAAAGGACTCTACAAAATGTTTGCCTTTCCAAATAAAGAAATGATTCGATTAGCAACTCTTTTTCAGTACATAATTCACGAAGTCTTCGTTTAATGGCAGGTTATATTTCTCAAAATGATAGGCCTCAGTTATTGCCCATTCATACCCATCCTTTTCGAGAATAGCATTTTCTAAAGGCGTATATTCGCCCGTGAAGACATCTTGAACTCTTCCACCCACTCCAAAGGGCTCACCAGACTCAAGAAAACGAAGAATCTTTTCTCGCTCATAATTTGTATAGCTAGTTGGTTCGAATTTCTGCTGCCAATCAAAAGATGAAATATTCATTTAATTCGCCTCCTGTTTCTTAATTTGGATCAAACACCAGAAATTTCCCTGCGGAACCGTCATCCATTGTATTCACTTTCATTCTACCATCGAAATAAACGTAAAGAAGGTTGTCAGACGGCGATACCGGAACTCCCGTCCAGGTTCTCTTTTGACATTACGGGTATTCTACTACTGGTTAGATTAACTGTCTCTATCATCTTTTACAGAAAGCTAGTCATTAATTATCTTGATCTATTTAAAAAAGGAGGACCGATAGTGGTCCTCCTCAAACAGGAATTGATGTTTCAGTGACAGATTGGGAAAGCAAGATCTATCTAATGTACCTGTTTTCTGATTCGAATTTTTTGACTATTTGCGTGCCCTTCTTCTGATTTCAGCACCAGCCATGGCTGCCAGAGCAGCCAGTCCAAGTCCGGCAGAGGGCAGCATTTCTACACCGGTCTTCACGGATTTGTTTGTGGAGGCAGGTTTAGCAGCCTTTTCTTCGGTCTTGGTGTCTTCCTTTTCGGAGACACTGGCATCAACCAGTTCATCGACAGAGATTGCAGGTTTCTCTTCGGGTTTGGTTTCAGCAGGTTTTTCTTCTGGTTTGGTCACAGGCTGTTCAGGATCAGGTTTGACAGGATTGTCTACATCAGGTTCTGTGGGTTCCAGGTTCAGATCCAGAACACGGTTCATCATGCTGGTGGCATCTTCCTGAGAAACATCGTTGGTAGCCAGCAGGCTGACGGCATCAGCGCGGACAGCCATGATGTTGTTGTAGGCAGCTGCAGTAAACAGAGCAGGGTTCAGATCAGCAGTCTGGTCAACGAAGTTCTGCAGTTCAGCCAGCAGAGATTCGTCGGCTTTCAGACGCAGAGCCAGCCATTTGCTGTGCAGAGTGCTGGTTGCATTGTCTACGCGTTCCTGGCTTTCAGGCGAGGACTTCTCTGGCGTTAGCCAGTTCAGTGTTGAATTCATCCTGACCGGCTGTAACGTAGCTGTTCAGATCTACACCATCGCAGACATCAATCAGCATGGACAGCAGAGTGGTGTCAATGACAGGAGAATCCTTATGCTGGTGGCATCTTCCTGAGAAACATCGTTGGTAGCCAGCAGGCTGACGGCATCAGCGCGGACAGCCATGATGTTGTTGTAGGCAGCTGCAGTAAACAGAGCAGGGTTCAGATCAGCAGTCTGGTCAACGAAGTTCTGCAGTTCAGCCAGCAGAGATTCGTCGGCTTTCAGACGCAGAGCCAGCCATTTGCTGTGCAGAGTGCTGGTTGCATTGTCTACGCGTTCCTGGCTTTCAGGCGAGGACTTCTCTGGCGTTAGCCAGTTCAGTGTTGAATTCATCCTGACCGGCTGTAACGTAGCTGTTCAGATCTACACCATCGCAGACATCAATCAGCATGGACAGCAGAGTGGTGTCAATGACAGGAGAATCCTTGAGGACACGCATGGCTTCCAGCAGGTTGTCCAGAGCTTCCTGGATGGAATCATCCAGAGCGGTTTCGCTGTCGAGAATTTCATGAGCGTGGTTCAGAGCGTTTTCGAAGGCTTCCTTTTCAGGACTTGCAGGATACTGATTCAGATCAATGGCGTCAGCTTCCTTGACGGCAGCTTCCAGCAGAGTCTTATCAGAGGTAAAGCTCAGCATCTGGATGGCGTTGGTCAGTTTCTGCCATGCAGCATTGATGACAGGCTGCTTGACATGGACAATTCCCTGAACCTTTTTGGCTTCTTCCAGAGCTTCATTAAAGTGGTTTACAACGATGGGGTTGACGTTAGTCAGATCGCATGTTTCAGCATAGGCAACTGCCTGGTTGAGCAGAGCCAGATTGCCGTCTTTGACACCTTCTACCTTCAGGCCATAGCCCATAGGATAGACGATATCGTTCATGTCATATTCTTTGGTTTCGGGATTCAGACGGTAAACGTTGACAGGCAGAGTGCCTTTGGCGGTCATGGTGCCAAGAATCACTTCAAAGCCGGCAACGATGTTGGGTCCGAATGTATCGGTATCATCGGTGATGCCGCCAGTCAGAGCAGAGGTCGGGTCAGTGTTGTTACCCTTGTTGCCATAGACTGCAATGATCGCATCGGCATCCTGGTAATCCTGGACATCGAATGGCAGAGCAACGGACTGTACGATAACGGTCTTGCCCTGTTCCTTGGCATAGGCGATGGCAGCTCTTGGGAATGCAGAGAGCCAGCTTCCGCCAAACATGTAGGAAGCACTGCCGATTTCAGAGTTGATGACGATGTAGTCAGCAGAATCGATCTGGGCTTTCCAGTCGTCATCCAGAGTGCTCTGGGCGTAGAACCATCTGTTGTTGATGAAGGTTGCACCTTCGGGAACGGTGCCAGCCTGGCGTCCTCTGTTCCATGCCATGGAAGCCACGGCACGTTCATTGGAATAAGGCATCATATACAGAACAGTATCTTCAGAGGTCAGTTTCAGAGGCAGAGTATTGTTGTCGTTCTTGATCACTGTGACAGAATCAGCGGTCAGTTCACGTTCTTTGGCTCTGTTGACTTTGCCGCCGACGATGGTCTTGGCTTCTTCCAGAGATACGGCATTGGGATCGTAATCCAGAATGCCCTTTTCAGCTTTCAGAGTCAGAATACGGTGAACAGCATCATTCAGACGATCCATGCTCAGTTCGCCGGAATCAATGGCATCCTTGAATGCCTGAATCATGGAATCCCACTGGGGTGCATCAGCCTTGCTGTTCCAGTGAACAGGCATGCACAGCAGGTCACAGCCGGCTTCGATAGCCTTTACGGCTGCTGTATTCTGGGTGAAATGCTTGGTCAGGCCAGCCATACCCATGCCGTCAGTGGAAACGACACCTTTAAAGCCCATTTCCCCTTTCAGCAGGTCGGTCAGAATGGCTTTGGACAGAGTAGCAGGAGGAGTGATCTCAACGGGATCACCATTTTCGTCCATGACTTTTTCCGATTTCACTTTGGTCGTGTCCAGAGTCGGATAAGCCAGATGGGCGGTCATGATCATGTCAATACCTTTGGAGATGGCAACGCGGTAGGGAGCCAGTTCCGTATTCTTGATTTCTTCAACGGGTTTATCGACCACGTTGAAATCGTAGTGGGAGTCTTTGGCTACATCGCCATGACCCGGGAAATGCTTGGCGCATCCGATGACGCCGTATTCACCCAGACCCTCGATGACTGCAGCGGCCAGAGAGCCGACTTCTTCTGGATCTTCACCATAGGAGCGAAGACCGATAACAGGGTTGTTGGGGTTGTTGTTGACATCGACAACGGGGGCAAGAGTTGCGTTGATGCCAAGAGCTTTCATTTCAGAACCAATGATTTCACCGGCGGCTTTGGCATCTTCGGTGGAATGAGTGGCACCAAGAGCCATGTTGCCGGGCAGGGAGGTTCCGGAACCCAGACGGACAACAGTTCCGCCTTCCTGGTCAGTACAGATAAACAGAGGGATTCCTCCATCCTCTGTAGCGGCTTTCTGGAACTCGTGAGTCAGAGTGTAGGTATCTTCTGTGGTTTTGACGTTATTGGCAAACAGAATCAGAGAACCGAATTTGTATTTCTTCACCATTTCTCTGACTTCGTCATTCATGACGGTCAGATCCGAGACCTTGTCTTCTCCTTCCTGTTTCCACTGCCGGAATTCAACCTGGAAGCACTGGGTGATTTTTTCGTCGAGGGTCATTCCATCCATAATGGATTGAACGCGGTCTTCAGTTCCCTGGGCGTGGACAGCCGCCGGGAACATGGAAATAGTCATCGCTGTGCCTGCCAGACATGCGGCAGCTTTGTGCAGCATTTATTTACTGTTCAGCATGTTCATTCTTTCCTCTCTTCTTCAGACGGAGCTGTTCCTGTGCTTTCCCGACTGGAGTCAAAAACCCAACTCCATTGAACAACAGGAATTGTAACCGTCTTCATGTGGTCATCGTATTCCAATTCTGTAGTAAGTTCAACAGTTTATTTATGTTTGGTATTTAACTATATTGACAGCCGATGAGATTTTATCCAGACAAAAATGTATCAAAAGCCGTGCTTAAAGCATTATTTGGCAGGACCAATTCCTGAAAATTCTTCAGTTTCCTCTGAGAAATGTGTCAGAAAAACGGAAAAAAGGGCCTGCGCGAGAAGCAGACCCTGGCTAGTGCTGTTTTTCGGGAATCGTCCGGCACGTTTGAACATGTGATCGTTCTTTTCAAAAGAAGACTTCTGAAGTTCTACTTACATTATTTTAAATTCCGATAAAGGGAGCTTCTGTGTCTATGTGAATCAGCCATCATGTCACAAACCGGACTGCCTCTTCCCTTTGCGTGTTGCTTCTGAATGACTTTCCACCGGTCTTCTGACAGTCAGAACCGGGGATCCATACACTCTCTGGCGTCATTCACCATCTCTTCGAAAATTCAAGTTCCGTCGTGCCTCCCACCAGGCAGCCGGTGATTTTCCCTTTCTTCATCTGGCTGCTTCCACGTACTCTTCCAGAGCTTCATTGGCATCTTCGGAAGAGAGCAGTTCGAAGATGTAATTCCCCATGGAGCTGCTGTACTGTTCGGCATCTTTCATCAGATGACTGATCTTCGATGGGGCAATCCGCCTGAAATCCGTCTGCCCCGATTCATGACTCAGTCCGATATACAGATCTTCCGGATTGAGATACTGAATGATGCAGGGAGAATGGCTGGTGAACAGGATTTTACAGTCTCCGGCCAGCTGCGATAAAACGTCCAGCAGGTATCGAAACAGGACAGGATGAATGGAATTTTCCGGCTCTTCCACTGCGAACAGTGCCAGATGATTGATCCGGGCCATGATCGCACAGGTCAGCAGGAGAAACACCCTTTTTGTCCCATTGGAGAGTGCATCAAACCGGACAGGCTGAATCAGACGGTTATCCAGGATATACAGACCATAGATCTGGTCTGTAAAGGCAAAATGAGAATAATCCGGCAGTCCCTCCCCGCCAAACCCGGGATTCAAGGCTGTTTTGATGACGCTGACTTCCCTTATATTGGGAAATAGCAGCTTGAAAGCATCGATCAGAAGATCGTACTGACCGGGATATTCCTGTTTCAAAAAGTAAACGGTACGGGGAATGCTGTTCATGTCTGGCATTCCGGGCTCCTGAAATCCATTCATCAAAGTGGGAGCCGGTTCAAAAGAGAAAGAAGCTTCCAGGTGAGGTTCCCTGAAAAACTGAATCTTGTTGATCTGCTGAATGATGTCCAGATAGAACAGGTCATCCAGGGCCAGCAGCTTGTTCAGAACCAGTCCGTCGTCTGTGATGGATATTTTTTGGTGCACCGCCCGTTGGGAGAAGATTTATAGAATGCTTCTTTTCCCTTTCTCTGAATGAACGCGGCATATTTCTTTCCCGGAAGATTTTCTTTGATCTTCAGAGTTTCCGTTTTAATTCCTGCCATCTTCTCATTCGTTCCCCAGCCAAAGGTAAAGCCGTATTCGATGCGGTAAGATTTGCCAGAAGAGTCCAGATCCACGCTGATCAGAAACTCATAATCGTCTATGGCATGGGATCTGAGCAGCGGGATGCAGGTTGTCGCCCGCATCAGAACCGCTTTGGAAGCATTGGGACAGCGGATGAAATCCACTCCAAAATCAATGGCGTCAATGACATTCGTTTTGCCAGTTCCATTCAGCCCCACAAGAGCTGTGATCGGGCCAAAAGAAATTGTCTCTTCAATGATGTTTCGAAAACCGCCGATTCGGATTTTTTTCAGTTCCATTTTTCTCTCCTTTTCCCGTTTTTCATGCATTCAGAATAAGGCTTTCTATTTTCATGTGCCCAGAAATTTAACGCAAGAAGAAGGAATATGAATGATTTGTTCTCATTCTCCCCCTTTCCCGTTAAGGATGCTTTCGTTTTCTGTCTTCTGACTCTGTTCATTTTTCTCTTTTCTCTCCAATTCTGACCTTCCCCAAACACAAAAGACCCGGGTTCCAGCAGCGGAATCCGGGTCTGTGATAGACGATTTAAATTTCTGTCTGAATCTTTAATCGAGCTCGATCATGCCGTTGTACAGCCTGCTGTACCAGCCGTTTTTGGCCAGCAGTTCTTCATGGCTGCCTTTTTCCATGATCTGTCCCTTTTCGAGCACCACGATGCAGTCGGCATTGCGGACAGTGGACAGGCGGTGGGCAATGACAAAGGTGGTCCGGCCTTCCATGAGCTTTTCCATGCCTTTTTCAATGAGCTTTTCTGTGCGGGTGTCGATGGAACTGGTGGCCTCATCCAGAATGAGCACGGGCGGAGAGGCAACGGCTGCTCTGGCAATGGAGAGCAGCTGTCTCTGACCGGCGGAAAGGCTGCCGCCATCGGTGGTGATCATGGTCTGATAGCCCTGGGGCAGACGACGGATGAAGCTGTGGGCATTGGCCAGTTTGGCAGCTTCAATGACTTCTTCATCGGTGGCATCCAGCCGGCCGAACCGGATGTTTTCCATGATGGTGCCTGAAAACAGATGGGTATCCTGCAATACCATGACCATGGCTCTTCGCAGATCGTCCTTTTTAATCAGGCGGACATCGATGCCGTCATAGGTGACACTGCCATTCTGGATTTCATAAAAGCGGTTGAGCAGGTTGGTGATGGTGGTCTTCCCTGCTCCGGTGCTGCCGACAAAGGCAATGGTCTGGCCGGGTTTGGCCCAGACGCTGAAATCGGAAAGCACCTGCTTTTCAGGGACATAACCAAAGTCCACATGATGGAATTCCACGGCACCTTTGAGGGGGACATTTTCGTATCCTTCGTTTTCTCTGGGATGCTTCCAGATCCACTGCCCGGTTGGGACAGGGGAGTCCACCCATCTGCCATCTTCCTGTTTTCCATAAGCCAGGGTGATCTTTCCTTCATCAGGTTCTGGTTCGATTTCCATGAAATCAAAGATTCGCTTCGCACCGGAAAGGGCGCTCAGCAGGAAGGTGGACTGGCCGACAAACTGGTTGATGGGCATGGCTGCCTGCCGGACAAAGACCAGATAGGAAGCCAGGCTTCCCACATCCATCTGACCGTTGAATACCATGTAGCCGCCCAGGACGGAGACGATGGCGTAGTTCAGATAAGAACTGGAAACGACAACGGGCACCATGCTCTGGGCATAGTTCAAAGCCTTTCGGCTGGATTTCTGGAGGATGTCATTTTCCTTCTGGAAGGCTTCCAGACTGGCTTTTTCATGACGGAAGACCTTGACGGTTTTCAGGCCGGAGATGATCTCTTCCACAAATCCGTTGAGAGCACCCAGTTTGGTCTGCTGGAAGGAGAAGTATCTTCTGGAGCGTCTGGAAGCCAGAATGATATAGGCAATCATGATGGCGAAGAAAACCGCTACAAGCAGGGACAGCTTCCAGTTGAGGATGAATAACATAATCAGGGTGCCGGCTGCCTGGATGAAGCTCTGCACGAAGACGGAGAAGGAGTTGTTCAGCGCATCCGTCACTGTATCCAGATCGGAGGTGAATCTGGACATGATGTCTCCGGCTCTGGTGGTGTCAAAGACCTTCAGCGGCATCTTTTCCATTTTTGCAAACAGGTCATGACGGATTTCTTCGGAGACTTCCTGGGCACTGCGGGCCATCATCTGGGTATAGCCCCAGGCAGAAAGAACCCCTGCGGTATAGATCACACCGCAGGCAATGAGAGCCATGGTGATCTGCTTCATGTTGCCTTCCACAGCCAGATTGACTACAGGGCGGATCATATAGGTGCCAAGCAGGGAGGCAATGGCGGAAACGGCAACCAGCAGGCCGATGATCACAAAGGCTGTGGCATGGTTGCCCATGTAAGTAAAGAGCTTTTTCAGAGTGTGGAAGCGGGAGGTGTTTTTCTTATTCATCCTGGCTGCCTCCCTTCTGGGATTCATAGATTTCCCGGTAGATGGGACTCTTTTCCAGCAGCTCTTCATGGGTGCCGGTGCAGACCACATGACCATTGTCCATCACCGCAATCTGATCACAGTGTGCGACGGAAGCGATGCGCTGGGCAATGATGATCTGGGTCATGTCCTTCATTTCAGAAAGAGCTTTTCGGATTCTGGCATCCGTTCTGGTATCCACCGCACTGGTGGAGTCATCCAGAATGAGAATTTTGGGCTTTTTGAGCAGAGCTCTGGCAATGCACAGTCTCTGCTTCTGACCACCGGAGACATTGACGCCTCCCTGGCCCAGTTCCATCTGCAGACCGCCGGGCAGTCTGTCGATGAATTCATCCACACAGGCTGCCTTGCAGGCTGCATCGATTTCTTCTTTTGTGGCATTGGGATTGCCCCAGCGCAGGTTTTCTTCCACGGTGTCGGAGAACAGCACGTTTTTCTGAAGCACCATACCAATAGCATCATGCAGGGCATCCGGATCCAGATCTCTGACTTCATGACCACCCACTTTCAGAGAACCGGCTGAAATGTCATAGAGTCTGTCGATGAGCTGTACCAGACTGGTTTTGGAGGAGCCGGTGCCGCCTACAATGCCCAGCGTGCTGCCAGAGGGAATTTTGAGATCCACGTGTTCCAGCACCGGTTCTTCGGCTTTGCTGGAATACTGGAAGCTGACATTTTCAAAGACCACACTGCCATCTTCGGGAGCCGGTCCCTTGACGGATTTCATGGTGGGCTCTGTCTCCAGCACTTCTTCAATGCGGGAGATGGATGCCGTCGATCTTGTCAGCATCAGGAACACATTGGACATCATGATAAAGGCGTTCATGATCTGCAGCACATAGGAAAGAATGCCGGTGAGCTGTCCGACCTGCAGGGTGCCGGCCTGGATCATGCCGGTGCCCATAATGAGCAGAGTCATGATGGACAGATACATGGAAGCCTGGAAGGCAGGCAGGTTCAGAAAGGCATAGTGGTTGGTTCTGGCATACAGCGTGGCCAGATCATGAGAGATCTGGTCGAACTTGTCCTGCTCATAGTCTTCCCGGACAAAGGATTTTACCAGACGGATGGCAATGAGGTTTTCTTCCACCATGCCGTTTAGGGTGTCCACTGTCTTCTGAATGACCCGGTACTGGGGTGCCACTCTGGAGACGATCCAGACCAGCACCAGGGCAATGATCGGACCGGCCACAAAGAAGACCATGGATAGCTGCGGACTGATCATAAAGGCCATCACCAGACCCAGAACCATCATGCTGGGGCCTCTGGCAATGGAGCGGATGCCATTGGCGAGAGTATTCTGCAGCACCATGACATCTCCGGTCATGCGGGTGATCAGGCCGCTGCTTTCGAATTCGTCGATGTTCTCGAAGGAGAAGCCCATGATCTTTTCAAACTGCTGCTGGCGCAGTCTGGCCGCCATGGCCGAGCAGGCCTTGGAAGCGTAGCGGGAATACAGGATCCCGGTAATAAAGGAGCCCAGGGCGCAGACGATCATCCAGAACCCCCGGTTGAGAAAAACCGAGGGGTCATGCCGGAGAATGCCCTGGTCTATGATGTCCGCCATGAGAAACGGAATAAAGATTTCAAAGGAGGTTTCCACTGCCACCAGCAGCAGAGCCAGAGCGAAATCCTTTCGCAGGCCCTCCATTCTGGCAAACAGGGAGCGAATCACAGCCATTGTCATCATCCTTTCCTGTTGTTGTGAATAACTTGAGAGTACCAGATTTACCAGCCTTGAACACGTTGTTGTCGCTGGATGAAGGTTTAGTCCGGCAAAGGAAAAAGGCACCGATCCTGTTTGAGATCTGGTGCCTGGAACATCAGTTCTTTTCGGCCGCTTCTCTGGTGGCATCCAGGAATTCCTGGGGATTCCACTCAGAGAGGGAACGGAGCAGTTTGCGTCTGATCAGCAGATCCTTGAGCACCTGCAGTTCTTCCCTGCTGACCCGGTCATATTCGGCTCTCTGCAGAAGCACAAAGACTTCCATGAGCTTTCTGCCCAGCAGATGGAAGGTGGAAACAGTAATACCCGTCTGGGCTGACAGTTCCTGAATATCAGAGGCGTAGCTCAGCTCCTGGATATAGTTGAACAGAGAGGTCTGTTCGGGATGCTTGAAAGGCGCCTTGTTGAGGTTTTCCGCAAACAGAGGCGCAAAGCGTTCTCTTAAAATCAGCAGTGTGGCCTTGGCATAAAACAGAACGGCAGCAGAATAGTCTGCATTCTCCGTATCCTCATAAAACTGTTCCATGTCAGCTGCTGCTTCCAGAGCATCCAGCACATCTCCCGAGAAAGCTTCTTCGAAGCCTTCTTCGGTCTGCAGATAGTCTGTCCAGTTCTGAGTTTCCTCTTCTTCCTGGGGCTTCTGCATCGAACTCATCATATCGCCTGCCATTTTGCCAATTGCCGCAGCTTCCTCATCACTGAGGGAATTGACCAGGTTTCTGATGGCATTGAAATCAAATCCTGAAAAGTCCATTTCTTTTTCTCCCGGCGAAGGCCGCAAGCCTTCGTCATCTTCTTACACTTTTTTCTTTTTCACTTTTTCAACACGGGAACGCAAGGGTTCCACTATGCCTAGAGTACCAAATCAAAAAAACAGGGCAACCTGAATTTTCGCAACCGTTTCCACTCCATGTCTGAACCGTTGTACCGCTGAAAAAAGCAGATGATGAAAAAGCAGTCACTTCGAACTGGACACCAAATAGTAAAACCGAAAAAGGACTCCATTCATCCATGGAATCCTCCCGGTTCTGCCCGCCTTCATGATCTTATGCTTTGCGAAACCATGCAGAGATCAGGCGAATGGCTGCAGATGCTGATTCTACAGTTCTTTCTTCATTTCCAGAATCTGGTCAACTGGTATTTCCGTTAATTCTGATATCTCCTGCACAGACATGCCGCCTTTTTCCAGCAGTTTCTCAGCTACATGGGAGAATGCTTTTTTCATCCCCTGCTTTTCCCCCTGCTGGATCCCTTGTTGGATCCCTTGTTGGATCCCTGTCTCGAGATACCGCTTTCGCATTTCATCCAGAACAAACTGCATTTTCGAAAATCCCCCTTCGATTAATTCAAAATGCCTGACCGGTTTGGCCAGGTTTATGGAATCCATCTGATCCGGACAGAACAATGAGCCGGTTTTTCTGATTTTGAAGAAATCCGCGGCGGTCCTGAAAGTTACCAGACTGTCTGGCAGTTCTTGTGGATTTGTTCCAGCCGGAAGCATATGTCTATTCATATTGTCTGCATTATATCGTGTTCCTGATGACTGCACAGATGGAATCCTGTGACATTTCTCTCACAGAAAAAAAAGCAGGTCTCTGCCTGCCTTCATCGTTCTGTTGTTTTCAGGTTAGTGAACAACCCGGATCACCTGAGAATAACCCAGAGCCGGAGAAGTGATATTGATGGTCAGCCCTGTATTGGGATCGGACGAGAAATCGGGAATCTCACCAGGGAAGGTGAAATCAACGGGAGTGGTCAGAGACTGTTCAGCCGAAAGGTAGAATACCTGGTAACCGGTGGCTTCTCCCGTGAAGCTTTCCGTTTTGGGCGGCAGGTTGTTGACCTTGAAGTCCTGCTTTCTCAGTTCATCCAGAGACATGCTCTTCCAGGATTCACCGCTGGAATAGTTCTCCAGTTTGAGACCATCCATGGTGCAGACAGGAGTCAGGTAGGGAACCACCAGACGGCTGTCTGTCTTGTTGGTGTAGGTAATCTTCAGACCCTTGACGTAGGAGTTGCCATCGGAATAGGAGTATTCCACATTTTCCGCATCCACCTCAAAGGAGAAGTAGTCATCCTCATAAACCGTGAACTTCTTTTCGCTGGAATTCTGCACCTTGTCATCATTGATATCCCGGATCTTGACAGAAGAGAAAGGGATGAAGGCTTCGTTTTTGGGAAAGCGAAGACCCACATTCTTTTCTTTGGCATTGGGATAGCCGATATAGCCGTAAACGAAGGTGGATACGCCGGAGTTGACATTGTTGGTGATGGTGGTCTGGAAACGCTCAATGGGATTGATGTTTTCCGTGGAGCCATCATCGGTGATGACGTATTCCAGGTTGCTCATATGATAGACGTCATCGGATTCGTTGGTTACAGAAGCCAGGAAATAATAGTAGATGGTATTGGAAGAATGGTTGCTGACGCGAAGCACGTCCAGCAGCTCAAATTCCACGCCATCCTGGATTTCAATATGCGAAGGTCCCGAGGCAGAATTCCCGGAACAGCCGCTCAAGCCCAGAGCCATGCACATGCATAACAGGGCACTCAGTATTCTTTTCATAATTAATCACCAGTTCCATTCTACTGATTTCACCATGAAAGAAAAAGAACAAGAGATTTCTCCATGTTCTTCACACAGGAAACCGAAAATTGGACCGGGATCTGAATCGCTGAGGGAACGCCTGGATGATCAGGCTGCCTGCAGACCAGATGGTGCTGCTCTTCTGCTGAATCTTGCCGGAAGAAGTTATCTGTACTGTGCCGGGATCTGAATGGCCTGAATGGCCAGACAGCCGGGACCACCATGAGCAATGAACATGGGACAGAGCTCATGGATTTCAATGTCAATTCCAGGCAGCTTCTGAGCAAACCAGGCGGCGGCTTTCTCTGCCTGAGCAGCCGCATCGCCATGGACGATATACAGTTTCCAGGTTTCATCCAGACCATGATCCTTCAGAAAGCCAAGCACTTTTTCATAGCCTCTCTGATAGGTTCTGCAGGTGCCGGCAATATCCAGATGCATGCCGTCATCGCTTTTGTAAATCACAGGAACCAGTTTGAGCAGACTGCCAGCCAGAGCTGTGGTTTTAGAGATTCTTCCGCCGCTCTGCAGAAAGCCGAAGTCTCTGACCATGAGAGTCGACGCTTCCTTTTCCTGCATGGCTTCCAGCACCTGCAGGATCTCTTCGAGAGAAGCATTCTCTGCAGCCATTTTCTGAGCCGTTTCCACCATACCGCGGTGAGGACCGCAGAGAGTCTTTGTATTAAAGACTGTCACACGCTCCGGGTCATCGCTCATATCCCGGACAGAGCAGGCAGACTGATATGTGCCGGACAGACCATCGGCCATACAGAGATCCAGAACCTGGTCTTCCGGATTCTTCAGCAGTTCGTTATAGACATCCAGCTTTCTGGCCACATTGGGCTGGGAGGTGCTGGGGACGGCTCCGTTTCGGCATCTGTCTGCCATTTCCTTTGAAGTGAGTTCTTCATAATCACACCAGCTCTGGCCATCGATGATGACCTGCAGGGGAACGGTCTGAAATCCCTGCTCTTTTGCGGCAGCAGGGGAATACAGAGTAGAGGAGTCGCTGACAATTCTGATCATAGATATGTTTTCCTTTCGATTCCAAGGATCAGTCAAGTATTTCTGTTCACAGACTATACTTCTTTTATTCTTCTACTTCAATACATCTGGTTTTCTTCTCTAGATCCAATGGAAAAGTGATCTGTTTTACTTGATTTTATGAACAAGAGTACACAGGAAATCCTGACAGGACTTCAAACCCTGCACCTGCCAAGATGGGAAGACATTCCAGATTTCAATCTGTATATGGACCAGGTTCTGAATCTGCTCAACGGCTGGCTGGAACCCCTGAACTTTGAAAAGAACAAGGGCGTGCTGACGTCCGGCATGATCAACAACTACGTCAAGAACAGCATCGTCAAGGCGCCGGTGAAAAAGCATTACAAGAGATATCACCTGGCTTACCTGCTGGTGGTTGCCTGCATGAAGAGGTGCTATTCCCGTTCAGAAATCGCCGGTCTGATCCGGATCTATTCCGACATCGAAGATCCCACGAGAATCGCCAGAGACTACAACCGGGTTGTTGAAATTCTGGAAGGCTCCATCCAGGAAATTCTGGCTTCCGGCACCTGCCGCAATGAATATTTCGAAGACCCCACCCCCGAACAGCTGCTGGTCACCAGTGTTATGCGCTCCATCGCCTGCAAGATCTATGCAGAAATTCAGCTGATTGCTGCTCAGGAACAGGCAGAAGCCCTCAAAAACTGAAACTCCGTTCTTCTTCAGAACAATCTGAATGCAGAACGGAGTTTTTACTGATTTCTCGTTATTGTGACATGATTTATGCAGGTTTGATGAGATCAGTCAGATTTGTTGCCGGAAGAAGCGGTCTGCTTTTCTCTCAGGCATGGTGATCTGTTTCCAGACACCATCTGGCAATGCGGGTGATCAGCTCTTCGTCGATCTTTCCGTAAGGAATCTGAATGCTGCCTTTGCTGGTTTTGTAGGGTTTCAGATCCTTTTCGAAATGCTGAATGGCATCCGGTCCTGGATACAGGCCGATATGCTTTTCTGGGCGGCGAAGTGAATGATGTTGTGATCCTTCCAGTACGTCGGCATGCTCCAGGAGATCTTTTCCGTGGCTTCCGGCAGGGCATTTCTGAGAATGACACGGATTGTGTTCAGATCGTCCTGTTTCTTTGGATCCTGAGCCTGAATGTATTCATCAATGGTTTCCGGCTTCTTTCCGCAGTAATGACTCTGGTCTTTCTTTTTGAAGGACCGTCCGCATTCAGGACAGGTCCAGACTGTTTCTCTCTGCTCTGTGGATTCTGTGCTTTGAGGACTCTCTTTTTCTTTCTGCTCTTCTCTGTCTTTGAGCGTCACTTCCACTTCATCCCCGAAGGTCTTGCCAATCTGTTTTCGGATGGCTTTCGTGATCCCGACCAGATAGAACGGAGTTTTCATTTTCACCACCTGGCCGCGGTAAGGCACGCCGTCAAAGGCAGCATCCACCAGCCAGCGTCCCTTTCCTGTCAGTTGCTTGATGTCATAAGGCACTTCCACATAGGCTGCATCCATGGTGCCATTCTGCAGAATCTTCGTTCTGAATTTCAGTTCCATCTTCATTCTCCTTTCCCTGTTCCATTTCTCTTCCAGTCTATCATTGTTCATCTTGGGGAATTGGATGAGGATCGCTGCTGTTTCCGGTTTGGAACATTCAAAAAGCTGCCGGAGACTTCCCGTTTCAGGAAGCTTCGGCAGCTGAATGGTTATATTAATCCAACTGGATGAATGCAGCTGGCAGATCTGGCTCCTGGATCAGAGTCAGATCCTGTAGAGTTTAACCACAAGCAGACCAGCTCCCAGAACAAGAACAGACACTCCCATCCAGATCCAGGCTGTTACGCCGGACTGTCCACTGGAAGCCGGAGTCTGTCCATTGCCTGCTCCCGGCATTCTGTCCATGGGATTTTCTCCCAGTGCATTCTGGTCTCTTCCCTGCTTTTCCTGAGCATTGTTCTGGCTTGAACTGTCATCTGTACTGTTTTCGTAGGACTGAGAGTTTTCATCCCCGTTCTCGTTTTGTGAATCAGAACCTTCTACGGCTGGCAGAGTGGCACCGCTCTGTCCATCCATGACATCTGATCCGCCAGGTATCTTTGAAGGATCAAAATCTTCCGGCATTTCCCCGTCGAAACCTTCCGGCATTTCCCCGTCGAAACCTTCCGGCATTTCCCCGTCGAAACCTTCCGGCATCTCACCGCCGAAGCCTTCCGGAGGCATACCGCCTGGTCCGCCACCGCCAGGAAATTCCGGCCTGTCATCAGATCCCTCCTGATTGAGAATGGTGGGAGTCATCTGGACATCCATCTGAGTGATCTGATTTTTCTCTGCAGTGCTCAGAACAGATAGTTCCACCACGTCCTCAGATGAACTTTCCGTTTCTTCTCTGCCCTGGAAAGGCATGGTGTTCTGATGGTTTTCTCTTCAGGAACACGGATTGAACCGGATTTCGTCCTGACCTTCTGACTGGTCACTCTGGTCTCCATTCGTGCCATTTTCAGCGTCTGGCATCCTGTCTTTCCCGAATTCCATGCCTTTCTGTCCTGCTCCATGGTTCATGGTTCCCATGTCAGAGAGGTTCAGGTCTGAGGCATCCACATAGTGCATATTCTCCGTGGTCTGGCTGTTCTCCAGCTGCTGCTGAATGCTTTCGCTGCGAAGAGAACAGAAGGATTTCAGCGTCTCAACCCCCTGTTCAAATTCTTCACTGGTATAGAAGGCATTTGGATCTTTGGCCACATAATCCTGAATCGGCAAATGGACTTCCTCAATGACGGACTGCATATCCACGGTATTCAGAAATTCCTGAAAAAGTTCGTGATACAGGCTGGTGTATTCTTCGTTTTCAAAAATCCAGTTCAGCATGGGACGGTCTTCCGAGCTGCCGGAAACCGGTGAGTCAATGGGCGTGTTGATGGTCTCATCCGCCTGTGATCCATTGAAGGTGCCAAACGCCAGATTGTAGTCCCAGGGAAGCATGCTCATCTGTCCGTCTTTTTCGTACAGATAGTAATTGTGAATCATGTTTCCAGTATAGCTGTCTCCATTGCAGACGTAGTTATGGACCACGAAATAGCGGATCACCCCATCCACATCCACTACGGATTCCAGATCTTCCAGGCTGGAGAGCTTTTTCAGGGATTCGATCAGCCGCTGCTGATCCTTTTCTGTCACATCGGTCTTGGCATTGTTCCAGATGTTGGAATAGCTGTCTGGATCGTCATCGATGTACTGCAGCTTCACATCATCAGATCCCATGCCGCCCATCATGCCCTGGCCGCCTTTGCCGGCATTGTCCATTGTTGGAGGTTCGGGTATTTCTCCGCCACTGAAATCCGGCATTTCACCATTTCCAAACAGGGGCATCTCTCCATTTCCGAAATCAGGCATCTCACCGTTTCCGGGATCAGGCATCTCTCCGCCTCCTGCTTCCGGCATGGATTGTCCATTACCGCCTGGCATGGCAGGTTTTCCTGCAGTACTGGTGGCACTGCTGGCTGGATCTGAGTCAGAGGAATCGGACTGGTCAGGAGGGGTGAAATCAAAATCGTTCATGTCAAAACCCGCCCCGTTACCTCTTCCTGCTCCAAAGGACATGCTGTCGGGCTTGTAGAGGTCTCCATAGTCAGAGCCGTAGTTTCGTTCCAGGAAGGATTCTTCGATGCCTTCCACCGCCAGATACAGACCCCAGTCTTCTCCGTTCACTGTCATGTAGACATAACTGCACAGCGGAGAAACTGCACCCATTTCATTTATCATGGTGTAGGTCAGATAGTCCTTCATCATGGTGGTATCCTGAATCAGGTTGTTCAGACTCAGCTTGTCCAGACCATGATAGGTCTTTCCCTTTTCGTAATGGTCAAACTCAATCTTGAAGCTGTAGCGGTCGCTGTCCATGGAGGAGACTGTCGAAAGACTGGTATTGCCCTTGGCCCGGATCCCGACATTTTTCCAGGGTTCCCCGTCGATGATCACACTGGCACTGGCATAGTCTTCACTGGCCGCAGTGGCGATAAAGTCATCCCAGTCATCCATGACCAGATCCAGGGTGTGAACCCGGCTCTGATCAAAGAGCCTGTTTTCATAGCCCATGGTAGTCGCCGCTGCCTGGATGCCAAAGACAGAGCCGTTCATAAAGACCAGGCAGACCACCACCATCAACACGGTGATGATCGTAGCGAACCGGTCAAACTGTTTTCCTGCTGACATTCTCTACCCCATGTAGTCTCCGTTATAGGAGACCAGAACGGCGCTGTTGATGCCGGGCATTTCGGAAAGAATATTGATGAAGTCGGTGTTGTCTTCCTTCAGGCGGACTTCCACATTGACCTCTGTTCTGCCTTTGGCTGCAGTCTTGCTTTTGGTGATGGCTCTGCTCACATTCTCGTTGAGATAGTCAATGGCTCTGGTTTCCGCTTCGTGATCTTCACAGCTCAGCACAACCATATAGGGATGAGTAGTGATGGTGCGGTTGACAAAGAACAGCAGAATCAGACCGATACACACACTGCCAATCACGGCTAAGGGAATCATGCCGGCTGCCAGAATGATGCCAGCGCCAATGGACCAGAACAGAAAGGCAATGTCCAGCGGATCCTTGATAGCCGTCCGGAAGCGGACGATGGACAGGGCACCCACCATACCCAGAGAAAGGACCACATTGGAGGTGACCGCCAGAATCACAATGGATGTAATCATGGTCAAGGCAATCAGCGTGGTACCAAAGCCGGCGGAATACATCACGCCCCGGTAAGTCTTTTTATAAATCAGAAAAATAAAGAGTCCAATGCCAAAGGACAGTGCAATGGTCAGCAGCATGTCCAGAATGCTGACGGAAGCGATGTTGTCCAGAAAACTGGATTTGAAAATATCAGAAAAAGTCATAATCAATTCTCCTCGTATCAGAAATCAAAAATCAGTCCAGCATGCGGCAGGCCGCATACTTGGAAAAGGCACTGGAGTGCCTGTCTGGCAGCTGAATGATGTCCCGGATGATATCAGGCAGATAATCATCCCACTTCACTTTCAGAATGCAGGGGGAATCCGGCACGGGAATGGTGGGGCAGTCCGGATCCAGAAAATCTGCCGAGCCGGGTGCCGTCCTCAGGTTGTAATCCAGTGTGATCCGCACATTGCCGGGACCATAGACGAAAGGTTCTCTGGTGTAATCCACGATGGTTCGGGGTTTGAGACCTTCATTGCGAAGACGCACCAGAAATCCCTGAATCACTTCATCTTCACAGTCCTGCATCCAGGACAGATCACCCAGGGCAATCTTTGCGGCCTGTTCTTTGTTAAGCAGAGCTGTATTCTTAAAGCCCAGACCACCCTGTTTGTATTTGCGTTCCAGATGAATCACGGACGGGTCATGATTGTAGATTCGGATCCGGTACTTCTCCCGGATGTACACCCCATCCAGTTTTTCCCGCAGAGCTTTGTCATCCAGAGTGTCAAAGTACAGGCTTCGAATTTCATACCGGCCATTAATGGCATGAGGATCGGGCTGCATGATGACTTTCAGCCGCTGACGAAGTACCAGCATGTCCAGCTGACTGATCTCATGCTTCACTTCATGTCGAAACTGCATGAAGCATTCCTCCTTTCTGTCCCCCAGTCTAGTGAGCCAACCTTTGAGCAGCCTAAGAAAAAAACCTTTCCGGCCAAAAAATGCGGAAAGGTTTCTGTGTAATTCGGGATAAAAAGAAGGACCGGCAGTGCCGGTTTTCAGGATGATCGAGGAAAAACAGCGGTAAAACGGATGCGGTCCTTTTCTGGCCGCTCAGCTTTGAGGGTCCCGCCAGACATTTCAACGATGTCTCTGGCTGCCGACAGGCCAATGCCATAGCCTGAAGACGTATCGCTCTGGGTTCGGGCAGCATCGCCGCGGTAAAAGCGTTCAAAGAAGCGTTCGGGATCTTCCGTGCTTTCACTGCAGGTGTTTTCTTCAGACAGAACGATTTTTCCGTTCTGTTCCTGAAGGCCGATGCTGATGAAGCCGCCTTCCGGGGTGTATTTGATGGCATTGTCCAGAAGGATGGACAACAACATGGCAAAGGTCTCTTCCTGCCCATCCAGACAAACGTCCTTGCGTACATCCAGATGCAGAGTCAGATTTTTGTCCCGGGCAGGCAGTTCGTAATCTGCAGCCATTTTCTCCAGAAGGCTGCTGAGGTTGACATGTTCCTTCTGCAGACTGGTCTGTTCGGAGAGTCTGGCCAGCGTCAGCAGATTGCTCATGAGTCCATTGAGTCTTCTGGTCTGCTGGCGGATGTTGGTGCTGTATTTGGTTTCTCCATAAATCAGTTCTGAGGCATCATTATTGGACTGAATGATGGCCAGGGGTGTTTTAAGCTCATGACCGGCATTGGTGATGAACTGCTTCTGTTTCTCCATGGCAGCCACAATGGGCTGAACCACCCGGCCGGAAAGAGCCATCACAAAGAGCAGGACCAGCCCCCAGCACATCAGAGCTATCAGACAGGAGATGCTCAGAATCATCAGGAAGGTCTGCTTCTGCCCGGAGGTATCCATAAAGAACAGGATCCGCTCTTCTCCCGTCGTTTTTGCCTCATATTTAAAGCTGCCGATTTCTCCTGACTCTCCCGTAGCTTTAGCAGCGTATTCTTCCGCCTGTTCTTTGTCGACCGAGGCAATTTCATCCAGATTCATGGACAGCACCTGTCCTTCCAGATCTGTGATCACTACAAAGAACCGGGCCGAATTGAGGGTGTCCTGGTTCATGGGCGGCTGAAAAGGGCCTCTGCCCGGCCGCTCTGGAAAGGAGTCTTCTGCCGGCGGTTCCATCTGGGGATTGTCCAGAAAATGAGGTTTTTCCCCTCTCATCACAATGGCCTGCAGCAGATCATCGGACTGTTTTTCCAGAACAGTCCAGCTGATGATATTGATGGTTCCAATGAGCACAACCAGCAGAACGGTTACAGCGAACATGGCAAAGAGAATAAACCGCTTTTTCAGTGTGGCTTTCACGGATGCACCTCCAGCCGGTACCCGACTCCCCGTTTAGAAACAATCTCGACAGAAGATTTCATGGCAGTCAGCCGTTTGCGCAGATAGGAAATGTAGATCCAGACGCTGTTGGCATCCGCCTGGGAGTCATAGTCCCAGGCTTTGTTGAGCAGGTTTTCCGTGGACAGATACATGGCATGATTGACCATGAGCTGTTCCATCAGGCGGTATTCCTGTCTGGGCAGAACAAATTCCACATCCTGGCAGGACAGAGTGCCGGACTGAACGTTCAGGCGAAGATCCCCAAAGGCAATGACATCCGGATGATAGTCTTCTCTTCTTCTGAGCATGGCTCTGGTCCTGGCCAGCAGTTCTCTCATATCGAAAGGCTTGGGCAGATAGTCATCCGCTCCGGCATCCAGTCCCCGGATCCGGTCTTCCACTTCCGTTTTGGCCGTGAGCAGTAAAACAGGAATCCTGCACCCGGACTTTCGAAGTTCCCGGAGAACCTCAATTCCATCCAGTCCGGGCATCATGACATCCAGAATGATACCGTCATAATCCGCCGTTCTGGCATAGCTCAGAGCATCTTCTCCGTTATCAACCGCATCCACCAGATACTTGTGGTAGGTCAGAATGTCCACCACCGCTTCGGAAAGAGCGTGTTCATCCTCCGCATAAAGCAGCTTCATAATTATTCCTTCTCCATTCTTTTCTATATAGAGAATCCCTGGAAGAGACCTCCAGGGATTCCATCTTTCTTCAAACTTCTTCTTACCAGACCAAAATTGATCCGATATTAAAACAGGAAATTTTCTGTTTTAAAGGAAATCAGAAACTGCTGCTTTGCGATTCCTGTTCCAAACCGAACATATGTCGAAGCTGTTTATGTTCTTCAAATTATCTTTGGAAAAGTCGCCGTTCAAATCAGTCTCTGCCTGGCCATCCTCCAGGGAACGATTTCTTTCTTCCCGTGAATTTGAAATCTTCGTTCTGTCCTTCAGACTTCAGTTTTCTCATTTGGTATCCACAGGTGTTCCAGATCTGCCTTTTCCAGTTTGAGGAGCTCGACTTTTCTGTCCATTCCTCCGGCATAGCCTGTCAGGCTGCCATCGGTTCCCACAACTCTGTGGCAGAGGATCAGAACAAGCCATCTGTTTCTTGCCAGTGCTCCGCCAACAGCCTGGGCCGAACTGGGATGTCCTTCTTTTTGGGCTATCTTTTCTGCAATCTCCTTGTAAGTCATTGTTTTTCCATAGGGAATCTTCTGCAGGATCTCCCAGACAGAAAGCTGAAAGGGAGTTCCCGTCATATGGATCGGCGGCAGGAAATCCGGTTCTCTGCCGGAAAAATAAACGTCCAGCCATTCCCGAGCTTTTTTCAGAATTGGCGTTTCATTTTCTTCATATTGTAATTCCAGTCCATCGGCATAATTGGCTGATCCTTCAAACCAGATTCCGGTCAGTCCTTCATCATCCGCTGCCAGAAGAAGATCTCCAAGAGGAGACTGGTAATGAGTCGTATATTGCATCGTTTCCCTGCTTTCCTTCTTTATCGAAAACTCTGTCAGACTGTACAGAATTCTCTCTCGTGAACTCATTGTATCCTGATTCCTGATCTTCTTCGAGGACAGATGGCTCTTCTTCCTGTCCATGGCCATCGCATTTCTCTTTTTCCTGGTATTTCCCGGTTCTGAATGTGTTCCGGTTTTGATTGCCGAAATGATATCAAAAACTGTCAATTCCTACTGCGTCAATTCATATACTCTTCTCTCGGTCAAACAATGCGGTACCACAATTCTTCATTGGTATATTCTGAGTGATTAATTTTGCATTTCGTTGAAGGATGTAAAAGATAAAGGAGGAAATATGAAACCATGGAATCACAGGTCCAGATGCGCCAAACCGCCTGACGGACCTGTCAGAACAAATGAGAAGGCCAGCCCAAAACAGCTGCTGTTTCGCAGTCTGGTATGGCTGGTGGTGGCTGCTCTTTGCCTGACGTGCAGTTTTACTGCGTTCTCTGTTGGAGCCGAGGAATCCGCAGGATCCGGCAGCACTGCAGATGGTCCATCCATTGAAGAACTTGTGCAGAATACACCGGAGTTCTCCATGAAGACGGATCCCTTCGGGGGAGCTTCCACTTCCTTTTCCCGTATTGGAGAAGTGCTGGCCACCAAGAACGTGGCAGCCCATCAGGGTGCGACGCCTCAGGATTCCAGCTTTGAAGTGACGCTGTCCGCTCTGTCCAGCTGGACCAACGTTTCGGGACTGTTGTCCAAGCCCTTAGATATCGTCATGGTTCTGGATACGTCCGGAAGCATGAGAGCTCTCTTTGATAACACGACTTCCCGGATCAACGCTCTCAAGCACTCCGTTAATCTCTTCCTGGACAGTCTGGAGCGTTCCAACAATCAGATTGGCGATGAAGCTCATCATTCCAATGTCGGCATTGTCACCTACAACAATGCCGCCTAGGTAGAAATGCCACTGACTGACGATGTGGATGAGCTGAGAAACTGTGTGAACAACCTGAAAGAGACCGGTGTAACCTACTCCAATCTGGGTCTGCAGGAAGGCCTGAAAATGGTTCAGGGGTCTCTGAATGACAACAGAGGAAAGGTCGTCATCTTCTTCACCGATGGCATGCCCTCTGATGGCTACGGTTTTACCAGATCCATCGCCGATGAAGCGGTGGAAGCGGCTGATGCTATTCGAAAGGATGGCTCTCTGGTTTATTCCGTGGGTATTTTCTCGGGTTCTGATCCCAACGCCAGTGTGGAACTGACTGGTGGGCAGGAAAACACCAACCGCTTCATGCAGGCGGTCTCTTCCAACTATCCGGATGCGGGAACCTACTCCGGAAATCTGGGAGAAAGAGCTTCTTCTCAGTACTATCTTAGCGCTGCGGATCCCGATGGACTGGAATGGGACTTTGAATACATCTTCCAGACCATGGATGGCGGCAGCGGCTATCCCACCCAGACCGATCCCGCTCATCCGGAATCTTCCGGATACATCACTCTGCATGATGAAACAGGAGACTGGATGGAATTTTCCACAGCTCCTGTTCTGCAGATCAATGGTCAGAACCATGTGCCTGTTTCCTCATCTACTTCCGGCAATGTGACCACCTATGCCTATCAGGGACAGGTGCCCACCAATGTTCCTTCCACCACCACCGATCTATCCTGTGTGGAAGTAACCATCACCCATGGCGAAGAATCCCAGGGGGATGCCCTGGATGTGAGACTCCCCGCCGCACTCCTGCCCCTGGATGTGTATTCCGAACGGGCAGTCTACAGTGAACAGGAAAAGAAAGGTCCCACCTTCAATGTCCGGCACGCGGTTCCCTTCAGAGTATCCTGTCAGGTCTCTCTGAATGCTTCCATGAAGCAGGCTCTCACCGGGGAAAAGACTGACGAATCCCTGCAGGCCGCCGCATGGCTGGATGGACATAACCCGGCTTCCTTCTATTCCAACCGCTGGAATCTTGCCGGCGGAGTCCATGCCGGTTTCACACCGGCTTCGACCAACCAGTTTTATCATGGCGAAAATGCCGACCCGGTTTCCCTGCAGACAGTGACCAAAACCGATAATGTCACAGAGACTCTGGCTGATCAAAACCGGCTGGAAGTGCTCGATGAAAGTGACAATCCGGAGTACCGTCTGCAGTTAGGCAATAACGGCCGTCTGGATCTGCAGATGCACAACAGTGTCACCATCTCCAAAACGGTTCTGTCTGCTGATGGCTATCCGGTTCCCGATCAGGCCTTTACCTTCCTGGCTTCTCTGGAAGACAGCCAGGGCAATCCATGGAACGGTTCCCTTTCCATGACAGATGCAGATGGAAGTAAAACCACTCTGGATTTCCAGGATGGAAAAGCGCAGTTCACCCTGTCCGGAACCCAGAAGATCACATTAGCCGGTCTTCCATTATTTGCCTCCCTGCAGGTGGAAGAACAGCCCGCTGAAGGATTTACCACTCAGGTTCATACCCATAAATCAGAGCGGTCAGATTCTTCTGTTTCTGAAGCCGTGGACATTCATCCCATGACCAGAGCACAGATTGAATTCGTCAACACCTACACGCTGCAGCCCATCACCCTGACTCCTGACCAGAGCGGACTGGTGGTTCATAAAACACTGAACGGCAGAGACTGGACCGATCAGGATGCTTTCCGGTTTATGCTCTCGGCTCTCTCTCCGGAAAATGCACCGCTGCCTGAAAAGACTTCACTTCAGATCAGCGGATCGGATGCAGAAAAGACAGCTGACTTTGGCTCCATCACCTTTACCACTCCGGGTGTCTACCGCTATCTGATTTCCGAAAACAGCACGGAAGATTCTCTGGAACCGGGTGTTTCCAGTTCGGCAGCCCTCTATGAAGTTTCCATTCCTGTTGTCGATCAGGGCAATGGAACCCTGCATGCCGAAGCGCCTGTGATCCGCCAGATTCACAATGACCAGGGCGATGCTTTGGATCAGACGGCTTCCTCTGTGACCTTCACCAATACCTACAGTGCCGAGCAGACCAGCCTGATCCCCATGATCACCAAACGCATTGAAGCCTTCTCTTCGGCAGATCCTGCCAGAGAACAGGTTGTTGTCTCTCCCGGCGACTATCAGTTCACCTTCACTCTGAAGACGGACGATGAAGACGCACCCATGCCTGCGGGATCCCAGGATCAGTCCATCAGCGCTGTCAACCATGGTGAAGTGGTGGAATTTCCGGCCATTGTCTTTGACCAGACACACATCGGCAAAACCTTCCGCTATGAAATCAGTGAAGAAGCTGTTTCTTCCATTCCCGGTATGAGCGGCTCTTCTGAAAAGATTGTGCTGGAAGTCACTGTCAGCCGTGCAGAGGTCAATGGAACCGAAACCGTGGTCGCAACACCCCGGTATCTCAATGAAGACGGCCAGCCTCTGACCAGTGAGAACCGGGGGCTGACCAACCACTATACCTACGCTCCGGCAACCACATCCATTCCGGGTGTAAAGACGCTCAATGGCCGAAACATGAAGGCCGGTGAATTCACCTTTACCCTTTCTGCTGCAGGTTCTTTAACCCAGCAGGCCATGGATAATGGCGAAGTTCTTATATCCCAGACAACCGCTTCTGCCGCTGCAGCCGAAGAGGGAAAACCGGGATCTTTCTCCTTTGACCATCTGCAGTTCAACCAGCCAGGGGACTACTACTTTGTCATTGAAGAAAACCAGGATCCCCTTGGCGGTGTGATTCTGGACGATGCCTTGCATTATGTTCAGGTTTATGTGAGCCACAATCCTTCCAGAGCTGCTCTGGAAGCGGAAGTGATCTATCTGAATGCAGAAGATGTTCCTGGAAATCATGTGACCTTTGAAAACACCTATCTGCCCGTCTTTGATGATTCCACTGCCGTTTCTTTGCAGGCAGAAAAGAAAATCGAGGATCCATGGAACGATGCCGGTCTGGATAATGCCCGGTTCGGTTTCCGCCTGACCGCTCCCGATGGCTCTGCCAGCGTGCTGACTTCTCTGGAAGGTGTCTTCCAGGTGCTGGACAACCAGTCTTTTGTCAGAGCCGGGCTGTATACCTATCCCCTGCAGGAAATTCCCATTGTGGCTGACTATCCCCAGGAAGCCATGATCTTTGATGAAAGTGTGTGGACCATTGAGATTGAAGTGACAGATGATGGAAACGGCACGCTGCAGGCCCGGGCACCCCGGATTCTGAAGGATGGCCAGCCGGCTGAATCCATTGTCTTTACCAATACCGTTAAACCCATTCCCGTCCAGGCTGCGGCTCTGCCAGCAGCTGAAAAGCAGCTGTCCGGAAGACCCCTCCAGGAAAACGAATTCCATTTCACATGGACTTTGAAGAGTTCTGTTGAAGAGGGCGTGCAGACCGATGGAACAACATGGGCCAAACCCCAGACCGTGTCCAATAGTGCAGATGGCACCATTCCCTTCTTCGCCGCTGACATGACCTTCACAAAACCCGGTCACTATGAAATCACTCTGGAAGAAGAAAAGGGCAAAGCACCCGGCATGGCCTATGATGAGACCGTACTGACCTGGAGCTATGACGTGACCCTGGAAGAAGGCCGTCTGGCAGTCAGTTCCTCCTGGCCATCCAGTCCCGTCTTCAACAACACCTGGACCTCTCCTTTGCAGAATACGGTCAGTGTTCCTCTCAAAGCCCATAAGGAGCTGAAGAACGGAAAGCTGAAAGCCGATGAATTCACCTTCGAACTGGTGCAGGATGACAAAGTCGTTCAGACTGGCACCAACGATGAAAACGGACTGATCGTCCTGGATCCTCTGCTCTTCCAGCAGGAAGGAGACTATCACTTCATCCTGCGCGAGAAAAAGGGAGATCGTCAGGACATCGATTATGATGATTCCCAGTTTGACATCCAGATCTCCGTCAAAAAGGATGACAGGGGTGTGCTGAAAGCCAGTGTGACTTCAGACAAAGCTCTGTTATTCATCAATACCCGGAAACAGAACATCCCATCCACCAGTGCTCATTCTCACTGGCTGCTCTGGACAGGCCTGGCTGCTTTAGCAGGACTTCTTGTTCTGGTTCTGAAGAAAGTTCGAAAAGAATAGAAACACCGGTCTGTTTGAGACATTTTCCGCGTGAAACAGACAGTTCTCAGACAGTCATAAAGGGAGGGTTTCTTTCGCTGCCGCGAAGAGAAACCCTCCCTTTTTCTGTTTTTTCTGTCTTTAAACAGCTAGCGAATGCGGAAGCTGATGAATTCATCCGACAGAGTATTCGGATAGTACTGCAGAATCAGTTCTCCGGACATGGGAATCTCATAGGCGAGTTCGCCGGAGAGCTTTTCACCGGCTCCCAGCGTCTCTTCCAGATTGCCTTCCAGCTCGGCGCCCAGGACAAAGCTGCACTGTTCGTTTTCGGCATTCACGATCTTGAAATTAACATAGCCGGTGGCTTCCGTTGACTGATCTGTTCCGTTTTCAACACTCAGGCTGACCTTTGCATACTGGTCACCTTCGGGAAGACTCTTCGCGGTGTGAAGCATGTCCAGATCTCCTTTGATAGGTGTCAGGGAGTTGACTGTAACCGTGATGCCCTGGATGGTCTGCGGCGTTCCCAGATCCAGAGACTCGTAATTTTCCGTTCCATCTCCCGCATCGGCGGCATGGGGATCAGGCTGAACGGATGCACAGCCAGCCAGAAGCAGGACGGCCAGCAGAGCCAGTGATTTTTTCATAAATTTTCCTTCTTTCTTCCTTCAGCTGCAGTGGGCTTTTGCGATCTCTGCAGCTGTTCTTTCCATGATGGACTCATTTTAGCAGGCCGCTTTTCCTGCAGAGAGAGGGGGCGAAAGAAGTCGGGGCTTCACCAGAACCCGCCTGTTCTCTGGTCTGCCCGAAAAGAAAAGCCGGTTTCCCGGCCTGGTATTCGATGGTTGATGAATCTGATTGGAAAAACTAACGAACGCGGAAGCTGATGTGTTCGTCGGAAAACATATCCGGATGGTACTCCAGAATCAGTTCTCCCGACACCGGCACCTCAAAGACATATTCACCGGAGAGCTGTCCGCTGGCGGGAAGTCTGTCCACCAGATTGCCTTCCAGTCCGGTTTCCATGACTTGACTGCATTCGTTTCCCTCGGCATCAATCAGCTTGAAATTAAGGGGACCGGCGCCTGCCGTATCCTGATCCGTTTCATTCTGAAGGGTCATGGCAATCCTTGCATACTGTTCCCCTTCTGGCAGACTGTCAGCCGTGTTCTTGTCATCCAGGTCTCCTTTGACAGCGGTAAAGGAGTTGACTGTCAGACTTCTGTTCCAGATGGTCTGAGGAGTGCCAAGATCGAGAGACTCGTAGTTTTCAGTTCCATTTCCCGTGTCAGCGGCATGGGGATCAGGGTGAACGGATGCACAGCCAGCCAGCAGCAGGACGGCCAGCAGAGCCAGTGATTTTTTCATATAATTTCCTTCTTTCTTCCGCTGCAGAAGCCTTCCAGATCTCTGCAGCTGTTCTTTCCATGTTGGCCTCATTTTAACAGGCCGGTTTTCCGGCAGAGAAAGGGGGCGAAAGAAGCTCGTTTTTCATCAGAACCAGCCTGTTCGCAGTAGACTGCCCAAAAAGAAAAGCCGGTTTCCCGGCCTGGATTGTATGCACTGTCCAGTTGACAGATGATGATGGATTTAGAGAGAAGCGCCAAAGTCGCTGACCAGAATCTGGCCGGTCAGGGCTCTGGATTCGTTGCTGGCGAGGAAGAGGGCGATATTGGCAACATCTTCCGGTGCGCTGACAGGAGCCTTCATATCCAGATGACGGAGCATGGGGCCCACCATGTCCGGATCCAGTCCGTCGGTTTCCGCTCTGTTTCTGCATTCCGGCAGCAGCTCATCGGTGCACACCGCATTGGAACGGATGTTCTTGCCGCTGTAGCGCATGGCGACGTGTCTGGTCAGTCCCAGCAGACCGGCACAGCCAGCCGCAAACGCAGCGGGGCCGCAGCCGTTGAGGCCGGCCAGAGAGGTAATGGTCACCACTGCAGCATCTTCATCTGCAGATTCCATTTCCCGCAGTGCGGCTCTGGTGAGATACATGGTGCCTTTCAGGTTCTGGTCGATGATTTTCTCGATATCCTCGTCTCTGGCCTTGTCCAGAGGCAGCAGTCCGCCTTCGATGATGGAGGCGTTGTTGACCAGAATGTCCAGACGTCCAAAGTTTTCCAGGGTTTTGGCGATGAGTTCATCGCAGGCTTTGGGGGAAGCCAGATCGCAGGGGACAGAGACGACAACGCCGTCTGCCTCTTCGATTTCCTGGATGGTGTCGGTCAGCCTGTCGCTGTCCGTGTCGGTGAGGACCACCTGTGCGCCTTCATCGGCGAACAGTCTGGCAATGGCGGCTCCGGTTTCAGAGCCTGCTCCGGTGATGACTGCCACTTTATCGATCAGTCGATTCATGAATACAGATATCCTTTCTGCCGGCATATAGCCGGCTTTCCTTTACTCTCCTGACAGCCTGATGTGGCTGTCTGTTCTTTTAATGGGTATTTTAACCGTTTTTCTCTCTCTGTTTTACTCACTGATGCCGAATCGGTCAAACAGAGCTTTCCGGGCCGGCTCTTCGTAGGGGTTGGATAAGGGAGCTAGCTGGTCGGCTGTAAAGCCGGGATTGCGTTTGGCAAGGGCTTTGGCAATGACGAAATCAGCCAGTTCGGGGTTCTTGGGCAGCAGAGGTCCGTGCAGATAGGTACCCAGAAACCGGCCGTCATAATAGCCTTCCTGGTGGGCATCAAAGCTGTTTCCGTAGCCGTGCAGCACTTTACCCAGGGGATGGGTGACGTTCAGAGTCTGGCCGCCGTGGTTTTCAAAGCCCACCAGTCTGGTTTTATGACCGTCCAGATCGGCTTCGATGACGATGTTGCCAATGCAGCGGCTGCCGGCTTTGCCTGTATCGGTATAATAATCCGCCAGCTTCAGACCGTCGATCTTTTCTCCATCTGCCGCAATATAGTACTGGCCAAACAGCTGATAGCCGCCGCAGATCAGCAGAAAGAAGGTCTTTTCATCCAGAGCTTTCTGAATGTTTTCCTTTCTGGACAGCAGATCGGGAATCAGAGAAATCTGTTCCTTGTCGGCTCCGCCGCCCAGAAACACCAGGTCAAAGTCCGACAGATCAGCTTCATCTCCGATGCCGACGGTGTGCAGGTCGAATTCAATGCCCCGGTCCTGGCAGCGTTTCTGGAGAGTCAGGATGTTTCCCTTGTCTCCATACAGATCCATGATGTCATGGTACATCCATGCGGTTTTCAGTTTCACAGTCCCATCTCCTTTACGATGTCATTTCTGCTGGGCAGCAAAGCGGTATACGTCGCGATGACATAGACGGTGCGGCCGTCCTTCCCGGCTTCCTGCAGAGCCTGGGAAAGATGGTCGGTGACTTTCATGTTTCCCTGCCAGCCGCCGTAATACATGCGCAGAGCCATATCATTGGCCCGCAGACCGGTGCAGTAGATGGTGCCGGTCTGGTCGGTCATGACTTTTTCAAATTTGGTGTCATAGATCCAGGAGACATCGGTGCCATCCTGTTCCCTGTCATTGAGGACAATGACGATATCCTTAGGGGAAGGATCCCGTTCAATGACCTTCATGACTTCGTTGGCTCCGGTGGGGTTCTTGATCAGGTTCAGCACCATCTTGCGGCCGTTCTTTTCGAAGGTTTCATTTCTGCCGGCCGGCTGGGGAGCATGAGCAAAGACTTTTGTCATCACATCCAGGGGCAGGTTGAAGGCTTTGACCACTGCTGCCAGAGCCGCGTAGTTGTACAGGGAGTACATGCCTTCATAGGGTCCTTTAAAGGACTTTCCTTCAAAGAGGAATTCCTGGGTGTCCGGATTGATCTGTTCCAGGCTGGCATCCAGTTTCGGGGTGCCGAAATGACACTGGGGACAGTGGAAGTGACCGATATGAGAATACTGGTAGTAATCGTATTCCAGACGGTGCCCGCAGCGGGGGCAGAACTTGCCTTCGCTGGCTTCCATGCTCACTTCTGTCACATAGGGATTCTTTTCCAGACCGAAGGTGATCACTTCGGCATGGGGCGCCGCATACTGCAGGCGCAGAACGTTGGGATCATTGGCATTGAGAATGAGCCTGCCCTTATAGTCCGGGAGCACTTTTTCAATGGTTTCAATGAGCTGTTCCATTTCTCTGGCTCTGTCCAGCTGGTCCCGGAAGAAGTTATTGACCACCAGAGCAGAAACCGGCAGATTGGGCAGGATGTGGCGGATGTTCAGTTCGTCCACTTCCAGCACCGCTGCATCGCCTTTCAGCTTTCCGGACAGGGTGGAATTGGTCAGCAGGGCTGTGGTGATGCCGGCTTTCAGGTTGTCGCCCTTGCGGTTGGAAATCACATGGTAGCCTGCTTCTTCAAGGGCTTCCGCAATCATGTTGGTGGTGCTGGTTTTGCCGTTGGTTCCTGTGACCAGAATCACCGGTCCGTCGATTTTCAGATGCTTCAGGGAATCCGGATCCAGTTTCAGACCGATGGAACCCGGCAGTGAACCGCCTCTTCCCACCAGCTTCAGCAGACTGGATGAGACCTTGACGGCGAGTATGGATAATGCGCTCATAAATTGCCTCCCGTTTCTGTTTCTCTATTCTAGCAGAGGTCAAAAGGACAGGCCGTAAAAAAAGGCTGAATCTCAGCCTTATGCCTGAATGCCGAGGAATCCGGTCCAGGACTGTGGTTTCTCCCGTGTCCAGGAATGCCCTTCCAGATCCCATCTGCTCAAATAGCGAAGATAGCTGGAGCCCAGCTGATCATCGCTTCCTTCTGCCCAGCTGTTGGCTTCTTCCAGACAGTCTGCCAGGGCTCTGGCATCCAGCTGATCCACATCCAGGACAGAGGGTTCAATTTTATTTTGCAGGGTTTCCTTCAGGATGCCCTGTGAAATCTCGTGATACATGGTGTCAGTGGTGTTCTGAGACAGGAATCTGGCTCCCTTGGACATCTTCATGAAACCATCCACAATATTGGAGGCTTCCAGGGAAGCCATGAATGCAGCATAGAGGGCCAGCTCTTCTCCGATGGCCTCCTTAATCTGCTTCCAGGTTAGAGTAGTCATTGCACCCACCTCCTTTTTCCGCTTTCTACTGTACCAGCGGTTTAAAAGTCTGTGTTGATACACCTTTTCAGGTTTAATTCAAATGGTTCGCCTGCCGGGCTTCATCCTTTTCGTCCGCGTCGGTTTTCACCGCTTCCAGGGTCTTTTCATCCGGACTGGCTTCCTTTGGTTTTTCCAGTGACTTTTCAGAAGAGAAATTTTCCTGTTCTTCTCCCGGCACGGCCCTGTGCAGGGCTCTGGCATTTTTCAGTTTCTTTTCCACGCTGACCAGGGCGTAGTTGTTGATGCGGGCTCTGGCCAGGCGGTTGATGCCCAGATTGATGATATAGAAAGCTTCGGTGAACAGGTCATAGTCGCCATAGATCTCAGCCAGATTGGCATAGACCCAGGGACTTAAAGACTTGCGGGCGACAACCGTTTCATACCAGACGACGGCTTCTTCAAAGCTGCCCTTGTGCATGGCGGTCTGTCCGCGCTTTTCCAGCTCTCTGACACTCATATCCGCTCTGGGATCTTCCGTGCGGTTTTCATAACGGACCCGGCGCATTCTTCTGGCAATGCCGGCCGATGTGGGCCGTTTGGAAAACCGGTGTCTGCGGCTGGGCCTGATGGTACGGATGAAGGGTTCGATATCAAAGTGGTGAAACCAGCCCAGATACCGGACGATTTCATAACACGCATTGACGTCGCTTTCGGGATCATGATGGTCCAGATGAATGCCAAAGCGTCTGGCCAGACCGTCCAGTCTCAGGTCTCCCTTGCGCAGTTCCGTATCCTTGAGATAGTTCTGACACAGATCCATGGTGTCCATGTAGCGTCTGGCGCCGATGGATGTCTTGAGTCTGGCCAGGTCCTTGTTCAATACACTGATATCGCTCATGGCGTTATGGGCCACGATGATGTAGTCATCGGTAAAGTACTGTTTGTATTCTTCCCAGAACTCTTCCAGGGTGCGCTTGTCCAGCACATCCTTTCTTCTGATCTTGTGGATGGCCACATTCTGGGGAGAAAAGAAGGTCATGGGGTTGATCAGTTCGGTGTGGCGGACCACTTCCTGTCCGTTTTCAACAACGATCATGGAAACAGCGCAAATCCGGTCATTGTTCAGATTTGGAATTTCCAGATCAATAAAGGTAAATTTCTGTGTATAGATAAATTCCGGCATGCGCACTCCTTTCGCCTGATGGCCTCTATGGAAAAAACTGCCTGTTGAAGCAGACAGTTTCAGGGGGTTAGTCTTCGCTGTTCAGTTCGTTCTGCATCTCTTCGAGAATGTGATAGATATCATCCCATTCCTCTTCCGAAATGGGTTCCAGATGCATTTCGGGATCTGCAGGATCATAGCTGGCGGCGCTCAGAGATGTTCCGCCTGTTTCATTGGGGGAATAGTCCGTGAATACCACGTATTCTCTGTCTGTTCCCTGTTTATTGAAGACAAACAGGATATCAAACTCCCGTTCGGATCCGTTGTCTGCCTTGATGGTAATGGTCTTTTTTTCCTTGTCGATCATGGTGCACCTCCTTTCTCCATTTTAGAAGAAAGAGGGCATTCCTTATCTTTTCCTGCCCTGTGACTTCAGTCCCTGTTTGATTCCTTTCATAAAATCACGCTTCATGGACAGAGTCTGCAGGGAGTTGTAGACAATGGGAGTTCCATCGCTTTTAAAGTCCTGGCGCTTGAGCACCACCAGGCTCCCATTTTTGGTGGGTGTGATTTCATAGTGAAACTGGCTGGACTTGTCGGGCAGATTGAGTCTGGTGGCAAAACTGGCCGGTTTGGAAAAAGCCGTCACCAGAAAGGAACCCGGCTGCAGGTTGGACAGTTCAAACCGGTAGGAAAATCCCTTTCGAATCCGGTACAGGGAAACTTCCTTGCCCGTCAGTCTTCTGGCTTCTGCTGCCACAGACTGATGAAGAAGATCAAAGACCTGGTTTGGAGAAGCATTCACTTCCATGCGAAATTCCATAAGGCGGCCTCCCTGGGACATGTTCCCTGTTCTCTATCAGTTTACTCTGCTTTGAGCGGCTCTGCAGAGACCTGCAGAACTTCTGCCACACGCTGGGGCAGTTCATCCAGAGCATCAATTCTGGGCGTACCTTCCACTTCCCCCATGCCATAGGAAGCAAAGATGAAAGGCAGTCCCGCTTTTTCGCTGGCCTGTCTGTCCTTGTCGATGTCACCGACATAGACGGCCTTTTCCAGATGGTTGCGGTCGAACACCAGGCGGATGTTTTCATCCTTGTAGCGCAGGGTGCTGCCATAGCTTTCCAGATCATCAATGTAAGGCTCCAGATGGTAATACTTAATAAAAGCTTCAATGTAGCCAGTCTGACAGTTGGAGACAATGGCCACCAGATAGTCTTCATGCAGCTTTTTCAGCGTCTCCACCAGCCCCGGATACAGACGGCCTCCATGATGGCTGATGTATTCATTTTCGTATTCGCAGCAGGCTTCCATGAGTGGAATTCTCTGCTCTTTGGGTTCGCTGGCAAAGAGAATCTCTGCGATCTCATCCATGGGCAGACCCATGACGGAGGCGATTTCTTCGGTGGTGACCACCTGATTGAGGCCCATGAGCTTCAGTTTTTCTGTCCAGGCTTCTGCTACGGAAATGGAGGAATCCCAGAGAGTTCCATCCAGGTCCAGCAGGACTCCATATTTCTTCATCATCTGTTTCCTTTCCCGGTTTTCTTTTTCTGTTCCGTTTCCTGAGTGACAGGAACTTTGATGTCGTATTGTTCCCTGATGATCTGCTCGAGTTTGCAGATTTCTTCTCCATCCGCGCAGATAAAGGGCATTTTCCGCTTGCCGGCTTTCATTTCAAAGCCGCGTCTGGTCTTTTTGAACTCAACGGCAGACCACTCCGAAGTAAAATGCTGGGCGCTGCTGGAATAGAGCACCCGCTGGTTTGTCAGGGTCAGCGTGCCCTGAGGCATATCGTAAAAATCCAGAGCAGCCGGCACCTGCAGATGGCAGACTTCCTCTTTTCGCAGGACAATGCCTTCGGCTTTGGCCTGGGGCAGTCTGTTTTCCTGGAGAGCCTGTTTCTGTTCAGGAGTCACGCCGGAAACCATCGGACTTTCTTTTTCCTTTTTCAGCACCTTCTTCTCCAGCAGAGCTTTGGCGCCCATGGCCAGGGCCAGCAGCAGAAACCAGATGCCTGATTTCTCGGGTGTTCCCGTAAAGAGTTCCAGGAGCCCGAATCCGCCAAAGAGAACGTACAGGGTATACCAGATCGTTTTATTCATGTGCCCATTTTAGCAGAGCCAAAGACAAACAACATCCCTTTCCAGAGAACAGTGCTCTGATGTCGGACCATCAAAAAAGAAGAGGGGTATTTCCCTCTTCCGAAATGATTTCGTGACTGATTTACCACAGAATTTTCATGTCCGGCTTTACTGGTCTGCTTCGTCTTCTTCATCAAAGGAGAAAACGGAAAGGGTGGCCAGCTGTTCTCTGTCAGGCTGGTCTTCCTCTTTGGCACTGATGGTTTCAATGGCTCTGATCAGGCGGTCAGAGGAATTGGCTGCCTCCACGGCAGAGAGTTCCAGGGCTCCGGCCAGCAGGGCATGTTCCAGCGCTCTGTTTTTGGCAGAAAGGATGGTCTTGCAGGCATCCATGATCCGGGAGCACCGGCGGATTTCCTTGCGCAGAATTTCCGTTTCAGCCTGAGAGAGCACCATGATGCTTTTCTGTTCGCTGTCGGATTCTTCTCTTCCGGCAGCCAGGTTGCTCAGATCCCGTTCGGCGGCTCTTCTTCTGTACAGTTCATTGACCAGCACACCGATGCAAGCGGCCATGCCCGCAATTCCGGCTGCTTCCAGCACCAGCGCATAGAAGTAGAAGCCCTCCAGCATCTGATCCAGCATGTGTCCCACCAGAAAGAGCACCAGAGCCACCAGCAGAAGACCTGTGGCCAGCCAGGACCAGCGTTTGGCTGATTCCCTGATGGCGGTGGCGTCATCCAGCTTATGGTGGTAGGCCTCATCATCCAGCGCGTTGGCCAGACGCTGATCATTGAGATCGTGGGAAAGATCTTCCAGTCTTCTGGTCATCTTTCTCTTGCGGCGCTCCTGGCTGGAGCGAAGTGATTTGACATGATCCTTAAAAGGCTGCACAGAGCTGCGGCTCCAGGCCTGCAGGTACTGTTTCCAGGCGGGGACCGTCAGGGCTCTTTCCGCTTCATCCATCTGTTCAAAAGCCTCTGCGGCATATTCCAGAATGGGTGTGATATCCAGATCCATGCGGGTAAAGCCTTCGGTTTTTTCTTCCAGTCTGGCCCAGGCTTCAGGCACCTGCGCCTGGACGCTGACTTCCATGACAGGTTCTGCCAGAACAGCCTCTTCTTCCATCAGGCGAAACTGGCGCTCCTGCACTTCCTGCTTTCCGGATCTGGCTGCTTCTGCGGTTTTTGCATGAGCCGCTCTGACAGCTGCCTGATCCTGTTCCGGTTTGGTGACTGTCTCTTTTCCGGCAGCGTCCAGATCCGGACGCTTTCTGGGAGGCAGTTTTGTTTTCCTGGTATGAGACTTCCCTTTTGGTTTTGAAGTCTGTCTGTTGACAGCCGGTTTTTGAACTGCCGGCTGAGCTGAGGAAAATCCAATGGAAAGGGAGTCCAGCAGGTCTTCTTCCTGCCCGGTCTGCTCACTTTTCCGGTTGTGTGGTGCTTCTGAGATGGTTCCATAATCCATCATGAACTGCACATAGCTGCCGCCCGTGACGGGTTTTTGATCGTCCGTATTCTCCAAGGATACGTTTTTCTGGCATCCCGGGCAGTATGCGGTTTTCTGATCCTGAGAAAGAATCAGAGGGGCTCCGCATGTCTGACAACGAATCCGTTTCATTCTTCCACTTCCTGTCCTGTAAAGTCCATTGAACAGGAGCCTGCCAGAAAAATCAAGAATCCATTTTTTCAGCAAGCAGTACAAAATCAAAAAAAGACCCGAAGGTCTTTTGTGGAAAATTAGTTGAGCCAGCAGGACTGGGTCGGATTCATCATCATGGGGTCCCAGAACACGAAACTCTGGGTGATGCTGGAAGGATCCACCAGCAGGTGACTGCCGTTGATATCGACTTCAAAGCCTTTCTGGCACAGGTCATAGAAGATGCCCGGATCATCCCGGACAAGAGAAATGATGTCCTGGCCGTTAATGGAAGCTTTCCAGATATAGGAACGCACATCCAGAATGTTTCTGGCTTCTTCAATGAGTTCTGCAATTCCCTGCTCGTCCTTCATGAAGGTTCTGGACCAGACATCAAAGGTCAGAGTCAGAGAATCCGGGCCGATGACGAGGAGCATGTCCTGAGAATGGTTGGGATTCTCGAACAGAACACAAGTTTCACCCTCATCGAGGAAATCATAATCTTCCTCGGTATAATCGTGCACGATTCCGTTATTTTCAACGATAAAATTCTGAAGATCCTGATTCACTTGTTCCTCACCTCTTTTCAAGAACGAAGTTTACAGGAGTGGTTCAGGCATCGCAACAGCAGAACCTGTTTCTTCCCCTTTCCAGCAGGACTGACAGGCTCTGCGGGGACAGGCATCTTCCGGATCAATTTTCTTAATGGAGCACAGGGGAAAATCGAAGTTTTCAGGATTCTGATAGCCCAGAACACTGGTATACACTTCCTTGAACCGCTCGTGGAGATCTTCCTCTTCCGTGGTGCGGCACCAGTCCATGATCATGCCCTGATCCAGATGAGCCAGCATGCGGTAGAGCTCTCTGGGACTGCAGGCATTCTGAATGGTTCCCTCTTCCTGCAGCACGGCAATAGCCCGGATGCACAGTTCTTCCAGAGGAGAATCAAACCGGTAAAAGCTGTAGTCCGTTTCCAGGGCATGGGAGATGAAGCGGGAAAACATGTCCTTGTCCATATCCAGCACCAGCTCGTGAATGCCGCTGATGCCGATCCACAGAGCCATCTGTGCATTGCCCTCTTCCAGATTCTGTCTCACTCTGCTCTCCACGTCCTCATGGGAGAGGACATGGAACAAATGGAGGATTTCGTCCTTGGTTCTGACATATTTGTAAAGAGTCGGTTTGGAAATGCCTGCTTCTTTAGCGATCTGTTCCACGGTGGTCTGTTCAAAGCCGCCTTCGAGAAACAGCCAGTAGGCCGTATCGAGAATGTGAACCAGCTTTTTTCTTCTCTTTTCAGCCTTCATGGCATTTTCCTCCTGTTTCCAGCAGATGTCTCATCTGCGAGCAGCATTCCTCCATACCGCCGGTTTCTTCTGCTCTGGAGCAATAGAAGAAACAGTATCCATAGTAGTAGCTGTTCAAAACGGACAACATGGTTTCCAGTTCCAGATCATTATTGATGGTTCCATTGCGCTGTCCCTTGTCGATCAGATGCAGCAGGGTTTGCTTCAGTTCGTTCTTGGGATCAAATTCAGCCCTGGGGCTGAGCAGGGTCAGCTGGATCAGAGTGGTGAACATGTCTCTGCCATACTGGGAGCACACTTCAAAGAAAAAGCGGTAAATGGTCAGAATCCCCTGGATGGGATCTGCGTATTTCTTCAGATCCTGGAGAAAGGACAGCTCGTTTTCAGTGACCTGGAAAAAGGACAGAAACAGGGCTTTCTTGGAAGCGACATGACGGTAAAAAGTGGGTTTGGTCAGATCAGCAGCGGCACATACGTCCTCCACTGACACATTTTCGTAACCTCTTTTGGAAAACAGCTCCAGCGCGGTGTTCTGGATACACTGGAAAACCGACCAGGTTTCTTCCCTGGATTCAATCGGTTCATTCTTCATAATTCAACAACCTTTACTACGACAAAAATTATAATTCTCAGACTGGAGTCATCCAAACAGATTACACAATGTTCACCGGTACAAGTTATCTATCCCTTATGCCTGATCCATGACAGACAAAAGAAGGAATCTCCTGTACTGGACATTCCTTCTTTCGGGGATGATCGGGATTTAACAGGTTCTTTCTGTTGCTTTCTTGCCTGAATTGCGGATTACTTCATGAGCTTGCGGAAGAGCTCTTTCATGTCTTCCACAGAAGTCTCTTTGGGGTTGCCCGGACGGCAGGCGTCGTCGTAGGCAGACTGGGCCAGGAAGTCCAGGTCTTCTTCCTTCAAAGCATCCAGCTTTTCAGGGATGCCGACGTCTTTGGACAGCTTGCGCACGGCATCAATGGCAGCCTTGCGGTATTCTTCCTGACTCATGCCGGTGGTATCTACGTCCATGGCTTCGGCGATGTATTTGAACTTGTCGCCGGTGGCTTCCTGGTTGTATTCCATAACGATGGGCAGGAACATGGCACAGGCTACACCATGAGGTGTGTTGTAAACGGCACCCAGGGTGTGAGCCATGGAATGGGCAATGCCCAGACCAACATTGGAGAAAGCCATGCCGGTGACAAACTGGCCCAGAGCCATGCCTTCGCGGCCTTCGGGATCGTTTTCGACAGCCTTGCGCAGGTTCTTGCTGATGAGCTTGATGGCTTCCAGGTTCAGACAGTCAGCCAGTTCCCAGGCTGCTGCGGTGGTGTAACCTTCAATGGCGTGAGTCAGTGCGTCCATACCTGTTGCTGCAGTCAGAGACTTTGGCATGGTGCTCATCATGTCAGGATCTACAACGGCAACGTTGGGGATGTCATTGACATCCACGCAGACGAATTTGCGTTTCTTTTCGTTGTCAGTGATGACGTAGTTGATGGTGGCTTCGGCAGCGGTGCCGGCTGTGGTGGGAACCGCGATGGTGAAGACAGTGGGATTCTTGGTTTCCGCAACGCCTTCCAGAGAGCGGACGTCTTCAAATTCCGGGTTGTTGATGATGATACCGATGGCCTTGCCGGTATCCATGCTGCTGCCGCCGCCCAGAGTGATCATGTAGTCGGCGCCGGATTCCTTGTAGGCTTTCACACCGTTCTTCACGTTTTCGATGGTGGGATTGGGTTTGATGTCGGAATAGATGACATAATCCATGCCATTTTCATCCAGCAGATCGGTGACCTTCTTAGTGACACCAAATTTCACCAGATCCGGATCGGAAGCGATGAAGGCTTTTTTGAAGCCTTTGCTTTTGATGATGCCTGGAATTTCCTGGATAGCACCCTTGCCATGATAGGAAATTCCGTTCAGGACAAAACGATTGACCATTTTAATTCTCCTTTTGGGAATGTAACCCTTTTCTTTTCCTAACTATAACACACTTCTGTGCTTATTCAACATGAATTTTCAAAGTAAATTTCTTTTGATTTTTACCTGTTTTGCGTCTGACGGCCGTCAGTTTCTTTCTGGACTGAGTCCCGGCTTTTTCACTTTCTCTTCCTGCTTTCACGACAAAAACGGTCTGGTTTACGATTCCAGACCGCTTTTGTCGTCAAAGATTTTTGCAGAACTCCTAGAGGTCTCCCTCCGCTTTTCTGCGGCGGAGATTTTCAACCATTCTCCGGTGCTTGCGCACGATTTCGTCACCGGGATGAGCCTTTTCGGCTGCATCCAGCCACTTGTCAGCCGCATCCAGATCTCTTCTGGTTCCAAAGCCCATGATGTACAGACCGGCCAGGTCGTCACAGGCATCTTCTTCCCCGGCTTCGGCTGCCTTTTTCAGGAAGTAGAACGCCTTGTCCAGATCCTGTTTGGTGCCCTTGGCGTCCCGGAACATCTTGCCCAGAATCATCATGGATTCGGGATCGTTGTTCAGAGCGGCCATACGCACGTATTCAAAAGCAGTATAGGGTTCATAAGGCATGTCATACGCCTTATTCAGAAACATGTTGACCAGAAGCTTCTGGGAATCCAGATCGCCCCAGTGAGCACACTGGCGGATCAGAGGAACCGCATCGAGAATTCTGCGGCGGTTTAACAGAGAGGTGTACTCTCTTTTTGTTGTTTGGATCAATTCTTCATTCATTCGTTATCACCGCTATCATCTTAGCATCCCTTTTCCGTCATGCGTAAAACGGGGGTTTGGAAAAATCCGGACCGGCTTCTCTGTTCTGCAGCTTTTGAATTTTTTCGAGTCCGGTTCAGACAGAACGCCTGCTTTGACAGGCAGCAGGGCAAGGAAATCGTAAAATGCTTTTCATCATTCGATAATACAGACAGTCTCCAGTTCTGTATTTGCCGGACTGGAGAGGAGGCATACAGAATGAACAACAAGAAGGACCTCATTGAGACCACTCTGAAAAAGAAGAAAGCGGATCTGGTATTGAAAAATGCCCGCATCCCCAGCGTCTATACCGGACGCATGATTCATGGAGATGTAGCCATCTTTCAGGATCGGATCGCCGGCATTGGCGAATACGAAGGAAAAACGGAAATCGACCTGCACAATACCCTGGTGCTGCCAGGCCTGCTGGATGCTCACTTTCATATTGAAAGCTCCATGAGCACCCCCTCTGCCCTGTCCGGCGTTCTGCTCAGACACGGTGTGACCACTGTCATTGCGGATCCCCATGAAATCGTCAACGCAGCCGGAAAGCAGGGATTGGAATTCATGCTGGAAGATGCCAGACTGGCAGATGTGGATTATTTCTTCATGCTGCCATCCAGTGTTCCCAGCTGTGATTTTGAAGTGAACGGCCAGGGTGAATACACCGCCGAAGACATGAAACCCGTTCTGGACAATGACCGGGTGCTCGGTCTTGGTGAAGTCATGCGCATGTTGGATGTGCTGGATGTAGATGAACGGATGTTCGACAAGCTGGCACTTTTTGAAGACCGGATCATCGACGGCCACTGTCCCGGCCTTTCCGCCACTGAACTGCAGGCTTATAAAGCGGCAGGCATTGATACCGATCACGAAGCCTCCAGCATCGAAGAAGCCCTGGAACGGCTGGAAGCCGGCTTTCAGCTGCTGATCCGTCAGGGCAGCGGGGCCCGCAATCTGGAAGATCTGCTTTCCGGTTTATTACAGGAAAAGACCAGTCTGGCTCACTGTTCCTTCTGCACCGATGACAAGCATCTGGAAGACATGGAAGAAGAAGGCACCATTGACCAGGATATTGTTCTGGCTCAGAGAGTCGGAGCTGATTTCATTGATGCCCTGCGCATGGCCACCATCAACACCGCAGACTGCTATGGCTTCAAAGACCGCGGCGCTGTCATCCCCGGGGCTCTCGCTGATCTGGTGATTGTTCAGGATCCGGCCTTGATGGATATTCAGGCAGTGTTGAAAAATGGTCAGTTTGTCTACACCAGACCGGATTCTGTCCTTGAAGATCTGCCGGAAGTCAAAACAAAAGAGATGGCCTGCCTGACTTCCTTATCGGACTCTCTGAAAAACAGTGTTCATCTGCCTGCTCTTTCGCAAGAGGATCTTTCTTCTGCCCTGAACAGAGAAGATGGCGTTGAACTCATTCCTGATCAGCTTTTAACCAGACTGATTCACGAGGATCCCAGACTGAAGGAATGCCCTGATGCTTCCTGCAACGTTCTGTTTTCCGGCGAGCGCTATGGCAAGAGCGGCGAATACGCTCTTTGCCCTGTTCTTGGCTATAACCTGCACGATGGGGCTGTTGCCATGAGCTATGCCCATGATTCTCATAATGTGATTGCCATCTCCGACAGCATTGCTTCCCTGCACCTGGCTCTGGAAAAACTGCAGGAGATCCAGGGCGGCATTGTGGTCGTGTCTAATGGAAAAGTCTTTGATGCACTGCCCATGGAAGCAGCCGGTCTGATGAGCCTTCTTCCGGCCAGAGAGATTGCCGACAAGATTCGCAACATGAAACAGCAGGTCAGAAAAATGGGTGTGCCCAAAGGTGTTGACCCCTTTGCCACTCTTTCCTTCCTGTCTCTGCCTGTGATTCCGGAAGTGCGTCTGACGCCTCAGGGACTTTATGATACCCAGTGTAAAACCTTCCTGCATCCGGGTCGGACAGCCTGAATCAGGTTTCTCATTTCCCCCTATCGAAAACAGGACCGCCTTCCAGCTCATGGAAGACGGCCCTTTTCATATTCATACTGTTCATTCAGTCCTTGTTCGGACTGAAGAGATCATTCATTTCTTTTGTAAAGCGGGTCAGATACAGCCGGATGGTGGTAAGCATCATCACAGCCTGTTCATGATCCAGAGATCCAAAGGCTCTCATTTCCGCCTCATGGATCTGTTCCACGACAGGTCCGGCTTTTCTTTTTCCTTCTTCCGTCAGGACAATGCGCTTGGATTTGTTGGAGCCCTTCATGGGTTCCAGCGTAATCCAGCCTTTTTTTGTCATTTTATTCAGCGCTGAATTGAGGGTCTGAGCGGGAATATGGAGCTTTCTGGCCAGATCTGCCTGGCAGAATTCGGCATCCTTAGAGGCTACATCCAGCAGAATCCAGAGTTCGTTTTCCGTCACACCCAGTTCTCTGGCGGCGATCATATAGACCTCCCAGGTGTCGGTCTCGATCTGCAGCAGTTCATTGAACAGGGTCTGGGTGGGGGTATGGATATCTACTCTGGTTTCTTCATTCATTTTTGGATCTCCTTATCTTTGTCCCTCAATTCTATCATGTCCGGATCAGTGACTCTGATCCGGACAGATTTCATGGGAAGACTTCAGAGACTGACATCTGGAGTTTTCGTGGGATGCAGCAGATACTTTCGTGAAATAACCATATTTGTTCCGATTGCGGTACAGCAGCCAGACCGTGACCAGATCCGCCATGAACTCCGCAGCACTCATGGAAACCCAGACGCCGCTCAGTCCCCAGAACACAGGGAAAATGAGAATGAATCCGACCTGGAAAACGAGAGTACGGATCATGGCGATGACAGCTGAGACAGGTCCATTGTTCAGTGCGGTAAAGAAACTGGATCCAAAAACCGTAAAGCCGCTGAACAGGAAGACCGGTGAACAGAGACGGAAAGCCTGAATGGTCAGCTCCATCAGTTCAGGATCATATTCGGCAAAAAGATGAGCCAGGGGATCAGCCATCAGTTCAGCCAGCAGGAACATCACAACGGATCCGGTCAGGATGATCACGATAGATTTGCGGGTCAGTGAGGTCAGTTCCCTTCTGTTGTCCGCTCCATACTGATAGGAAACCAGCGGTGCAGATCCCATGGTGTAGCCAATGGAAACCGCCATAAAAATCATCGAAACATACATCAGGGTTCCGTAAGCTGCCACACCGGCTTCTCCAGCAAAGCGCAGAAGCTGGTAGTTATACAGAATGGAAATCAGGGATGTTGCTGCATTGGACAGGAATTCAGAGATTCCATTGGACATGGCCTGGAAGACTTCTTTTCCGCTGATCTGCAAAGAGCCAAACCAGAGACCTTCTGTCTGAACCACCTTTCCATTCTTCTTTTTGGGAAGAAGCAGAACGACGGACAAAACCGCCGCCAGAGACTGGCCAAGACCGGTTGCCAGAGCCGCTCCTGCCACGCTCCAGCCCAGAGCTCCGATAAACAGAGCATCCAGGACCATATTCAGCAGACCGCCAGCCACGCTGACCACAAAGCCTGCTCCGGGTCTTCCAGCCGTTACAAAGATTGGCTGAATGTACATCTGGATCATGGCCATGGGCAGAAAGCAGAGCAGCACAAAGGCATACTGATACGAATACGGCAGCATGGCTTCTGTACAGCCTAACCAGCCAAGCACTGGTCTGAGCAGCAGAAGACCCGCAGCAGTGGCCAGAACACCCAGAACAATGGATGCCGCAAAGAGGCCGGTAAACTGGCTTCTGGCCTGATCCGGATTTCCTTCACCAAGAGTTCTGCCAATGAGAGCGGCGGAACCCGTTCCCATCATGTAGCCAAGACTTGTGAGAATCATGGTAAAGGGAATGATGAAATTGACAGCAGCAAAGGGGATTTTGCCGGCAAAGTTGGAGAGAAAGAATCCATCGACGACGGTGTAGATGGAGGTAAAAACCATCACAAAGATGGTCGGCAGGGTGAACCGTAGCAGCCTGCCATAGGAATAATGTTGAGAAAGATTCTGAATCATGCAGTTTGGAATTCTCTGTTCCTTCACAAGATCTGTTTCACTGCCGAAAAATGGAAAACAGAATCTGCAAAGGAAACAGAGAAACTTCTCCTTTCATCTGTTCCTGAAGAAGCATGACAGCTTCTCAGGAATTTCATCCGATATCGGACGATCTGAACAATATCCGATTTCGGATAAAAAGAGAAGCGAACCCATCTTTTCACATGATTGGATGCCAGTGCTGCTGCCAGAAAACGGGAGATGGAGAGAGGAACCACGCAGGAAAACTGTGAAGAAAAGAAGAAGAACATCTCAAAAAGAGAGCTTTAAAAACGTAAAAATCCCGACGGCCAAATCGGGATTTTTACGATAGATAAGAGAAAAAAGAAAGGAAAATTGCATTTTCGAAATCGCTGCCTGATTTCTGATTACATAGTAATCCAGTTTGGGAACAACCCTGTCTGTGATGCTCACAAATTCTTGTCTGGAACATATTCCCTGTCAGAAAGCATCTTTTGTTCAGGCATCAATTTTCCTTTTTTCCGGATTGAGAAAGCAGTTTTTTAGCTTTTCTGAATCTCCGTTATTCTGGATCCGGATCCTGAAACTGCAGATCCCAGGATGCTCAGCCAGTTGTCAGCAACAAAAACTTTCGACTAACGGATGATTTCATTTGTGAAATGAAGCAGAGTTCTTCGCAGAGATTCCTGCATGGAATTGATGGTTTTGACGACAGGCATAAACCGGAATGACTGCAGGGTGTGCTTTCCAGTTTCCAGCTTGATCATTTCCAGAAGACTGTCCAGGATCATCGAATTGATGTGACGATGGAGATATTTCATCCGGGAATAGAGATGGCCTGCTTCTTCCATCAGACTGGCGAGCTGCTTTCCGCCGTTATCCTGCATATCCCGCAGAGCAGCCATCAGAATGACCGTCAGACAGTTCACCTGGAAAACAACCAGATCATTTTCTGGCAGATCATCCAGCAGATCCATCATGGTTGTTTTCGACTGCTGCAGCCGCACCAGATTATGCTGCATGTAAGCAGCCATGGCTTCCAGGCTGGCCAGCTGGAATTTCAGCATTTCCGGGAAAGCCGTCTGGTCGAATTCAGTGGTATGAAGCTTCTCATACAGGGAATCAATCAGGTCAAAGACTGCAGGATCCGGATAACTTCGAATAATGTCCGGATAGTTCAGCAGAAACTCCAGTCTTGCCCGGCTTTCCGGAAATTTATACAGAAATCTCTTTTCCAGTTTCTCCAGGCTCTTCAGAGTCCGCTTAATGGCAGCCCGGCCATGTGTGAGAGAATGCAGATCAGTGAAGCCAAGGATTTCTGCAAGATGGATCCGATACTGCACATAGTCTTCCTGCCAGACTGGCTGAGGCAGGCTCAGCTCCGATGGGGACAGATCCCGGTTGAAAAACATTCCATCCAGATTTTTCCAGTCCATTTCCGGATAGCCATCGAAATGCATTGTCAGATACAGAACATCGCAGACATCCTGTTCCATCAGTGTAAAAAATGGAACACGCATCAGATACCGGGAGAGCCCATTCTGAAAATCCCTGATTTTTCCTTTTGGAGCTTTTTTCGAATTCAGGAGAATACAGTAAGACGCGTAATACGTTGGATCGAAGTAAAAACCTGAACCATATTCGTCTGAACTGATCGAATTGACAATTTTTATTGCATTTTGACTGGCTTCCTTTTCAAATCCAGCCAGATAAAGACTTGCAACATAGGATTCCAGTCCGAACTCACTGTATCCAAGATCCTGTGAATGAACAGTATTCCTCAGAGTATGGTCAAGCATAACTGAAGACAGTCTGACAGCCATTTCGTAATCCTGATTTTTGTATGCTGTTGTAATCAGGTCCCGATAAGTCATCATGACAGTTCGATGAACAAATGGGGTTTCCATCATTGTTCGGTCTTTGGAGACCTGATCAAATTTTTCCAGCGGCAGCAGCGCGCTCAACATGAATGGAATGGCTTTATCAGACGGGGCCGCTTGTGCCAGTTCATGGCTGGCGTCCAGGTAGACTACGGCTTCATGAGCATCACGGTTTGCTGCACAATCTTTTTCAGTGCCCATCAGATCCAGCAGCCTCGCTGCCTGGTTCAGAGCTTCCTTGGAATCCTCCATTGTCCGGGCGATTTTCATCAGAGAGTATTCTGCTTCCTGCAGAATCATTTTCTGCCTTTCATCCAGACCCTGCTTTTCATCGAGCTGAGTCAGAACGCTCTGAGCATAGGAGAAAAACGCCCTGGCTTTGTAGCTGCACTTCATTTCTTCAAGCAGACTGCCTTCCCAGTAACACAGTCTTGCTGTTTCTGTAAGTTCTTCCACGTTGAGCTGACGTGTCCGCTCATCACTCATCAGCTTATTCAGAAAATTGCCAGCCTGAACAACAAATCCTGCTGCCTGAACCAGCGACTTTTTCTGTACATTATAAGCCGAATCAAGAATCTGATCAGTCACGCCAAGCAGGCTGGAACAATATGAGCGAAACAGGTGAGTTCTGAATTCCTCCACCATCTGCTGTTCTGAGGAAGGATCGGTTTTCCATTCTTCTCCTGGAATCTGTTCCACGGTAATCTTTGCTTTTTCAGGATCAATTCCTAAATCGAACAGCTGGAGCACATTCTCAAAAATCGCCAGCGGGATAGAGATCATCCCGGTTTTTGTGAGCGTATCGACGCTGCCTGTTATTTCATCGATGTCCCTGTAAATACTGATATTTTCAAGTCCTGCAACTTTCCTGAAAAGAAGAAGAGCTCCCTGAAACAACAGGTCCGGCTGTCCTTCTGGCAGATACAGGCCTCCTGGAATCTGCGCAACCGAAAGATCAGCGCTTCCCATAGAAAACCGGTAAACAGCGGGATACTTCTCATAAAGAGCAGAATAGAGACTGAGAAATTTTTCTGTCTGGACTGTTGATGCAGAATCTCTGTGAATAAACAGCCAGAGATTCTTGAATGCATATGGCAGGGATCCTCCTGACAAACCATAGACAGAGCAGTATTTCTCGATCCAGTTCAGCAAGGGACGCAGCATGGTTTTTCGTCTCTTCAGTTCGCTTTTCCAGAGTTTTCTTTCCTTTTCGTCTTCCGGCTCCTGATCCAGAAACTTCAGCCCGGTGGTTTCAAGCATTTGCAGGCACAGATGAGCCAGCGCTTCCAGCTCGAGATAACTTTTCTGCTTCTTTAAGCAGGCTGTAGTGGAAAGTTTTGAAAATATCTGTCCAGAGAGTTGGATGACCTTCTGTGTCATCACCGTTTCAAAGGGATAGACTTTCAGAATACCTTCAAGAGCCATGGCGCAGAATACAAGCTGATCCATCACCAGTTGCTGATCACTTTCCAGCCGATCCAGCAGATTGTTTATGTTGTCCTCGATTATCGGCAATATCGACAGCTTTTGATTCCAAAGAAATGATAAGCTGTCATCCATGACAGACAGTCCTGCCAGACCAGTCAGGATCTGATCTATGGCAAATCCTGACTCTTCAGAAAGCGGAAGACACAAGGTGATGACTAATGCGAAGGTTTTCGCATTTTCCGGAATATCTTTCTGATCTTCCAGTTCTTCGATCATCAACCCTCTGATCAGTTTTAAAAACTGAATCTTGATATATGTGTATGCCGAACCATCCATAAATGAAAGATCTGTTTCCAGAATATCCTTTTTCATGATCGAAAGAGGATCTGAGTCTGCATCACTGGCTGCCACTCTTTTATACAGCATCAGCTGACGCTGGGCTTTAAAGAAACTGCCATCATTGGGCTGATCCTGATATTCGCTAAATCTTTGAAGATAGTAGTTCCGGACTTTCTCATCCCCCGGTTCAAACAACATTCCCGGAACCTGTTCTTCTTCCACTTTTGCCAGCAGAACCTGTTCCACTGCTTCATGGAACAGACTATTCCAGGCACGCAGTCGTTTTTCAGTATTCTAATGATGAAGGTACAGGCTTCTTCCAACTGGATCTTCTTCTTCGTCCAGACTGACAAGCTGTGCCAGGATTTTCTTTACATCTTTCCTCAGGCAGACAGAATCAGTCAGTGAAGCCAGGTTTTCCCGAGAAAGTTCCGGGTTCCTTTTCATCAGTTTTTCCTTCTCAGTCCTGTAGATCAATGCGAGTTTTTCCATCTGTTCTTTCTTTTTCGCATTGAGGTCATCGTGCAGTTTCTGAAATTTTGAAACATCGTCATTTAACAAAAAGTAACTTCCAAAATCTGTCTGTGTGAGGTCGGCGATCAATTCACCTTGATAGGTGAATCCTGTCTGATCAAGCTGACAGAATTCAAGCTGCTTCATATAGCCTGCGATCAGTGACACAATCAGGACTGATTGAACCATGGGATCCGACTCTTTAGAAAAATCCAGTTGAAAATCAAAGCGGGAATTTTTTAAAACAACCGACCAGAAAGTTGAATCTTCCTGGTTTTCTTCCAGAACTACGGAAAACAGCGGTCCCCTCTTATGTATCATGTTTTCTTTAAACAGGTTTTCCGATTCTTTCAGCATATTGCCATTCCAAACCAGGAAACTATTCCGGTTTTCGATATTTGGTTTTAAAAAGTCAATCATCTGCTTCCAGATTTCATATTTTGAGATTGGTGTGTTAGTGAAAGAGATGAATAAAGTATTTGCATTCATACGTTTATTATAAATTGCTGCATCGAAGGTTCAATCTGAACTTTTAGCGCTTTCATTGAGTTCAGATTCTGGTAACCCGGATCCGGATTGTGATTTCTGACCGCCATTCCATTTACTGAATCCATCTGCTCGGAAGTGATTCTGGATTTTGACAGGCAGATCCGTACAAGAATCCAGAATTGATTGACTTATTCTGCATTACCATTATCATTTATATCAGTAGATCCCCATCACGCTTCTTCAGGACTCGTCCCTGACAGCGCACCAGGATGGGGCCATTTTTATTTTCGGGAAATTTTCAGGAGAAGGACTCTCGCTTAAAGTCCCTGCCAACAGCTTAATCACACATCCACCGGCGCAATTCACTAAAGCTGCTTCACTTCAAGCAAAAGAAAAATCCCGACGGTCAAATCGGGATTTTTACGATAGATATGAGAAAAAAGAAAGAAAATTGTATTTTCGAAATCGTTGCCTGATTTCTGATTACATAGTAATCCTGCTTATACTTAACCTGCTGTGTGATGCTCACAGATTCTTTTTCAAATTAATTTATTAGCAAGTAATCCACTTTTATTCAAATGCGTGCTTTACTATCAATCTTGTTTTAAAAGCAATTTCTGAGCTTTCTTTTCAAACTCGGTTGTATAGAAATTAGTAAATGATATCATCTATCCAACCGGTTATCTTAAGCGCCGAACGATTTAATATTCGTAGAAGTGAATAATGAAATGGTCGTTAGACCGTCGAAAGCATCTAACGTTTATCCGTTATAAATGCTATAAAAGCATTATAAAAAGATTGTTTTCAATTCGATCTTGTAAGTTATGGAGATTTCAATATGCCATCAGAAAATGAAAATTGCGTTCTTGAAGCGAGTGACTTGGATGACTTTGACTTTGACCTTGACCTTGACGATTTCGACTTTGGTCTTGAGTCCCTGTCTGACCAGAAAGATATAGAACAGTTTCTTACAGCAAAAATCGAAGAGAATAGTCATAAATTAGATCAGTTAGATAATTACTATAATCAAATGATGGACTCACAAACTCTCGTTGAATCCATCGGAAGTGTCATTAGGGATCAAATAACAAACCAGCTGTCAATTACTCAAAGTGAAGACTTTATACAGAATAACCATGGAATGAGCCTTGATCTTAGCAAAGATGCACATATTCAAACCACCGAGAATTTTGAAACAGGAAAGATCGCTACTCATAATCACTATATCGATTATTCAAGCAAAAGAGAGAAATGGCAGTCAAATTTCCAAAAAGACGAAAACGGAGCGATTCAGACCCATGAAACAAGATCAGGAAGAGTGGAAGCAACTCTCGTTAAGGGCGCAAGAGCACCTTTTGATAAAGAACGTCCTTCTGGTTCTGCAAAAAATCATACTGATATTGATCATACAATCGCTGCGACAGAATTCATTCGAAATCCAGAAGTAAATACTCATTTATCCCAAGAAGAAGCAGTCAAATTTGCTAATAGTAATCACAACTTGCTTGAAATAGATTCTGGATGGAATCGTTCAAAAGGAGATTTATCAACTAAAGAATGGCTGCAGACGCCTAACAGAAAAGGACAAAAGCCAAAAGAAATATTTGATATAAGTGATGAATGGGAATCTATATTACTTGATAAGGATAAAAACGCTAGACGAGAACTGAATAAACTAATAGAACGTGGAAAAAAGAGGAGCGTGAAGACTGGTAAAAAGTCGAGAAAGGAAGAATTTGTAAAAATCGGAAGTGCTACTCTTCGGACTGCTCTTCTTACGATATCTATTGACCTTCTCAAAGAAGTAGTCGCCAAGCTGGTTTTATGGCTTAAATCAAAAAAGAAGAGTGTTGAATCCTTATTGACACATTTACGTTCTGCCTTTGACGCTTTTACAAACAGCATCACAAGCCTTTTAGTTAATGTGAGCGCTGACACAATGACCACTGTTTTTAGATCTATCTATGGACCCGTTGTGGATTTGATAAAAAGCTTCTGGAATATGTTGAAACAAGGAGGAAAGGCATTAAAAGAAGCAATCCAGTTTCTAACCAATCCATCCAACCGAACAAAACCATTGAATTACATTATCGCTCAGGTTTCCATTATTGTTACTGGCGGCCTTAGTGGAGCTGGCGCTATCGCATTAAGTGAACTCATTGAAAAAAAGCTCATGTTTATCCCGTTTTTGGCGACTGAAATACCTATGATTGGACGCCCGGCTAATCTTTTTGGGGTGTTCTTAGGATCACTCATCAGCGGAGTAATTGGAGCCATCATTATTTATGCAATTAACCGGTTCACCAGCAGAAAGTTGGATTCGATCAATCGAAAAGAACAAATCATCCATAAAAATAATATTCACGTCGATCAACTTAAACTCATTGGGATTAAAAACAGTCAAGCTGCCACTATTCAGCATAAGACGTATCAAGAACTAAAATACAGTTATCATCTATTAGATAGATTAATTGAAAATTCATTTGATGCGACATCCACTGATGTTTGTAAAGAGAATAAAGAAATTAGCCGTGAAGAATTTAGCAATTTATTACAAGAGTAGCAACCATTAAATCCAATCGAATATTCCTCTGCCTGTCAGGGTGATGTACGCAGTAAATGCGTTTTAAAAGAAATATTACGGAAAACATATCTATTTTATGCAGGAGCCAATTATGTCAAACAGTAAAGCACAAACTTCGAATGAAGTTGTAAATGCAAAAACAAATAAATAAAACTGAAGATCAAGGCAATGAACATAAATCTCATAAGCGAAAAACCGAAGATAATAAAAACCGGAAAGGTGGCAGCCAGAAAAGTAGCAGCCAGAAAAGTAGCAGCCAGAAAAGTAGCAGCCAGAAAAGTAGCAACCAGAAAGGCAGCAACCAGAAAGGCAGCAACCAGAAAGACAGCAACCAGAAAGGCAAAAATCGTAAAGGGAAAAAACAGAGCAATAACAAACCAAGAGAAAACACTCAATATAAGAACCAGGCATCAGAAAGAGTTAACGAAAATGATACCCCTAAGGATAATACTGTATCTTCACATGAATCAGACTTAACGAGATTAGATGAATCAAGAATAGAATTGCAGGATCGCATTAAATATCGGCTAAAGAATGGTGCATTTATCCCGATTCAATCGACTCATTTAGCAGATCTATTCTCTAAAAAAACTCTAGTAGAAGATCTCAACAAAAATTTCGAGTCAATCTGTAGTGATTTTAATATTTACGATAGGAATCTGATTGTTCAAACAGAGTCCATCAATTTTCTTCATGAATTGCTGTTAGATTTCAACAATACATACATCAATTTATTATCGGATTACATAACTAGATCTAATTCCAATTTCAAGCATTACGCTGAGCAGTATTCAAAATTAAGTTCTAGCTGTGACAGTGCTAATACTTTTATTGCTAAAGTTGAAACCCTTCAGCATCTGATGGATATTGATGAGACATATGAACATATAAACGAACTAAATGAGTGGACCTGCTTATTATTGAATTATCATAAACAGCTTCAATGCATAGAACATTTGCAGGACATCGATCAGCTTTGGAATGAGTCAACAAAAAACTTCCAATCTTTACATCTGCTCGAGACAAAACTTATCCAGATCACGCAAGATATGGAAGCCTTAAAAACTTCCAATTCAGCTGTTGCCAGTTCCCTTGAGAAATTATCTGATAATCAACAAGAATTCATAAACTCTATGAATTCTAAACTGAGTGACAGTCAGTCAAGAACAGAAGAGTTAATGGCAGGATATGGAAAACTGATCCAGGAGGCGAATTCTTCACTGAAAACGGAGTTTTCCAAATACCAGACCAAAGTCAACAATCGAATTCAAGCCTTCACAGAAGATCAGTCCTTACATTTAAACCAGATTGAACTTGACCAAAAAAATCTTAATGAGCGCTATAGAGCATTTGAGAGAGAGTTTAAGAATCAGTTTGAAGATCAAATAGCAGATCTGAACAAATACTCTACCAATCAAACAGAACAATTACAAGTTTTGCAAACCAATAACATCGAACTCAACCAGAAGATTTCTGAGATAACAAGACAGGTCAAAATCACCAGATCTATCGCTATTGGTTCATCACTTGTAGTGATCATTATGATAGTTTTGCTATCCATGGGAGTTCTCTAAATGAAACAGAATAGATTTAAGCTCGAATTGATGTGTCTGGCCTCTGAGCTTGACGGCATGACAAACGGTTCCGGAGAAATATCAAAGGCTGTCTCTGAAGTAACAGAAAGGCAGGATAGTAAGGCTACAGTCGATTTAGTTCGAAAAATTAATACTCTGTGTCGGTCAAGTTCAAATGAAGTAAGCAGGGTCGCCTCATCTCTCAAAGAATGCCTTTTGAAATATTATGGTTATCTTCACATCATGGAAGCATATGACTCACAATATTCAAGTTCTGTTGAAGACAACCGTTCTTTACAAGAGTTGCTGTATGAACTGAATAAACTCATCGGTCTTAGTACTGTGAAGAAACGAGTAAAAGACCTCATTGCGTACCAGAAGATACAGATGCTTCGTAACGCCCAGGGACTTCACTCACAAAAAAGAACAATGCATATGGCATTTACCGGCAATCCCGGGACTGGAAAAACAACCGTTGCCAGAATCGTTGGGCATGTATATCGCAAATTAGGATTACTTTCCAAAGGCCATTTTATTGAGGTATCTCGAACTGATCTAATTGCGGGTTACCAAGGCCAAACCGCTTTAAAGGTCAAAAAAGTTATCGAAGAAGCAAAAGGTGGAGTTCTATTCATCGATGAAGCTTACAGCATTACAGAAAACGACCGTAGTGATTCCTATGGTCGGGAATGTCTAACAGAACTAACGAAAGCTCTTGAGGATTATCGAGATGATCTGGTTGTGATTGTAGCTGGTTACACAGAACCTATGGAACACTTCTTTGCTTCGAATCCAGGGCTGAAATCACGGTTTAATGATTTTATCGAGTTTCCTGATTATTCTGGGGACGAACTTTTTGAAATGCTCCAACAGCTATGCAAAGACAATGACTATTTCCTGAATGATGAGGTTTCCCATTCTCTTCATGATTACCTCTGCCAACTGGTTTCTAACAAAGACGAGAACTTCGCCAATGGTCGACTTGTAAGAAATCTTTACGATGATTTAACAATCCATCATGCGAGAAGAATCTTTGAGAATACTCCTATAACCTCTGATCGTCGGACGCTCTCACTTATAACATCCGATGATTTCTTCCCCGAATCTGATTAAATACTTGAAAAATTTCATTGATAATCAGTGTTCATGTTTGATTTTATGACTATAGTCCCATCACAGCTTATGAAGCTCAATAGATTCTGCATAGCTGATTATTCAACTCTTAACAGCCTTCTTCATCAAGAAAAAGACATATCTCAATACTGTGAAGATGACAGCCAGAGTGGAAGGATCATTGAATTCTCATTCGATGATACGAAAACTTCTTACTCTTTTAACGATATAGAGCATTCCTGATGGTGGCTTATCCATTGGATTGTATCAATTTACATGTTCAAGTAGAATCAATCCGTTGTGACTAATTTTCGTATCGCCGTTTCTACAGGGGATATTCTCCCAACTGGCAATCCAGCATTGCCCACTGTAGATCCCATGCATCTGTTTGCAGCTTTACTCAAACAATAATTTCATTATTCAGATTCAGGAGGATAACGTATTGGATAAAACTACATTTATTCTGCAGCTTATTATGATTGCTCTTTTTGTTCTCTTAGCCGTTCTTGTGGTGATGGCCGGAAACGAATTGATTAAGCAAGAAAGCAAAGTCAGAAACAGAATCAGAAGCCTTTCTTCAGGTTCTGCAGAAATATCTGCTGATGAGTTCTTACGCATATATTCGATGAAGTCAGGAAGGAGTAATAGATTAAATCTGTCGGATTTCACCGGAATTTATATCATACATAATCTGACAAACGGAAAATACTATGTAGGTCAAAGTAAGAATGTGTTCCGCAGAATCAACTCACATCTGAATGGCAGGGGTAACGGTGACGTTTATGCTGATTTCGTTTACGGTGACCAGTTCAGTGTAAGAGCTATTCCACTGGAATCCAGCGGTTATAGAAGCATCGATGCATTAGAGCGAGATGCAATTCGAACTTACAGCGCCTTTGAACACGGTTATAACAAAAACAGAGGCAATAATCGCTGAGACCATTTTCCTGCTAGTCGAAGATTCTTCGATTTAAGCTTTGAGTGTATTCCTTGAGTTTAAAATTCCGATAACTGGATAAGGATTCTGATTTCTGGCCCGTCATTCCAGTTACTGGATTCATCTGCCTGGAATAAATTTTGGATTTTGACAGGCAGATCCGTATATGGATCCAGAATTGATTGACTTATTCTACATTACCATTACCATTTATATCAGTAGATCCCCACCACGCTTCTTCAGGTCTCTTCCCTGACAGCGCACCAGGATGGGGCCATTTTTATTTTCGGGAAATTTTCAGGATAAGGATTCTCGCTTAAAGTCCCTGCCAACAACCTAATCACACATCCACCGGCGCAATTCACTAAAGCTGCTTCACTTCAAGCAAAAGAAAAATCCCGACGGCCAAATCGGGATTTTTCGAGAGAATTGAGAAAAGAAAGGAAAAATTATTTGAGAAATCGCTGCCTGATTTCTGATTACAGAGTAATCCTGTTTGGGAACAACTCCGTCGGTAACGCTCAGAATTCATTTTCCGGCTGATATTTTTTTAACAGAACAGTGATTTTCTTCTCCAGTCAGATCTGCTGCATCAGGTCCGGCCAGGATCAGCAATCCTGTCTGTTCACCGGTGCGAAAAGTTCCAAGCTTTAATTAAAGGATTTTCTGTAGAACGCATCAATGCGGTCAAAAGGAATCACATCCATGTTGTCATAGAGATCACAGTGCACTGCTCCGGGAATGATCAGCAGTTCCTTGTTGTCGCCTTTCAGATGAGAATAGGCTTCCTTGGAATAGGAAAGAGAATGTGCCTTTTCACCATGAATCAGCAGAACAGGATTCTCGATTTCATCGATGTAGGTGTTCAGAGGGAAGTTCAGGAAAGAAGCACATCCTGTCACATCCCATCCATCGGTGCTGTTGCTGGAACGGGGATGATAGCCTCTGGGTGTCTTGTAGTAGTCGTAATAGTCTCTTAAAAACTGGGGTGCATCATCCGGTACAGGATCGGCAACACCTCCGGCTCTCTTGTAGTCATGGTTTTTGAAATCTATCGTTCTCTGTTTGGCAATGGCTGCTCTTTTGGCATTGCGGGCTTCCCTGGAGTCTTCTGCATCGAAGTAGCCTTTGGAGATGTTTTCAGACATGTTGTACATGGTGCTGGAAACCGTAGCCTTAATCCGGGGATCACAGCTTGCTGCGCTCAGCGACATACCGCCAAATCCGCAGATACCCAGGATGCCGATCTTTTCGGGATCCACTTTGTCGTTGTTGCTCAGAAAGTCGACTGCTGCGCAAAAGTCTTCCGTGTTGATATCGGGAGAAGCCACATGGCGGGGGAAGCCTCCGCTTTCACCGGTAAAAGAGGGGTCAAAAGCCAGGGTGTAGTAGCCCATTTCTGCCAGCTTCTGGGCATAGAGTCCGGAAGCCTGTTCCTTAACGGCACCAAAAGGTCCGGAGATGGCAATTCCCGGCAGTTTTCCTTCTGCATTTTTCGGCTCATAGACATCGGCTGCCAGCAGGATGCCATAGCGGTTGGGGAAGGTCACCTTGTGATGATTGACCTTGTCACTTTCCGGGAACACCTTGTCCCAGTCTTCTGTCAGTGTCAGTTCTGTCGTTTCCATTTTATTTTCCTCCTAACTGATATACTGAGGATAGAACCTGAACCTGACTTCAGGTCAAGGAGAAAGCATGGAAAAAACAACTTTTACGATTGGTGAAGTAAGCGAGATGTTCGATCTGCCTATTTCCACCATCCGTTACTACGACAAGCAGCACCTGCTGCCCAATCTGAAGAAAACCAATGGAATCCGATCATTCGACAAAGACAATATCGAGGCAATGAGAGTGATTCAGTGCCTGAAAGCCAGCGGTCTGGAAATCCGGGAGATCCAGACCTTCATGGAACTGTGCCAGGAAGGAAACAAAACCTTTGCGCAGCGAAAAGCCATTTTTGAAAAGCGCCGCGAAGTTCTTGAAGAAAACATCCGCTCCCTGGAACGGGAGCTGGACATGATCAAATTCAAGTGCTGGTACTACGACATGGCCCAGGAACTGGAAGATGAAGAAGCCGTCAAATCCATGATTCCGGATGAACTGCCCGAAGACATTCTTCCCATCTATCTCTCTGCTCATGAGTGCATCATTTCAGAAGATTCGCCGGCTCTCCTTCATGATGAAGAAAACGAACTGGCATGATGAAGAAAACGAACTGGCATAACTGACACAGGAGGAAGACACATGTATCAGAACAATCAGATCCTCATTGGAAAAACACCGCAGGGTAAGGAAGAATTTCTGAATCTGTCCATGGCCAACCGGCATGGGATTGTAGCCGGTGCTACCGGTACCGGCAAAACCACCAGTGTAAAGGTGCTGGTGGAAGGATTCAGTGATGCGGGCGTTCCCGTCCTGATCAGCGACGTCAAGGGAGATCCCAGTTCCCTGGCCAATCCTTCCACACCCAGCGAGAAAACGAGAAAACGCATTAAAGCCCTGCAGCTGAATGTGGAAGACTTTACCAATCATGCCTGTCCCGTCCGCTTCTGGGATGTGTTAGGAAAAACCGGTATTCCTGTCCGGGCTGAAATTTCGGATATGGGACCGCTGCTGTTAGCAGAAATTCTGGATCTGAATCCCACCCAGAAAGGCGTGCTGCAGATCGTTTTTAAGGCAGCGGATGACCTTGGCTGGGAAATGATCGACTTCAAGGATCTTAAAGCCATGCTTTCCTATGCGTCCGAGCACCGAAAGGAACTGTCCGAAAAGTATGGCAATATTGCTCCGGCCACTCTGTCCGCTTTGCAGAGAAGTCTGCTGTCCCTGGAAGAAGAACAGGCAGAACAGTTCTTTGGTCAGCCCCAGCTGAACTTTTCGGACTGGATGGTCAGAGATCACAATGGAAAAGGCGTCATCAACATTCTGCAGTCCAGAGATCTGTCTTCTTCTCCGGCTCTGTATTCCGCTTTTCTGATCTGGATGCTTTCCTCTCTCTATGATGAACTGCCGGAAGCCGGTGATCTGGACAAGCCAAAGTTTGTCATGGTTTTCGATGAAGCTCATCTGCTGTTTGAAAATGCGGATAAAGCCCTGATTGTCAAACTGCGTCAGGTCATTAAGCTGATCCGCTCCAGAGGGGTAGGGATTTACTTCATCAGCCAGTCTCTGCAGGACATTGATGAAGAAGTCCTGGGCCAGCTGCAGAACCGCATCCAGCACGGACTGCATGCCTATACACCTAAAGACAGAACGGCCCTGCGCTCAGCTGCCGATTCCTTCCGGTCCAATCCGGACTTTGATACAGCAGAAACCATCTCAAATCTGGGTATTGGCCAGGCTGTAGTTTCCTTCTTGGATGAGAATGGTGTTCCTTCCATCTCAGAAAAGGTGGATATTCTTCCCTGCCAGTCCAGCTTTGAAGCCATTGATCCGGCCAGAATCGAAGCCATCATTGAGCAGGATCCGCTCTATGACCAGTACCGGGAAGCCGTGGATGAGATTTCCGCTTATGAGCGGTTTGAAGAAGCCAGAAAACAGCAGGCTGATCAGGAAGAACAGAAGAAGGCCAGCACAGGTAAAGCCCAGAGTCGTCCCTCATCCGGTTCTTCTTCCCAGAAGAAGACAGCCAGTCCTCTGGAAAAGTCCATCAAGAAAGCTGCCCGCTCCACGGCCAGATCCATCGGCCGGGAAACCGGCAAAAGCATCACCCGCTCCATCATGGGCAACAAGTCCAAAACCGCCAAAGCAGCCAGTACCATGGCCGGTTCCCTGCTGGCGGATGTATTTGGCAGTCTGTTCAAATAATCCATTCCTTTAACTGGAGACCTTCGGGTCTCCTTTTTTCTGTGTTCTGTCTTTTATTTAAGTTTTTCCTTAACTATTTCTGTCTATATGGAATCCGTCATGATACAATGAAGTCATCAATTAAGCAGTCACTTAAATAAAGGAGGGATTCCATGGCTTTTCAAACTGTCATGAAAGCCGCTTCGGATCCAACCCGAAGGGCCATTCTGAACCTGCTGAAAAAAGGCAGTCTTTCTGCCGGTGACATCAGCAAGCATTTCAACATGAGCCAGCCTGCCATTTCCCAGCACCTTGCCCTGCTGCGGGAAGCCGAACTGGTCACCTGCAGGCGCCAGGGCCGCAGCATCATTTACGAACTCAACGCTTCCGCTTTTGAAGAGGTCCTGTTCTGGATTCAGGATCTGATTGGAGAAACACATGAACAAACTGTCCACGAAAAGCAGCACGTCTAAAGCCATCATTTCCGTGGCCTTCTGTCTGCTGCCCCTTCTGATTGGTCTGCTGCTTTATTCCAGACTGCCAGAGGAAATACCCGTGCATTTCAATTTTGCCGGTGTACCCGATTCCTGGTGGCCCAGATGGAAGGACATTACCATCATTCCGCTGATTCTGACCATTCTGGATGCCATCGTCCTCTATGGCACCTTACGGGATCCCCAGCAAAACAACATTACCAGACCAGCCATGGAATTCCTGTACTGGCTGATTCCGGGCATGGGCCTGGTGATCATGTCCATCCTCTATCTGTATGCTCTGCAAGTTCCTTTTCAGATGGACCGGCTCATGTGTGCTCTGCTGGGACTGCTGCTGATTTTTCTGGGCAATATCCTCCCCAAAGCAAAGCAGAACTCCGTTTTTGGGATTCGCACTTCCTGGTCTTTGCAGGATCCGGAAAACTGGATTCAGTCCAACCGGTTTGCATCCAGACTGTTCATCCTTGGAGGGCTGATTTCCATCCTGCTGGCCATGTTTGTTTCCAGCCAGGTTCTGTCTATCGTACTCTGCTTCATCATCTTTGGAGGTGCAGCCATCGCTCCCATCTTCTATTCCTGGTGGTATGCCAGAAAGCATGCTTCCTGAACTGTGTTTTAAGTCCTGGCAGATTTTTTCTGTCAGGACTTTTTGCATGCAGATACCTGCAGAATCTGCCTTCTATAGGGTCTGTTTCGATGTTCTACCGGGATTCGACAGAGGGAGATTGCCGGTTTCCTTCTTCCTTTCGATAATAAAAATGGTTCAAGGAGGAATGAACGATGAATGATTATGCATTTGGAAACCGTCTGTACGAACTGCGCAAAACGCCAGGACTCTCCCAGAGTGAACTGGCTGAGAAAATAGGTGTGTCCAACAAAGCCGTCTCCAAGTGGGAAAACGGCAGGGCAAAACCCAGAGTGGAGATCATCCGCAGACTGGCTGCCATTTTGAATACCAGTGTTGAGGAGCTGCTTCGCCTGGAAGAAGCCAAAGACGGGCCGCAGATTACCAGAATTGTGATCACCGGCGGTCCCTGTTCCGGTAAATCCACTGCCATGAACCGGATCCAGGATGAATTTACACGAATGGGCTACACCGTTCTCTTTGTCCCGGAAACCGCCACGGAACTCATTACCGGAGGCGTGGCCCCCTGGACCTGTTCCTCCAATTTTCAGTACCAGCTGGCTCAGATGCAGCTGCAGCTGGACAAGGAAAAAGTCTTTGAACAGGCTGCCAGGACCATGGATGTGGACAAAGTTCTCATCGTCTGTGACCGTGGTGCTCTCGATAACAAAGCCTACATGGATGATGCCGAGTTTGCCCGGTTCCTGGATCATTTCCAGACAGATGAAGTCACTCTGCGGGACAGCTATGACACCGTCTTTCATCTGGTCAGTGCAGCCATCGGCGCTGAAGATTTTTATACCACATCCAATAACTCAGCACGCACGGAAACGGTGGAAGAAGCCGCACAACTGGACCAGAAAATCATGCATGCGTGGACCGGTCATCCCCATCTGCGGATCATCGACAATTCCGCTGATTTTGAAGTCAAGATGAACCGCCTCATCGCAGAAATTGCCTCCTTTCTGGGGGAGCCTGAACCGCTGGAAATCGAACGCAAGTATCTCATTGAATACCCGGATCTGGACTGGCTGTCTTCCCTGCCCAGTGCTCAGAAAGTTGAAATCATTCAGACCTACCTGATCTCTGCAGACGGCCAGGAAACCAGAGTGCGGCAAAGAGGCGTGGATGGCCACTATCTCTACTCCCAGACCACCAAGAAACAAATCACCCCTCTCAAGCGAGTGGAAGTCGAACGCCGCCTGAGTCAGGAAGAATACCTGCAGCTGCTGATGAACGCGGATCCTGACAAGAAGCCCATCCGCAAGGACCGCTATTGCCTGGTCTATGACAATCAGTACTTTGAAATTGATGTCTATCCCTTCTGGAAGGACAAAGCCATTCTGGAAATTGAACTGCAGAGCGAAGACCAGCCGGTTTCTCTTCCGGATAAACTCCACGTCATTGAAGAAGTGACATGGAATGATGCCTATAAGAATTCTTCCCTGGCTTCCAGATAAAGTTTTAAGAATATTGTGAAACAGGAGATTCAACCATTCGTAATTATCTTGGAGAACCCACTTTCATTCCATTTCTGCAGGTTTGAGTCTGCCTGATTCCGATATTGAAAAAGCAGAGCACTGTTTTCTGTTGAGCAGTGCTCTGCATTTTTTCGTTTTGCAGTTTAATTCAGACTTTTTCTTCTTCTGGCTCCATAGAGCAGAAGGGCCATCACCACAATCCAGAGCGGGATTTTCCACCAGTCCCATGGGTTTCTCAGGAAACTGTTTCCTTCCAGAAGATTGAAAAAGGAAAGGACAGAAGCCCATCGAATCCCTGCCAGACTCAGCAGCCAGGGAATCAGAAGAATGATCAGGCTGCCGGTGATGGCTTTCAGGCGGCTGGATGACCAGGCAGACAGGGTCATGATTTCCATCATCACAAGCAGGACTCCCGCAAACCGGATCAGGTAGAGCAGAATCGTATACTTTCGAATCGACCAGTTCTCCATCCATGCTGGAAATCCAGTCAGCAGTTCGCTGCTCTCTATTGCCCGAAGAGGTGCATCCCAGTTATCCATAACCAGAACCTGCTGAATTTTCAGAAAGCCAGGCAGTTCAATGATCAGGAAAACAGCACCGGCAAAAACGAAGGCATACATAACCTTGCTTCGGATTCTCGAGGAATTTCCCTTCTTCGTAATCCGGTATAGAAAATCATTATCCTCCTCATGATCGGCCGCAAACAGGCCGGACAGACCGGCAAACAGGACCAGAACCAGCAGAAGAGCACTGATCTGATCCGACTGGCTGCTGTTCAAACCTGTCAGAACCTGAAAGCCTCTGGGATAGATGACCCAGTCCGGATCCATCGTCTGTTCCATCTGCTGTACCACTACGGAGTACCGCTGCTGGTCTGCCTGCAGATTCTGGTATTCCGCAATGGCCTTTTCATAGTCTTCCTGAGAGAGTTCCCCCTTCTCATACCTGCTTCCCGCTCCCAGCAGATTTTCTGTCATGGTCTGCCAGGCCTGGTTCTTTTCCTCCAGAACAGCTCTTTTCTCATCTGTCATGGCCCCGCCAGTTTCGCAGAAGACTGTCTGGATGCGTTCACGGGCTTCAGAATTGGCATGATGGATGGAACTGAAGCAGTTTGCCGCAAACAGGCCCAGCAGGAGGATTGCAATCAGAAAACCGGGATGATGCAGAATATTCTGCAGGCTGACATGTCTGGAAACGGAAACGCTCCTGTACAGAGATGTGCCATGAGCAGTCTGACTTTTTCTGTGTACCGGTTTTGGCTGCAGAAGAAGCACACCGGCAAGGCTGATCCCAATAATTGCCAGCTGAAGAACCATCATCCAGAACTCAGCTTCATAACCTGAGAGAACGATTCGTTCGCGCAGGTACAGAACCGGCATCAAAAGGGTATAGAGATTGAACCAGGCCAGCGGATAGAAGATGGACTGGGCAGGAATGGTTTTAAAACACAACAGACCGGTTGTGAACAGAATGATAAATACCCAGATTCCTCTGGCTCCCAGAATTCTGGCCAGCAGGGACATCAGAGTGATGACCAGCACACCAGATGCCCACAGATCTGCCGCAAGCGAGATCAGCCAGACCAGAATGGTCCAGTGCTGTGGGCTGTGATAATAGGCAGTCAGTGACTGCAGCGGAGCCTGCAGATCCGGGAAACCATAGAGAAGTCCGGATAGACCGGCCTGGATCAGCAGAAAACAGATCAGCTGAACAGTCATTACCAGAACCTGGGCTGCCAGCCTGGCTCTGGTGGATGCTCCTGCTCCGTTCTGACAGCTGCGGATCATCAGGTCCATATCTTCTTCCTGATCTGCCTGCTGACTGATGATCACGGTGATCAGCACCATGGCCAGAAACAGAAGAAAGGATGCGGGCTGCAGAAAGGATTCTTCAAAGAGCAGTCCGGAATCCGAAAGCTTTCCATCCAGATCAGCCAGCTGATCGTACCGGGTTGTTGTTTCTTCCAGTTCCTCGATTCTGGACTACGGCCAGGTCCTCCAGACAGGGGTTTTTCGGATGTCTTCCACCCGCTCGTGGATGGATTGCAGATACTCTCCATATCCGGCGAGCTGGGAATAGGAGACAGCCAGAGACTGCACGATGTTCTGTTGTTCAGAAAAATCTTCACCGGCTTCTTCCAGAAGTACACCAGCCCGGGCAAGCTCTTCCGGATTCAGGCTGAACTGGAATTCCTCTTCGGGATTAAGCCCGGCCATGATCCGCTCTGACATCAGAGTCCGTGCATTTTCGTATTGATGATTCAGTGCAGAAAACCAGCTGCTCTTTTCTTCCACAGACTGATCCCTGACCTCAGAGAGAAACTCGTCAGCCATCTGCCGGTTTCGCATCACGGGATTGTCAGAGAGAACCGGCTGCAGAAAGATCAGAGCTGCATGAATGATCAGCAGCAGAACGAACAGGAGCTGCCAGAGTCGGTTTCGAATGATTTTCAGAATCTCAAATTTGATCAGCATAGGCTATACCAGGAATTCCAGATAGGCGTCTTCCAGATCCGGAACTGCATTTCCTTCCTGCTGATCCTCTTCATTAAGCAGATACCGGATCCGGTAACCATCACTGAGCTGAAGAACACGGACGATCTTATGGGTTTCATGCAGGGATTCATACTCATCTTCCGAAACATCCGCTTCCATGACCCGGCCTTTCATACGCTCCATAAGTTCGGGAACACTGCCCTGAAAGGGAATGGTTCCCTGATGGAGAAAGATGATCCCATCCGCTACAGCTTCCAGATCCTACATGATGTGGGTGGCTATGATGACCAGCCGGCCTCTGGCAATCCGGCTGATGAGATTGCGCATGCGGATGCGCTCATAAGGATCCAGACCTGCAGTGGGTTCATCCAGAATCAGGATTTTCGGGTCATTCAGAAGCGCCTGAACAAACATCAGACGCTGTCTCATCCCTCCGGAATAGCTGGACACCTTTTTGTTGAGGCTGTTTTCCAGTCCAACTTCTCTGGTCAGACTCTCAATGCGGTGCCTGGCCTGCCTGTTGGTCAACCCCTTTAAAGCGGCCATGTAATACAGAAACTCCAGTCCGGAAAATTCTCTGTATCCATTCTGGTTCTGGGGCATCACTCCCAGCTGGCTGATAAAGTCCCTGTTTTTAGAAGTGCTTTTTCCCTGCCAGCTGATGGTTCCCTGATCGGCTTTCAGTGCTCCGCAGAGGATGCGGATCAGAGTGCTCTTGCCCGCTCCATTAGATCCTACCAGCCCATAGACACCAGGTTTGAGATCCAGGCTGATCTGATTCAGAACCTGCTGCTTTCTGAAGGATTTGGAAACACCTTCCAGTTTCAAAAGGGGATCCATGGTTTTACACTCCGGTCAGACTGGAAGGAGACTGAATCTGCTGATTTTCAATGGGGTATACCTTTGTGGAGGTAAAAATTCCTTCTGGTGTCAGAGCCATCAGCGTCTCGCCGCTGTCGGTGGCAGCTTCCGACAGAAGATTTCCATTCCTGTCAAAGAGCTTGAGACCATCCTGACCGGTGGAATCCGTTCCGCTCCAGGCAATGTAGTCATCACTGACCAGAAAATGACCCGTTTCGGTATCCACCAGCTTTACGGGATCCTGTCCTTCCTGGTCCAGCCAGGAGGCCTGATCTGCGTAATAAATGGAGGAATCCTCCCCGATATATGCCATTTTGGTATTGGTTTTCCATTCAGAAAGCTCATCTGAACCCAGCGTCCAGTTCAGGGTGACACCGGTCTTTCCCTGATACAGTGGAAAATGAATATAACCCTGATCTCCGGCAAGGAAGATGTTGTCGGGCTCCTGATTCTCCTCGAAGGTGAAGAGTGTCTCCTTCTTTCCGGAAGCGACATCGAATTCTGTCAGCTCAGTGCTTCCCGGAGCATGGAAATACAGTTTTCCCTGGTGAGCCGCAAACAGGAAAGGCGAAGTGTTTCCCAGATTCCATGGTTCCGAAAACAGCACCTTTCTGCCGCTTCCATCCAGCTTCATGGTCACAACCTCTAAAGCTGCTCCTCCATCTTCCTGATTCATCTGCGGCAAGACATAGTACACACTGTCTCCTGCCTGGATGAACTGAACAGCCGTAACGCTTTCACTGAAGGAACAGGCGATGAGATGATCCCCGTCACATCCGTTTGCCGGATCACTGTTCAGAAAGCTCAGAGAGCCATCCTGGTTATAGAGAGCGAAGGCATTCCGGTATCCTCCCCTTTCGTCATCCCGGTACTGAACAGGGATAACCATCCCTTCGGGAGTGATAAAGCTGCTTCGCATTCCTCCAAAACCGGAAATGGAAGCCTGGGCATAATTCATGGGTTCTTCAAAAGAGGGCTGAGAATTTTCATTCTGAGAACAGCCCGCCAGTGAAGACATTGAGAGTGCGCTCAACAGCAGTGCAGCAGCAAATTTCCTTTTCATATCGTTTTCCCCTTGTCGTACTGAAACTTTCGGGACCTTTCTCGTGCCCTGGTTTGGGCATAAAAGAGTCCCTGTGATCCAGGCCAGAACCTTAAAGCAGCCGGATTCTGGTCAGATCTTCTATCTTGACTCCGTCTCTGGCTGCATCCAGTGAGCAGAGCCAGACACATCGCAATCATGATTTTCTTCTGTTCGATCCTTCGGTTTTCATGATCGAAACTCCTGACGGCTGAATCTCAGCTGAAACTTCCTTTTCGAATGACCTTTCATACAGAAGCAGACTTCCCTTTGACAGGCATGTTCTGCCCATTCTGAGATCTGTGAATTCAAATCAGTGCATTTTTCTGTTTAGCTGATCTCGATCAGATTCATCGGCATTATTCCGGCCCACCACCGATTGATTTGGCAGCAAATCAAGATTACGTTTTCTATGCTGATTTAATATTAACAAACTTATCGCGCTATTTTGATATTTTTTTCAGAGATGCCATATTTAAACGGTCCAGCACAGAATTTGATTCACCCGATCCGTTTCCTGTGAAAAAAGGAAACGAGATGCCGGATACGACATCTCGTTTCGTGGAAAATTTCACTGCTCTGCCTTCCAGGCAGACTGTTTTTTTTGAAGCAGATTCAGCTTCTGCTTCGTTTGAATCGAATCAGAATCAGAAATGATCAGTTGTGCTTCTACTGCTTTCTGTTTCTCTTTTTCAACATCAGGAAGCCAAGGACAGAAGCAACAAGACCTGCAGCAGCGCCTGTGGTCTGGACACCGCTCTTCACTGAAGCAGATTTCTGTATATTGGTGCCGGCTTCAGAACCATTCTGTTTGTTGGCAGGTTCGTTCTTTTCTGCTGTTTTGTCTTCCTGCCCATCCAGTTTTTCAGCCGGCTTTTCAGGTTTTGTCTGCTCCTGAGGCTTGTCCTCTTTAGCAGGAGCTTCCGGATGATTGATCAGCTCCTGCACCTGTTTCATGCGGTCAGCCAGTTTGTTAGCTCTGGCCTCATCCAGGTCAGGATCCTGCATGGCTGCTGCCACTTCACTACGGAACATGGTGATCACATTCCATGTGGCCGGCGCATAGGCAGCCGCATTCAGGGTTTCGGTCTGATCCAGGAAGCCCTGCAGAGCTTTCAGCAGAGATTCAGAAGGTTTCAGTCTCAGCTCTAACATGGCCAGGTTCAGCTTCTGAACTGCCGCATCCACAACATTCTGATCTTCCGGATCCTCCAGAACAGCTCTGGCTTCTTCCAGAGCGCTGGTGAAGGCTTCCTGTCCCTGGCTGGTGTAATCTTCCAGGTTCAGGCCTTCAGCGGTTTCAACCAGCAGTTCCAGCAGAGTGGTATCCACTTCCGGTGCAACGGGAACCAGATTATCCAGAGCAGCCTGCAGGCGGTTTTCAGCTTCGGTGATGGAAGCACCGTTGAGGGCTGTATCGCTTTCTCTGACTTCTCTGGCAAAGCGGATGGCTTCTTCCAGAGCACTTCTTCCCGGTTCTTCATAATCGTCAAGATTCAGGGCTTCTGCTTTGGCCAGCAGAGCATCCAGCGTAGTGAAATCACTGGTAAAGCCAAGAATCTGAATCGCTCTGGAGAGATTTCTCCAGGCTTCATTGACTTCACTCTGGCTGGCGGATTCATCTGCCAGCACAGTTCTGGCTTCTTCCAGACACTGTTCAAAGTGAACCTTCACCAGCGCGTTGACCTTTTCATAGGAAGCCTCATTTTGGAGACCTTCAGCCATGGCCACAGCCTGTTCCAGGAGGATGGTATTCACTTTTTCCTGCTCTTTCCGGCTTTCAAAATCCGGGGTGCCATCTTCAGCGGCGATCCAGCTTTCCATGCCCTCCTTCAGGCCATCGTTGAGTCTGGCCAGCAGGGTGCCATCTGTCAGTTCGCTCTCACTGAACCAGACGATGCCATCGGTGCGCTCGTAGTTGCCGGAAGCCCACTTGCCTTCCATGGCATGACAGTTACTCATGGAGACGGGATAGTTCTCGCTGCTGGATTCATCCCATCCTGTGATCCGTCCGGCATAGCGGCCTTCCAGATGAGCTGCAGACCAGCAGTTGTCAAAGATGACAGGAATGGAGGGGTTGACGGAATTGTTGGCCGATCCGGTCAGACCACCCACGGATTCGATGGAAACAGAAACGGATCCGGTGCTGCCGCAGTTGCGCAGAGTGCTGTTGTTGAACATGCCCACCAGCAGACCACCGTCGGCTGCTGCTTTAACCGTGCCGTCCACTCTGACGTTTTCAATGAGGGTGCCCCCATCGGTTCTTCCCACCAGAACGCCGGTGTGTCTGCCGCCGGTTACTTCTGCTTCTTTCAGGCGCAGATTGCGGATGGTTCCGCCATTCATCTGGCAGATGAGGCCCACGTTTTCCTGACCGTCCAGATCGATCTTCAGACCGGAAATGACATGATTCCGGCCATCCAGAATGCCGTTGAAGGAAGCAGCGGGCAGAATGGTCTGATCGTGCAGATCCAGGTCGTTGTAGAGGGCAAAGACTTTTCCTTCCAGATTGCCAGTGGAGCACAGATCCAGGAAGCGCTGGAGGTCCATGGCCGTTTCAATGCGGTAGGGAGATTCTTCTGTTCCTTCTCCTTCAAATTTGACGGAGACATTGGGCATTAGATTCCAGGCGTTACGGATGGTCAGGCTCTTCAGGCTGCCTTCCAGACCGCTGAAGCAGGTGGTGGTGGGCAGATAGGAAGAGGGCACGCCATTGGCATTGGTGGCCACCTTTTCCAGCAGGCTGCAGGAATAATCCCGGCCATTGAGTTTCATGCGGGTGACAGGTGTGCCGCCAGGAGTGTAGTTGCTGGTGAAGGAGAGGGTAAACCATTCGTTCACCGGCAGATTCACGTTAAAGGTGTAAGTGTACTTGCCCATGGTGAAGCAGACACCGTTTCCCTTGTAGTTGGCATGGAAGGCGCCAAAGTCATCCTCAAAGAGAACGGCATCTTCTGATGGGGCTTCATCCAGCTTCATTTCCATGGTGACGGTATAGGGATAGCCCATGCCGTCAAAGGGCAGAGACAGGCTGGTGTCTTTGTGCAGGCCCAGGGTGGAGATGGATTCTCCCAGGAAGGTTTCTTCTTTTCTGGTGCCGTTATGAATGGACGCTGGACGATCCAGTACGCTGCTAGAGCAGGAATCGCTGTCCAGATGGGCAAAATCATAGGCTGCCAGAGTCAGGTCTTCATCTTCATAGTGGCGTCTGGGATTGGAGATCACACCGGTGTCCCCAAGGGTTTCAAAAGCTTCTTCAAAGGCTTTTCCGGAGGCAAAACGGTTCTTTTCTCCATACCAGCCCTTTTCGGACATGGCACCGATGTAGGGTCTCATGATCTCGAAGATGTCGTAATCATTGCCCCAGCCGGAGTCGTTCCAGTCGCAGAAGAAGGAACCCAGAATCTGGGGATCACCCTTGAGCAGGGTGTAGTTGCTGTAGTAGTTCTTGCCGCCGATCCAGAAGGGATTGGGAATTCTGGAGGTGCAGAAATCGGAGGAGCCTTTCCATCCTTCATAGAACTTGTCCAGTTCCAGATAGCCGGAGAAGAAGCCCAGGCCGTTGCCGGGTACGATGTACATCATGTTGGAGGTGGAGTTGGTCACCAGATAGCCGTTTTCCAGAGCATCATCCACCCGCTGATCCGGTCCGTCCCAGATCCGTTCAATGACGTTTTCAGGTTTCACTTCCGTATTGCCATAGTACAGAGACAGGTTGCCCCAGAATTCCACCTTGTCCACGTTGTCCTTGGCCAGGCAGTACTGGGCCAGGTCGTTGATGTAGCGGCGCATGTCTTCCTTGGTATTGGCGGATTCGTCCGTGCCGATGTTGACGATGGCATGCTGGAAGACGGGATCTTCGCCATCCAGATACTCATCAAAGACGCTTTCGATGAGTGCCAGGCATTCGTCATAGTGATCGCCCAGCCGCAGGTTGGCACCGGATACCAGTTCGGGAGCCACTTTGGCAAAGACGGCGGAGTGACCCGGCGTGTCGATCTCAGAGATCACATCCACACCCACCTCATGGAGGTTTTTCTGCATCTGGCGGTAGTCATCCTTGCTCCAGATATAGCCTGTGTTGTTGTCATTGATGGCCGGATACTTCTCATTCTGCAGAACAAAGGAGGAATCATGTTCGCCGCCCATTTCATTGAGATGCAGGTGCAGGGAGTTCATCTTGAACCAGGCCATGTATTTGCCGATGTCTTCGATATAGTCCAGTTCAAAGTAGCGTCTTCCCACTTCAAACATGCCGCCGCGCAGTTCATCAGCCGGATAGTCTCTGGCTTCGCCTTTTGGCAGCGTGGTATGACCCTCTTCCTGAGAGAGGATCTGGGCCACGGAAATACCGCCATAGAACAGGCCCTTTTCTTCGGCTGCGGTAATGATAATGTTCTCACCGATTACCAGGGTATAGCCTTCTGATCCCAGTTCGTCTTTTCTGGTTTCATCCAGCTGCAGAACGATGTTGCCCGTCTTGCCGCTGGCCTGATGCCGGAGGGTGAAGGGGCAGATTTCATCCAGATAGTCCTGAATCTTACCGGCTGCCTTTTCTTCGATTTCATGATCAAAGACAAAGCCGCTTTCCTGACTCAGGGTGAAATATCCTTCTTCTCCATGCCATTCCCGCAGACCGGGGATGACCATGGGGGTTTCATGAGCGCCTTCGTCTTCATAGGTGCCTTTGACATCCAGCACGATATTGCGGTCTACCCGGCCTTTGATTTCACCGGTAGAGGTATCTTCGATGTCGTAAATCAGCAGCACCTGCTGATCCCGCAGCGGTGTGTAGACATGTCCATCCAGGGTGACTGTGGCTCTGTTGTCACTGCCAGCCAGAACGGCTCTGTAGGCACCGTCCTCGGAAACCGGCAGCACCAGTCTGCCGTTTTCAACTTCAGGCTGATCCTGAATGGAATAGATAAAGGCATTGATGGCCGCTGCTTCCTCAAAAAGATCCAGTCTGGGTTTGCCATCGGCACCCAGGACCCAGTGCAGACCGGAGCCTTCTTCCAGTCCCTGGTTGAGCTGATCCACGAAAGCCTGGCTTTCCATTTCAGCCCTGGTCTTCATGGTGATACCAGCAGTTGTATTGTTGAAATCCGAGCCCAGTCCGATATGAGGTTCGTACTGATCGGAGTAATAGACGTTTTCAAACTGACCGGCTTCCCCGTTCATGGTGCCGGCAATCTTACCTGCATAGGTGCCCCAGAAGGGATGACCCATGGTGTAGCTGTTCCGGATGGAAGAGCTGCTCTGGCCATCGCTGCTTTTGTTGATGGAACCGGCCAGTCCGCCATTGGTGGTCGGGCACTGCACCTTGCCATTGGAGGCGCAGTTGGACAGGGTGGAACCGTTGAGTTCGCCCACCAGTCCGCCGGCCACATCAAAGCTGCGCACCTTGGCATAGACCATGCAGTTTTCAATGATGGAAGAATCTGCTTTTCCGGCTATGCCGCCCACAATCCGGTTTCCGAAGATTTCGCCGGATTCCAGCAGCACATTCTGAATGTGGGCATGGGAAATGGAATGGAACAGACCGCTGACAGCCTTATTGGGATTCTGGATGTTCAGATTCTGCAGCGCAAAGCCTTTTCCATTAAAGGAACCGGTAAACAGGCCTTCGATGCCGTTGAACGTCTGATCGGTGAAAT